>JGI24159J19872_10003480_pt1 | contig 19637 bp, 13 predicted proteins | sample Ectturendosymbi4_FD_19872 | JGI IMG/M metagenome (IMG submission 19872) | reverse complement strand
TGACGATATCCCCTGAAGAGTGTCAGACGAAAAGCTTTGGGATGAATCTCCTACTTCACGCCATCTTCAAGTTCTGTACCACCAAACGTCTTTTTAAGCTTCATTCTTGCCTGACCGATTTCGTCATTTGCACTGAAATATCTCGAGGCGTTTGCACTTTGTTAAGGAAGAATAGGGTGTTTTACACGAAAAGCAGCTGTTTGATTCGACTTTCTCAACCCGAGTTTCCAACTTGCTTCGATAGAAAGTTGCCTTCTGTGGTAGATTTGTCTTTTTTCTGCTTATCGCGGCATCTAAGAAGTATTTCGTAGGAGATTTTTGTGTTGATCTGTTTTTTTGCTGTGACATTTCGGTCATTTGTGCCATATAGTATTAAAACTCGCCGAAGCAGTATTCGCTAGCCTATATTTTCGGAAAAAATGACCGAATTGACTTAATCTTTTTCGGTCGTTTAAAAAAATTTGTCTTACCAGTATAACCGAAAAATGACCAAGAAAACGTACATGCNAATATAATCATTCCGGCATTTGTTTCACTCAGGCATTTGAGCTAGGGTACTGTATCGAAGTTAGNCGAACGCGAGGTTCAATTTCTTTGAAGTGGCTGTGAGAACTGCAAGTCAGGCCTAGGTCTATTTTTGTGTATAGCTCTTAGTTAGCAATCAGGAAGTTATTTCACAAAAACGCTGACAGCTAGCAAGTGGCTAACAATGCCACAATTTTTGTCGTAGACAGCAAAGCCCTACACAAATCTCATTTCACAAGATGTTCTAAAAGTAGCCACATTCGGAACTTTTGTCCGAATAGAATCGTTTTTTAAATAATGTCAACGCATTAGGAAATTTCTTTGGCAATTCCTCTTTAATGTTGCTACCTCTGCAGGCCGTTACACAACTCGCGGAGATCTGCGCCCCTTTGCGACTTATTTCTCCGAATGGCCGACAACTTGCAATTTTTGTTCAGTCCGACGTTAAATGCTTGCTTTAGGCAAATTTCCATACTTTCATTCAAGTCCCGGACAACTTGGAGCCCAAGCTACAGAAGCTGAATTTCAGGCCTGGCCAACCCGCGGCTCGCGAGCCGAATACGAGATGCGGCTTTTGCACGCGCATTGCGTGAAGCGTGCTTGGTGGCTTGTGCAAGCACATACGCACGCGAGCGCATTTACGCGACACACGTGTTCGTTGCCGTGTTGCGTGGAAGTGCACCTTGTGGTTTCCGCAAGAACATTCTACATAAGCGATCAAATTCACACGACGCATGTTCGCCTGTATGTGCATGCGCGGGTAGATGTAATCGCAGAAAACGCAACGCAAAAAGTGCAGCATGCGTGCTGGAGTGAACATACGTACGGTACTTATACTGTACGTGCGGATAAATTGCCTGGAATGATAGCGTAGAAGCCTTGCGCAATGTCGGGCAAGAAAAATCTAGACAGCGAAAATGAACATTCTATATCAAATCGGTTACCAAATTAGTACAAACGTCCTTTTTCAGACAAACGCCAGAATAACCTTTGGATATGCCTGATCATGTAGATTTAGTCTTGTTTCTCTTCCGCCGCGAGTTATCTCTATATGCAAACAAAAATAAAAAAGAAAGTTAACACTGGTGATGTTGCCACTGCGCACTATCAGTTCATTGCACTGAACAGTACTGCAAGTGCTCAACTGAGACTGTGCACACTAAACACGCGATTTATATTGCTTTCTGTGAGATATGGATGCGAGGAAATCGCAGTATGAATAACTAGTAATGTACCCTTGCACAACTACTGTACTCGTATGCTAGTCCTAGGAAAATAGATTTTCACGCTTTGGTCATGAATGCATAATTCTTTCACTGAAAACAAAGACAAGTACTTTTCCCCACAAAATGGACTGTATGCACGAAGTTACATAAATTTTCAGTCATTGTCAAAATGAAGTTTTCAACGTAGTAGACAATGCGACAACTCTGGTAGGATAGGTTACCTATACATTGGTCACTGGCTAAGCTTAATAAAGTGCCAGTGTAAGTTTCTGACTTACATCAAACATTTTTACAGTGGGGATACATTGAGTTCTTCGTAGTGTAGGCTATATTAACGAATATAAAATAACTTAAAAGTCTCGACAAATTGCCCCACATCACGCACCCCTGATCTAGGATTCACACATTTGCGCTAGTCATCTTTGATTGTGCTGCACAGGCCCTAAACCAGGGAGTGGGCAACCGGGCAATTGCCTCCAACCAGAAATTTTCAAATATGTGTTTAGTTGTTGGGTGCAACAAAAGTTACAACCATTTTGCCCCCCCCCCAAAAAAATAGTACAACATAAACTTACAATCTTTTTCCTCCCCGAAAATATCAGCTGGTTGCTGTCCTGGTGCTGCAAAACATTTTTGTTCAAAGCCGTTGCTATTAGGATTTTCCATTAGGTTCTAGAAACAATCTGAATTCATTGGAGACGAATGCAAGCAAATTGCTGCAGATGGATACGTTATGCAGTATTGCTACTAGACCTGCCAAAATTCCTTCCTGTTGTGACGAACTCTTATGATAACTCCATGTGGTCAACAACATTTCTGAAACAAACAAGATTTCATAAATATTTGCAGTTTAACGTAAACATTTCATCGCATTGAGTTGAAAAAACTTGAACAATTTTGTGACGTCAAGAGGTCTTTTGTTCCTTGACTTCCCTCCCCCTTCGTCGTAACCCATCATAGAAACTGATATCCGTTCCCCGTCAAAGTGTGGCGTATTTATGAAAAACCCAATTTACCTTACATGCTGCAGATACTTGGGTATTTGTAACCAGTTCACCTCGTTTCTACTATATTTTTACCGTTTTTAACACTCGTGGTTTATCAAGAGCGTTCACTTTCAGCAGATTCCGATCCAAAATCCTTTGTTTTATGTGGATGATGGAGCGGAAGATACATCTGCTGTCACTAGCAGGTGCTTTTGAGTCATTCTTGCTGAGTTTTCGTCTACAAAACGAAAAAAATTCCTACAACTGCCGTTGTAAGTTGATTCTCATAAGTTTGCTCGTCTCCGGAGTGGCTTATGGGCTTGTCGCCATATTTTTTCAAAATGTGGGTGTGCTGACCTCCATGCGTGACATAGAAGCCCGCCTCTCATTAAAACACAATTTGAGTCACAGCTGTCCAGTAAAAGTCCGGTAAGCATGATTCTTAAGAGATAGTGAAAAATTGGAACAAAATGCTTGAGTCAAATGAAAAAAATACCTAAGGCCACGTTTCTTTGCATATAATATCAACCTTCTACGACTATATAAAATAGCCACAAAAACGTTATTGTAGAGCCAGTGGCGGACAGGGTGAAATTAGTAGAGCTATTTGGTCCACAATCTGGTGCCGCTTCCAACCCGTGTTGTTGATCGACCTCATGACACGTAGTGTCTGTGATGATCTCCGTAGGACGAAATCCAGTATAGGGCGTGAAGGATGCCATCATTAGACACAGTTTTTTTAATGTTTCTGATTCTTTTTGCTAAAGCGGACATGCTTAGTTGACAGAGGAATGATTACCTTTACAATTCGGGGACCAGTTGTTTCGAGAATCACAACTTTTCCAACTGTTAGCATCGCCGCAATTGGAACATCTTTCTTTGCCATACAGTGAATAGCCACGTGCGTATCTGTTGCATTTAAAACATCGTAAAGACACTGGAATGTCCTGTTAACATGTAACTGTAAGTTGGAATATCTTACTCTCACTTTCTCTGGAAGTTTAATCTGACTAAAATTTAGCAGCACAGTAATGGAATCGCTCATACCGCCTTCATAATCTTTGAACTTAAATCTTTTTTTAATAAGTAACGCTTTGAGAATTTAGATTACCGTTCAGTACCTCGGCGGAAAGATCCACCAGGTCCCTATAAGTACCTTCTTTCACGGTGGCTGGCTAATGGATAGAGGCCAGGATGGGAATAGAAACACCTGAGCCATCACTCAAGACTTCCAAGGCCAATAGATTTTTCCCAATGAAGTGTCATTTCTAACGTTACAAAAAAGTTTCCATTTTTCAAAGGAGTGCAGGATCGATAGACTCCTGTCTCCTATACACATTTTTTGTCTCCTGCAATTACACTGCATGCAGCAAGATTTTTTCTCCGATAGACTCTGCGAAACAACTGGCTGAACATCTGTCACATTGTTCGCCTCGCGAGACAAGGTATCTGTAATTGTTATGGAAGCTTTTCTCTTCGATCTTTCAGTCTTTTCAGGGGTTCCCTAAAATTATCTGGTGATTCGGAAAACCACCCATTTAAAAGTGCCAAGGGCACCTTGGTATAATATTTAGTACACTCTCGGTAGCTATACTATAAAGTACTATATCTAAATTCTAGGACAGGTTTCCCAACCTTTCTCTGACCATGTACCCCTTCAGCATTTCGACAAATGTGCATGTACCCCCTAAATTTCTTATGACAAAAAGATTGAGTAAAAAAACAAACATCTACTGAATTTTTAATAGAACATTTAGAATTTGGATTGTACCCCCTCAGACAGGCAAATCTCCCCTAGGGTACATGTACCCAGTGGCGTAGCCAGCCCAAAAATTTGGGGGGCCAAAATGTTTGATTTTAGGCGAATAACACTATTTTGTTTGGAAAAACGCCTCTCAAAGCACAAAATGACTATATATTCCAAAAATTTTGGGGGAAAATGGCCCCTTTGCCCCCCCTCTGGCTACGTCTATGCATGTACCCCAGGCTGCATGGGAACCTCTGTTCTAGGAGATCTTTAAAAGTGAGGCTAATGGTCAGGTTATCGAGAAAGTCCGCTCTGTAGCATAGAACCACGATCAATCCACGCAACCCGCTATGCAACTGGACACGTCCGCATCGCACACCTGTCGCGGCAAAATCCTTATCAAGAAAACACAATCAATCATCGCAACTCGCTAAGCAACCAAGACAAACACCCTTATTCTTCAATCACATAACATCAAAATAACGTTACCACTAAGAGCATCACAATCAGGGACTGAGTTTAAGGGTGGTACATGTTCCCCAACTTTTGGACAGGGGAAACGCAATATCTTTTGTCGACCGTATTTTGTGACAAAAATAGTATAGTTGTAGAAATTTCATGGTTACATTACTGCTGGAAACCCTCAGCATACAGCCAGGGAATAAATAAGAAAAATGGACATTATCACTGGATTTTCTATAGACACAATGTACAGATATACTATGTAAACTGATTTATCAGATTTGTTGGTAATTGTGTTGGTTAATGGTTAATTTGAATTAACCGAATCAGTGTGTGCATAAACGTCGCTCGTCATGTGACTGATTCGTGTCATGTTCTTGTGAGGTGAATTCCTGCGCTGGTCTCTAGACTGCAATATACAGAGCACGGTTGCCACTGCTAGTAGTTCACCAAAAGATATTGTGGTTTGCTCATGATTTAATCTATGTGGATTAGTGCTTCTCGTGAGAATCTTGTTTGAGCATAGTTATGTATATTTAAGTCATTTCTCAGAATTAATTTGCTTTCATATTAAATGCAGTGCTAGATATAGTACCAATTGCTATACCACAACCATGAGCGCCCAGGAGGGCACATCGCCATGGTCCCCAAAACATATCATATCCATCATTTACCCCATTTTGCCAATTTTACAAAAAGGTCGTACTACGGTTGAGTGAGCAGGTAACCTAATCACAATGCAAATAATAAAGATTTGTCTACTCCAAAGTTTTCTAGAAAACTCCGTTCCTGATCACAGTCACCAACATTTACCACAGAAGTTCACCAAATGAACCGACAGGAACAAGCGCACATTTACCATTAGGCTAAAAAGGCTTAAAAGCCTAGGGTCCCCGATTCTGAGGGGGCCCAAATTTTGGGAGTAAAGAAAATTTCCAGCTTTTTTGTAAGAATTTGCATTTGTATTTTTGTTTTGGTTCAACGCATTTTTTCTTACTATGCCATTGCCGGTAGCAAAAGATCTCTGCAGAAGAATGAGCGCGAAGGATTGAAGTGAATGACAATGAGCATTCTCTTTTTATGGCGTTGAGAATGCGTGGCACAGTACGCCTGAATCCGTTTTTCAGATTACACGAGGCCAGTGAGGTACTTTCGTTCAGCCCAGGTCTCTCTCTTGTTGCTTTTCATGGGTACGATACGGGGTAAAGACAAGACTAGCCTGCGCTGTAGCTAAGGCTGCAGATATCCAATGGAACAAAATGTTAACTGTTTGTAATACCGCGCGTGTTAAGCTGGGATGTTCTTTGACCTCAATGGTTTTGTAGCAATCTCGGGCCTTTCCTTCTACAGCTCAATGCGCAGACAAAGATTTTAACTGCCGTTGAACTAGACACATATCTTGATGTATTAGTAAGGCCAATTTGTTGCTTGAGCTTAATAGATTAGTTAGCAAAGTGAGCTTCACGTGTAAGTTTTTTTCTTTTTTTCAAAGTAATCAGGATAACTTGTAATCAGATTAACTTGAGAATGTTGAAGCGTACATATGAGAGGGGTTCTAGCAAGGGAAAAGAAAGCCACTGCCAAAGCAGATGCACTACTAGCTGTTATTAAAAACAGACGAAACTGTTGCAACCTCTCCGCTGGCGTTGCGCTGAATGCGCGGTTCACCACGAAAGGAATGTGCGCGAAGAACAACACCATGTATATGTGGCGCGAACAAGCAATAATAGAGTTGTCGTGGCGCGTGATCTCTATTGTTGCTTGCTGCCACAGTGTGAAGGTTTGCGCACATGCCGCTCGGGCTTTCCGATCGCAACAAAACCAATAACCCAGTTTTTTGTGTGCCAGAAGGGTCTACACCAGAGGTGGCTACGAATCCGGAGTGTCGGAGTCGACATCGGCAGGATTCTGCGTTTTTCTTTTGGACCCGGCGCCGGAATCAAAAATTTGTAAAAGAACGGACCCGGAATCACTTTACATTTTCAGCAGCAGGAGTCTGTGTGGTTTTCATACATGACATTTCTTAAGTAAAAGCATTGCTGAATTTCGGTTGAATCCATGTTAGCCGGAGTCTGAAGAGGAGTCGGATTCTCAAATTTGAAAATATTTCGGACCCGGACCAGGATACAAACATTTTTTGAATAGGAGCGGATTCGGAGTCTGAAAATGTGACTACGGCCACCTCTGCCTTCCAGAAGGGCCCCCAATTTAAAATAGCCTAGGGCCGCGGAAATGAAAATTTGCCTCTGGACGGGAAACAACAGCGCCACTAACAGACAAAATGCTGCACAACTCCGCCCAAATATTTTATTAACCCTGCTGAGGTAACCTCTAAACACTAACACTTTTGTTGTTCTTGCCCAAAATGGGCAGGTTTTGTTTATTCGCTTATACTGGACTAACCAACAGGTTCAGACACGCGCGCGGTTTGTTACAACTTAGCAAGTCTTCTCAAGCTCACACGATCAGAAAAAAACAACGTGTTGGTTTTGGAAAACTTTTTATAGGATGAAGAACAAAAGCAATTTTCTTTAGCAAATGAAACCAAAATGTGGGAAGTGCTCTTAGAAAATGAAACGATAAAGTAAAAAAAAATCCAAGATTTCGCCCGTTGACGTCATTGGTGGTTGGTTTAAGATTGAAACAGAACCTCATTTCAAGCTTGTGGTTCTATCTGCAATGAAAGTAAATTAGGTTGAGACATGAAATTTCTCTATTTTCATTGCAATTTTCAACCACATTAATCAACCTTGCCCAAAATGGGCAAATTTTTTACGAAAATCAGGCACATAAGGTAAACTTGCCCAAAATAGGCAAATACTTTACGAAAATAGTTGGGCAATCAGATTGATCGCAGCACTGCTATTGAATTTCATGTCTCACATACGACAAGTCCCGTCGCCACAGGGGGTTTGGTGGGCTAAGCCCCCCAAATTAAAATATGAAAACTATGAATGAGTGGAGTTTTGTCAATTTTTACAATGTCAAAGCATCAACAGGGAAACAAAAAACTCACTCTAACGATAACGTAGGGCGATTTTCACTCGAACTCACACTAACCATAATTTGGGGTGATTTTCACCATGAACTCACACTAACCATGACGTCGGGTGATTTTCACGTAGGGACTACGTGGCCACCACTCCTGCCTGCGTAGAAATCACCCGAGGTTAGTATTCCAGGGGTGTTAGTAATCGTTGCAGTAAACTTGAAAGTCATCAATGCAGACAAGTGCTCCCCATCGTTGGTAGTTGGCACGTGAATCTCGTTTTGTTCTGTTTTGATGGTGGACAGGTTCCACGGCGGTGTCTAGTCTCAAAGTTCATGTCCTCAATAAAATGCTTTGGCCTTTTACCACAAGTGCACGCACAACACGAGCAAGTCTTCTTTGATTAGGCCAAAGTTCTGGAAACTTCAATACGGAACAGAGAAGCACAAGGTTCTTCATCCTCGATAAAATGCTTTGACCATTCACCACAAGTGCACACACAACAAGGTGAATGCCCTTTGTGGCTCCAATTTCTTTCCTCTGACGGAGAAGGCGTCGTACATTCTCCTGCCTGTTTCTCAATCAAAACCACGAGCTGAGCAGGAGCCATTCGCGACAAATTGATCTGCGTCGCCAGTGCTTGAACTCGTGTGACCTACTCCCGTGCTGCCATCGGCCCAAAGTTGCTGGCGTGGCTTACTGGTGAATCTACATGCACCAACGCGTTTTGCCCAAATTGGTCAAGGTTACCTTAGGAGGGATCTTTGTGTAGGAATTTTGTTACAACTCAGGTAACCATGGGTCAATTTGGGCAAATTTTTGTTCCCCATGGAAAACTACACAACTTGTACAGATTTCGATAGGACTGCCCGAAAGAGCGTCTAAACAAATGCAGCTACTGAAAGAACCAGCTTTCTACGTGAACGTTAACTAATTCTTAATTTAAGTAGAAGAACTGTTTGCCCAAATTGGACAGAGGTTACCCTAGCAGGGTTAAAGTGTGTTTGAAGACTTTAACAACCTGCGTCTGTGTCAGCTTGGAATTATTTGACTACGTGAAAGAGTGTCAAACCTACAACACTGCGATCGAGTTGCTGCAAGTCTTATATATTAGGACATATGTTAAGACGTCCAATGCCATTTTCGGTGGCATCTTGTAACAGCAAACTAACAGGGTGAGCAAATGCTGAATGTATTTCTTCATGAGCTTCATGGCCTAATAAAGACTGTGGTTTTGGAGTTGCTTCGGCAGAAGCATATCGCGATGAAATGATCCCAGATGGGTTAATTGACGGTTTTACGTCAAAGGTCATTCCTTCAAAGACTTTCAGAAAGCTAAGAGTTTTCTACTGAGAACGCGTTCCCTCAAACAAGCTCATCAGATTTAGCGCAACGAGATGCACAGATCTATGATGCCTTTCCGGTTTATGGNTCTCAGATCTTGTCGGTTGTGTCTCAGAAAGCAGTTTGGCAAAGTTCTTNCACGGAAAGGGAACATCCTGCTACATACGCTACAAGTAAGACTTGTTCTTTACTTTGAAAGTGCACTCAACCACAGTGATTCTCAACGGGTTGCTCATTATTTGGAATGTACAAGTATGATTGAGTAAGGTTAAAACAATGTTCTGCTCTTTGCTTTCGCTTCTGCTGGTTGGCGCAGGGCTGGTGAGCGCGTTCGTTTAGGGTCTTTGACAACATGTATTTGGGTGGTGGCAGACGCGATGATCGAAGTGTCTTTTCGCCGCCTGCAGACCTTACTGTGTCTGTATTGACAAGTGTACTTGCGTTGAGGTAAAAAAAATTAAATTGTCGTTGTTGTTGTTGTTGTTCCAGATGGACCACTAGTGATCCTGTGGGCAATACAGTTTCGACTAGTTGTTCATGACGTGTCAGCATGACAAAGTTTTTTTTTAAAGATGGTCCATGGGCCAAACAAGGTTGAGAATGAGAACCACTGTTCTACCATGAAAAAACAAGTGTCCTGCCCGCACGGCAGTATGCTTCATGTGTCGTAAACAACGTCATTATGCAAAGGTGTGTACGAAACAGAATGAGAAACGTACAGAATCTATACATGTCTGCAACGATTGCAGATAGGAGGGCCGCAGTTCAGGCTAATGAAACTGTGAAAAGTGAAATAAAGAGTCACGATTTGTCATCTTTAATTGGTACAGGAAGTTCGCAAAGTTACATCAACGAAAAGACCGCACGACAACTAAAGTTAGAAATTGAGCCCTCCATTTGCGACATCTCGATGGGAATGACAAATATGAAGGGCCAAATTATCGTACGCTGTGTCGTAAGTGCGGTTGTTGAAAATGTGACGTATTCACGTGTAGCGTTCCTGCAAAGTTGTGTTGTGACGTGTTACGTGTAGGTGACTTCCAAGTCAACACGAACGAGTCATCTTCCAATATGGCCGTTCCAAATCTGCACTGAGTGTCAATTCAACCAGTACCTGTTGCTGCTGCTATTGTCAGGCCTGTTTCCTTGTTTCAGAACTTTTAAGAGGACTGCCGATCTGCTGCTGACAAGTCGCGTCGGTTGAATGTTTCGCACCAGGCTTTAGTAGCGCAAGAACTTAACAAACTTCGAGCAGATGGTGTGTGTGATCCGTCCAAGTAATTCGTCGTGGCGAGCTCGAGTTCTGGTAGTCACGACTAAGGAAACGGGAAAATATCGCTTTTGCGTCGATCCCGGACTATCAAAACCATCACACGTTTAGATGCTTATGCATTGCCGCGAACTGATGACATGGTAAACAAGTCAGCAACTTACAAAGTGTTATCTACTTAAAGACCTGTAAAGCGCACACCATCGAATCGAAATTGAGGAAAAGCATAGAAAATTCACAGCGTTTCAGGTGGCAGGGATAGGGAAACTCTGGGAGTTTAATCAAATTCTGTTTGGGGTCACAAAGGCGTACTGCCTTTCCTACGCAAAATGGATGAAATCGTCGAGCGGATGGGTTACGGGACACATACCGTGACAATAGGAAAATGTGAAGCATTTTCTGACCGCAGTTAAAGGTCGCACTTTAACCTAAAACGAACAGAAACCAGTATGGTGTGTTTCCGAAGTCGATATTTTTGTTTAATGTGTTGGAAATGGAAACATTAGGCCAGACCGAAGGGTTGGGACTCCTTATGGAGCCCACATGCACTCCATAGAGCCTTGGGGCTTTTGCATAGTATGCGCAATGGATCGCAAACCTTGCTGACAAACTGCGAAGGTCAAGATATACTTTGCAATTTACGCTAAATGATCAAGTTCTGAATGTCTTCGAGTCATTAAAGAAGGATGTCGCAAACGCTACCATAGAGAGTATCGATGACAACCTCCCGTTCGTCGTAGGATTACCCGTCGGATGTGGTCAAGTTTGCTACTTTATTACAAGTGAGTGAAAGTCACTATCCTGCATTGGAGAAAAAAGCAACGGCAATCATCGAAGCAGTACGAAAGTGGGAACATTTTCTTGCTAGGCAATACTTCAAAGTTGATCACAGAACAAAAACCTGTCGCATTCATGTCCTGTCTTAAAAACTGTCAAATTCAAAAATTCCGTTTTCTGCGGACGATGTGAAAAAACTTTGCTCGTGATGTAGAATATCTGCTGAATTTGAGAAACCTCAATTTCACAGGAAACGTTTATTAAAGAAACTCAGCCGTTTGAGCGTAGGTGCACCCAAGGGAGCCCAGGGGGCCATGACCACCAAATTTTTAGCATATCTAGTAATTTTGTGCTTTGAGAACTGGCGTCCAAAAGAAAAATACTGTTTTTCTCCTAAAGTCAAACAATCTGCCCCCCGGCTCTCCCAAAATTTTGGGCTGGCTACGCCACCGCGCTTGAGCGCATATATAGATTGACTTCAGCGGCCGCTCACGTCACTGCTACATTGCTAGTATAGTGGACGGAGTTTTCTCGTATTCCGTTTTCCTATCCTTGTCCGAACTTGCAGACGCATGCAGTGTTTGGATGATCACTTTGCTTTATGCGGCCCGCCGATATGCGCGCATTCTGATAAGGCGAGTACGTTATAGTATTTTCTGAAAGGAGGAATTGCAACCGCACCCTCGTCAATTTACCGTGCAACTGATAATTCGCAAATAGAAGTGCTGTTCTGGAATTACAGTATTTGGAGAGCTACGAGGTTTCTTCAAACGCGTACGCTTCCCGTAAACCAGCTCGAATTCGTAGTGCCTGACGTGATGCATTGCCTTAGTTCACTACGATCAATGCATTGCCTTAGTTCACTGCAACCAAGCACTTTGGTCGCAGTTTTATGCACTGCGACCAAAGTGCTGCCCATGATATATTTTTCAATCTTAATCTTAAATCACTTAGCGGTTTGTTGTTGCCAAGTTGTTTAACCCCGCCTCGCTCTGTGGTACTTCGGAACTTTGCATACGTTCTTGTAAGAACGATAACTTTGTGCGCGATTGAACCGATAGCTGAAGCGAACCCCGCATTTGATCGCGTTCGGTTTCCTTTCGGCAGTGAATCATTGTAGCTCTACGCAATTTAGTCCTGTATCCGAGGCCATGTACTTATGAAGGGAGTGAACCTGATGTTTGTGGTGATGTCTCTGGCGGTGACGGACGGGCAGACGATGTAGTGTGGTGGTTTTGAAGCATTTGACCATGCTAACAACGACTTGCTTTGCACAAGGCAATCTGGATGAAATTACATGTGAACAAATTTCGCCAATAATAGGGAGATCAAGCCGTTTAAATAAAGGGGCCCCTCCAGATATGTATGGCTCTCCAATTTTTTACGGATAAGTTTGTTGTAAATCTGTCACGTGTCCATCCTCTGTAACCGCACTGCCATTATTGTGTAATCCGAGCCTACGCAAGTTTATTGGTTACTTACCGATTGCCGCTCTTTCGCACTTGCTCCAGCACAAGGAGTGTTCGGCGTTTTTCGTGAAAACCTAATTAAATCAAGCTTTGCTGTTTTGCACAGAAAATATCATCGTTATAACAGTTCGTTAAAGACAAAATAAGCTGGCTTGTAAATCTGATTCACTATAAATACTGATGTCTTGTTGGTCATAGCTTTGCTCAAAAAGTAAACGGTTTTACAAGGTCAACTGCATACAAACAGCATAAGAATTTCAGCTTATCGGTGTCTGCTTTGTCTTTAAACTTTTTCCAAAGGCAGGTGATAGAAGCAAGGTTGGGGCGGCATTAGCTCAGTGGTAAAGTGTCCGCCTCCCAATTGGAAGGTTGGGTGGTCGATCCACAGCCACTGAGTGGATTGCCGTAGCGCGCCTTGGGCAAGAGCGTTCACCTCAACCGCCCCGGTAGGAAGCACAATTCAGGTTTAGGCCTGCCGCGAGTTGGCGTCACCAAAATTAACAAGCAAGCTTACACTTTTAATCAAGAACAAAGTTTGAAAATTTATTACTTAACAACAAACGATTTTATTAATTTTAGGCCCTTGAATGGTATCTTTAATGCTGGACAAACTAACTAGATTTTTTAGCAGGTTTTCCAAATGTGTTGTAACGGTTTTTAATGAGAATACACAACTATTTTTGCAGCACGTGACCACAGCGTGTTACGTGACGAAGACTCTTGTATGACCTAACAGTTTGCTCTTACACGTTTTTGAGAAATTGATCTTTTATAAAATGCTATATTTTTATGGGAAATTTTGGCGGGTGTCAAAACTAACGGTTAAATCATCCATCAAACAGAAAATTGTCTTGAATTCTCAGGTGTAATTTTCAAGGTCGTGTATAAACTTCTCCTCACTTTTGGGAAATTCCGCGTCTTATATTGAGTAGTGGTGCCCTCGGTGACATAAAGAAGTCTTGAATTTCTTGAAACTAAACCTATGCCTGACCCGTCAAACACAATAGATAAAACTTGAAAAAGACTGAGCATTTTTGTTGTTAAACTGATAGATCAAATATTTTTCATGTTTTGTTGAAAACCACATTTATCATTAAAATGGTAATGAAGCGCAATAACCTGACCGGTCTACGCCAACTTAAGTTGATTATTTTACGGGACGAAAAAGTTAACTTTTCACGATATGATATACCTTTGATGTTTTTAACATTATGCTGGAAGATTTCGAAATTGGTTGGTGACCAAGGCTGATTTCGTGGGAAGTCTGGCTTCCGTCATCATGTTATCGACGTTGCGTCAACTCATGACACAACAAAACACTCTTTCGTCACCTAGTCACATGACTGTACGTGCATGCCACGAGAGAAGCTGATGTTTTGTCAAATTCATGTTGCTCAGTCAGAGTGATGTTGCAAGTCACGCTGAGCTCATATATGACTATATTGCGTTTAAGCTCCATCGCGAAACAAAATATTACACTGGCAAGCGACATGCCAATATTAGAAAAATTCCCAAGTAACTTTGTGGGTCAATCACCACAGCGCACCAAAATATTTTGCGGTATTTCATGAACAACTTTTAAGGCGATAGCTGTAGAAAGACTGTGCTTTCGACACCATCAGGCAAGAGCTTTCGGCCAGACCAAAGTAAGCAAAACTACTATGGAAGTCCCAAGTCATGCCATAATCAAATACAAGGTGGTTCATAATGATGCATCCATTTTTGGCGAAGTAGCATTTTGTATTGCCAGGAATACTTTTGCAATATTTTTCGTAGGCCTGTTTTACAGACACGTAATAAGTTTTGCGTGGTGTAAGTTTTTTGTCCGGCACCACCATTTTGCGAGTGCAGCTCAATATTTTATAATGTGCTCAATTCAACCTCCTTGGCGCGAAATCGCTGTAGGTGCACAGTGAAGCGTTGTTTGAATAGCACGATGATAACGCGACAGCGAAAAGATTCTACTTGGCCAGTGGAGCACTACCTTTTCGCTATTGCCGGCCGCATTACATTTGTTTTTGTGAATTACGGCCGCCAATGAGATCAAGATAATTTAATTTTTCTAATTGCTTCTGTTTGCACACATTGAGCCTAACCTGCTTCCAAACGTCTGCTTGGCCGTCTTTATATTAAGTATCCGCGTACAGTAGACAAAGGGTTTTTATTAATGCACGTCTGCCATAACTTACATTTTAAATCACAAGTACACGGCCGTATAAATTTTTATCGAGGGTCGTATGCGACCGTCCGGCCGCAGATTGTGCATCCCTGTTGTTGGTGGGCATCGCATGGCGCGCGGTCGCAGAGTAGAAAACGAAAAGACCGAATTTCGGCGAAGTACATGAGGTGTTGGATAAAAACCGTCACGTGACCATGCGCACGTACCACGCAAGTTTACACAGGTTGTGACGTGCGCATACGATACGCACAAACAGTATTGTGCCGTAATGACAATCGACGCTCAGCAACTGCGGCTGCTACACTGGCAAACATCTCATGTGGAGTGGTAACATCCTGACCTCAGTTCGAGTGTTTTTATTGAGCGCATCAATAGTTTGAGGAATGTTCGCGATAGCATAGACCCTATCATTTAGGTGTCCCCACAGAAAACAATCCAAAGAGGATAGGCCTGGGCAATATGCAGGACAGGGGTGATCCGTAAGACAGGAGATGGGCTTGTTTCCAGGAAAGTAACGGTAGAGGTTCGAGTGAAACACTGGAGCAATGCGGTGCTGCTCCATCCTGCTGATAAATCACAATATCCATGTCCACTCCTTGCTTCCGTCTCAGTCCCAGGATGAATTTTCTTTTCGTTAGTTCAATTTAGGTTATCGCTTTGTGTTCACAGTTACGGGAGGTCGAAAGGCACAGCTCTCAGCTTTATTTACATCTGTCTGAAGTTGTAAAATCTGTATCGTATACGGAAACAGGTGAAAATCCTAGGGCATTATGCGCATAACTGAACTACTTGAAAGATTTGTCTCTTGGGACATACAACTTGTGAACTTCCTTGGAGACCGCTTCAAACATTGTCACACAGTCACGATGTGATTTTCAGTCCTGAGTGACCGTGGCCGGACGGTCACTGCGGCCTTTAATGTTATCCTGTACATCTCCTGTCTCTCTGAATTTGTCCACTAGGCGTTTATTGTGTGTCTGGTTAGAGTGTTTCTTCCTGAAAGATCCCTCTAAGATTGTTGTTGAGTTTGGACAACTGATTTTGTCGCGAAATAGGCTTCTACAACGTTGATCCTCTCATACACGGAATATCTTCCTTCTTGAAGCATTGGAGCGAGGAAATATAACTTCGAAACTCTAACTATGATTTACCTGGAAAAGAGAAACCTAGGTTAATTTGATATGAAATCATAGCGATAATACAATGGATGCATCTTTTTGAACCACACTGTATTTGCTGGCATTGTAAACAAAACTCCTTGCTGTCAAACTAAAAAAAAAACAAACTAAAAAAACTAAACTAAATGAAATGCTGATTTAAATTACTACGACATAAACGAGAATTATCATGAGGTACGACAAATACAAAAATCACACCTTTTACTTAAACCTAATCCCTCGTCTGCCGTTTGGAAATCTATACGGCGTGCCACGTTGGACACACGTGTCCTCTGTTGTGTACCACTGTTCTCCAGAATTGCGAATATTATCCTGAGATAACTATCGACAAAACTGAGTATCATGCCGATCGTAATGAATGTTGTACACACATCCAGAGGGACCTTATAGCGAGTAAACATTTGCAGCAAATTGCAGTTTATATGTGTGGACACATGCAAATTACGTTTATATCTAAAAATTCTAGTTAGATAGTTCTTTTCCATAAAATATCTTGGCCAACTTCACCAAAAATATATAACAAAAGATTTTTCGCAAAATAGGCAACGTTGCAGCATAATAATTTTTTCCAATTAAAAGAGTAAGATATTTATTGTAATCTTCAACGACTTGTCTATCGGTTTATGTTAGTGGAAAATGAAATTTAAAAAACTAAGAGAAATCGGTTTGCAAATTTCCTGAGTCGACGGCAAGCATTTTCGTGATCAATGATATTTCTTCATGCGCTAGCGCACACGCAAATGTCTAGCAGGGCAATCTGTTAAATCAGATGAATCTTTCACATCTTTCGATTTTTCGCTTGAAACCAAATTAGACCATTTTTGAAGGTTTGGAAGATTATTTTCGACAGAAACGAACGTTATAAACAAGGAAAATATACTGTAGCTATTGATTTCAGCAAAGTCGTATTGCAGTTACATTTGCAGGTTGCAAATTCAACTGGTAAGACACCGGTGCTTTTTGGCTGCTTTTTACCAGGAGCCCCATTCAGTGGGAAAGCTCTTCGGGTGCCACGCGACCTGTTAAAAGCTTCCAATCTGCATAGCTACATCAACCTTGATCTTGCGGCCACTTTTGGTGTCAGCAATCGTTTGCAAAAGATGGGTCTGGGCCTAAATAATTACAATTAACACCATGTGATTCAACGATAGAAATTATTTGGTTTCACTGGGAATTTCATGTTTGTTTACTGTACACCAGGGGTCTCCAAACTTTTGTGCCAGAGGGCCACATAAGCGGTTACACAACAGTTCGAGGGCCGGACAACTTACGTAAGGCGTTTGTTTCGGGATATGTTAAACTTTGCCAAATCAGCAAATTTTTCCTAAATATATTTTTCATTATTGACGAAACGGCTTTGAGGGCCGGATGAAATGCCTGCGCGGGCCGAATTTGGCCCGCGGGCCGTAGTTTGGAGACCCTTCTGTAGACGGTTGTACTATGAGACAAGTTGACAACAGGTTTTAAAAGCTCCATTGCGATCAAGCAACTATCTGTTTTTTGTCTCGATGAAGAAAACGCAGGGTACAACAGCCGTTGGGTTGCCGGAAAGTAAAATTGAAAATTTGAACCATCGGATTTTTTTAGTTGCCCACCTGGTGTTTCTTTATTCTATGAACAATGTAAAACTGCTTGCTTTTTTCATACAAAGTTTGCGTCTGGGATAATTCAATGAACTTTTTTAGGGTGTTTATGATGAAGTTCAACACGCATGATAACGGCATTTTTGGCAGAAACATGTACCCATTCTGTTTGTAGCGTTCCTAACAACCATGACATGTGCGATACAGCAAAGGCAATATTACAGGCTGCAACAAAAAAAGTGAGATGGAGTTTTGTTTATGAGATGACAAGCATTACTTGTCAAAGATCATTTACATAGTGATAGACAAATCGCTGATGTTTGTTTGGTACGTCTGAATAGTCCTAATTTAAGATTTTACTTGAGTTGCGAAATCTTTTAAAAAATTTGCTGGATATCACAAGATATGACACTCACGTAAAAACGTGCTTTTGCCTGCACACTAATAAAAAAGAACAACACCAGCATGTCCAGCAGTTGCCGGCGTGACGCAGCAAAAGACCATTATTCTATTTATAGTACTGCATTTATTTTCGAGACTCGCCAGAGGATTTTTACAATCAGTCTTTAATTATTGAAATTGAGGCTAACCACACAATTCGCGAATGACTGTCTAGTGCGTCGTTTATTTCCACGAAGTGAATTTATGTTTTCAACGATATTCATAAAGCTTTTCGACGTCGGCTATGTTACAGGCAACAAAAGTCAGTACTGTGTTAATATACTGGGTTTTAAAATACGCAACCAACGTCTGTACGTATTTGTAACTTAAAAAAACGAAGCTTTTGCAGATTGGTTTCTGCAACTTCACTAAAAAAACACTCGTTCGCCTTCATAGTTCTCGACCAGCCTTCACAAACGCAGTTGCCTTCATAGTTCTCCGCTTGCTGCTGTGCTGTATGAAAATGGTCTGTTGTTTTACAAGTTTATTCTTTAATGCCTGATGACCGCCCTAAAAGGAAAAGGAAAGGCAGCAGTAAAAATAGGAATGCAATGTGGAAAACTTATTACTGATTCAAGATTTTACAAGCCTCCAAAATGAAAACGAAAAGCCAGTTTCAGGGCTATTGCCAGTGCAGTTCGTGAGTCCGCAGTTTGTATGCATCGTAGTTTTGCAACATGAAAGTGAGTGGATGGGCTTCTTGACGGAACTAATCTCCAGATTGACAGGGGCGTAACGAGGTTAGATGGCGCCCGGGGCAAGATACAAGCTTGGCGCTCCCGTTTTTGAACCTGGAGGTCTTCCGGAAGCGAATATACTGTATTGAAGAATGTACGTGTGACATTGTTGGGAATTTTTGGCGCCCTTGCAATCATTTGGCGCCCCTGCACTATTTCAGCTCCCCCAAAGTGATTCGGTGCCGGGAAGTTGCGCCCCCTTGCCCCTTCGTTACGCCCCTGCCGATTGAACCATAATGCAGCGTGTAAAAAGCTACAAATGTTTACGTTAGCAAACAACTTGCCGCTATGTGACAAAAATGCATTGAATGGACTCGATTAGCTCAAAGAATTATGACCTACGTAACTATGCAATTGTGCAACTCCTCACTATATACATGGACAACGCAAAGCAATATTGAATTACTGTTAGGGGCGCAACGAAGTTAGATGGCGCCTACGTAATCATGCAATTGTGCAACTCCTCACTTCATATACATGGACAACGCAAAGGAGTATTGAATTACTGATAAGGGCGCAACGAAGTTAGATGGTGCCCGGGGTCAAGAAGGAAATTTGGCGCCCCTATGTTCGAACCTGAGGCCTTTCGAAAGCAAATGGACTGCACTGAAGTTCTTGTGACATTGTTAGGACTTTTCGGCGCCCCGCAGTCATCCGGCGCCATCATAGTGATTCGGCGCCCGGGGAATTGTGCCCCTTGCCCCCCGTCGTTACGCCCCTGATT
>JGI24159J19872_10003479_pt1 | contig 19640 bp, 10 predicted proteins | sample Ectturendosymbi4_FD_19872 | JGI IMG/M metagenome (IMG submission 19872) | reverse complement strand
CTATTCTAATCACAAGCAATTTTTCCTTTACAAGGCTTTTGCTTCCATAACTTCAGCCCCCCCCTTAGAAAAATCCTGGCTGCGCCCCTGGTTCTCAGTGCCATTTTTACAACGTCTGTTGCCATTGCAGTTAAGATTCAAACACTTTCAGGATATTAGTTTAAGCTAAATTCAGTTTGATAAGATCAAAGGTAGTCATTCAATGTGCGGCCCTCATTAATATGTCATTCAGTGTGCGGCCCTGGTTGAGATAGTGACATGATTTTTGGCTCCGTAAGTCATTTGGGTTGGACATGGCTGTACTAAAGCAATGAAGCCTCCAATTCAAAATTATTGTCAATCGGGCAAGGAATGCAAACGGCGTTTTTCAACAAATCAAACAAAATCAAGAGGGCTGATCAAATTCCAGCTTCAGTAGTTGAAAAGTACACAAGTACTCGAATTTTTTTTCACACATACTTTCCTTGTATTAGTAACTGTTGGGCTAGGCCACGGGTCTACAGAAAATTGTATACTTTAATTGGGGGTCAACGTGCCGAAAAGTTTGAGAACCACTGGCCTAGATAAACTCTTGGATGTACGCCTAGACGTGATGGCTGCGGCCTTACAACCAAGCTGGGCGCTTGTCTCCCTAAAAAAATCAAGAGTGGCTTCAAAATATAGCTAAAGTAGCCTTGAACTGCTTTCTGAAAGTTCGTGTACGGTTTACATCTACTATAACCGGTCATAGTCTAGTTATATTAGGCGATTTAAGAGTTAAAGATGCTTAACATGAGTGAGTGCCAATTTTCGACTTGGCTTAAGTTAGTACCGGGGTTTTCCAGAAGGCCGCCCAGTCTTTAGTCCGTCCATGGGCGCTTATTTTAGGTGGGCGTTTATATGGTGCTAATATTTCAGTTGAATACTATTTGTACCTGTTCCCTTACACGGTACGTCCAACGTTATACAGAGTTTGAAAACTATTTTGATATTTGTGCCCACGCTCCAGACTATATTGTGCGCCATTATGACATACAATGTAAAAAGTCATTATGACATACAAGGGATCCACAATGCTTTAGTGAATAAAGTTCAGACACAGGCAATATGCAACTGCCGTACAACAGCCCGGGCGGTTATTTGGTCCACGTCTTATTTTCCCAATGTGTCTATTTTCCTATTAACGGCCCTGGGCGCCTTCCGGAAAACCCCGGTACAACTTTAATTTGCTCAACCCTGAAAAAATTCTGCGCCCACCTATGCTCATCAGTGCTGCAACATTCGACGAGCACCATGCGTAAGAAGCTGAGCAGTGACGTAGATGCTATGGAAATAATGTCGGACGCGAAAATGTTGAAGTCAATCCCTTCCACGTAATCACTAATCAGCTGAAGAGCGCACTTGTAAAAAATCGTTAATTGCGGTATATTCCAAAGTGCTGTAGAGGTTTGGTGACTTAGTATTACTCAGTGTTTTTGATGAAGATATTGATGTTTGTGATATCAGATCCTTCTTGGCAAGTTTAACTTTTCCTTTTGCCGGTGAGCCCAAAATATTTGTGTTCTTTGGTCATTCATCACATTGTTCTTACGGGGTGAAGAGCGTTAATCCCACACTGCCACCACACGTAATGGCCAACAATGCAACATCCACTGTACGTGAAGGCTGGCAATGCGAGGTGAAACTTCGTACGTGATAAAACGTATCAAACTTTTTTTATAATATTTAATTTGAAAACTTGTGAAAACGCTGTTCGAAATAACTAACTGAGTTATCACAGCAAACCAACCAGATTTCCGAAAACAAGCATCAAACATAGATGCCAGCCAGTAAGATCTTAATTATTTTTTATGTGGCTGGCTGCAGTCAGCATTGGCTGCAAAATCTTTGTGACGTCACAAGAGGTTATTACAGCCTTTCAAATCTCGATGAAATAACCAGGTCAGTGATGGAGTCAATTATGTTTTTCAATGATATAATTAAGCGTGTGTATTTAAAAACTTTTAATAAACACAACTGTTCATACTTAGTTGGTGTTAAATATTTTCGGACAAGTCCTCACTTCATTTTATCAACACCATTGAGCGAAAAAAGCTTGCCCGAGACGGTTCCTCTTTGTACGAAAAAAATTCCTATCAGTAATTCGTTTTTCAGCCAAAAAAAACGAATCTTCCCACTCCAAACCACATCCTGAAGGAAGTGGTCTGACACGCATGTTGCAGAAGGCAAAATAAATGGATAAATTTATTACACCATTTATAACAGTGCTTCTTAGCCGAGTTGGAGGCAGGGCTCGGAGCCCAAAATGTTTAGATGGTGGAGCCGAAGCCGTATGCTGAAATTTGGGCTTCAGTTGCATAGCCCTATACTTGTGGGCCAAGCGAGTTGTACACATAACACAATGTAGTTTTCAGTTTTCAATGGACCAAATCATTTCGGAGCCGGAGCTGGAGTCAAAAGCTTTAGATGCCTGGAGCTGGAGACAGAGCCGAACCTGAAATTTGAGTTCCTTTTCTAAAATCCGAAAAGAGGCTGTAAACAGGGATATGATTTCAATGCGAACAGGGATCCTACAAAAAACGTATCGCTTTAGGATGGATTCTATTTGAATCAGAGCTGAAGATGCCTACTTAGTAGGCGAAATATATACTCTGTAAGATCTTAAGTGTCTGATTTTTTGCTGGGAAAAGTTTCTTTTCGATGGACAGTACTTTAGGATAGATGTGGTAAAACCTAGAATTTCTGGGTAGCTGCGATTGTTAAATATGACAAACGTAATAACTCATTTAAGTAAAATGCAGCACAGGATCAGCTGCACAACTAAAAAGTGCGTTGACAGACTTCATGGAAGGTTAAGCTTCACGTTTATGTTAAGCCGAAACTCAGCCACTGCCTGGCCGTTACTCCCGTACCAGCCTGAGGCAACGATCGCGTGGTAATCCTTTGGAGTGTCAATCAGTGTTCTACCAGAGGGACCTGTCTCCGCCGAAAGCAAAAACCTGAAACATGAGTACTTCAAACGTCTTAACAAGCAAGGCCATATCATAAAATCTAGTTAGGAGAACAAGAAGAACAGATTGCAGCCTTAAGCAGACGGAAATCAGGCATTGATGGGGTCAAAACTGTATGTATTGTGTTGGAGCCACGTTGGAAGCCGTTTACTGATTTCGTTACTGGCCACAGCACAGTGGCGAAGTATCGGTAACGATATCGCTATTGGTAGCACTGAACAGCTTACTTTCGTTTGATTGAGGCTTGTCGAGACCGCGTGACTGACACACTTTATGTATCCGTTTCAGTCCAAGCTTAGCATGCTCCAACAAAACAGGGTCGATCTCTTGCGTGTGACCCGCGTCGCTTGTCCGCCCATCGACCATTGCAAACTTTCGCGAATGAGCCAACACTTCAGCAGTAGAGTGATAAAAATATTTGCTCGAGACAACGCACCTGCTCATGAAAATATTATTTGAATAAAGTTATCTTGAACAGTTAAATCGCATCTGTCGAGACCGAGAAGAAATTCATCAACGCTCAACTGAAAACAGCCTCACAAGCGCCTGTATTTCCATTTTTATGAAAAACTACATCAAAAGAAAAGTTTGTGTTTCATTAGGATTGAACTTTATGAATCTCATTGGCAGGCCCGTAACTAGGGGTGCGTAGGGGGGCTAAGTCCCCCCGAGACAATTTTTTTTCCCCCCTAGAAAAATGTGTTGGATATAGTTTAAAACTATTGGACATATTTAAGAAATTTGGGCTCCTCTCAGAAAACTTTTCGCCCCACTGTTGTCCCAAGCTGGTTACTGGCCTGCTCATTGGGATTAAACTTTATGAATGCTTTCAATGAAACAACATACCAACCAGGAATAAAACAAAAACATGACGCGTACACGATTTTACTCAACATCCAACGTATTTTGACTCCAAAATTAACTATCGAAAATTTTTGTTATGAAGTTGACGATTTAAATATCTAAACGTTTCGCCCGAAAGTTGTCATTTTTTCTCATAAGTAGGTCATTTGGCACCTTATATTTCTATCCAAGGAGTAACATACCTGTCTTACGGGCCACACATTTCGGCCAACAAACAAAGTAATGACGGCTCTAAATATTTGTTAACATATAACTTTTCTAAAAGTTTTGTTTGTAACAGCAATATTCCCTCTAAGGTGCACAACTGTGCGCAAATGCCCATTACCACCAGACCGTTTGCGCAGTGAAATCCCATTCTCGCGCACTTGCAACATTCCAATTTTAAAAGTAAAAAATCATTAACATTGTTTTGGGCACAAACGGAACACTTCTGAGAATATCGCATAGCCCAGTGGTTCTTAACCGGGGGATACACCTCACCACGGGGCGTCAATCATTTCCAGGGGGGTGGCAGCCATTGCGCGCTCTGCAACATGGAACGTTTTTGAATGGGAAAGTGTTCCGTCCAAACATTACGTCAGTGCCAGTTTTACGCCGCTACGTCGTAGTGGGTTTAGCGCCAGCAGCGATGGAAGTCGGGCTTAAAGTTCCTTGAAATTTTGCGGGCCGAATTCGGGCCGGCATGCAAATATTTTGTACAATTTTATGAGAACACAACATTGTTATTGTTTCCCATCACGCAAATGCATATTAGGACTTAGTCCTGCAAAATCATATCAGTTTAAGGGAGGAGTGATAGAAAAGAGAAAAGGTTAAGAACCACTGGCATAGCCCTTTCAGAAGCTTTTTGAATTAAATGTGTAATTTTTTGGTATTTTCATAACGTTTTATACTTATTTTAATAATTTACAAAGTTTGTGACTCATTTATAACTATGTTAATTCAACCTTAAAATATTCATGCTCACAATATGAATTTACTCAGCGTAAAATTTTCTTAGACGGAAGTCTGCTTAACAGGCGCATAAATTTTGCCCAACCAAGCAGATTTCTCAAATGTTATGGAAAGGATTGGCCCTCTAATCCCCAGCTTTTAAGGCTGTGACACCAGCAGAACGCACGTCTTCAACCAAGGCAAATTTTGTTATAACACCGTGGGAAGACGTAAACTTCTAAGGCAGAAAGTATAACATTCTTCTGCCTAACTTCAACATACGTGAAGCTAAACGCATAAAATGGTGGAAGAAAATTAATGGCCTTGCACAAGTCTCTATACTGAGGTGAAGTAGTTTTTCACGTGACTTAAGAATGATGATTACTCGTTCCAAAAAGAACAAATATGATCGTGACGGAGGTGATTCCAGCCACGTTGTTGAAAAGACAATTTACACCAAACGTGTACAACGTTCGTGAGACCACAGCAACCACAATTCGGTAACATGAAAACACCAGTTGCAGGAATTTTGCTGCACAAAAAATCTGGAGCAAAATTAGTCACGAAAAATTGTTATTCATGGGATTTTTAACAAGATTTCGACAATAAAATTTTGGCAGCATAAAAAATCCAAGGAATAATGCACCTGGGCCATAAATAGCATTAAGCTCAGGCCCGTAACCAGAGGGCGCGCAGGGGGAGCGTTCGCCCACCCTGGAAAAATGTGTTGGACATAGTTTGAAAAATTTGGGTCCCTCTCAGAAAACTCTTCGCCCCACCTGGCGTCCCAAGCTGGTTACGGGCCTGATTAGGCTACTGGAATGGCTGCATAATACGAGACGCAGTCGTACGTGCTAATAAAGTAATATTCAGTCCAAAATGGTATATTCAGGTGCGTTTGCTTGAAGGGTGAAGCACAAGGAATAGTCTCTCTCACATATCGTCGTTGTTATAGTAGCAGAAAGAACAAAATGACCCGGTCTAAATTTCACAAGTATCATTCAATATGTTCCCATCGAAACATCGTTTGTCTTTTTTCTTTCACTCACGTTATATATAGGGCAGGGGTCACCAACGTGGTGCCCGCGGGCACCAGGTCGCCCGCAAGGGCCATGTACGTCGCCCGCGCGCCAGTTCTAAAAATAACAATAGCATACCAATGCCTTCACATTAAGAAATATCAATACTAAAATAATAAAGGTAATTGCAGAAGTCGCATAGTATTGAAGACGACACATTTTTAATAGTAGGCGATTTAACCTCAACAAAACTGGCTCATTAAAAACTTTTCAAAAAATTTCGCAAAGTCTTGTTTCTAAAGCTGTCACAGAAATGTCCTAATTAGGTAATAAGTAAAAGTACATTGCATAAATGTTGTTTTCTTTCATAAAACTAATCTTGCACCTCTAGCCGTCGGCTATTTTTGCATCCACGACCGGTAAATCGCAGCAACTCAGGTGTAAACAAGCTGTTGATCTTGACGCAAAGCAATTGCTCTTAACATCCTTTTAGTTTTACGCAAGACCGACCTTCCTGTTCATGATGACTGCCGGTCAAAAAGTTGCGAATTACTAGCCAGAGTAAATGCTGAGAAAGCTTTTATAAGTTTTTCATAATCCAACTCGTGACAACATAGCTTACCTCACCTGCAGCTGAATGAAATGAAAACAGCTTAACGTATGCTACAAAACCAGTCGCTCGCTCCTTTTTTAATGCAACGCACAAACTCAAAAGATGAACATTAATTAGCTTAACTTATCAACGAAACAGACATTATACTTTTCTTGCACACCAGAAGTGTTTAAAACCTATAGGACCGCAAGCGTTTGCCTTTGTGCTTCAGCATGGTGGCATTAATACCCCATTCGGCTATTTGCAATCCATTACAAGTCTTAATAGTTGCAGATTGCTGCTTACTATATAACATACACCTTTCACATCGAACGTACCCTCACAAACATCAGCTTTGTTACATCTGTTGCTACAAACAGGTATATTTTACATGTCCAAGTAATTACACACGCCTACGCTTATTCAGACTAGCGGCAACCTCAACTACCCTGTTGTTCAACGTATTGTTTCTTCCATCAGAGTGGGAATTCGATTGTTAACTCATAAAGCACAGTTGAGCCCGCGTTGCGTCGAGCATCGGCCACCGCGATTGTGCCTGTTGACAGATCGAAAGATTTAAAATCAACAGTGGCTGTAGTCAAGTGCTTTCGACAACTTGAGGCCGAAGGGCAAGTCGAACAGGAATTGACTACGTAGGGTGCTCAGATGTATTTGCATATGCAACACAAAAACAATCTTCTGGTACTTTTGCACAGTGACAGCTAAAGGAGACGCGGGGCTACTGACCAATTCACATTTTGGAGGAAAAGTGGCCGCTTGTCTTCCGACACCAAGCATTCCTGTTTTTGATTGTCAAAAAATGTTCTTCGTGTTATGAACTACAAATACTAGCTAAACTTTTAGATATTCTAGCAACGCAAAGACGCTGTTGTCGCAACAAGAAAATCGGCTATAGCCCACATCACGCGAAGAAACACAAAAAGTAGAATAGGACGGCCGCAGACCACAGCATTAGCTGTTTCACAATTATGCAGAACTTTTAACTGGCTAAAACTAACTCTCACATTTTCTAAGTTTAGCACGAAAATACTTTCCAGTTCAACATGTTCCAGTGTCGAGAGAACTTGACAAATATGTATCGGCACAGCTGCAGCGTTAAGAAAACAACTCCAACTAAAATCAAGGTTGTTGGAAGAGGGAAAATAGGGTTCGCGAAGTCCTGTATCAAGGTTTTGATATGTTGTCACGCGCCATTGTTTATTGAGTCTGAAAAATTCTTTCATTGATTTTCTTACTCGCTTGGCAAAAATTTATATCAGTGCAATACACAGTGGTAGAGATGTTCCAGCTTTATATACACTTGAGCGAATTCCGTGTAGGCAAACCGCAATTAGGTTAATTTTGAAATAGGAGCAACATGGTCTTTACTTAGTACTGTTCCAAAAGAGGGCAGCGTGGGCAAAGGAGCCCTTGGCACGGTCGAAAATAAGTCATGCCAAGTTTGAAACTATTAATGTACGTTGTGATAATTATTTTGCTTTTGTTTCATTAGTGCGTTTTGCGTTAGAACATTTTACTTTCATGCTTCTACTTACGCACATGTTGTCTTAATTGTTTTTGTATAGCTAGCCTAATCTTTGCGGTAACATTGGCTGTAGTAGGCCGAGGTATTGTGTTGCAAAAGATATACACGTGTCTCCTACTGATCGTTCTACGCTGCGTCGCTTCAACCACTATCTCTCGATTGAAGCACATATAGTTTGCTGCGTCAAGCAAAGAAGCTACGGTTTTTCAGTTGTTTTCTCAACTCTACGTCTTTTTACTTTTTCTTCGCCCTTTTCCTTATTCGCTTTCCTATCATCATATCAAGTTCCGCATCTCTTTGTTTGATGTTCAGTAACGTGTGCCGCCCGGTTTTCGTCGTTGGGTGACGGGCAAATCGCAAAATAGAGGAGCCATCAATGAAATCCAACCTATTATAGCGACACAAAACTGTTGGGGGGGAGCAGCAGAGGGAAGCAAATGTTTCACATGTTTTGTCCAAACAAACCCCTTCCAATTTTTGGCGAATAAAAGGAAATGGTCATTACGACCTTCGCTTGCCAAATTACGACATAACTTGAAAATTTCCGAACACTTGGAAACTTCCACCAACACTGCAAGGGAACCAGCACCATTGCCTCCCTCCGCTGGTGGCAACTCGACCTCCAAACGTGTCGTGTGCAGTGCACACCAGTTGCCCTCGGTGACCTTCGGTCAACATCTCCAAATAGTCCTCCAAATTGATACGAATGTGTACGTCAAAGGTGGGGAACCGTCACCAGCGTGCATATTCAAAACGGCCCGCATGAGAAAATATATTGCCTTCGTTACAACATCGCGTCAAAACGAAACTCCATGACAACCAGGTATTAAAACAGTGAGTCGAGAGAAGTCTCTCGCGCTTCTCATAGTCTTTTATCCTTATTTTCCTTAGGAAGATAAAGCTAGAATTTTAGCATAAAATTAAATTATTTTTGCGGCCCACAGACCATGTTTCCCGAGGGCAACTGAACAAAAACTCGTCCGCGTGTCTCATACTGAAAAGTGAAGACTCGAATCGAATACCGAACCTCAAGTCACACTTCAGAGAACGTAAACGTCTTACTGCTTGTTCACGCAGGTCAGCTGGGCCAGAATGCCTTGTTGAAAGGTATCAGCTGCTGGCGAAGCGAGGAGGCCTTGCAAAACCTTAGAAGGAAAGGCTTTAGCGACAAAATGTTGAAACTGTAAATGATAGCAGTCCAGAATACACATCGAGTACTTAATTTGAGCATCCATGTTTTGATCACAGAGGGAACGATCGAAACGTTATTGAAAAGACAAGTCACCGGTACCAANAACGTACGTTGAAGGACTTCAAGAGCAGCTGCATGCATTACTTCAGCGGGCGATTCGTCCACTGGTCACCATGCAACTTGAGAGTGACTGCAGTTTGAAGCAAAGATGAGACGATAATTTAGACACTGATTGCATTCCGGAAGGACAATAATTCCACGTATGGAAGGAAAACCTAGAAAGAAGGAGCTGTTAATGAAACAGTGGTTTTCGGGACCAAAATGAATTTTCAGTCTCTTTGCGAACGATTTTGAAGTGCGTACTAAGGAAAGACTGGATTGGTCCACACCAGAGGTGTAGTGGGGATGGAACGCGTTCCCAAACTTTTTCATAGTAACCTGATGTGAATATGTGTGTTTTCACTAAGATTTCCTGTGTGCATCTCCAGACGACGCATAAATGAATAAATGACAAGCTATCTCTTGTGTATAATAGCACTCTAATATAATTGTGTAACCATTAAAAATGTCTAGTTTTTTTGACTGCTTTCCCACACTTATTTTTCAAGTTCCCGCACTTCTTTTACTTTAAAATGGCCAGATTTTTGGGTGCGTTTTCCACACTTATTTTTCAGCACCTCTGGCCCACACAATAACACGAACACGATCAACGAAAGTGTAATGTCCATCCAATGACATTTTTTAACGGCGCGAAAGCAGATGCAACATTCTAAATAACGAGGTTGAACAACAAATGAAAACGAATTAAGATAGCATTATCGACACTCTTAGCCGTGGTTTTCGACAAATCAAACTCTGCCGCGTGCGGTTTATTTGTCGTGAAGATCTCACTGGTCATGACTGCTCAAACTTGCCAAGATTGCTCACGTGCAAGGTTGAATTCCATGAGTGACAATCCTCCACGGAAGGTGGTGACCTGGTACAGTGCTTCCTCGTTTATCCGGTCTAACTGGCGCAATATTTTTAGAAATCTGAGCGGATAACTAAAAAACTCGGATAAGTGAATTCTTATATTTAAGTGACATAAACAGCCACAAACAAAACATAGTACGTTTAGTGGTTTCACAGAAGAAAAATTGATAGAAGTTCAAGAATTTTCTAGGAAATTTTCGATTTAACTATCAGTTGCAACAGAAGATCTATTTAAAACGAATCAATTTTAGGTAAGCTGCGGGAAGATTCGCGTTTTGTGGCAGTTAACTCGCGAAGTCGAGCATATATGAAAGGCAACCCGATAATCGAATGCCCCAGCGCCGGATTTCGATGGTGGGGGTCCTTGGGCCCAGGCGTAGTGGGAGGCCTGGGGCCCAGGCGTGGTGGGAGGCCCCATTTGCGGATACAAAATGTTTAGGTAGAGGGGATGATCGATGAAGTCCCTAGTATTTCCACATATCATTAATATTTATGACGTAATTATGTGACGTCACATTTGTTAACTCAATTGTAACAAAACTTCATGATGCAACATGGTATTTGACAATGATTAGCGACTTGTAAAACTGTTGCAAAGCCAGTCGCTAGAAGCATCGCATCTTGTTTTTTTCAAAATTTGCTTGAAAACAGTTTTGAAAACTTTTTGGAAAATCTTTCTGGGTGATTCAACGTTTTCATCATCTCTATACGCCAGTCCTCGTTCAGCAATAAATTTTACGACAGAAACCACACGTTGCAGGCAGAGTCGATTTCCGATATTGTTCGCATTGATTGACCTGACTGGCTAGTTCTGTATCAATTCTTCATAGTGATTAATTACATCTGCGACTAAATGTAATTATGGCATCCAGGGCCTACGAGAGGGGGCTAAGAGAGGTACCAGCCAAAAGCTTGGGCAGGTATTCATTTAAAAATTTAATTTCGGATTTTAGAGGGGAAACTGGTGAAAACTACCAGCGCTGCAGATGGAAAAAGTGACCATCAATTTGGGTTTGATTACAGACAATCTTAGCGTGCGTACTTTCATCCTCCCGGGCCCCCTGAACCTACCGGGCTCGGGGGATGAAAGTGCGCACACTAAGATTTTCTATAAATTATTTGAGAGCAACCAGCGGTCAATCCCGTGTGGTGTACCTTGCAGACCCATAACCAGCTTGGAACACCAGGGGTGGCAAAGAGTTGTCTGAGAGGGTCCCAAATTGTTCAAATAGTTTTCAACTACTGAAATAGTTTTTAGTTTTCAACTATTTCGCCCCCCCATTTTGCAGGCAGGACGAAATATTTTTCAGGGGGGATTAGCCCCCTTGTACCCCCCCCTAGTTACGCGCCTGAGTATGAATGTGAAACTGGGTACATTTGAAGTATCCTTGTCAAACCAGGATAAAGTGATAGCCACCTGGTTATGCTGTGAGAAATAAGCTTTTGATACTCAACATCCACAAAGCCACAATAGTCTTTTCACTCTCTTTTGCGAACTTTGTACATGCAACCACACTAGCTTCAAAATCATTTAGTCCTTTTCTGAAAAAGGGATACATCTGACGAATTTCATCATTTTTTAGCATTACTGATGAGCTATAATTACTAGAAAGTACTACATTAAGCTATGTACAATGCATTGATCATCGTATCACGGTTCACCAGCAAAGTTAGTACAGTACCTAATGGAGTCAGAGGTCCGCGCTCTAATGCCGAAGTCATTGAAATATTGAAAAAAGATTTACCACTGTTATGTAGCGATTAATTTGAAAGCATTCCCGCCCTTTACAGCCGAGAATTAACTCAACCAAAACATTGATTAAATAGACAATTTGCAGGCCTTCCCATAAACTAAGCTATGCCAGCAGCTCGTATCTTGTTGCAGTTGAGTAGGGACAGCTTACTGCATGTAAATACAATATATCATAGCCAGTGGCGTAACTGACGGGGGACAGAGGGGCGAATTGCCCCCATGGCAAGCTAAATGTAAAAACCGGCCTCCCACTTTACTTATATTTCGGTTTAAGCATTCTTTTGGTTTTCAGTAGGTTGTTATTTTTTTGTTTTTCGGATTGTTTTCCAGTGTCTTAGGCTTTCAGTTTAGCCATCCACATCCGGATTCACCATCATTTCTCAAGTTATTTTTTTCTGAGAGTTGGCTAGGGGATCCCGTACAATGGCCAGTGGGCCCCTTTTATCTAAGTTTACCATCCTGGCTCAAACCTTACGGCACTGTTTATAGCTATGTAAAATAAGAAATGTAAAAAGGAGGATATTTTGACATTTTTGAATGTCCTCGAAGATTATTTCATTTTTCATGAAAAAATTGGATATGTACTCCAAAAAGAGGACGTATGGTAGCCCTACTTAACAATGCTACTCATATGCGACCTGTGCAAATCTGAGTAAGGCAGACGCAAAATCTACCAGTAACAAGTAGAGACGCAAGCTAATGCGTTCTACGTGGCTTGGGCTTGCATTCACTAGATAAGGGGTGGGGAGCCTGCGGCCCGCGGGCCAAATGCAGCCCGGGTGAACATTTGATATGGCCCGCATCAGAATTTTCGTTACCCAATTTAGAGTACAAGATCACATCAAAACCAAGCTCCATGATAAGCAGCCTCCATCTCTCATAGCAAGATAAAGATAGAATTTTAACATACAATCAATTGTTAGCATGGGCGCAATTTTGTTGTAAAATGTGGGGGGACAGCTTGGTGTGAAACCAATATAGTCATCGGGTCGATGCAGAAGTGATGTTTTATATATATATACCCAATCTTATTTCTAGAGGTGTTTTGAGAGCAACACTAATCACGCTTTGTTTTGTCCTTGCAGATGATTTACATATTAATATATTTAAATTTGTTGCTGGACACGGTATTGTAGTTCAGCTTACTTCCATTAATATCGTATTTGGATGTAAACAAGCACAGCAATATAGTAGAACACATCATTTGCATTTTATCAGAGCTGTCAATTGCAGTGCGTAAAATGTTGAATCGCATTGGTCGCACGTGCATATCACTCTTACAGTAGAACACTTCAGTTTTCATGCATTGTATAAGAAGTGTGGGTTACAGTGCGATTTGATGTCTTGTTCAAGTCGCTTAACGTTACAAAGATGATAAATATTTTTCCTGCACATTTCCATTTTTTTAAAAAGCTACAAATATCTTTAATGCTACTGGGTATCATGCGTGCAGCCCACCCTAACAAAATCTCCATTGATATCCTCTTACCAGCACCAAAAACATTTGGTCTAAAATTAGCGTAGCCTACTTCACAAAATGATTTCAATCTATTTGTACTGTTGGTGGGTGGAGGATGTATCCTTTCCATCTCCCCTTGTTGGCCCCTGCCAACGTACCCACACAGAGTTGCAAAAGGGCCTCATTTTGAAACCTGGACCCGACCCGAACCAGAAATAACAAGCCCGAACCCGGCCCGAGCGCGACCTTTATATTTGAAACCCGATTTAGGCCTGAAAGCCTGATTTACCGAGGGAGTTAAGATATGCGCAACTGTGGAGTACCAAAAAACGTTGTGTGCAGGTGTAGTACAGGTACACGGTTTATCACACGCAAAATAGCAACCACCTTGACCAAAACATTGGCATTATCTGGAACAAGTAGCCTATAGCATGTTAGTCAACGATAATACTGCGGGGTGTGGAATATAACGTTTCTCAAGAAAAAAGGAAACTATAATGAAACTATCTACGATGGCGCTATAGGCATAAAAGAAACTTCATAGGATGGCTCTATAGATGGCTTGCAAGACCGCTAGCGATTGTAGGTAATATCATTGGGTGCTGTACAGACCCGTAGCCTAGCTTTAAGGTTTAAGGGGTCAAAAAAATTTTTAGGGGGAATTTTTTGTTTTTATTATGTGTTCAAAACAAAATATTCTGGAAACAAAAAATTTGGGTCACAAAAAAGTTTGGAGGGGCTCTGCCCCCGAATGCTCTTACCCCGTGGCTATGAGCCTGTGCTGTACAACATTGAAAACATCGACATGAGAATATTTTATGATTCAATAGATTGCAAGCTACACTTGGGCGGATCATCAATGCGAAATTCCTGTACTGCCTTACTGGGTCGCAAAACAGATGCGGAAATGCAGATCAAGAAGAGTGAAACACTTTTGAGAAACCGTGCTGGAACGTATTGATCAATAGCTACATATTATTAATGTCTGGATCATGCAGTTCGTGAATTGTCTTGCCATTCAGTATAAGCAGGATAAGATTTATTTGGCAAACTGAAGTTCATACCATAAAACATCATATCCACCGACACATCAAACTCTTCGTGATACAAAGTACGATGAACCAAAAACACTGTAGGAAATTCGTGAACCCAGTTGTCCGCATTCAGGTGGGGCTTTATATTTCGCGGTTATGTTAAACCGTTCTGTTTGAACATTTTCGTGAGGATGGTAGCGGCGAGATATGAACGGGATGTGCTAAGAAATTTCAAAAGTTCCTGCCAATCATTGTTCAATGATATTTTCGCATGGTCAGTGACATACTTGAGCGGGACGCCATGGTTGGAGACGTGGTCACGCAACAATTCTGAAATGACAGTGTGAACATGTTGTCATAGCACTTCCTGTAAACTACCGTGTAAATCGATCAAGACACAAAAGAATGTAACGATTACGTTCTGACTCAGGCAAAAGAATCAATCAAATCGACGCGGATTTCCGACAAACGGTCACTCGTGAGCGGATAGTGTTGATATAGCGATTTAGTGTACAGCCTCACTGTTTGCTGAAACGGGGCCAGGGACGCCAGAGAGCAGGAAAATAACGGGGGCGTTGCCCCCTCCCCTTTCAAAAGTGGGTAATGGGGGCGGAGATGCCTTTTTCATAACTGTATCATGGGTAATTTCACGGTTCGTCAAGTTCGATTTTAAATGCATTTATTGCAGCTATGCGGACAACAAGAAAATTCAGAATGGTTTTCTAGATCTTCTTCTATTATTTTTGAGGTCAATGTGTCGTTGCTGAACATAAACAAGCATATTGGCAACGATTTGTTTGTTTTTTATAAGTTTCCGTTGCCCTCAGCTTTTTAGTGCCCCCCTGCCCCGTTGTTCCGCGTCCCTGCACGGGACACAAGATTGTACCCACATCGTGCAATCTTTTCTGTGGTTGGCCAAGTACATATATGTTTCAGAAAAGATTTTGATCGCGGCATATACACCAGAGTGTGTTAAATTCTGACATGCAACTGTTGGAAATTATAAGTCGAAAACCACGGGGAAGTACTGGACGCCATACACCACCTCGGCAGTGGCGTAACGGACAGGGGGGCAAGAGGGCGAGCCGCCCCTCCTGGCAAGCTTAATGTAAAAACTGGGCCCTCTTTAGTTGACATTTTGATATATTCTTTAGGTTGTTGTTTTTTTGCGTTTTTCGCGGTGTTTTCTTTTTTTAACTAGTACAGACAGCCACGACATCCAGTGGTTCACTATCATTTCTTAACTTTTTTTCCGAGTTTTGTCTAGTGGCCACCCTACGGTGACCGATGGGCCCCTTCAGCTAAGCTTTGCCCCCCTGGTTCAAACCTCTAGTTACGCCACTGCACCTCGGTAAACGTCACAAAGCCGTTCAACACCCCACCACTCATCCAAAACATCTAGACGTTAGCAGAGTTTGATTTGTCTAAGTAGCGTTTCAACACAAACTCGTTTTTTTTGAGCTTCAGCAAAATCATTCCAATCAATCGGATCTGCATTTGGAAAATTGCGTCAACTTACGCACGATTCAGAGTATCCGCCACCACATTATTACAATCTTTGAATATCAATTGTTGAAACTGCGTTTGCAACACGTTAGAAGACCAAGCCTGAGGACGCAACTGATCAACATCAGCCGATCGAATCTCGCGGTAATCTTTCTTTGCATATTGCATGACATCAGACGTTACTCGTAAAACTAACACGACGCAAGCACCAACGAAAAAAATGCGTGTCGAAATTTTATCTCTTACCCAGGTTTTTTTTTAAGTATGGACCTGTAGAGACCCGATTTCTCTGAATCTAGGGACCCGATTTTCTGTGATTCTAGGGACCCGATGACAATTTTCGCTGATTCTAAGGACCCGACTTTCAATTTTAGGGACCCGAATCGGGTCTTTAAAACGTCATAAAAAACCCTGCTATACCCTTAATAACGTATTGGAACGATGCTACATTCTGAGTTCTGCGGGTAAGAAAAAACAGTTATTTACACGTGTGTGCATAATCTCCATACTGATTATGATAGTAGAACCAGTCCGTGCTATATACGTCTGCAAATGGATCTAATAAAGACTTTCTTACTTTTCTCGAATGAAGCTGTTGCGTTAGATGCATCAAGTTGAAACGTGTAACGCTGTTTCCGCTTGAGTGCGCCCTCACCACTTCGGTTTGTTTATCCTCAGACATTGCTGCGGTCGTGTTTTGGGATTTAGATGAGAAGACCTGAGCGTTATGCGAACTCTGTTGTGAGCCGTCGTTCTGTTTGTTTTTGTTGTGCCACTTCTGACTTTTAGCTTCCACATGATTCAAGCTAGTTTGCATCTCCTGCATTCATTCTAAAGTTGGATTTCAAAAAAGTGTCACCAACATTGTACGAAGCCTGGGATTGCAATTGTGAAAACAGTTTAGGAAATGCACCATTGTCGGCATTCCGATCATACATGACGTGTTTGCGTGAATCGTGCAATGAAGCATCAGCGTCTGCAGCTAACTCAAAAAAGTTTGTTTCATGCAAGCCATTCAGCTCCCTAAAGAGCTCCGTTGGCGAAACACGCAGAAACGAATTTCGTTACACTTCAAGGGATTTATTTCCCAGTCATGAACTACCGTGCTGATCAATATCAATGAAATCGACGTAAGATTCGTCGTATTTTAAGCGCAATTTGTAAATTTCTAACAATGAGTGATGAACACGGCATTCGTATCACTTGATTAAATGCGTGCTTCACATCAGACTTACACAACTGCAAATTTTTAGCTTTTCTAAATTAGATTAGAATTAAAATTAGACCCAACTCAGATGTCACAAATTAGATTAAAATTAAAATCAGCGGATTTGTGAGAACCATAAATTGAACTAAAATTAGAATTGGAATTGCATTTGCTCAAATCGAAACAACTTTGATCCAAGTTCAATTCATGTCCACTTGTGGATTCAGCACGGGAATATCAAAGACTCGTACGCCAAGATTTGCGCGTTTCGCGCTGTANAATTCGCTTGCATGGCTAATATAGCGAGGTGATTAGCCTGCGCCACTTACAACATTGAAGTCGTGGCAGCAATAGCGGAGTAAACCTAGTCGATTTGAATATCTTTTGCTGTTGTGCCGAGGGTCGATGTTTCGACTCTCTCTTTTGTTGGCTCAGGGCGACGCAGCATTGTGGCTGCAACACTAAAAAGTCATTCCGACGGAGCCGATGTCGCTGTGAGTCATACATACCCAGGAGTTCTCAAGCAGCATCCTTCAGATAAGGGAAATGATAAACGCTTTTATAAAACTGTGAAACAGGTGCGTGCAACCCATGGTCACGGGCCAAAAGTGGCCGGGATATGACGTTTTGTGGGCTGTGGCCCGCGGGAAGAGTCAGATTTTCAAGCAAGCATTACGGTTTTTGAAAGGTGTTGCCAGCGCCGGATTAAGGGTACTGTAGGCCTAAGGCTAAACAGATAGCCTACTTCATCAAATTTGATAAATTTTACGAGATAATTCGGTAGTTACTGTACTTGTAATAAAAACAATAATCAAAAAGAAAATTGAGGGCCTACATTTTCCAGGGCGTAATAGCCTTAGTTGCTTAATGGTTAATCGGGCATTGGATATTGCCAATCTTGCGTGGGTAGTGGCGTAACTGATGGGGGAAATGGGGCGAGCCGGCCCCCCTGCCAAGCTAAATGTAAAAACTTGCCCCCTTTAGCTGAAAATTTGGTATTTAGTATTCGTTTGATTTTCAGTAGTTTTTTTTTTGTTTGTTTTGAGGTGTTTTTGTTTTTAAGCTGGCATAGACATCCACGATATTCGGATTCACTATTATTTCTTAACTTTTTTTGAGTTTGCTGGCTAGTGGGCCCCTTACGGTGGCCAGTAGGCCCCTTCAGGCCCGTAGCCACGTTTCAAGATTTGGTGGCGCACAATACATTTTTAGGGGGCAGGATTTTTGCTTTAACTGTATGTTTAAAACAAATTTTTCGGGGAGCACAAAAGAAATTTAGGGGGGCGCTGCCCCCAAATGTTTTTTTTTATGTTTTTTTAATTTTTATGTTTTTTAGTTTAGTAATTATGTTTGGTTTTTAGTTTAGTTTTCCAGATTATTTTAATAGTTTAAAAAAGGTTTTCTAGTTTAGTTTAATTATGTTTGTTTTTCTAAGGTACAATAGTTGTTTGTTGCTTTATCTGCTATAATTAGCGCCTTGTTCACGAACACCGCTGTGTTTTTGCCAAGGTACTCATCTGGTAATGTCAAAACCAACAGCATTCAGCCTGTTTCACCTTGTTTGGCATTTTTTTAAGCGATTTGGCATTTTTTTACAAGTGGTTTGGCATTTTTGTTCACTTGGACCTGGCAACCCTGATCACATTATTATCTGCAGAAGTCTTTGGCGAGAAAGGTGTGTCAAGCGATTGAACTGGCTCAAAGATGTGAGCCAAATGTTCAGTGGTGTCACCATGAAACGTCGATATGTCATGCGGTGTTGTGTATGAACCCACAACCCAGGGCCGTCGCCAGGATGTCGCAGCAGGGGGGGCCAAAAATTACAAGGGGGGGCCACATGTTTAAATACAATGTTGGATGTATGCAGCAACCGCCACGAAAAGTTTGCTTATGACATGTAAACTTTATTCACATTTATTTATTAATTTCGACCCAGAAAGTTATACAGATATGAACGTCGAACCTGCTGAGCACCGTCATTTGATGTTTTGCAATCTGGACAAGGGCAGAGACAAGAAATAGCATATTTTGCAAACAGTAAAACTGCTATCTGCTTGTAGATTGTCCTCGCTTTTCACCTATGCCCCTCGCCTCCTATTTCACGTCTCACGAAATACAGCATATCAGGCGGTTCGCTATACAGCAGAAATAATGCAAGTAGACGATACAACGTGGCAATTGCAGCACAAAATCAGAAAGAATGCCATCCTATGAACCTCTCCGTCTAGAACAAACTTCGTCAAAGAATGGTTTTGACGCCTTTCTGGAATCAGCATAGCTCTGTTATCTGTTACACATAAATCCTTCAGTACACCCAGAGCCGATTGTCGGTGATGCGATGCCCCTCGGCTAATCCAGTTGTAAGGTAACATCTCCCACTATTACCAGGGAAAATAGAAAAGCGCTAGGCCGAAAATGACGATACTGACGCTCTAAAACAGAGGTTCTCAACCTGAGGTACATGTACCCCCAGGGGTGCGTTTGCCTTTCTGAAGGGGTACATTTGAGGTTAGCAATATGAGAGCAAAAAATAGTTACATTATATTTATTTCGAAATATTTATATATATATCA
>JGI24159J19872_10003478_pt1 | contig 19641 bp, 6 predicted proteins | sample Ectturendosymbi4_FD_19872 | JGI IMG/M metagenome (IMG submission 19872) | reverse complement strand
GCATTAGCAATTTCTGTAGCATGATAAAACTGTTACACGAGCTCAAAAGCCGCAGTTGTTAACATAGAAGCATTCAGGCATTTGATAATGTCTCAGCAGGGGAAAAGGAAAACTAAAAGTTTGCTGGACTTCCAGGCCCGTAACCAGCTTGGGACACCGGGGTGGGCGAAAAGTTTTCTGAGAGGGGGACAAATTTTTTAAGCTACGTCCAATAGTTTCAAAATACGTCCAACACATTTTTCCTGGGGAGGCGAAGATTTTTTAGGGGAGGCTTCGCCCCCTGGTTACAGGCCTGTGGACTTCTATAATAACAAAAAAACAAACGTTTTCTTGCGTACTTTATGCGCATTCTCAATTCTTGTGTAGTTTAGCAAAACTCGATCTTGCAAACCAGGGTGTGCGCCAGCCAGTCCAGCCGCATACCTTCAATACGCAACTGCTCGTATTTGACGAGACCTTAGCGCAGTCTGATTTTGCAGTTGTAAATTGCTCTGACGCAGTGATGAGTGTGTTTCACTCCCCTGTTTTAACAAGCAGTCTGATATTTTTGCAGTTATGAACTGCTGTGTCGTAGCGTTGAGTTTGATTTTCTCCGATATCCTAACTTGGAGCGCTGATAGTTTATATTCAGTACAATGACACATAAAATAAGGGGAGTGGATGTAGAAAAATATGCATCTTATGTCAACAAACCTCGTCAAAACGTTAGTTTGTAAACATGAAAATGACGTCAAATTGTGACGTCACAAACAGCGCACACAAAATGACCACCGTATGACCTTGAACCAAACCCCCCATGAAAATTTTCTACGTACGCCACTGTTGAGAGGAAACCCAAAATACAAGAGGATTTCGAATGTAACATGTCGAAACTGCCAAAAACAATTGCTGAGAGCAAACGCCAGTCACAAGAGTTTTTGCAATGTAGCACATTCCTTTGCAGAACGCAGTATAACGTCGCACACCACACTGCGTGAATTTGTGGTTTAGTCTGTTGTGGGCTGTGGCGTTTCATTTTCTGCGCCAAACCATCGATAAATTGGACAAGTTTGCACCAGGAGCCTGTATTATTAAAACACACATTTGCAACTAATGAACTATGTTACTTAAACGATCAACGTCTGGTCAACAACGTGTTGGTATACTGTCACTTCTCTGTGTTGGAAGTCATTGGTTCATAATTTTTTTTGCATAACTATCTGACGCTTTTCCGGTCGCATAAATACTAGAGTCCTGCAGGGGCCGGTCAACCCGGCGGGTTGCGGGTACCCGCATTTGCGGGGCGGATGCGGGAACCAGCACTGCTACGCGTGCGGGGCGGGAGCGGGTTATACTTGGTGCGGGGCGGGCGCGGGATGAAAAATTCTTTGTGCGGGTAACTGAGTGTTGAGCTAAAGTACATGAACTTAATCAGCTCAAAAATCGCAATACACGTGGATGTATAAAGTTGTTTGCTAGCATTGCGCTTAGGACAGTATAGGCTGCAGCCTGAGCCGGATTTAATGAACGTGAGGCCCCGGGCAAATTCGTGACTGCGAGGCCCCCAAAACGCTTAGCGCAACTGCGTAGCGTTTTCACACGCCCTCGTTCACTTCAAGCTACGGGTAGCCGTTTTTCCGCACGTGACCATCAGGGCTCGCACTGCGGGGTTTTCCACCCAGATCTGCTTTTTTTAGTCGACCTGGCTGTCTAGGTTTAATTATAAAAACTCGCGTTGAATCTGGGTTCTTTGAAGTGATAAATTCATCAGAAGCTTCAACGTGTTCAACAATACAACGATAACATACTGCAGTGTTTGCATGTTCACATCAGGTAAGAAAGTACGCCTATCGGATCAAGCAGAACGTGTTCAATCGGTTTCATGTTCAAATCGGTGTTATATATATAATGTTGTTGCCTCTAATGCCAATTGAAGAAACCGTTGAAACAAGAGTTAGAACTGATTGTTTAAATTTCGATGTTTCCCTGTGCCCACAAATTAAAAAACAAATTTCAATTAGAGGAAGAAGGCATTGGGATTTTATTTTTTGTGGAATTTTAGATCCCGCTGCAGTTCAAGATTGCATATAATTTACCATAACAAAAGTACTCCTGCAAATAGTATGAGAGATATCAAAAACGGAGTATGTTATCAGCGTTATGAAAAACGTCTTGAGAAACAGAAAGGTCTTCCGAATGTTAATGTTTGTACTGCAGAAAAAAAATTGGAAGAATAACTGTAAATAAATCAGTATTCGATTATCGTTTCAATTGATATAATTACACTCATTACAGTAGCTTTTGCTCGTAGCACAAGCTTAGTGGGTTTTTATTGTACGAATATGAACTTTTTGATGTACAATCTGGGTTTATTTGAAATCACTGAATGGGAGCCCTGCATCACTGCGTTGTGACTGTTGAACACAGACATCTTGGCAGGTAACGCAGCGAGACAGTGACACTGCTGATAGCGGTAACCCGCGTATATTTTTATATTGTGTGAAAAGAAGCACGAATAAAGCTATAGCAGTTCTTCTACAAGTTTGAAAAATCCATTGTCACTGTGAGACTGTGATCAACGTGTCCGAGTGAATAGCGTGATGAAACGACTCTTATGCAGGCTTCTTTTCACACAGTATAAAAATACGTGGCTTGTTAGAATACGTCTATGCAGACTTGTTGGAATACGTCTTTAATATTAAGGTTTAGTTCTGACTTCTTAGTGAGCACTAAGTGCAAAGTTATATTTGCTGTGGTTAATTTTCGTAATTTATTTACTCAGTTTTTTTAAGCCTGTGTGATGTTCTAACTTTAGTAAGTTGTCCAATAGTCTTATCAACATATATTTCTACTTCTCATTGCAGTGGCGGATCCAGGGGGCAGTTTGGGGCAACTGCCCCACCCCGAAACGGCTGTGGCGCCCCCTTAAAATGGAGCCCCTCTGATGGAAATGCGTCCCTTTTTGGTGCCTATCGAAGTAGAAACAAAGGCAAAGATACTCAGTCTAAACTAAACAATACTTTACATTTCGTTTAACTTCAGCATTTACGTGATGGGCTTTGATCCAGTCTCTTACCGATTAGAATGAACATTGCTATTGTTGCGTAATAATACTCCTGTTCCATTATTTCTTTTCCGCATGAAAACTGCCCAGCGGCAGCAATCGCAAACACGATCTCTTTCGCTAGCACAGCTCTGGGCTTGCCGTTTGGCTCTGCAAACTTGGTCTGTTTTTGTTACAAGTTCATTTTTAATGCTTGGTGGCCGCTTTGAAAGGAAAAGCAGTAGCGAAGATAGGAAGGCAATAAATATGGAAAACTTAGAACTGACGCAAGATTTTAGAAGCCGGAAAAACGAAAAACCAGTTTAAGGTCTGCTATCAGTGCAGTCCGTGAGTCCGCTCCGCAGTATGTCTGCATCTTAGTTTTGCAATAGCAAGGTCAGTAGATGAGTTTCTTGTCGGAACTGATGCCCCTGACTGAACTATATTGCAGCGTGTGAAAACTATAGAAACATTTGTACGTTAGCAGGGGCGTAACGAGGTTAGATGGAGCCCAGGACAAGAAGAAAGTTTGGCGCCTCAATGCTCGAACCTGAGGTCTTTCGATTGAAGAAGGTACTTGTGACATTGTCGGGACTTTTCGGCGCCCTCCCGTGTCGTCCGGCGCCCCCTCGCAGTGATTCGCCGCCCCCATAGTTATTCGGCGCCCGGGGAATTGTGCCTTCCCCTTGCCCACCTCGTTACGTCCCTGTACGCTAGCAAACAACTTGCCTGTTTCTGACAAAATGCATTGAGCGTGCCTATGTTTTTTTCGGCCATAGACTGAATTTATTTTTTGAATGACCGCAAAAAATTAAGTCAATTATTCGATCATAATGTTCTAAAGAGTAGGCTAGTGAAAGGCTTACTGCTACGACGAGTTTTAATACTATTGTGGGTCAAATGACCGAAATGTCTTAGCCTTCGATATGTTCTGTATTACCTCATTTGGTCATCGGACAAAAACGTTTGGAAACCCTAGGCTAGATTATTCCGTGTATATCACATCAATTTGAGTAGAAAAGCAGAAAAACAATGCAAAGTTAAACTTTTTCATTGGTGTATGTGGGGTTGGCTGAGATTCATGGTTTTAAATGGGTTATAGGCTGTTTAAGTGGGTTATAGGCTGTGTTTGTTGTCTCACATGGAAGCAGATCCATCGTCAGATCAACAGCATTGGGGGTGGCTTAAAGCTTGTTTGCGGACTTCGTAGTAGTATAAACAAAATGGAAATTGACTTTATCAGGGAGACTAGAGCTTGAGTTTGGAGGTATTCACTTTGGATTTGATGGTGTCATTCCTACTGCCCCTACTTCTTCTGAACAGTGCCACACCTTTTCTTCATAAACTGGACTAGTGAAACTGTTGTTTTTTCTTTACGTCAGTAGTCCAATGTCAAAATATGTGAAAGAGTATTAAACACTTGATTGAAATTCTACTTATATTAGTGACGTTAAATGTATTTTAGGGCAAGATGCTTTCAGGCCCAGTGTGAACCTACAGTATCATGCGATTATGAGATCATTTTTCACTATAGCCATCGGAGCTACCTAGCGAAATGTAGCAAATGCCTTTCATTTATTTTTGTTTTTGAAATGCCGCTTCAAAATAAACATGCTTTCCATGTTCATGTAGCTGTACAAGCTTCGTCTGGAAATGTGGTCGTGATTTTGCTATTTTTTGTCACTTCCTAGTGTAAGAAGAGCCATTCTATTTCTACGTGCAGTAGTTCGGAATATGTTCTAAGCATTGCTTTTTTCCGATGTGCGGATACCCAAAACAGCGTCCAACACTAGCGCGCTGCATGCTTAGGGCAGTGGTCCTCAACACCCGGGCCGCGAAATTACAAAATGTGTACTGGTGGTGACACCACTCGCTTTCTGGACATGTGTGATTGGTCGATTCTTCCCATAGAAACACGGTAAAATTGTCAAGCATTGACAGGTCAGCGGTTACAAAAGGGTTGGGGACCACTGCCATGGCGTATATCTTTCAAACACTTATTGTAGATATAAAAGATTGTTTGGGACACCCATAGCGTTCTCAGTTACATGTAGCTTGTAAAAAATAGGACTTATCAATTAGGACCTGTTTCAAACTTTTTGTGAATTAATGACAAAAGGCGATTTTAAACTGTGGTGATTCCCTGAAAGATCGCATAGTTCTACCAAAAAATAGCCATTTTCTTGGCCTAGAAAAGGTGACCACTTTTGTGTGATACCCAACGATTTTCGTAGAGAAGCTGGGGTATTTAAACAAGCGAAGAAATTTTGGCGCCCCTTACTGAACTGACCCCCAAACGCCTGGTCTGGATCCGCCACTGTCTCATTGCTTGAAACAGTTTTCTAAGCGCGTCTAATTTTCTTGTTTTTTTCACCGCTCATGTTGTTCTGGCCGTTGATTATTCTTAAATTATGACTTATTTGTAGGAAGTGCTCGAAAAAATGACTATAGGGAGTTTATGAAAAAAAGCATTTCTGATAGCCGAAGTGTAGAAAACATTTCAGACAAAAGATTGATAATTGAGATTCAACCACCACAGACAAATGTAGTGTAGAAAGGTTAAAGCTTTTGTGAATGTCCATTTGCATTCCGTCGTCAGCAACCTGAAGGATAAGTAAAATTTCAACGTTTCCCCAGCTGGAAAAATTTCTGCAGACGCTCATATGGATGTACTGATTTCGATCTAATTCTTGGGTCATAAAGCGTGATGCTGTTTGATTCAATTGCTGTTTGATCCCACAGTGCAAGCAGAGATGGGCACCCCACAGACCATTTGTAACACTCCGAAAAGAGTACAAAAACCGAGTATGAACTGACGTGTACAGTCTATTCAATCGCAAGCCACATGTAATTGAACAGGATTTTACCGAATTTACCATGAATGCTAACCATTTTCAGTTACTTGACGGAAAATCTAGGTTGTTTTGCGGACCGGCGAAGAAATCTACGCGGACTGGTACCGGTCAGCGGACCGGCGGTTGAGAACCACTGTTCTACATTATGAGCGATCACTGCGAAATGTTGAGGGTAAGAAGACATAATCGCTACCTTGATTCGGGTAATCGCTCGAAAAAGTTTGGGAACGACTGATGTAACTCATTGTTGCGAAGCATTAGCTCAGACTCTTGCCATGTGGTGGTGGTGGGCAAGTGACCATTTTCCAATACTACCGTCATACTTGGTGAGGTATGATTCAGTCTAGCAGTAGCAGCCCTTCTAAACGGATAAGACAGCGCTTAACGCGCAGCTAGTCACAACTGGATTGAAACGTGTTTTTTATCACGTCAAATATGTTGACTGCGGAAGATCAGATCTGTGGAAAAGTTTAGGTTGCCAATGAAAAAATGAGTAGCTTGATTTCGCTGCTTGTCAAACTTGTTTTCAGGCGTGATGAGTGTAGGGCAAGTTTTTGCAAGTTTTTTTACAGCTTCTTAAATACTCAGAATTCATGTAGTACGATGTTTTAAGCTGGTTCCTGGAATTTTATATTGCAACTTTTTGAAACACTTCTCTTTTTTACATGCAATTCTGATCAAATATTGCGCAAAATGTAAGTGTAATATAAAAAACATGATTTAGAACTATTCCAGTATATTTCTGTTCTCTTTGATAACCGATTCGAACTGAATAGTGACCTAAAAGCAAATTGTAGAAATGACCCGGCCAAAAATCAGTCCAGAACTGTATGCCAAATTGTTAAATTGCCAAGCAACGTCATACAGTGTGGAGCGAAGTTTTAGCATGTTACGCAAACTGTTGGTAAAAGGTCGCCATTTCTCACCAGATAACGTTTGAAAATATTTAGCTTTACATGTAAATAAATCGCTTGAGTAAATCACTGTCCTTTAAAATACGTGTGCATTAAGTAAACTTTTGTTAAAAATAAATGCATATTTCTCACGATTTTATTGCAACAAAATCTTGCCCTAGTTATGAGTTTTTAGTAGTTTTCGGTCAGGTGCGGCCAAGATTTCTCAAACTCTTGCGGGACGGGAGCGGACAAAAATTTTAACCCGCGCAGGACTCTTATAAATACGCCAGAGCCGGCCCTTAGCCGATTGCTTCCAATCGGGCTCCTCGCCAAAGGGGGCCCCACGCTACACCTACTGTGGCGGCCTGGAGATGGCGCCACATGAAAATAAATGGTCACCGCTAGATGGTGCCCATGCGTAACAAGTCACTGTGATAGTCATTGCAAGCGAATTATCGTAGTTCACTTATCCCTATATAATGATAGTGCAACCTAGTAGTAGTAGAGTGAAGCCAGTGATGAATCTCTATTGCTGCTGATTGCTTTCCTGTTAGTTAATGCCCCGAATTGCCATCTTTCGCTTGTGCTTGCCTAAGTAGTTCAAGGCGATGCAGTCAACTGCAACAAATGGCGCCCGATAAGGGACTTGAGAGAGAGGCCATAAGCCCCTCTCAGTAACATCCTCCGTTGAAGATCCTCTTGAACCAAAGAGCAAGGGTCGAACTTGTAAATTGAGAGTTAAAGTATGGATGATAAAAGTGATAGAACTTCAAGTTAATGGAGAGGAAGTGATGTGGCGGCCTGGAGATGGCGCCACATGAAAATAAATGGTCACCGCTAGATGGTGCCCATGAGCAACAAGTCACTGTGATAGCCATCACAAGCGAATTATCGTAGTTCACTTATGGCTATATAATGATAGTTCAACCTAGAAGTAGTGATGGATCTCTATTGCTGCTGGTTGCTTTCCTGCAGAGATGAGCGGACTGTCAAATTTGGCGATCCAGATCCAGTCCTGAATATTGAAAACTCAGTCCAAGTCCAAACCATAGTCCAAAAAGGTTAAAAAAATTTAAATCCAAGTCCAGATAAAGTCCAAAATATTAACAAAATACAGCTTTTTAATAACAAAAACGTCGCAATTCTTTTCCATTAATTCAGTACAAATCCGGCCCGAATCCTAAATTTATGAAGCAATTTACAGTCCGGATCCAATCCAAATTCAACAAAATTCGTCATGGTCCGGATCCAGTCCAATCCAAGTCCAGTCCAATGCTCATCTCTGCTTTCCTGTTAGTTAATGCCCCGAAATGCCATCTTTCGCTTGTGCTTGCCTAAGTAGTTCAAAGCGATGCAGTTAACTGCAACACTACTAACCTACACAAACTTACACTTTCTATTGAAGCTGCTTATGTATTGCCGGCGCGGGGCCCGCATGCAGTGTTTTTTAAGCGTGAGATCTGTTGCCAACAAAAACCAAAGTGAATTGCGCGTTTTAGCACTCTTTTTCATCAGAATTCGTTCTGTGGAATCGTAACAGTGGTCTGTGTTGCGATAACGTGTGGTATAGTTTTTCAGTAGCAGCTAGTTTAAGCAGAGAAAGCTTGGGTTTGAAGCTGTTTCTGTTTCAGTTGCAAGCGTTTCGTACTTGGCAGGTAAAGTTTTAATAGTTGCTAAAACATACGGTTCGATAGCAGTGGCATTGCCAGCCCAAAATTTTGGGGGGGCAAAATGTTTGACTTAGACGAGCAACAGTATGTTTGTTTGGGACGCCGCTTTTCAAAGAGCAGAATGACTAGATATGCTAAATATTTTATTCGTTTTCTTCGTAGAGATCGGATAAGGCAAACTCTTTCCCTAATTTCTTTATTGTCTTAGGATTTACTTGACCATCCCCCTTACCGTGAAATCGGGAAAAAGGAGTTTTTCTAACCTGAAAGTAATTAAAACTTATTTGAGCTCATCAATCCAACGAAAGCACCTAAATAGTTTGGCAATTATGTCCATTGAATCCCAAATTCGCAAGTGCTTTGGAAAAAATTCTTATTGACTTTGCTAACGTTAAAGCACAAAAATAAGTTTATCTTAGCAAATGCAATTTCTGTAGCCTATCGTAGACTGCAATAGCGGATCCGGAACTCAAATTTCAGGCTCGGGCTCCAACTCCAGACATCTAACATTTTTAGCTACAGATCTGGCTCCAACATCCAAAAACTTATGGCTCCAGGTCCAAAATGATTCGGTTAACTGAAAACTGAAAAAACATTATCCTATTTGTACAATTGTATTATTATTACTACAACAGCATAGATAAGGTGTCGCGAAATGATGCGTTAGAACAGTGTTTCTCAAAGTGGGCGGAATCGCCCCCTTGGGGGCGATTTTGAATGGCCAGCGGGCGAAAAATCCAAAGGGGGCGACAGGGGGCCGAAATAACATAAAAGGGGCGAAAATGCTCAACCACTAATCTCTCACTGAGTTAACTTCAGTAGCCTAATATTATGACTTGTTTGTTTCTTGCAATTTTTTTACTATGATATAATCGTTGGAGGTTGTTGCTACAGCAATTTATCTGTTAAATTTTTACTCTGGATCGTCTGTGTGCCCGGTTACAGCGTGGATTATTCAGGGCTGCGAAGCTGTCGTAAAAATGACACAGTTCCGGCTCCGCGTCCGGAGCTGTTGGTTTTTGTGTCAGAGCATTTATAAGCAGAAAAGTCCCAACTGACTAGGTGTTTTGCACTCGTTGCATGCTTTGCCTGTTGCAGCCTTGGCGGTTTCAGCTAACAGCGCTGCCCGGGCAAACCATGCAAAGAGCGCAAAACACATAGTCGACTCTCGTGTGCTCTTTCAAACACGCACACATTTGCATTAACACAAATGCGAAGATGTGTTTGAAAAGTCCCTTTTTCAAAGAAATAATATGAGAAGAAATTCACATTTGACTTTTTAAAAATACCTGAAAACTTCTGTTTGTTATTTTTTACACTCAAAATAAGCAGTGATGAATCGCAAGTAAAGCACCGTTTAGCACGCAAAGCTTAGGAGAAAATAAGACTGATGGTTACTGTGCTGAAAACAGAATATTTCCACGGATGAAAACTTCAAGAAAAGTCCACATTTGTTTACATTGATTTTCAAACCCTCCTGGCAATGTACTGCTATGCAAAGCATTGCTAGTTTGTTACCAATTATTTATAACTTTCATGTTGCGCTACTGCTTGTAAACGTAATATTTCCCAGTGAACTTTGCCAGTAATCTAGTAAACCTTGCTAGTACGCCTAATGATTTCTGATAAAAATTCATACTTTACAATGGCGTGCTGTGCATTTCACGATTAAATCCGCAATGGTGTTATATTTTAATTATACTCCCTGCTAACAGCGTGATTACACAGCTACAAAAGCTATGGACATTTTATTATTTACCTATTCAAATTATAGCTCAGTTCTTTTTAGATCGCTACACTAGTACAGACCCGGTTTGATCATTCTGATTAGAAAGTAAGATGCTGTGGTAGTTACGTTTGTTTTTACTTCTACAACAGTGGTTCACAACCATTTCACTGAAGGGAGCCAAATCCAGACCTTCGATTTTGTTAGAAGGCCGCACTAAAATTTTTTTCCACAAGTCAATTGACACATTTTGTTTTATTGCACTAACGAAGCCTGTTGCACAAAATGTTTGAGGTGTTACTGAAAGACACTGCCTAACGAACGGAATCCTTTCCCAGCAAAGAATGAGACACCAAGCTCCTACAGAGAATATATTTCGCCTACGAAGTAGGCGTCATCAGCTCTTATTCAAATAGAATCTGACACAGAAAGATTAATAAAAGCCGCACAAAGGATGCTTTGGAGCTGCATGCGGCACTTAGAACAGTGTTTGAGAACCATTGTTCAACCAATAACACCACGCCTGCCAGCTAGGATGTCACTGCCTTAGCGATTGTTAAACCAAAGAAACATCAAAGACTTGCAGATCCATTGTTGCAGTGTGGTGTCGTAATTCGTAGCAATCGCGTCTAGTGTGTTATAAAGAGCACTCATAAGTGTTTGGCAAAACCGTTAGTATCTAGGAAGTGACCCTGAGCTACCTCTCTAATGGCCATAGCTCCAGTTCTGGTCCTAAATTTTAAACTGAGATCCGGCTCCTGCTGATTTTTATTTTAAACTCCGGCTCCGAGCAAAATACCCAGCACCGGCTTCGTAGCCCTGGATTACGAGGTATTTTCACAAGAATTCTGAACGTAATATTAGGGTCGTAATACAATTGCTTAGTTCAGCTATTTGATACGTTCTTTAAATAAAATTATTTGAAGTTACTTGTGTTTGCTTTATCAGGCGTGGGGGGCGAAAACGACATGTCGACAGTGAAAAGGGGGCGATGGAATAAAAAAGTTTGAGAAACACTGCGTTAGAAGGTTAGTGGGACATGCGCAAAAATGTTTGAGAAGCCCTTATCATCACACAAAGGAGCATGGGCTTCGGAAAATTTTTTTCCAGTGGGGGAAATAGTGGATTTTGCCAGGTGGTGGGCAAACGCATTTTTCAGGAGTGGGCCAACAGTGGTGAAATTCCATTTTACAAATTTGAAACCAAGAGACAAACATTTTTCTACTAAAAAGTTAATAGGAAAATATCAAATTCCAAAATCCAGGGGGCGGATTGTTGCCACACGTTTTCGTTTGTTGATGTTTTGTAGCTAAGCTGTGATATCTTATCTTTGCTGGCTGGTCATATCAAGCATGTTGTTGATTTCGCTTAAAGCATGGCCAATTGGCCTGCCGTACCCGCGGTAGGTACCTGACCAGAGACGAGGTATTGAGTGCAGTAACTCGAGGATTTATTGGGTGTTACGGAGATGTCCATGGAACGGACATGGAAAGTCTCTGCTGGAGAGGTGAAACTGGGTGGCATGCTCCAGACACGTCCCCTAAATTGGCATTACATCTTCCGGTCTCGCTCTTTCACATCACTCATGATTTCTACCATTATTACCCCCTTCAAAAACTTTCTGCACAAGCCACTGAGTGGGGCCCCGCAAAAGTGCTTCCAATCGGGCCCCGCACTTGCCAAGGCCGGCCCTGAAATACGTAATGTAGCTGGCATGCCGATGGGAATGTGCAAGCTAATTATAGCTATTACAGAACTCTCAAAATGTGTCTGTCCTGAGTATTTAGTAATATATTTTTGCTGCTACACTGTACGGTCTTCCCTTGTGGATGATTCCAAATTCTGTCATTTCCAGTCATTTATTAAAATGTGGCATATGGCCAGCAGACTCTTCATCTGCCACTGATGTGATTATCACTTTGGATGGGAAAAATTAGCTATACACGAAAATCTCTTATATTTTGGCGTTTCTTCCAAGCTTCTTATATTTGCCCGTTTCGACATGCTACATTCGTAACCGTATTACACTTGGCGTTTCCTCTCATGTACCTTTCGTGTTTGGCAGTTTCGATATGCTACATTCCAAAACCTCTTATATTTGGCGTTTCCCATCAGCGATCTCGTATATTTTGCAGTTTCGACATGCGACATACCAAAACATCTTTATTTTCCGCCTCCTCACGGACACATCTTATATTTTTCAGCACTCGCTGAAACCTCTTATTGTTGTCAGTACAGTATCCCGGAAAATGTCTTTGCCAGAACCTCCTTCGAACCCTATTGCGTTTTTTAAGGCACAAGCACAGCATAACTCTTTGATATTTCAACAGCACCATTCGCCACCCACTGCCTGCATAGTGCATAAAACCGCAACGCTGCTCGTCACCGTTCCGAATAAGGCAGGTTGACCGACTGCATACAGTAAACAAAAAATACGATGTATTACGCAAAAAGTAAATACAGTTGTGAGAGGTCGATGTCAAAAATCACAGTACGCACTGAAATACGGTAAGCTGTTCATAGATTTCAATAGTCAAAGCATGCAACTGCACAGTTGCGATAAACGTCGTGCAAAGCCATAATTGTAAATGAAACCAAATGCAAATTGCCAACACAACATAGTTTAAAATGCGGTTAAAATCTTTTGCTTCTAAAAATCAGTGCTTTGATCATTCACAAATGCTTTCGTCAGATATTTGAACAGGTTTGCAGTCGCATTGGCTAGACTTTGGTGGCTGTGCCAAGCTTGTCAGAGCTAACTTTCCTAATGATGGACAGACCAGAGCGCAGAAGTCATGCGACAACCTGTTTGCGCTGCGCCGCTGTCGTTCATCGGACAACGATGGTGGCCTCAATATGCTGGAAGCACGAAGACGCCACAAATCTATGATGCAGGCTGGTGCCAGCAATCGACAGAGCTTTCATAATATAAAACAGGAATGGTCAAACGCTACTTCAACAGTCACTAATTGACTACGATAGATAGAAAAAAAAAATCAAGGGTGTGCACTGCATGATATGGGTTAACGAAAAATGAAGATCGACAAAACCTGCTTGCAAATCTCGTGAAATAATGAAGAGTTGCAAGAAAGGATTGCACTTAGATATCGTTTCCAATGCGGTAGGCACACCACAGCACAACATTCTTGAAAAAAAAATCAAGGACTAATGTGCTTGGGTTGAGGAACCAGTTCAGGATTAAGATGTTGAGAAGTCAGTCAATCTTTACAAACGCCGTAACTTTTCAGGTTAGGCATTGCGCAGACACAACCCAAGCATCTGAATTACTGAGCATGCCAGCATGTCATTTTAATACCAAATAATGAGACAATTAAAAAAACTATGGATTCATTGTTAGCTAACGCTTTGAGTTAGTTATGATTTTCCTCATACTGAAGCACCACCAATATATTTTGTAATCATTTACAACCAAACACCCGCAAGCTGCACAACAATGCCATAGCCTATACATACAGCAATAACAACACAGCTAATTCTATGCCAGTTACATAGACAACATGCAAACCTGAACACTAATGTCACCTTATGACAAATATGAAACTTGATGGACAGGAAAATGCAAAGGTTAAAAAAAACAATTTCAGGCAACATTGATGCAGCAGTTAAAATCTGATTTATTTTTCCAAACAAAATATGGTCTGGCATAAAATTCTAGGTTAACAAAAAACAGACTTGTTATGGTGTAAAAAAATCAAATGCCATTTCTACAGTCATAGAAGTACAATGATAATGTGCATTTAAATTATCTTTTGACCTGGGGATCTAGGCAAATACATTTGTATATCCATGTTTTTGGACAGAAACCAGAACCAATTGTATGCAACTCTGAAGCTGCAAACTTTAATTATCAAACCTATAGAACCCAGATGTGCAAAGCTCTCTCTCAATTTAATACATAACATCACAAGCAAAGGTTAAGATGAAATGTTTCATGACACTTGGTTGGTCATGTAGATATAATACTGCTGAAAATGAGTACATAAAGTATTTATTTTTCATGTTTGTAACAGGGGTGAAAAACCCAGTCGAAAGTTTTTCAGGGGCCTTAATGCTTTTGATAACAGGTGGTTTGAGAGAATAAAATGTGCTGGGTATTGTGCAGTCCTGTGATGCAGTTCATTGCAGTGTAGACAGACATGAAAAACAGGTAAGGGCATTAGCAGGCAGATCAAACGCAACAATTGCCAGTAGCTGGTTAATCTTGCCTTAATCTCAATTGATATCAGTTGTAGTCATGATCGCCAAGAGACATGGAAAGTCATAGCCTGATATAATTGATTACAATCATCAAGCGAGTGTCCAGTGATGCACCCGGTGTTGAAACTGTTAGGGGGATAAAACTTCAAATTTATTTTTCAGAAGTTTTAGTAAGTGCAAGCTACCTTTTCGGCTGTGACATCTTTTCAGTTGATATAAGTTAAGTGCAAAGATACTCTTGAAAAACTAAAAACTGTGATTTTTTTCATGCAAATCAATATATGTTTAGGGATAGTACCAGGTACAGTTTTGCTTCAAATGTTCTTTAACTGTGAAGCACTTTATGGAAACAAGTAACTGTTTTTAGCCTTAGTGTTTTATGGAAGTATAAAATTTGGAGAGTAACAATGGATAACTTTTCACCTTTTCATACAAACTGCCTTTTTTACAAATAAAAACGTAACATTGCAAAGAAATCAGCATAAATCATACCTAAAAATTGCATAAGCCTCTCACTTGCAATACACTGTCAACACATCACGTAGGATTACTATGTCAATGATGTATCAACAATTAAACAACATCTGGATGCAGCCTCACTGCACAAGCAAATAAATCAGCTGATCTTCAACGGATTTCAGTTTTGACAAGCTAAGAATATACTGTATTTGATAACTATGTAATAATTTGGCAATGTTTGCCATAAAACAAACCAAAAAAACAAACAATTCTCAGAAAAGCTTTACTCGCATCATGTCACAAATAGTTGGAACAAGGCATGTCAATTGTGGTAACCTGCACATTAAACACCAAAGTGAATATCCAGCTTGAAAAATTGGTTGCACTTGCATGACCTTACATGGATCACAGAAAATTAAAAATGTCATGGAATTATTCAGTAATGCTCCTCGCACCAATATCTCTGTCGTTGAAAGAGGCACTTAATTTAGAATTTACATCAACCTGGCTTGGTTCAAGACTAGGATTTGAGCCTTGAATGACAATAGGTTCATTTACAGGCTGAGTTTCTTGAATATTTTGATTTTCAACTATCTTAGGAAGAGAATCTTTTTCAACAGCATTTCCAAATGGGTTACACAACTGATCAAGCCCAGCAGCTTCAGCAAGTGATCCCAACCCCAAATCACTAAGCATATTAAGAAACTCATGAAATTTGTTAAAGGATTGATCAATGCTATCTAGCAGGACTTCATCATCAATCTGTGATTTTAATCTTGAATTTTCAAGAGATGTGTTCAGTTCTTGCTTAAGTTGAGCATTTTCAATTTCCAAGGCGATTATCTTAGAATTAAGCCGAGTTTCATTTTCTTCAGCACAGTGCAACCTTCTGCGCATATCCATCAATTCAATTTTTAGTTTTCTGGTATGTGTTTCTGCAGCGCCAGTATTAGCTAAAACAACACCATCATCACTTGATATCGTAGACGTACCTGCCACAATTGCTTGAACAGAAGCAAGTTCTTTATTCTTGACAATAGTAACTGCTTCTACTGATTCATCACTTTCATCATCAGAATAACCACGTTTGCGTCTAGCTGCTCGTACTGCAGTTCTCCAAGGTACATACCCTTTGTGACCAGGTGAAACTTTATCAAATGCTGTTTCTGCCGAACTGCCTTTTTTTGAGACCACACTNTTTTTACAAAATGTTCGGTTGAGATTTCTGCTAGGATGATATCGCTTNGTTTTGTATGGATCTTTTGGTAACTCTTCTTTGATCCAAGGGAAATCCATCTCACTTTTTTCGTCAGCATTTTGTAAGACTTTTCCCAAAACTTCTCTTAGAACTGTTGTGTCAACCATGGGGTTCCTTCTAACATCTAGAACACAGAGTGTGGTGTTGTATTCTAAAATATTAAGCAAACTAATTGCACCATTGGAACTAAGACCACACTGCTGTAAATCCAATGCTTTTAGCCACAAGTCATCTTTCAATGCTTCAGCAAACAATGCAGAACCAGCATCTCCAATCAGTGGGTTTGAATTTAACGTGATGCGACGAATTCCTCCCATGCAATCAAGGTTTGGCACCCGGTATCTTAAGCTTTCAGCCCAAGCATCACTATATCTTTGTGTTGACTGATGCTTAATGAGATTACAAATTGATTCAACACCAACAGGTGTTATATTACACCCTGCCAAACTTACGTGGGTCACAGAAAGATGGTTTTTAAGCGCTTGACACAAAATGTTCACACCAGAATCAGATATTTGACAATAATCGAATAGAATGTGGGTGAGAGATATATTTTTGGAAACACCTTTGGATAAGATCTGTACATCTTTCTCTCGCAAAGGCACACCTTGAAGATCAATGCAACGTAAAGCTTTTGTGACAGATAAGCAAGCACAGACTGCCTTCGATACCCACAATGTTACATCTTTCATGCAAATGGCAGGGGTTCTGCGTTTAAAATAATGTGCCTTTTTTCCATTTCCTACAGATGATTGTTGAAAGTAACTCCGCAAAGCAAGGTAGCGTAAACTTTTGTTTATCTTAATGGTATTCAAAATCGGAGCCCAGTCCACCATACGCACTTTGTCGCCATTTATATCCACTACGCCTTGCTTCAAATGAGCAGTTACGTGTACTAATGGCACAGTGTCTTGCAAAGCACATAGATTTGCATAACAGCTTTCAAAATCATATGCTCCCCTCTGCCGTATAGCTACGCTTTCAGGAATCATTTTTGCGATGGAACACAACCCAACTACGTGAGTACATCAGTCAAACCTAAAACGGCTGCAAAATGAATTTTTCAAAACGTTGTTATTGGTTTGCGCGTCACCAAGCGGAAAACCTCCATGTTCTTCAACTGATTTACCGTACTGCGTACTTGGATTAACTACGAGTCTATAAAAAACTGTTATAAGTACATTATTATAAACGGACAACAAATTGTTCAGCGCTAAAAAAGGAGACAAGTCTTAATTTAAATTTGTTAATTATCACCGGTTTAGATTCAGTATTTTCCAGGAAGGACATCAGCAGGGGCGGATCCAGACATTTTCATTTGGGGGGCCACTGGAGGGGCCAGTTTTGCAACAAGGGGAGCTGTCAATGGTCTGTTTAGAACTTTCAGAAAGAGACCTGAAAAATTTTTTGGGGTCAGGCAAAATGTTGGGGGGGCAGTGGCCCCCCCTGGTACCTCCTAGCTCCGCCCCTGGATATCAGGTTTCGCTTGTTTGGAACAGAGATTATCACTATCCGGTTTGCCGGTTGAATATCCGGCAGGATGGTGAGTTTACAACCGCAAACGGATATCCATAAAGTGCTTGCAAACGGGAACCGGAACGGATAAGGACATCCGAAACGCTTTCCTCAATATTTTGAGGTTTCAGATTTCATACTCTTGGAAAAAGTTGCACATTACACAATTTTCCATTTAGTATCTTGATTTGCCGAGGTATACAGCATCCAGATTCAGGACTCGAGTCCGGCAAGAGTCAGCCCATTTTGAGCAAACCGGATCGGATCCGGACTACGGTTTTATTTGTGTTTCAGAATCAAGATTTTCAAGTTTCTCTTTTTTGGTATTTGAGGCCAACACAATCATAGCTTGAGCTTGATATTTTACAACTTTTCACCTGCGCAAAGGAGTTTATTCTTTTTGCATACTTCTTGCTTGTTTATTTGTCGACTTAATGCAAATACCACGGAATGATTTTGCATTCATATTTCAAGTAACATTGTAAATGGGCCAAAAACTAATAATAATAGGCTTTGGTGGGAATCTGGGTGATCTTCTGCGTCCAGAAACCATCTCACCACTTTTCGCAGACCTTTCGTCCACTACGCATATTTGAGATTGTGTTCCGCGTTAGTTCTCTTTATCCGAAACAATTGCCTTTATTTTGTCTGTTATGGCTGACCATCGCAAGCGCTTACCGCATTGGCTACATTACCAATTTCTGTAGCATGATAGAACTGTTGCACGAGCTCAAAAACAGCAGTTGGTATTGGTAACAGAGAAGTATTCAGGAATTTGATAACGTCTCAGCAGGGAAAAGGAAAACTAAAAGTTTGCTGGACTTCTATACATAGGCTAACAAAAAATCAAAAGTTTTCTTGCGTACTTTATGCGCATCTTCAAGTCTGGTGTGGTTTAGCAAGTTACGATCTTGCAAACCGGGGTGTGCGTCAGTCAGACCAGTCACACATTTTCTATGTTCGACTGCTTGTATTCGACGAGACATAAGCGCAGCCTCATTTTTCAGTTGTAAATTTCTCTGACGCATTGATGTGTGGTTTGCTCTTCTGTTTTAACGCGCAACATGATATTTTTGTAGTCATAGGCGTACGAGTCGGGGGGCGGGGCGGCCGCCGCCCCGGGTTTTAAAAATTTCAGGGCAAACTCAGTTTTCAAGACAAGCGATAGTTGCTCAAAAATCCTGAATGATGAAATATATTTCGATACAGTGAAAAATTCCAGGGTAACTCTGTTTTTCAGGGCAAGCACAAGTTGCTCAAAACGCCTGAATGTAAAAAGTATATTTAATACAGTGAAAAATTCCAGGGCAACTCTGTTTTTCAGGGCAAGCGCAAGTTTCTCAAAAATCGTGAACGGTGAAAAAATTTTCAATACAGTCTATATTCACTTGGGGGCGATCCGCGTAATTTGGGCGAGTGTAGTTTGTAATCTGGACCAAAGTCACGATTGGTTATAGTGACTTTGATCTGGACCAAGCCCTCATTTACTGTAAAAATCGAACAATCGGATGTCGGTAGTTCAACAGCTTGATATAAGAATTCGGTAACTCTTTCTTTGTTCGTTTTTGAGTTTGCGCTGGGTAGAGGTGCAGGGCTTTAAGGTGATAGACTTTTTTGATTAACAGGAGTTTTAGAAGCGGGCAGCACGGATGTGCAGATTGCTTGGCTCCTTTGAGTGCGCGTCTGTGCCTTGCTCAAGCGCACAGCAGCAATAACACAGGCAGGTTTAGGGAGTCAAACCATACGATCCGGAACCGTCGCTTTTGAAACATTGCGTTGCGTCATCGAATTCGCGTACATATTTGCATCACTAAAAGCAATTACCGTAAATTTTCTTGTCTGGGAGAATACAACACGCAAAGAACTTCAACCCCTTGAGTTAACAAGCAAGGTAACTACAGGATTTGCCTATAACGGCACCTGTAGGGATTGCATAAAGAACGTTATTGCCGAATTGACATTATAAGCGAATTGAAATGCATATAAAAGATGCCATCGCGACCAAACAAATGTAACGTTATG
>JGI24159J19872_10003476_pt1 | contig 19642 bp, 13 predicted proteins | sample Ectturendosymbi4_FD_19872 | JGI IMG/M metagenome (IMG submission 19872) | reverse complement strand
GGAATTGACCCATTAGGCGCCGTTGTTCCAATTTCGGTATATGCTTTTTTCAGCCACACAGCTTACTTGGAAAGACATGAGCGTTTGTTTTCTTAGAAGAGTTTTTTTCCTGAAAAAGTTTGCATCGCAAAATTGTCCTTTCAAGTTTCCAGCGACGTAAGTATTTTGAATATGACTTCACTATGCCATGGGTTTTTGAGTTTTTTTTATATCCTGCATTTGACAGAGAACCAAAACTACTGCATGAATTCAACAGCACTAAAGCTCTTCTAGTTGTTTTGTTGAAGGCTTCCCCAAAAGTACTGACCAAATTTCTTACGTGTTCATCAACCCACGATGCCACAATATGGCTTTTATTTTGTGTGGTGGGAAGTGGGATACCTTTTGCGATAGGATTGGCTGTGAATTCTTCAGCTGGACGTTGGGTTCATAAGAAAATTGGAACTATTTAGTTACGGAATAATGGAGATTATCTGCACCAATTAATCTGCATAAGACAGAGACCATCACAAATATCATGCCTCACATTGTTTAGAACTAAACGTCATAATCTGCTGTGATGTTATACGAGTGGAATGTATAAAGCAGTTTTGTTCGTTTAGATTTTCATTTGTGTAACATAAGCACGGGTATGTGCTTAGTTCACCAGTAGACTACAAATTCAAAGAATTTATGACTTTTTCTAGTATTGTCAATATAGTTTACCATGGCAATCTTGATACGTTCAGAGCATGTATTTGTAATAATCCATTGACATGCCAGGTCAGAATTTACATAATATATCAGGAAAAGCTAAAGAAGATAATATAAATGTTTTTGTTCTTCCTGCAAATGATGATGTCATAGACGATAACCAGGTAGTTCGTGTGGTAAATATAGAGAAGTCGCCGTGCAAATAAACGAAAATAAGCATACACAGGCTCTGAAAAATGAGACAAAAATCCATCACCCTCACCAGTGAGGGGACAGGTCAACATATGATGATCCACAGTCGACAATAAAACTAGGGTACTTGAAGGAAACATATCCTGATCTTGATTCTGAAACACCATGCAAACTCTTTAGCATGTACAATTCTTTGTTGAAGACATGATTAATTTAATTTGTGAAAAAAGTGAATTATTTCTATGTAAAAATATGATCTAAATTTGATTTGGGTCATCTAATAAGAGGTTTGTTGGGATGGTACTCTTCTCTGGATACAACTCGCCTCCACAGGAAGTCATTCGTTGATCAACCTCTGTTGTTGCTCAAGTAGACATGCACAGCTTTGGCTTTCAGCATGAGACTATAAGGCACCTGCATTTGCTGACGACACAGCTCTGCCCCCAGACAATAAATTTGGAAACTAACACCTTTCTACTTTGCTTTCTACTCTCCTTCATTTTATTAGCTTAAGCTTTTCAGAAGCTAAGACCATTTAGCTTAGTTTAATACAAAATGTATACATATTTTTCTTTGCGTTGGCGAGGTTTCAACAGTTGGTATGTTTCCAAACTTTCTCAAGGGAGCAAGTCGTGCGAATGTGAAAAATTAGTCAAAATGCGTCCTTGTGAATGCAAAGTTCGCTACAGTAACTATGATTTATGTTACAACGATCAGTTGGAGCGTACCTATATGTCTTGCTCAAACGACTTATGTGTTTGAAATTTCCATCCAATAAAAAATAACATCACAAAATGTGTGACGTCATGACGAAAGTTTTTGTAAGTACGCTCGTGGTGCATCAAGCATAGTGACTACATTCCATAAGAATCGAAAGAGTCATAATTACACACTAAATTTATGGTATGGGAACAGCTCATGAATAAAGAAATAGACGTTAATATATTGAAAAAAGTACCCCTGTTCCTGCCATTGTTCCAACTTAGAAACATGAGATATGTAAAAAGTACTGAACCCTTGCAATGAAACTTGATTTTGGATTAAACGGAATGCATCAACTATCAACATGTGAAAAAATCAGCAGATCTCATCGCCTGAACGTTTTCGGCGCCTAATGGGTTAAAATCAAGACATTTTTTCAATAAATTGTTTTTTGCAAACGCATTGCTTGGTATGACCTTTTCCGGTTTTTCCCTGGGCGGGATAGCATTGTGAGACAAATTATGAACCATTCCCATAGCTTCCTTTGCTTTGAAAATGTATGAAAAATGAAGCAATTTACTGTTGAGTACATATATAGTAAGCAATTAATGTCAATTACTTCCCACAAATTTGGGTATCTCTCAGTTTATTGTGCGCATAAAGAAGCAAATTAATCGATGATGGGTCTTATTGGCAAGCAGTCATTAGATATTTCGGAAAAATATTGAGATGCATTAGCATTCAATAGCATCAAAGATAGAAAAGCTCCCTCAATTTTTGCTGCCAACTTTCCGAACGCAATCAAACTTATCCATTATACCAACACTTTATTCAAATCATGACGGCGGCGTGCTAGCTTTCACGACATCTATCTGATTTATGTGTAGCAATTATTTTACGGGGTTACTGATATTTGCTTTAAGGGACGTTCACATGCATACAGTCCCATTTTAATATACTTTGATTTATGTTATTGTAGTGATATTGATATAAAAAACGACTAGGTGAAAACGCACAAACTTTCCTAGAACACTTGATTCTTGAGTTTTACATGTGTGCTTGGGTGTATGCATGTTTGTGTGTTTTTGAATCAAAATAGCACCCATCACTTAAAAAACAAATTGTTCAAATTTGCTTAGAACAAAATTGATTTGTTGTTTCATTTCAACAAAACATTGATCGCTTCTGGTTTCTTTCTTAACAATCCATGCAACAATGCTTTCATTCAAATGCAAAAGATAATTTCAAGATTTGCATCAGACGAGCAAACAACTATTAACCTGATCCAGCAACTTTGCAGTGATTCATATCTGTGCACTGGATCAAAATCAGGCTTACCGGAACCACATCAATAATTCACAATATTTTGTGCGACAGTGATGAGTACCTATCAAGAAATGAACTTAATCAAGAGATGAAAATATCAGAGGTTCAGTGAAATACCTCTTCCTGTTTCAATAGGTATCAAAATAAGGAAATATGAAATAAAAGATTGACCGTTCATCGCATTACAACTTTTATGCGCTACATATTTAGGTAATTTGCCTATACAGTTCCGCAGCTTAATGTTTTTGTCCTCCTTGTCTTTCCGGCAATGTCAGAGATGTGCTTGAAAACGTATTTACTCCAAATTCATTTTTATTTCCGTGGCATGCTTTGTGCTTGTTCTGAAACAGAAAGTCATATCTTCGGCGCGACATCAGTTTTTGCATTTTTTTCAATTGTAAGAAATGTGTACGTGATACACGCTTGTCCCTTGCTGCATTGTTGAGATGCCCAGTGTTGCTGTGATGCCGACACACATTTCTAATTCGGGACGGGCTTTTCAGTTCGGGCCTGGTTCGGGCTTAGTTTGTCAAAATATTTCGGTTCGATTTCGAGCCTGCATACAATTTTTTTTAATTGGCGGGCACTTTTTTTGCCAGTTCCTGTTCAAGCAATCGAGTTGATTAACTCTTCATAAACATGATTGATTGCTAAGAATTTGTCATGTTTATTTTGCTGCACCACCACTTCCCCGAATTTGCGCATATCACGACTCGCCCGGTTAATTTTGATCCCTGACGTAAACCAGACTTCAAAAATAAATGTCGGACCGGGTTCGGATTTGTGACGTCCGGCTCGGGCCGTGTTCTGGTTTCACAGTCAAACCCTGGTTTCACAGTTAGCAAGTCTGTGCAGACCCAAGCAAAATGCTGTGGTCAAATCTCAGGAAACGCAAAGCTCAAGCAAAAAGTCAGATTGAATACAGTAAGGAAAGGCAATTTTGTACCACAACACAATGTTTTAACTTGTTCCTAGTGACAATTATGTCCTCTTGCACAAAATTCAGAAATTTTCATGGACCTGGATGAACAAACAAGGTATTGTATCGCCATGAGTTGCATTTCAAAGACAAAAGTGTGTCATAACCGTTCGACTTGTCTTTCCCTTACCAGGTTCCTGTTTCAGCCGAGACAGGTTATATCCGAAGCCACTGTCGCAATTAAGTCAACATGATACGTCCTTCAAAAATCCCCAGGGGTTATTAAAGTGGTGCCTCAATATTCCCCGGAGAGTTGCAATTAGATGGTGCGGGTGTTCAACAGTGTTAGGAGGTGAAGTCGAAATCCAGATTCAAGCCCTCATTCTCTAAGAAGAACTTGGACTTGCTTGCACCTAGATTGACTTTGACTTGATACCCATTGATTTATTAGTGAACTTTGTTGAAAAGGAGTATCCAGATTGACGAAAATGTGACGTAGCAGTGTTGAGGTGAATGGTTTGATATGGATTTTAATTAGAAAATATAATGCTGTCTTTTAGTGCAACCAGCTTTTTCGTCAGTATACGGTTAATTTAACATCGGTCCGAAATACAGTACATTTTTGCTTTGTAACAAGAATTTATTTAAAAGCTATTGTCAAGCGCACGGTATTTCAAATTATTTAACAGCAATTATCAGGTTAACAGTGTGACTAGTAGGAAATGCTGCGATAAAATTAAATACATGTCAAAATTTTGTCAGTAGTAACAAATATATTGAGATGGACCAGGTCTGGGCAGTTGCTCAACAGTGGGTACAACACGACATTATCTTACGTTGGAAGGATCACATTCCTGGATGTTTTTATTACAAACAATGTGCTTTTTTCAATACATTTTTAAACATTTTAAAGTAGTTCTGCTTAGGAAAAGCTAAAATTTACACGATGAATACCAAAGCAGAAACAAATTAGTAACATAGTTTCACGCTGCATTTTCAAAACATGGTTTCGTTTTTCTTTCTTAGTCTTGACCTTTGCCTTGGTTACTTTAATCGCCATCTTTGTAGCATTATTACTATTCCTGTTTGTCTTATACCAAAGATCTAAACTGTTGGAACACTTTCCTTTTTGACTGTGTTCGCCCAATCAATGACTGTATTTTTCCATTTTTAAAACATGACCTCCACATCGTCAAAGCTCGTTTACACTTCTTTGTATCATCTCAGTTTTGAATTGTATGACAGTTTAACGTTAGTGCAAACGTACCCCACAAAATCTTTTTTAGATAAAATATTTTTGTGCCGACTGCAAATATCATGTATTTTCACCTTTTCATTAGCTCAATAATGCTAACTCAGCAAAAACTTCTTCATATAAATTGTTACTATAATTAGTGAAAGTAGAAACACTATTGAATGTACAGTAATGATGTATTATACAAGTCTTTGGTGCGGCCTGCAACTTGCAGACCCGTAACCAGCGTGGGGCACCAGAGGGGTGAATAGTTTTAAGATAGGTACAAATTTTTTAACTAAGCCCGATAGTTTTAAACGATGTCCAACACATCTTTGTAGGGAGGATTCGTTCCTCTGCGCCCCCCCTGGTTACGGGCCTGCCTGCAAGGAAATTATCTGAGGAGAAAATGTACAGTATGTTCCATTTTTGAAACAATGGTTCAAGCCGGTATCAGATTCAAAATTTCTACGAGAATCCTTTGCAATGTAAATACTTTGCTAAAATCATGGTCAGCAAATAGGCCTGCAAAAGAAACTATTATCCATTAGAACAATTACCCTGAATAAACGTAAATATAAACGATAACGTTTGTGATAAGCTAAACAAAGATTTTTCACACAGTCTAACATTGCAATCGCGAAAATTTGTAAAGGGTGTTTGCCAGATATATCATATCGTTCTTGCTTTTCTGCTTGTACAGGGTGATGTAATCCAGGTGTTGTTTTTATAATTCTTTTACCACTGGGGCGAAAGAAAAATAATGCGGACGTTTTCAGTAGTCCAGATAAAACTAACCTTATAAGCACAAGCAAATCATATTTTCAGGCCTTAATCAGGTTTAACATATAATCAACAAGCAGCAAATTTTATCAAAGGTCGAAAACAAGGGCCAGCACCACATTTTATTTGTGGTCTACATTGAGTAGCAAATTTTCCGAGTAAAACCACATTTCGCATTTCTTCGTTACACTAACAAAACCGTAAAGATTTAATTGCACCAATATTCCCTATTTAATGTTGACTATAACGTTTCAACATTTTGTTTAATTGTACGTTCATACAATTGCAACTAATGCAAACATTTCGTCTTCCACTGGACAATTGGTACAGGTGCCCTGAGCCACAAATTTTTCAAATGCTTTTTTTTTAATCGGTTTGAGAAGCTCTTTGTCACAAGTTACTTGGAAGCCAAAGTAAAATGACAGGCGACAGCTTTTCATGAATAACCAAAGGCTACTTTCATGAAACTACTTTCAAAATTGTTGCCCACAACCAGATGGAAAAAAACTTCAAAATACATAATGGATTATATTTATGTCATAATCTTATTTTGGGCCAAATGGTTTCTGTTTGGCAGAGAATAAGGTGATAGAATTTCTGATTAGCTTGATCCATTCCCAGTTGACTCCGAAACTTCACGTGGACAATTAACCAGTAATGTATTTACATGTTGCAAATTTTCAAAGCAAACAACCTTCTCAAACGACGAGGAAGACGAAAGCATGTGATACGGTACAAGCATTTCTTATCAGTGGTTGCTATCTTGCAGAAATCACGATAACAAAATATTGATAGCATGGGCCACGACCACCAAACTGATACGAATTTTTTCGATTTGTTTTACGAAGTGTTCCGAAATAGTAGTGAAAGTGTTTCCGAAATGAAAATCTTTCATTTTAATAAAATTGCTTTTATTGAGAAACCATTTGCGAAATGAAAGCGTTTTCGAAGCGAAAGCAAAATTGTTTTTGTGTTTGAAACGATAAGGTTTTAATTTGCAAACAAAAGTGAAAGTGTTTCCGAAACGAAAATAAAATTTTCAAAACGAAAATGTTTTTTTTAGGACACTTTTACTAAACGAAAGTGTTTTCGAAACCAAATTGGTATTATTTTGGTTTTTGAAACGTTTTTATGTTGTTTAATTTTTCTAATAAATGCCAAAAAACGTTTTAGGGTGGCACGCATGGGCCACCACAGACGCAAGTCAAAACAATCATCAAATATTTTTTAACCCATGTAACCACCACCAAACCATAAACGACATACTTTAGTTTTCTAGTGCCTGTGTCTTGCCTGTCCTGACATATAGCTTAAAAGAAAACGTAGGTTAAAAATGTAAGCGTTTGTTTAGCAAAAACGTGTCCAAATACGGAACAGTGGTCCAATGTGAATTCACAACAGCGAGAAAACGCTCATTGTCATTTCTTCTTTGGTCGCTCCTGTCGTTCCAGTTAGACAATTATTTAGACGTGGCAAAACAGCGATTATTTTCTTGCCGCTCTGAGGATTGTGGACAAACTGCCCAGTGAAAGGGCAACGAGCAGATTTACTTCAGCTCCAATCATGTTTTCGCAGAAACAGCCAAAATGGAAAAACGTTATTGTCTGCACGTAATGAAAAAATTGACGTAATGAAATGTTTTGCGTCAATAGTATAACCAGGCAATTAGAGATGTGGATTTGCGTGCAGATTTATTGAGTACTATAGATCAAAAATTCAAAAGATTTTCTGGCCCCTGTCTCTGAACTTGTTAGACTGATAACAATTGCTGCTTGGAGATTACAGCTGAATGCAGCCCAAGCACGATCTACTTGTGTCTACACGGTTACTTTTAGCTGGAAATTTCAACAATGTCTCTCTCTAGCTCCAGTGGAAAAACGCAACCATAAAGGCGGCTGGATTACATTACACTGTGTAAGGAGTATAGCAGTGACAATGCAATTCATGTGACAGAAAAATGTTGAAAATGCCATGTTTGCAATGTAGGCTGCATGCAAATCGCTTTTCAGCTCATCACAAAGAGTAAAGTTTGTAATTGTCAATGACTCATTGCCATGTTCTTATTAACATTGACTATGCTTATATTTGTACGTATTGCCTATGAATCCTATGAATTCCACAGGCTACAGCATTTAAATTGCAACAGTTTCTCGTAAAGATTTTGATTCTGATGCCGGTTTGGACCATTGTTCCAAAAAATAGAACAAACAACCTTCTCCTCATGCAATTTCGTCGCATGTCGTACTAGCGACATGCAAAATACGTCAATACATTAACCGGTGTTATTACTTTCGATAAATGTGGCATTTACCATGAATATGTCCTTGCTGGGTCATCAAACAAACGTTTGCCACTCAATTATGAAGATATTTGTCACTTTTGCGTTGGTGGAAAAAATAGATTAAAAAGATTGTGACAAATTTCCTGGAAGGCACACTTGCACTAAGTCCATGCATTCTTAGTACTGAAATCTGCAAACACTTGCTTAAATAAGTGTTTACATCTGCAAAGTAGGTATACCGCCATCACATCCCTTAATTTTTTATTCGATCCCCTGGGATGGGTAAATTATTAAAAAGCCATGATTGTGGGTTTAACGGAGATTTGAAAACCAACAGCGAAGAAAATTTGACGAAACATGTCGGGTTCGTATATGCATATCTCAAGAAAGCAAAAAAATAGAAAAATTAACAATTAGAAAGATGACAACAAGCAGAAAAAGCAAGACCCGTGATTGACAATGAAAAACAAGATCCATACCGGTTTGTGAGTGTTTGATTGTAATATTCAAAATGATTTATCAAGTGTTATATCTTCAAATGAGCACGAAACAAGATCTTTCATTTGAGATTTTTGTAAGCAAGTTTGAGAGGTCGAAAGGGCGGCACTTTTATTGTCGGCACATGGCGCCGCTTAGCCTCGCTACGCCACTGCGGTACTGAGAGATGATTATCAAATTTGTTATTAATGTCTACCATATGCAGTATGTATTCTTTGTTTTAGTTAAAGACGAGGATATGCAGGAAATATTAACATAGGCTACATACATTTTTGCGTTTGTAAAGTTGGTACATCACCATCACTTTGTTACTTTGTTCTGTTTTTTGCATGATCACCTGGAATGAGTAAACGATTTAAAGCTTAGTGGTGCGACTTGACGCAGACTGAAAGCCGACGGGAAGAAATTTTGACATAATATTATGGGTCCATAGATACATATGTAAAGAAAGCAGAAAATTTGGAAAAGCAAATGATTGGCAAGGTGGCGAACAAACAGTAACAACACGACACAGAAGTAATAATGTCGTAAACAAATAAGTGATTTTCCTATATTAAAGAAATGCTATCGCTTTTCTTTCAGAATGAAAAGCAAGACCCAATTCAGTTTGTGAGTGTTAAATTTTGATCTTCAAGATGCTTTGCTTTCAATAGGCACTAATAATGATCATCTTTCATTTTGCATTTTTGTAATCAAATGTTGAAAGGCAGTGCTTTTATGGTCGACCCCGGGTGATACTCAACCTCTTTGGGTCACTGAACTCGTGGATGGTGAAATGAAAAGTTTCGGGACATAATTTTATGCGCCGATCAATTTTACTACGTTGAAAACTGATAATCGCTTTTAGTTAACTTTGGAGCTTCTGTATGCTGTTTTTTTTTTACCTGTGATTCAGCAACAATATCCAACCGAACGTCTTACTGGAAAACATATTTAGTAATTATCATAATGAAGACAGCAAATTGAATAACTTCAAAAAGACAGCCGAATAAATCCTCCCGAATAAGCAAACTAATAAGATAGCACAAGCTACAGAAAGCGTTCGATTCCTAACTGCTATGATAAGTGAACAACAGTTTTGCATTTCTTTCAACTCTGTAATTGTAATGCCACAGGCAGGCTTATGTCCAATATAACCACAATAGTAGGAATCAGTTTGGTGCCAATGAAACTACAGAGGAACTTATCAGAAAACTAACAATCAGTTTAGTATTGAGGTGGCAGTGCACACATGCAAAACTATCAAAACACAGCGCGGATGTGATGAAATAGCCCTAAGGACCGTCATATCAAAAATGTTTAATCTGAAATTATCGAAATAAGGCAAGGTTGTAATTTTGTTGCACACAGAACGACGCGACCTTCAGCTGGTCTACGGCAGTGGTTGGGGATACAGTAGTTGAACATGATGTCTCTTATCAGCCATTAATTCCAACGAATGCACTGAAGTTGCAACAGTAGCACGTTTGAAAGCAAGGCCAATGCCGTTGTTTTTATATTTCAATCCTAACGACCACGAAAGTATCTTGCATTACATACAGGATTCTTGCAGTTTTATTGCCGATTTCCAAATGTTCAGAGAAACACTAGTCACGTTTCCAAATATGTTTTATTTGAACTGAAGCCACTACACTGTTTAGATTCAAACCAGTCTGAAAAATCTCATCAATCAAGAGGAAAAAACATGCAAGCAGTAACAAAACACATTGAAGAATTTTCCCACTTTCAAAGGAAGTGACCAATTTGAGAAGTCCCTCCAGCAGCTTATAAATTAGCTTGGATTACCAAGGCGTTTTTTGATATTATTGCGATTCCTTTTTGGCAACGGTACAAATTCCCTTACCTTCACAGTAAAGAAGAATAACATGAACAAAGATCCCGAGACAAACTTTGCTAGCATTGTACTTGACCCAAGTGTTTAACTGCTTTGCCTGTAAAAAATTGAAATAGGAATGAAATTGCAAAACAACGTCATCTTTGTGAGTAATGTTAAAGCACTATTTTCAATCGCTAAAATTGTTTGCTTCAACAGCAAAAATGTCTGTGTTTCAAAATTGCAAATTTTTCTGGAAGTCCGTACAAACCAGGACAGAATTCGCTGAGAAACACTAGGGGGACAAAACTTATCGTTTTCGTTTCGATGACGTCAACTTGTTCACTCAACCGTAGTACGACCTCTGTAAAATTGGTAAGATGGGAACACATCATGGAATTGGTATATTTTGGTGACCGTGCCCCCGTTGGCTACGCCCATCTTTATGGATTACCAATTAGCAGTGTTTGCAAGTATGCAATGGTGCTATGTCTAGATATCTAGCACTTAGCACTGCATTTAATATGAAAACGCATTAATTCTGAGATTTGGGCTGAAATATACACAATTTTCCTCAAAAATTGTGACAATCAATTCAAATTGGCCAGTTCCGATAAATAATATGCACTGCTACTAATAATCACCACACAGATCAAATCAAAAACAAACTGCAAGATCTTTTGGAATATACTAGCATTGCAACCAGGCGCGAAGCCAGAAATTTTATCAAGGCTGGGGAAAACAACAACTGAGTTTCAGCTTTCAAATATTTTTAATTCTTCTTGTTTTAAAAGCATCATCCATGAAACGTGCTTGTTTCTGGCGTTTTCTCCTGAACATTTGTGTTCAGATTAAGCCAACAAATAAAAAGTCTGCATTGATTCAATTGACAAGTTTTAAAAGTATTCATAGTGAAGTTCGAAGCTTCTACTTTGGATCATTGACACAATCTCCTCATCAACTTTTCTTGCAAACGCGCTAGTAAACCTCTCAATGCCCAATATTGCACTTGCGCAAGAAGTCATCGCCGTCGCCATTACGGTTGCGCTTGTTTTACTGTATTTACACGCGTCGGATGTGCACTAACGTAGCACATTTAACCGAAGCCAAGCAGCGACTTTGCTCTGAAGCGCTGACTTCCGCAATAGACCCTCCACAAAACTTTCGCGCATTTAAGAAGTGGATCCCATTGTCATCTAATTTTTGAGCGATTAATTCACGTATGTAGTTAATAACCGTAAACGTTAGAGTATTTGGATTTTTGATAATCCGGAATATCTTTTGGATATGTTCAACATATTCTGTAAAACCTTTGTGTCTACTTAAACTTACTTTGCTTAAATTGTTTGATGAGACTTTGTTAAATTCTGACTTCATTGAAACATAAGATGGAATTAAACTGTAAACACAATCGTAACCCCAATATTACAAAACGCATTTGCCACGCTCAGCTGCATCTAACGATAGCTTAGCACTGCACGTAATTAGATTTGTAGAAATCACGGGCTTCTTGAAAATACAATGACTTATCTGCGGAATGTGAAGACCTAATGGGAAAAAATTCACATATAGTTTCATTTTATGCGCTTTGCCAAACAAGCAGGGGCGTAACGAGGTTAGATCAGGTGATGTTCATCCTGAGCAGCTTATTTTACTTGGCAGATTGTTTTGCTGTACCAACGTGGAAGCACATTGCATGGCATGGGTTGAAACCACAGTTGAAGCTATTATACACAATCTGAAAATTTAGTTGGCGTTGTGTAACTGCTTGATCGATTTGATGTAGTTCGCAAAGACTGTTTACCGAGTTGACAAATATAGTAATCCGAATACTCTCTGTGATGTTGCAGAACCTATGAAAATCTTGATATTGAACACAAAATGCTTTGTTGCAAACACAAGAACAATTATTTTATTCCTTAAAAGGAATAATGAAAATGTAATCGTGACGCTCAATGTAACTTCGCAAAAGTTGCAAATGCTGCACATCGGGTACAATTAAGGTTTAAGATTTAACCCAGAGTTTTTTGCAATAAATCTTTAAAAGGCTTGCAGGTGTCACTAAATAACAGTGGTAATTGTAGTCTCGACTTGTCCCAAACGTAGTTCCATCAAGAGTGGATTTGACAACCAGTCAACAATTAACACCAAATGCAGATTTTCCATTTGTGATTAAGGATTATCCCTTTATCACTAAATTTAAATCGATAATATCTTAAATATGGTCACTGCTTGTTATTTGTTCTCATTGACAGTGGTTTGTTTCAACAGACTTCATTCTTATCGATTTGCAAATCATCAGCGACCTGACGTTTGAAGCATTCAATGAGTCAGTTTTACCACCATCTTCAATCAGATTGAAATTGTACGTTTAGTTATAGAAAAAAAAAACTGAAAACTGTCTACAGTTTCAAAAATTGCGACATCTGCTCTATCCAAGACGAAACGAATCTATATTTTTACATCTACGCACAACATTGAGGCTAGATTATGTTTAGGCACAATAATTTATTACATAAAAAAAAATCTTAATCATCTGATGACTACTCCCTTCACGAAAAGAGAATTATTTGCACATATCGATCAGACGACAATCTGGAAAATCTTTGTACTATGAAAATGTCCAATTAAAATGGATATCATATATTTTTCACTGGTTCAGACCTAAAAACTGATTTAGAGTGCCTGATGTTGTCTTAGAAGGGCACCAGATTGGTTGCCAAATTACATTGCCAAACGCAAATTGCACCTCCTGCTTCCCGCTTGCACTAATTTTATAGAAGCAAAAAGAGGAGCTAAGACCTCAACTAATGTTCCATAAAACATGCCTGGTTTGCAGGAGAATATCAAGGAAGGCTCACATCAATGTGAGCTGCTTGTTGAATGTGTACACGAACTTGGTTTGAAATCCCTTTGCAGAGTCTTGAAGCACCATTACAGGTATTTGCGCTATAGGTTAATTCTGTATATTCCATAATAAACATTGACTTGCCGTGTGACGCTGACGCTGAAATATGAGGTCCATTTTAAATTTTTTCCATTGCAATTTCGGATTAGCTTCAACAGAAGTTCATCTTTACTTGCCACCGTTTATGGGTTTAACATCTGGTTTCGCTGTTCTCAGCCTTGGCCTGCAATGTTGTGGCATTTAAGGTTGCCTTGCGGTATGAAAAATGAGAGACTTCGCTCAAGCTTGTTTTGTGAGAAAACAAGCCACTGTATAACTGGAGAAGAGTATTTGTAGATGTCTGGGGGTATTAATCCACGCTTCAACACCCAGGGCAAGCTTTGAAACGTGTTCCACGTTAATTGTGTGCCACGTTCTCACTGCAGTTGCTGAAATGACTTTTCATGTAATAAGCCCATTTCCTCGAATTCGGTAATATCTGGCAAAAGTACGTTTTTGCCCGAACGAACCTGCTTATACAATACTATTAAACGTCTTGCCACTCCATTAGAAGCGAGTCTGATTGCATATTTTACGAAGATAATTGAAGTTTGAGGCTTCCAACAAATAGCTGACGTAAGGTTCACCTTCTAAAATTTCATACATGTTTTACGCCAATATATAGAGAGTTTTTATTTTTGTTCCGCGAGTGATTGACCTCTGATTCGAATTGGTCTGGACGTGCACGCAAATATTTGCAGAAGTTAAAGTGATCGTAATGTACAATTACTGCATCTGGTTATGGAAAAATGCAGGTTAGTACTGTTCAGCAATCTTTCAAAAAGCAACGCTGTTTAGAAGTTAGGTGTAAAATGAAACAAATGTGTAAAGTAACTGGGAAAAGTAAAGGAATTTGACCTTAACAATGTGACTAGTTTTCATGAAATATTCTTGAAACATTTCATTAATTTTTTGCCTATTTGAGCGGCATGTTTATTTTTTGATGCTTATCCTTCAAACAAGTAAATCAAACTGCACATTCTGACTTCAAATTCGATTTTCAACATTAATAAAACACATCAAATAATGTTTGAAAGTGGCCCATAGCACCTCATCCAGGAAGTTGCATACGCGCTTTTCGCTTTGAAAATCTTTTGCCTTTCTACGCAACCACAAAACGCAGTACAGGCTTACCAAAGTTTCAGTAAATTCGCTTTGTACGCCCGTGGCAGTGTCACGAGTGGCTGAGACGCCCATCTATGTTTATGTTGCGCTAAAGTGCAAATGCTGCAGTCTTTGCATATCAATGTCAGCACTGAACGTGAACGTTTTATTTGCACCTGTCCAGTATTGACGAGCCTGGACAGTCTGCAAACACCGTTTTCAAGTTTTTGGTATAACTCAACCACGAATCGAATCCATCCTGTAACAACTTAATTGGCGTGTGCTCATTGCTTGGCACTGTTACGTTAATCATCCGATATTCTACTAACCTCGTGCGAACGCCCAATTAAGCGAGAGCTTTTTGGCATGGAAATGCGAGAGTGTACGAATTCGAACGTTTTTGTCGAGGATTTAATGTTAAAAATAAGGTGCAGTTCACCTGTACACATTTTTTAGGACTTTGTCCTTGAATTTCAACTTTATGCTGCAATCCTCAGTTTATCAGCAAATTGAGATGCTTCACATTTGTCTTGTACAATTAGCGCCATAAGCACATTGTTTTGTGGAATGTAGTAAACCTTATTTTGCCTTGCAAAATCTTGTCCTTGGATTTGAGCGCATGACTCTCATGTCAAGATCCTAGATATCCTACTGGCGATTCATTAATGTACCGTATAACCTACAAAGGAAACAGGTGATTACATACTGTTCATTGTGAAAGGGTTAGAATATGGGTTGCGAGACGTAATTGCACGGTCTCATTTTAACACCAGGTCCTGAAAATGTGGACGAAATACTGCACATGATGAACGTTTGAAGAGTCGTTTTTTAAGCGATTCTCTATTGTTGTGCATGGTCAATAGCTTGAGACATATCTGAGACAAAAAGTAGAATGTTGTCCTGTATTTCGCTAAATGTGATACAGTTTGTTTGCACGAACATTGGTATTATCATCAATACTACCACTGATTAACTGTACCTGCTAAATTATAACAAACAAAAATTTAATCAGTTTTGTCACATTACTGAGAAAGTGACTAAGAACATTCGGAAAAGATACGCATATGGTGAGAACCACTTCACCACCAAACACTTATCAACCAAACCACAGTTGTCAATCCGTTGGTATTAAAGCGACTGCTTCCTTCAAGACCAAACCATATTTGGTAATAAAACAAACACTTGTGCAAGGACGTTTACATTGTGGCGTGGTCATAGTCAAAGTGTTTCACATAGTTATGTCTATTCTGTTCTTTATTTGTTTGTTTGTTGGTGTGCAAGTTTCAACAAAACTTACACAACGCCGCAGGAATTTTTTTGCCGACGTACGTTGAACATGCAAGTAGGACGAAACACTTGATAACCGCATTGTTTAAGATTATCGAAACCGCGAAAGCATGACTTCCGCTAGGGGGTTGCAGCAATGTGAAGTCTAAAATTTAAAAAAATCTTTTTCCGCCGTCTTTCCTTCCCAACGTGAATGAACTGGTTATCCGCAAGATTTAAAAAGGTAGCATGGATTGCCACTGTCCCAAACTTTGCAACTCTGTGAGACCAAATGGCGCGTTTTATGTTAGTGGCGGTTGGCGTCAGAAGAACTGTCAGAATGTGCAGAGTAAGCAAGTCTGGTCTGGGGACCAGTAGTGTCCTTTGCAACAAGAAAAAGTTCAGAAACCGCCACGTGATTCTTGAGCTGCTTGTGATCACTTGCTTAGATAATGCAAGGGACAAAATGTGCGCTTCAAATAACTTGTTACTTCATCCTTCCGGACGCTTCACCGATTGTGCCTGTACATTGGTTATGGTGTCGTAAGCAATGCATTTGTTTGAGACAAACTATTCGTTCGTTACACAAATAGACTCACCTTCATTATACTATTTAGACACATGTCATCTGAGATAACGTTTCACGTTGAAATGAGCAGATTGCGGTTTTACGGTGCTGGTAACGCCTTTTTAACCCGCTTTTCGTCGAGAAAAGGTCAGCTTCTCGAAGTTTTGTGAAAAAAGTATTTTGGCTAAGCTGAGACAGTGATGTTCATCACATCGTGCTTTAAGGGTTTTGTTCACTTTATTCTGAGACGTGCTGCTAAAGATCTACACGGTTTTTCACGAAATCAAACATTGAGTGCAATAAACAAGGTGGCATATATCGGGCCTCAAAATGCAGGAACACATCAAAGTTGGAGATGTGCCACAAGCCAATACCTTAGAGCAATCATCCGTGCCTGGCACCGCTAGGTCCATCTCTTACGTGTATGGTTATCCGTTGCTTTGTACTGTTGTCTCTCCAATTGCCAGTCATGCAATCTGGCAATACAAATTTGATTGTTGTACAGCGTTGTAGCCCAAGCTCTCGTGTCATGCGAGCAAGGATGGTTGAAGTTGAATTTTATTTTTTAAAGTTGTTGCTTTTTTTCTTGATACTGCGAACACTATTTGAAACGTGAAGCTACTGAACACTTTGTTGATATTTGAGCTGGGCGAATAGCTAATATTTGCGACTTGAGCCAACAGCAGTAACTTGCTCCGTTACCTCTCTGAAATACTCTGCGCAATATCAGACGAAAATAAAACATGCTTACACATCTGACACAAGATGCAATCAATTACACCTCTTGTGATTGGGTGCATGCACATGGGTTGCGAATGAAACCGCGATTTCGGTATAAATGAGAGGAGATATGAAAATACTTGCATTTTGTCTTATTAAAGCATGAGCTTCCGGATTTCTGGCAGTTGCATTGAGTGTGCATCATAAGTAAGATGCATATTTATCCTGGAGTGTGCGTCTCCTGGAAATGTTAAGCTACCGTTTCGGTATGACACTGCATCGCACAATACAGAAAACGAACTGAAAAACCCTCTGCGCAATTTCAAACTCAATAACATGGTTCTAAGATGTGGGTAACTTTTCACTCTAGGAGTGGCAGCGTATACGCCCAAACATCGGGTGCATACTTTTCACGCGAATTGCATATTGGACAGACATAGGGTCACCTAATTAACAGACAGAAGCAAAACCCGGCATAAACACAGGAACGCACCAAGAAGAACCGTGAATAATGAAAATTTTGTTAGATTGTCTTGTTTTTGTGTAAGATTGCCTGNGGTTTCTCTATCGATTCAAAACGCTTGACGATCCTCGAGCCCCTGTTAATTCGTTCTCATACCTGCATTACNTCTTGGGAGAGTCGATGTGTCAGCAGCGCTGTCATGTTTTGAAACACCTCTCGGTTTTCTGAAACCTCTAATAGGCTTGAAATCTCCACTCCAAAGAACAGGCAAGCCACATCGGGGATGCAATCAAGACACCTGGTGGTCGGTCGACCTATCGTACTTTTTCCCCTGGGTGGAGCTAGCAAGACTATCTGGGGCAAAAATTTTGGGACATTTTGGTCACATTGCTGCTGTACGCTCCGAATTTTCCGTAAAAATCTGAACTCTACAACATTTGCATTAGGTAGAACTCTTTCGGTCATTGTCCAAGGTTCATCAAAGTAGGTGAGAAAGAAAACAAAGACTGATTTGATAAGTGAAGGCTTTGTAGTGTTTCAAATCTGATGTTATGACCAAGGAATTATGAGGCTCCATGAATGAATATGCTGTTTCTACAACCTTCATGCGTTCCTTGTCCAGGAAGAATGAAGAACGTGAAAAGCAACTGCGGTGTTTATTTATCCACCACTGTTTTAAATGATCTTGTAATAGATCTATGTTCTGACGGAGACTTAACGAGGAAAATAGTTTTGGCTACAGTGAAAGAATTTCCGGTACTTTACTTCAGACAGGTTTTTCAAAGACATAAATTAAAAATCCTTAGCTACAAAAACCATGATCGGATCCTGGCTTGTTTTGAACAAACAAGAATTTACACCCAAACTCTCTATTTTTTTTTTTTTTTTTTTAATTTTTCCCGGGGTGATTGAGGTGAACGCTCTTGCCCAAGGAGCGCTACGGCAATTCACTCAGTGGCTGTGAATCGAACGCACAACCTTCCAACTGGGAGGCGGACACTTTACCACTGAGCTACAACGAGGACGGAAACCTCACATTAGAGCAAAAGCTTACTTGATTTTGTTTCTAGTAGGAATACAGACTGCGAAAGCGTGTTATGTCGATCCTTTTGAACTTGGGAGTTTCAAGCAAGAAGTGTCAGAAAAGTTACCACAGGGACAACTGGCTTGTGGCAGGCAAGCGTTCATAGTGACAAAGGTGTAGGAGACGGCAAATTTTTGCTGGTGCGAAGGATTTTTGCCGGAATTTTACAAATTTTCCGAAAAGTGTTTGTGCGACTTTTGCCTACAAATTTTCTCACACAAATATCAGAAAGACCTCTTTTTGATGTGGCCGCCCACAAAAAGAGGTCTTAATGTGTTTTTCTGCAAAATTTGGGCGCAATTTTTGAAGTCACACAACGCTGGGTGCCACTTTTTCCCAGATTTTCAGGAAATTTGTACAGATTTTTAGTTTTTTTGCCTGGATCTTCAGGAATTTTGCCCAGATTTTTAGGGATTTTGTCTAGATTTCAAGGATTTCGCCCGGAGTTTCGACAAATCAAAAATTGTGGGGGTGCGCTTGCACCCCTGCACCATCGCCTCCTAAACAATTACATAGCGACGTCGCTTTTTGATCCTCCCATATCGGCTCGTCCGATCATTGTGAAGCAAACTCACCAAGCGTTGGATTTTTCATCCACTAATAGGGACCGTGAGCTGGGGTTAGACCAGTGATTCCCAACCGGTGGGCCATGGCCCACTGGCGGGCCACAGGCAGTTTTTAGGTGGGCCATGGCGCCATCTCGCATTTTTATAAGTTCAAATCACTGAGTGTTGATGTGAAGCACCTCTCGTGAACCTGAAATATCGCCGCTGACGCAATGTCGTTGAAAGCTAGTTTTCAAGCTTTCCATCTTTCTGCGTGTTTTGAATTGCTAAACATATTAGGCTAAATTTACGGAATGGTTAATGGTTAATGGTTTATTGTTTCATATGACTCAGCCAATAACCAGAAGCACCATAAAAGCCATCGCATGCAGTAAACCAACCATTAGCGAACATTAGAGCAAATGAAAACACAATGGCACAATAGTTGATCAGTGGAAACAAAGAGGGGCGCTGTGTCATATAGGATTGGCGAAAGACCGTGGC
>JGI24159J19872_10003475_pt1 | contig 19647 bp, 12 predicted proteins | sample Ectturendosymbi4_FD_19872 | JGI IMG/M metagenome (IMG submission 19872) | reverse complement strand
TTCAGAATAATCACATTAAAACAACAAAAATTTTCTGAGTCCGATCCAGTCCTGATCCGCCAATTTTCAAAAAAATTGCAGTCCGATCCAGTCCTGATCCGCCAAAAATTGGCTTCAGTCCTGATCCGTGGTTGTCTCTGCTAACAGCCACACTAAAAGCAGCAGTCGTCTCATGACTTGCACCTATGACTCAACAAATCAATTTCCAGAATAACTACAAAGTGTTGCCAATCACAAAATGAAAATTACCACAATTATAAAAATTAACACAATGTATAACTGTGACGTGCGAACTTGACCGTTGCACATTTTGAAAAAACACACGTGAGCTACTTGGATCTCAAAAATCGGGGTATCATATCAGATAAGATGCACAAACCCATTGACAGTAACCAATAATGCCAGCCTGTTCGCTGATCTCATAAAATTCCATGAGACTGTTCTATGGAACCGGTGCGAACCGGCTGAATCCCACCACTGCTTCTACCTAGTGTGAAAGTGCTGCATTTATGTAAAAAACTAACACCTCTAAATTGTTTTCACAATTGATTGATGTTTTGTTGTTCTTTTGCGTTTTGGGGTGTTTTTGTTTTTTAAGTAGTAGAGACATCCATGACATCCGTATTTACTATCTTTTCTTACTTTTTTTAGTGAATGTTGGTTGATGGCCCTCCTTGGGTGGCCAGTGGGCCCCCTTCAGCTACGCTTTCCCCCCTGGATCAAACCTCTAGTTACCCCTCTGTCAATCACCCTTTGAATAAAACCAATAGCTTGTCTTTGCTGATCTTTTCACTGGGAACGCTCATAATTCATAAAACCCATATATAAACCGGACAAGTAGACTATGTTGACAGGACTATCGGACAACTTACTAAAGTTAGAATGCCATGCCGAGTTTAAAAAACTACAGGGATACTCAATTATTTTAAGAAAGGGTCCAGTTACAAATGACAAAATTTTTCGAGGTCCGGTTACTCCCATAAAATCATGAAAATGTGACATGTCTTGGATTTTTCTAACAAAAAATGTAATATGAGAACTTACTACGATTATACTGTATATAGATATACAAAATCCGGTAAATGGATACAGATATTAACAAACGCTGCCAACGTTATTTATTGTTCTGCTGGTGGGAGCAATGACATTTTGTGCTTCTTGGCAGTTACCTAAATTTTTGTTCCAAGGTAGCGACAGTGAACAGAATGTAATGGTCAAGGTTTTATTCGTGATACAGATGCGATACTTGTTCTTTATGAGCTTCTTTTTTGACAGTGCGAACTGTCAGCAGTCAGTGGCGTAACTAGATGTTTAGGCCAGGAGGGAAAACGTAGCTGAAAAAGGTCCACTGCCCACTGTAGCGGGTTGCTAGCAACACTCAGAAAAACCCTGAGAAGTGACGGTGAATCCAGATGTGGATGGCTATACTAAAACCCTAAATCACCAACAAATACTCCGAAAAACTACTGAAAACCAAAAGAATACTAAAACTGAAGTATAAGCCAAGTTGGGGCCCGAGTTTTACATTTACTGTAGCTGGCAGGAGGGGCCAATTCGCGCCTCCAGCAGCAGCAGGCAGACCCAAACACCGTAAGATTTTCCACTATTTGCGAGTAGTGAAAAAATTTTGGAAATACCTTCCTTTGACAAGAAGTTCTCAGGTGTGCCATCAAAAAATATTTCTGTCGCTCCTACATTCTGTTGGAATTCAATTAATTCCAGTTGAGTTTTGCCTGCGTCCGCACCAGTGGTGTGAAGCTGCCGGAGCTCCGCTCCTCCACTTTCAGCAGTGAATGGTGGGTCCTTGCCTACAAATATAAGCGAAGATGCCCAGCAGACCTCTGGTACCTATAAAAATTTCCACTTCATTTTCGGTGCACACATGTGCATATCTTTTTGCTTCAGTTGAGAATTCGGTAATGTCTGTCAGTAAAAAGGGTTTTGAGGAAAGAGCAGCAACTGTTTTCGAAAAGAACGTCGCCAAACTGTTCGACAATGTTGGTAATCAACTTTCCAGTGAGTTGTGGTAATCAAATGTTGTAATCAACTTTTCAATAAAATATATCTTGAATCTTCTTGCTTTTATTTTCTCCAAATGCCTCGGAAAGTGACTAAGTTCGTTTTGAATGGATGACTTGTTTGAAGATATTAAACTTTTTCTGGAAAGAGCAAGTAGTAGTGATCAAATCAAGAGTAGTAGGCTGTTTTTCTCCTTGAAGTTTTACATTCAAGTCGTTGAGGTGTTACACTATGTCAGACAAAAATTCAACGGTTTCCCTTTCTTTATCATTTCCTAAAAAAGCTGAAAATGCCTTAGCTTTTCTTCACATTTTGTTGACTTCCAGCAAAGAAAATAAAAATTATTTCCTGAAGGACCAAAATCTCTGCAAAACTCATCCCTTACATAAGCATCTTTTATAACTGTGCACAAATAAATTTGTATAATTGTATTTTTTTCGGAAAGAAAAGGTTTTGTGGCTATATTCTAGCCTTGAACCCACTATTTTCACCAGGATAGACATTGTTGTGACGAGCTATTGTTGAACAATTATGACGAAACAATTACTTATTTGAACCAGAAAATCGTAGCTTGCCCAACTCAGGTATGCACTGCAATTTAGCTGAAGAACAGCTTGATCGACAATCACACAGTTGGCGAGGAGTAAATGCTTTAGAAGTACGGCCAAAAGCGCAAAAATTTTGTGATAAAAACTTCTGGGTATAGAATACACCTTTGAGAGGCTGATGAGGTCCGACCGTCGCCATCCAAAGGCCCGGATTCGAACCGCGGTCCGTCATTTGAATAGCCCTGAACTTGAGCAATGAATTATTAAAGGTCACCACAGCAAATGTAGCTTTGAACTCAGTACTCACTCAGAAGACAGAAATAAGCCCTGACGATTAAGAGTTTTTTGGGACATTCTAGGGGACAAGGAATGTGGTGTACTAACTGAGCACCCTCACGACCCCAACACACCTGGCACGTTATGTAATTTCCACCCAGAACTGAGTTGATGCCAGGTTGCTCAAAAAAGTTCTCAAAAAGAGGGGGGTGCTACAAATTTTGCAGGTTTTTGACTCTTATAGATGCGTTGCAGAAGTCGTGCAGGCGATTTGAAACTGGTCGAAAAGAGGCCACTCAGGCTTGAAGCGGCCTTAGTTTAGACTTCGTTGCACGCAGTAGCGTGGCCAGCCGATTTCTTTTTTTTGGGGGGGGCAGGGCAAATATTGTGACTGTAAGGGAGGAACAGTATTTTGTTTAGGACACCGTCTCACAAAACGACTTTTTGTGCCATCGGCACATGATAACGTCAAACACATGCCTGAAGTTTGGGGAGGGCATGCTCCCTGGCTACGCATACGGTTGCACGTCATGTCGCCGTTGACCAGGGGCGGCGATCGACCCAATAAAACCTACGAAATTAACTTTATTCACCATGATTTTGTAAAATTCGGAGAATAGAATTCGCGAAATAAGACTATTTTGACGTCCATTGTTTCGTCACAGCAGTGTTGTGAGTTATACTTCATCTTTCTTACAGTAATGAACACGTAATGAAACTTGACTACCAAATTTTACTGAAACCGCCCCCCGAAACTTTCTGGCTGGATCTGACCCTGCCGTCGACACAAAACCACTAAGGACATTCCGCATGCTGGCGCCAGCGAGACTTCAACAGGAGATTCGTTCGTCGAATAACACTTCGCTCCTTTTAACCATTGAGACCAGCAGCCTGCATAGGTTGGTCAGCTCTGAGCACGTGACCAATACATGCGTGGCTTCGGAGCGAGTACTTCCGCACCAGCGCACGGCACCCAATGCAAGAGCGTCCACTATGAGGCGTCGACACTGTATTGAATGTAGTACCAATGGGCTGAAACGAATTACTGTAAAGCAAAAGCAGCAAGCGGCCATGGAGCATTGTTGCCGGTGCGGCGTCACAAAGGGGCCGCGATACAAAAAACAGCGAAAATGAAGATTCAGCGCCGTTAGAAAAAGCAATTTGCCGGAATAGCAAGATGGTTGAAAGCTGAACAAGAAAATTGAAAACAACAGAATGGAAAATCAACGTCACGCACGCCACAGATCGTTGACAGGAGCCTTTTGAAATTTTGCTTTTTTTCAAAACAGGATTTTGAAATTTTGCTTCGAACTGCTTTTCTATTAGTTTCGGAGTTTGTAAAATAGAATTTCACCACCGTGGACCCCCCTGAAAAAAATTATTTTAACTACCCCTCTACCATGACCCCCTGGATAAAACCCCACCGACGCACATGGCCGAGGAATCCTGAAGGTTGAACTGCTGTCAAGTCTTCCACAGAACTAAGAAAAGTAGAAAGATAACCGCCTTGGCGCGTTACTTGCCGCTCGCTGTCAAATCTGAGAGAATATCCGATTCCGGACATGACCACATTCTTCAGACAATTCCGATCTGTCCCTGTCCTCGGAGCCCATCGTCCTCATCACATCAGTTGAAAAAGACCCCCCTGGCCACAATTACCAATTAACGAACAACTAACGCCAGGGTTCCGACAGAGCTCGACCCTAGAATTGCAAGATGAAATTCTTTATGACTAGCATGATGGGCTCCCGGCACACAGGGCACCCTTTCCGGCGCCTTTTCAGTCGCTTCGCGCATCGGTAGCAGCAGAACGTGTGGCCAGTGTTGCGGTGCACGATTGTACCGTTGTTCGGGTTCGATCGGCAAATGTTGCACAGGCCTGGCGCTTCCTGGCTGGAATTGGACGAGTTGGACGCCACGCAGCCCGAGCTGGACGACGGTGTGGCCTCGGGGCTCGATGGGTCCAGGTGCGGGCGCTTGGCGTCGGCATTTTCGGACGCTTCCGGCAATTTCCGTTTCGGCGTTGGAAAGTCCGGAAGCAAGGACGTAATTGTCGTTTCGGAGCTGTTGGGGGGGTGGTCGTCGGGGGGTTCGGCCAGCCCGCTGCCGTCGCACACGTCTAGGCTCTGCGACCTTTCGAGCCTGGGCGTTTTCTCCGAAGCGGTCACCGGGTCAGTGCCGCAGCGTCGCATCCCGTTCTCCAGCCACCCCTTCCGGAGGGCCCAGCATCGCTGGCAGTACCCGATGGTGGGGGGATTGCGTGTCTGGCACTCGCGACACGACCAGTAGTCCTGCAGGCAAAAAAACAAATGTAAAAAAATAACGGTTTTGCCACGTTCAGGTTGATTTTCATCCAAAACGCATTGATAAGCAAAAACGCACAATTCAGGTTTGATTCGAAAGTACCCGTTTGCACGTCATGTCTGACGACGTTTCCACGTGATGACGTTACGTTTGGCGACATTTTCACGCCATGTTTGACGATGGCGGTTGTTTTCGAAGCGTCCAAAATGTTTGCATTTAAACTTAATATTTATTTCTAAGCGCTTTTCATACTTTCCATTCCATTCTCTGCGCTAGAATCATTCAAAAAATAACATTCAACAACTGAAAGCGCGCTTCAACGTTTCGACGTCTTTCCACAATAAGTACTTAGGGAAGAGCAAAGACTTAGAAGATTTTTACCAGTGGCGTAACTGACATGGGGGCGAACCTTTTCTCCTCTGGTAAGCTAAATGTAAAAATTGGGCCCCTACTTAGCTTCTTCCTCGGTATTAATATGATTTTTTTGCATTTTTGTAGTGTTTTCCAGTGAATGTGGGTTTTAGTAGTGGACATCCACATTCGGATTGCTTATCATTTCGCAACTTTTTTTCTGATTGCTGACTAATGGGCCCTTTACGGCGGCTATTGGCGCCCCCTTCAGCTAAGTTTTACCCCCCTGGCTTAAACCTCTAGTTGCGCCACTTATTTTCACCAACGATAAACCTTACAATAAACGAAAGCGCGCTTCAAGACTTGTCTTATATATGCGCTGGCGTAAGAGCAAGGCCTTGTGGCAAATTTTCACCAACAATGAACTTTACAGTAGTGCTATAGGTGCGAACAAAAATCGGTGAAAAATTACTAAATGACAAATTGAGGTTCAGCTGGCAACGAACCGCGATGTGCTTGCTCTCCATCAACGTGTAGCAAACAACACACGCCATCCCACCACAAGAACAGTGTCAAAGCAAGTGAAAAGAAACGAAGACATGCAAATGCAGACCTTTCTTAGCAACGCCATGTTAGCACATGCTTCCTTCACAGGTGCACAACCACGCTGGAAAAAAATACGAAATTCACAACTTACTACACACTTGAATGCTTTAAGTAGTCATCTAATGCGAAAACATGTTTTAAGGTCATGAATCTTGGTGGACAATGTGTCTATTTTTCACGTAATCTTTAACGAACTTATGTAAATATTTGTTGCTTAACACGAAAGAATTGAACAGTTAGTATGTTGTTACGCTACGACGCCGGTTGTTAGTATTTTCAGGCGGTCAGTTTCACTTGAAGCATCGCTGTATAGTAACATTAACTACAAAGCAAAATTTTTTAATTTGGAATTCTATTACTCGGCCACCTCATGTTGCTTTGCACGAAAAATCGCAATATCCGAAGTTTTGAACAGTGGTTCTCAACTCTTTCCCTGACCGAAGCCAAATCCCAGACTTACAACATCGTTCTAGAGCGGAACTAAAGAAATTTTTTAACAAGTCAATTGACACGTTTCGTTTAATTTTTTGCAGAAGTCTGTTACACAAAATATTAGAGGTTTCATTTGAAAAACTACTGAGAGCCGTTAGAATGTTACTTTCTCGCTGACGCAAGCGCACGAAAGTCTAGAAAAGAGTTACGATCAAAATCATACGAGCTCTGCCGACACATGGTGTAGCAAGGCTTTATATTTCAGCGAGTCCAGGCGACCGCCACGGTGTTCACAAACCAAAGCGTACATGCTAGACTTTTCTTTTCGCTGAGGCATTTTGGTCATTTGTCCGAAATAGCTCAGAAGCTTCTGTCACTTTTTCGTTTCAATTCGGATATTTTTTTAATGACTGAAACCAGCATTACGACCGAATCGACCCAATTTTTTGCGGTCATTACAAAACAAAAGCCTTTATGAAAAAGTCACAAACAACGGTAAAGACTTAGTACAGGTTCCGGTAAGCACTGCTGTCATCATCAGTACGGTTTTCACCATGCACTGGTTGCTGCTTTTATCATTAGGCTTGTTCAAAACTTCCGTTTATCGTGCACCAAAAGTTAATAATAAACAAAGAATTAACACAATGTTTATTCGCGCACACCGACCTCGAGGGCAATGTCGGAATCGATGCTGAAGTCGGTCGTCGTCGTTCCATCGTCACTTGCGTCGGACTGATATTTCAACGCGGCATCGAACTGAATAATATCAACTTAAAAGTGGTAAAAAAACTTCGAAAATAGGAAAAAAGCCAAGTATCAAGCCAGTGATGGAAATGCTGACCTCGCAAGAAATGCTGATCTTGCAGTGGGGCCCACAAACGAAAATACAATATCTGCTTCATTTTGTAGATAAAAGGAAACGTTTTTGTGTGGAGGTGCAGCTAACGAGCAAAAACATTCCTGGTCCCGGTCTCACGTTCTGACATCGGGTCTCACGAGTCACGACCACAGCAAAAAAGTGACTGCACATTGCTATGTTTAGTGGCACATTGCTACGATATGTGACACATTGCTACATTCAGTGACACATTGTTATGACAAGTGGCACATTGCTGCGTTCAGTGGCACATTGCTACGATCTCTCAAAGTGCAAGAAATCAGCATTTTCCATCACTGGCCAGTTATTGCAAAAAGAAAAAGCTTCACCACAAAAAAAACAACAGCAAAGAGAAAACACAAAACCTTGATTTGGATCGAGCTTGTTTGACTGGGGCCGCGGCGGCCCAGATGGACGTATAGCAAACAAAGCAGTAACCGCATTCTGGCCAAATCCGGCCACAAAGTTCGGCAACACATCGAGTCGCAAACGTCACGGCCACATGAGGGACCGCGGCACACAATGCCTACTTGCGTCTTGTGCTGCTGGTTAAACGTTTGGTTATGTAAAAGGGGGGGGGACTTCGGCGGGTTTGCGACATGGACTTTAACCACAGAGATCCAGAACCTTCGACAGAGTGCGTCAGCGAGTGATTTACGTGATATTCCTGCACCAGCGAGGGAGGGCGCGCTGCAAAAGTGTAAAAAAACAGACGTCGCTGATAAAGGTTCCGACTCGACTCGACTCTCGACAAACGCAGACGTCTTCACAGCAGGCCACGAAAAACAAGACTTGAACGAGTGGACAGCGTGCACGCTGGTCCGGCGTTTTCACAAAACAAAAACTTTTTCATTTATAGAAGTTCTTTTGTTTTGCTTGACTCGAGTCGCAACCACGAGCTCTGACTTCCAGAGGTGTACAGGAGCCGGAGTGGGCTCCGGCCGGAGTCTTAATGAATTTCGAAAGTAGGAGCAGAGTCGGAGTTGATTTTTTCACGAAAAGTCGGAGCCGGAGTCATTTTTCGAATAACTTATAGCATTCATTTTTCGAATAGCTTATAGCATTCATTTTTCGAATGGCTTATAGCATTCAGTTTGGAGTTTCAGCAGGAGTCAGAGTATATTCAGCGAAAGCAAGAGTGGAGTCAGAGTCGAAAATTTTAGACTTCGTACACCACTGCTAACGTCATAAAGATCTCAGCGAATCAGGCAAGTTTGAGATAGGAACGCAGTGCGTAGATCCAGTTGACCAGCAGTTCAGATATCACTCTACTTCCGCTGTATGCAGTTACGTGGTCTTCTGTCGACGGTCGGCTTAGTCAGGAAATCCAAAATAAAAAAACTATCCGGAAACACTGCTGTGACTCTCGTCGGTTCAAAATTTTGAAAAATTTTTTCACGATTTTAAAAAGTGATCTCAAGTCTGGAAAAATCTATCTTTGTACCTCTGAAAAAACACCTCCATTTCACTTAAAATAACAGAAATGAGCATAATTGGTGCGAAAAGTTTTTTGCCCTTTTCGCAACAAACTTTCCGACGCAAACGCTATTATACCGACTCCGATATAATGGACGCTTGGACACGTAGTGAAAACTATCAGAAAACACATTTTTTCTCTGTGTTGTTTCTAACGAGCACGTTGTATTGGCCAGATTAGCAAATAGCGCAACACTGGCAAATGGAACAACGGCGCATGCGCACAATTCACACAGCGGGAAAACCAATGGGTGGGGGCTTAAGAAACACACAAAGAAAAGACCATACGTAACATATTTTTGTCACTGGTCGGAGACGAATCGCAACACAAAGAAACGATGGAGTGTTTCTGCGCACCCTGGTGGTGGCAGGGAAACGAAACGTTCGCAACAGGACTGCGTTAAGTCCTGTGACGCGACAACACACTAAGAATGCATTTCCCACCGGGCACGACCTACATCTTCAAAACGCAACAGTGAAACGAAAAAACTTCACGTAATGGCAAAAACGATTGAGTGACGCAGTATCATGACCCATGACCGCAAATGGTCAAACGCGGCTCGAGGTGGTGACATAACTCTGACGTATTGTAACGCAGCCTAGCAACGGGGGAATCGATCTTGGGAAACGAAGGTCGTTCAAAGACATGTCGTTTAGGTGTGTCATGGACAGGACAGTGCAAGTAGTTTTAAGAAAACTAAGGATTCGTATCAAATCCTGACAGTTAAATCCTCATATGCAGCTGTTTGTTTGATGAGTAGTTTAAAAATAATGCTAAAGGTAGCAGCTCGTCTTTCCTGTATTCACGCTGCTCTAAACTAAAGACCCAAAGAGAAGCATTTCTTTCACATATATCAGTGATCTGGACGCAGAGTAATTTTCAGGATTTCCAAAAAAAATCTCAATCCGTGGTGAATGCGTGGCCATGTGATCCAGCGCAAAGTTGGTTGAACACTTAACTTAAATTTTTAAAACATGCCTGTTGCACGTTTGTTGTTAAGCATCGGCTGGCTCCTCACCAATCGAAACGCTAGAGCAGCTTCAGTTTCTTCCAATTTAGGCCCCAGGGCGTAAAATCGTTAAAATTGACGCGTCGCAAGCAGCAGCCGGGCTTACGTTTTGCTCGTAATCGTCCTCGCCGTCCGTCGAAACTGGAACCGTGGCGTCGGAATCGTCGTCATCGTCATCGATCGGCTCGTACTCGATCCCGGTCGTGCAGTCGTCGCTCTCGTATTCGCTGTCGTGCACGAGAATCGTCTCTCTGCCCTGGAAACAACCAAGCACAAGGCAAAATTGCAGATCAAATTTGGGCGTTGTCCTGCCAACAGGTCACAGCGATCTTTTTTGCTGCTTCCTGCTTTCTTGTAGTCGACATTTTGTGACCATCAAAATGGAACTAAGTTTTGCGAAAAAATACTGTAACGAAAGCTTTCTTCGGCAGGTATTAAAGTACGATTCTGGCCATGTCCACGTCCAGTAAAATTACCACAGTAGTTTTACTAAAGGGATGACAATAACATTCAAGGGGGTGGTTCACAAATTGCTGCTATTCCAACTGAACTCCGAAATTAATTGATCCTCCCACCTCTGACGAATATTTCTTCTACGAACGATCCTGCCTGCCCAGGACATACTTTTCAAACCTTTTGCTTCTAAAAAGAACGCACGACCCAGCGCGTTTAGCGAATGCCTGCTTCTTACTGTGTAACTTCCAACTTCCGTTCCTTCGTCGTCGTTCTTGTCACGGCCTTTGACAAAGTGCCACCATGGAAGATCGGGATCGGTCGATGACGAAGTCTCCTGCTGCAAGGAGCAACAGAGATTCAAAAGCTTTTGCATAAAATACGCCTCTCTTGTAGACCGTTTCGTGTTTTAGAGCAATTTTCTTTCCCGTGTTTTGGGTGGCGATTTCATTACTTAATGCGCGTCCTACGAGAGAGACAACAAATGTCAACAAAGCAGTCTGCAATCAAAAGATATGTCCCAAATGAAACAATTGCCGAAGGCGATATCAAAAATCTCAACCGTGTCTTTCGCAATAAAACGCCTTTGAACGTTTGCCTCTAGTAACAAGAGCGACGCATCAACAACAGCGCCGCAGAATTAGATTGAAGCAATAAAAGTACGTAGCAAACCAAGCCGCGTAGTGTAAGTATGAAAAACCTCTTGCCTGGCAAAAAATCAAGAAAACCCACTTTACAAAAAAACTTACCGCCAACACGCTCTGCCGAAATTTTCAAACTAAAAATTGCAAGACTCGTAAAAAATAACCTTGCGCATTTAAAGGGCGCAAATGATGAAAAAAGCATCTCAACCCTAGGTATAGGTGTGCCCCAGCAGCATCGTATCTCTTTAACTAAAATGAAACGCCGTCAATGCCCAGGGCGTCCTAAGATATAGTTTTAAATAAACAGCAATGCTCAGGATTCTTGTATTAGCTGTAATTTTTTCTCAGATAATTCGTTCACGGCATCTAGCTATTCATTATCAAGTACGGTAGTTCGTGTAAAATCCATACCTACAGAACAAGAAATAAACAATGCGAGCGAAACTAAAGAGAACGCCTGTGCTGGCACAAGCTCTAGCAATCCGTGCCACAGGCCTGTACACTAAGTCTAAAGGTAATGGAAGCCAAAGGTGTTCGCAATACAACAAACCACGAAATATCCATGCAATAGTCGAAATATACCTGGTCTTCCACAGTGCTGAACAGCAATTCCTTCTTGGTTGCAGGGAACAGACAAGGAAACACCAACTTCCATAAGTTTCTATAATGCACTTGCGTTTAGGCAATGCGTAATAGCATGTTTATTGAGCAAATATTATAAAAACAAACAAAACAACCAACTGATTCATCTTATTTCGTATTTCATCTGGCATGTCATCAGAGTGCCCAACTTCACAAACTGCATTAATGTGAGAGATACTGACGGTGCTTTTGAAAAGAAAAGCTTTACCTTTACAAATAATTCTACAGCACATTGGTCCGTTGATGGTAGTTGCTGAATATTCGCTGCCAATCACACATTTCACAGCTCTAATCATTTATCAATTTTCTTACTTGAAATCAGAGACAGTGAAAGTTTCCACTTCAAGCACTTCCCCAAGAAGATCAGCCCCGCAGTGTATTATTCTTTTATTCAAAGAGTCATACAGTTTGTTCTTCTCAATATACTTTCCAAGGAAATACACCACCTAAAACGTGTCACAAGCCAAATTGTACAAAAATATTGGAATGTATAGGAGTTCATTATTTTACCTAGGCCAGGGGTTTGCAACCTCCCGCGGGCCGGATCCGGCCTGCCAAGCAAAATCATCCGGCCCACAGACCCTTTACAAATTCTCTACAAATTGTAAATCAGGAGATAATCTTATTATAATTGCATAAATTCAAAGTTATCAGAACATCATAAACAGCAAAGGGAACGGAATTGTCGGTGGAAAATTAGTACGGCCCGCCATACTTTGCAGAGTACGTTTTTGGTCCGTGACTAGGGAAAGGTAGCCAATCCTTACCTAGGCTAAGAAGCTGTACATAGAGTATATACATGACATTACAAAATCAACACCAAAGGCTGTTATAGGGCTACCAGGGAATTTGACACCATTTCGCACGCAATTGGGAGTATAGTTTAAAAAATTTCCATGACAGTCGCACCTGCTCAGCAGTGAAAAGCTGGCCTTGTGCACCTCCCATCTGCAAAATTGCAAGAAGCTTTGGTCTAGTGCGGAAATATTGCTGGCTGCTGGTAGTAGTGTTTGCCTGCATCATTGAAATGTAGATTATCCTTCAAACATCAAACTGCTTTGTGCAAAAACATCCTAATATAACCGACGCATTTGCTACAAGCTGGTCAATTTTGCTGTGAGAAAATGTAAATAAGAGTTCTGAATAGAAAAACGTTTAAATGGGAATTCTACAAAGAAACATGCTAATTTGGAAAAGTATAAACAGTAGTTTTAACTTTAATGGAGAAAATTGAAGTCATAACATTTCAACATATTCTTAAACATTTTAGCATGAACATCAAACATGATACATGAAGTAAACTTTGAACAAAATATTGAAACATAGGAAGGTGGACTACTGTGCAATTATTACAAATAAAGCATTAAGCACAAAACAAATCAGATGGCATAGAAATGCATTCACCATGTAAATCGGTTTCAGGAGTTCATTTCCTGAATAAGACCAAAGTGGCAGCAATTTAACATTTCACAAGATCTGCGATCCACTAGAGTCAACTTAATGCAAAGTTGCATAGAAAGTGTTACAACCTTCAGATGGAGTACTGTTTTTTATTTGTTTAATTGTGTAACAAGGTTGTGTCCAAAGAGGAATTAGTCACACATAGTTTTATACACCGCACTGAAAGTTAGAAATGCAACCTCAAGTGACCCATTGCATCAGATTGAATTTTGCTATCTACAGGGGCAACACTCATAGCCTGTATATCATTATATTATAAATGCTGCAGGAGACACAAGTGATGGATGATATTGAGCAAACTAGAAAAATTCAAAATAGATTGGATTTGCCTACCACATATGCAAAAACTCAACATATGACTTACCATTCCAACAGCAAAAGCAATTGTGTCACACACAAATCAAAACCTTAGAACACAAATCTTCTTCTGTACTATAACCTGTACATTTTGATAGAGCAATTGACTTTATACATGGTCGCAGAATTGCAAATTACATACGTGCTTTGAGGCCATGATAAAGGAGTAACCAGTGTAATAATAATTGCAACTCAAAACTATTAAATTATGTTTATCACAATTCACAACAAACATCATTTGCATAATCCCAAAAACAATTGAAGGAACCAATTCTTATGACTTAAAATTCCATTTAAGTACAATAATGTAATTTTTAAATATATCTCAAACATGCATTGCAACTGAATTTTGAAAAGGTCAAAGCTAAAAATGAGCATAATCAACTGGATAAAACATTTCTTAATCTGCACTACTATGTGTCCAACATACTGTTGAACTTAATGCATGCACAACATGTTTAATTATCTCTGCCAAACCACAAATTCTTCACCCACGATTAATAAAATATTTCATAAAAAATGAAAATGAGAATGGTGTACCGATGTATTGCTTATTCAAATTAAATAAAAAACGCCAACTATTTCTTAGCATTCCTCATCAGCACATACACGTAAATGATGTTCACACATTCTACAGATTGTATTAACACAGGTAATAGCATTTTGCTAAGACTAAGTGGTACTTATCACAGCTTATCACACGATCATTGCATCGTTGCAACTTACAGCACCATCATCAGTTTTGCCTAAGCTTTAACAAGCGCAGGGACTTTCCTGTACGGTTTATTCCCAACAGATTCAGAAAATCATTTGCTGTAACACCTTAGGCATAAACCACTTAAAACCAATTCCGAATTTAACTCAATTTTTTTGGCATGTAGATCAACCTTCAAAAAACACTTAATACTGGCTAAAGATCACCAGGACAATCAAAACCAGGCTTTGAAAATTGCCCACCACGATTCACAGTACCATATTTTTCCGACAATTAGGCACACCAGATTAGAAGGCGCAGCGACAAAAATTGAATGTTAGTTGTTGTTTTTTCATACATAAGGCACATCGGATTATAAGATGCATTAAATGAAGCAAAACTCAGATAACATACGAGTGAGTTTAATCGGACAGATCAAACTCCCTTGGATTAATGCATATACAAGGGAGTTTAACATGTCACACATGCCTAATCTGCTAGACACAAATAGAATAAAATTAAAGTTGCGCACACGTTTGAGTTGGTGTGGGCAAATGTAGTCAGGGCCTCGTGGAGTGACATGATCTGTCGTATGTGCTAGCTACTCTTTACGCTGCTCATTGCAGTGAATTGTTGTTTCATTATGTACTGTAACACGATGGTCTGTTTACAATAAAATCATATCTAGCAATTAAATAAATAGCATCATATACCACATGCAATTAGTTCTAGATGAGAAAGCACAACCAGATTCATACATTAGGCGCACTTTTGATTTTTGAGAAAATGAAAGGATTTTAAGTGCGCCTTATGGTCTGAAAAATAAGGCATACTAATACTTAAACACTTTCATAAATTCATGTTGCTGCTATTATGGTTTTGTGGTAACCATCCATGCACTGTGAAATAACAAAATTACTTACATCACTTAACCCACACCTAAAATGTGCGTCAAGTTTTTATGAAGGTTCATCTTACAGTCTTAGCTACATTCTGGCAAGTATATTTTATACAGACAATGTATCCTACACAGTGAAATTTGCATAACAAATTTGCTTTCAGATACTGGAGGTGAGGTCATCTGACCCTACAGTACATGTATATACAGAAAAGTATTTATGAATACTCTGCTGCCAACCATTGTTGGTAAAGACAAGGTTTCTATATGTTAAAAGACAACTTTTACTAATCACATGCTTTAATGTTGGCAATCAGTTCTATGTACTTATCATTACATCACAGTATTCAATCTGTACCTGTGCAAACTTGTTGTAACTTACAGGCATTGTGTTGAAAACAATTCTTTGCTTTTTTCACATGAACTTTTTTTCACTTATTGATTATCCATTTTTTATTTCTTACAGAACTAACATGCAGTCCCTTGGCTAATCCACTGCTTATTGGTTAAAAGTTGTTGTATGTATTCTTCAGGCTATGACGGCAATACATACAAGTACATTTCAATCAATTTCTGTGTCTGCTTTTGTGGCTTGTAGCCTGTATCACACCACAAAAAAACTAAGACATCTAGATTAACTTGTGTAGTACTTCAAAATTTATAGAGATACAGCAGTGATTACCAGTAAGTTCTAGATGAAATCCATATGTGATTAAAAAGGTATATACAGATAACATTACAAAAATAAATTCACAGCAAATTGAAGCCTCTATGCCAGATAGGCAAAAATACTGGACAGCCACTGTTCCTTACACAAAGAAATATTGGAAAAGTTAGTTACATGACCTAACTAATCTTGTTTTTCTCTGTCCATGGAAAAGAGGCTAGAATCTGATATGGGATGCAACTGTGGTCAACGTCTTAACCCAAAAAAAGATCTTAGACGTTGCCATCAGTCTACACTTAGCTACTAAATTCACAAAAAGAAAGATGAGTTATCTGCCAAAATATGCACCTTTCATCCAAGAGCCACTGAAATGTTTAATGTCTATGCCAGTAATACTACCTGTTTATGAAACAGCCAGCAGCTTGTTTTGCAAATCACATAGTGACTTCATAAAAAAATTACAGCTTTATGATGGAGGAAAAAGTGAAACTGCAAGCATCCTTGCCTATGTATGCTTTACACCAAGGGTATCAAACATGGGCCATGGCCTGCAAGGGTACTTTGTGCAGCTCCCAATGCTCTTTGGGAATTTTCAAATAATTAACATTTACATCATTTAGTTTATTCATCGGTGTTTAAAATTGCTTGGTTAGAAATGATCTGCCTGTAACTCATGATGCTTTTCGCATAAACTAAGATGTAAAAGTTGTTTCTAATAAGGTTCAGATACCACCATTATTGCATCAGCGCCACCAAAGAGCAGCTCTTGGGTAATCATGATGCGGCCCTCAGGTTACTTTATAAGTCCTCATTTGGTCCTTGGAACAATTTGAGCTTGAGACCCTTGCTACAGAATTTATTTCTTCTTTAACACTTTAGTTCTCATGTCATAGGATGTCCTGGTTTCATTAAAGCAACCAAAAATACAGGGCCATGTTAATTAACCTTTTAATCACGATGATTGCAAAAACTTGATTGACATGAGACAGTGACTTCATCCACCTGTGATGTGCTTGTGATCATCAGCCGCCTCATTTGATATTACTAAAGGCTTTGCACAATGGTTGCGGCCACAAGTGTGACAATGTGGCAGCTGGTTTTAATGTGTCTATGAATTTCGTGACAATTTGAAGAAGCACTATGGTCAACCACCTAATAACAATGAGAATTTTTTCTGACTGGATCCACTGAGAACAAATGTGTTAATGTTTTTCATTAGTTTTTTTTCAGATCTTTTACATTTTCATTGTTTCAAACAATACAGCAAGTTAAAAAATATTTTTCTTTTTAACTGAAAAGAAAATGTAGGATAAAATTATCACACATACTGATTTCATCTTCTTTTTCATTTAAAATGCAAGGCTATCAAAAATATTCTATTTAAAATGGTAGAAAAAATAATTGAAAGAAAAACTACACTAGTTTAAGTTTTTGTTTCAGTAAGCCACCCACAAGGCTCTTTAATGCAAAAACATTTTTCTTGCATATTTTGCATTTGATTGGGAATCTAAAGAAAATCTTGTCTTTCACATGAAACCATAAAAATGACATGGGGATAGGTATAACTTTTTGCTGTCACGCTTAAATACTTCTGAAAAATAACTCTGAATTTTAATTGGGCATATTTGTGCATTTTAATATGTTAGTCTTTGTATTTCTTAACTATACAGATATATTTGGAAATATTATCAAATGTCATCACTTAAATTTCTAAGTATTCGAATGGCACCTTGCCTGCTATGATATACTTTGGCAATGAACCTACTTTAACATTTGCAAGTCATTATGAATAAACACATGGACATGTTACTCAGTCACTTTGTTTTTAGAAAAAGTCAGTTTTTAGGAATAATTCCTTTGCCACAAGCAAGAAAATGTCAGATGTTTTGCATTATATTTTAGAAACTGAAAGATAACCAGGTGAGATTATTGCATGATTTTACTATGTATGGTTACGTGCTTTGATGCAGTCAGATTGTTTGTACTTGTCACTATTCTTTGAACACTATAATCGCATTTTCCTTTGTAAATGAGTGATCGATCTTTGCAATGTCCGTTTGACTGATGGCATGTCAAACCATAATGCTTTCGCATTTTACCTACACTTGACCAATTTAGGAATTAGCGCCCTACTCCGGAGTAGCGCTGTAACAAGTGTTACGTGTTAGCTAACAATAGTGTTACGAAGAATGTGTCTGTAACCCTATATGGTTCTGTCTTCAACGCAGTTGCAAAAAGTGTCTGCAACCCTGTGATTCCGCCGGCTTCAATGCTTTGTACTACGTTCTGATTTGCTTGTTTTTATCAACTTGCGTTCTGCAGAGTGCGTGGACCACTTTCAAGAAGGTACTTCATACTAATAGTATGGACTTCGTGTCTGCTCATAAACAAATAAATTAAATTACTACAACTTAATTGTTGCAACCTGAAATATAATGTTGTATTGTGCTGCTAACAATATTACTTAGGCTAGTAATATTGCCAGCTTGAACAATATGCAATATCTCATGATTAAGCAAGCTGTTACAGTTCTTAACTAATAGCATTTTTAGTAGTGTACTTGTTATTTGACGACTTAATTTAATGGTTTGTATTTAGTCTAGAATTGTTCCTTCTCTTGTTTCACATTCTGTTGATTGTATCTACAAACTGTCTTTTATCAGTTCAGTGCTTACACCTGTTGCAGCATCTTCTCTTGGCTTGGGGAGGCGTTAGCCAAGTTATCAGCCAACAATGATGAAACATTGAGGACAGCAATGAAGGAACATTTTGGGAAGAGTGAGCTCCACTTATTCTGTTTCAAGATAACTGCTAAAGTTTGGGAAAGCACTAGTATTTAACTGAAGTTGAGATACAATTTGACACATGGATACAGTGAGTACATACAATATACATTGTTGAATGTAGGATAACATACGAAAGAAGCCATTAAAATCTTTTTGAAACAAGTATCAACCACAGAAAGCCAAAGGTGCACGTATAAACTTGTTTCATCCAGATTAACTATCATATATACAGTTTTTTTTCAAGGAAAATGTTAGGTACCTGGTATGGATCTGTAGGGACCTGATATCTCTGATTGTAGGGGCCCGATTTTCTCAGATTCTAGGGACCCGATTTAATTTTCCAGGGACCCGATTCGGGTCCCTAAAACGCCTTAAAAACCCTGACATACATGTACTGTACTGTGCTGGCCCCTGCAAGTGGCCAACTGCACAACAGTTCTTGAACAACTGTATCAATCACTTGCAGTAGGCCACAGTAAAATCCAATTATTTTCTGTCAGCCAAAAGCGTGCTGAGACTGCAAGCTACAGCAGGTATTGTAAGGCCTCAATAAAAATGTGAATGATTTGCAACCTCCTTAAACCACATGTTTGGACGTAAACAGCTGTTTCACCACAGTCGACGCTGGCCGTGCAATTCAGCGAAATTCCGCTGCAAGACATGCCCAGACAAGTCTCGCCGCGGAAGTACTTGCTACGCCATCGTCTGGTAAAACCTGCGGGAGCATTGAGCGAACACTTGTGCTGTTGTGCGGATCAGACTCAGTCATGGATTTAACCAAGTCCATTCATGCTGCGCTTGCACATGTACAGACCTTTTGCAGGAATCGGAAAAGGGCAATCGAAACTTCAAAATGAAAATTGCAATTGCCAACCCTCTATGACAAAATGATGGTAACACGCATCACTACTACAACCATAGCATGTCCAGTAAGTTCAGGGTTATTTTAGAAAATAAATGATGAGCTTGAGTTTTTCTTTACTTGTTTTCAAGTGCCAACATTTCGCCTGTAAGATTTGTCTTACATTTAAAGAACTGATGATGCGTTAGAAAACGCGAAACTAGTTTCCCCGTCAATAAACTGTGACTGATTTACTTGCAGCCATCTTTGTGGCCTTTAACTATGAAAAATAGATACGCTTGCAA
>JGI24159J19872_10003473_pt1 | contig 19648 bp, 10 predicted proteins | sample Ectturendosymbi4_FD_19872 | JGI IMG/M metagenome (IMG submission 19872) | reverse complement strand
TATCTATCTATCTATCTATCTATCTATCTATCTATCTATCTATCTATCTATCTATCTATCTATCTATCTATCTATCTATCTATCTATCTATCTGTCTATCTGTGACAAAACAGTTGGACGGCAAAATGACCTTGAATCGCGAATGCTGCTTTGCGAATTTTGCAAAATCATGGTGAATATATTTACTTTTGTAAGATTTAATGTGGCGGGGCGATCGCCCCAATCGCCCCCCTGGATTCGCGTCTGCTCAGAACAGACCACGAACCGTGGTCCACGGTAATAAGGGTCCAGTTTCCTATCAAAACAGACCTGCTCATAACAGACATTTTCATAACAGACCACGTTCACGACAGACCAACTATATTCATACACTTGCGTGGGCTTGCGCATATGCCACGAACGTTCCTTTCAGAACTGCTACCAAACTCATCACGGAGCAGTTGACGAAATACTGAAGTGAAGACAGTTTTTCTGAGAAAAAGCTTCAGTCGCGGCATTTTAGCTAATACCATAAAATCCTTATGTTCTTTCTCCGCAGCCACCTTGAGCTTGAGTTCCTAGTGTTAACAATCGATCTCGTCTTTTAGACTCCAGCTACCATCCATGCAACAGAAATGCAGCAATGTTTTTACTTAAGAAATGACATTTGTAAATGCCACGCAGACTCCTGCGATTGATCTAAAGAGCTTATCGTGGTGAACGCGTCAATGTCTCGGCAAGACATTGAAATTGTACTGAGAACGGCGTGAATGCTGCAATTCTTCTGCAGATTTTTCGTTTATGACCAAAATGATCTTCCTATTTGCCTAATACCAACGGCTACTTCGTGAATATACAGTAGAATTTGCCTATACGACTTCGGATACAGTGGTGTTACCAGCCCAAAATTGGGGGGAGGGGCAAATATTTTGACTTTAAGCGAGCAACAGTATTTTATTTGGGGAACCACCTTTGAAGCACAAAACGACAATAAATTATAGAAATTTTGGGAAGGCCATGCCCCCCCTGCTACGCCTGTGTTTGACTATAAACAACAGTTCGCCTATAATGACTCTTTTTCGTCGGCCCCGGCAGAATTCCTATCTTTTACGTGCATTCGAGTTCGGCTATAAAGACTTCGGCTATATCATCACTCGTTTATAGTGACGCTTTTTGCCGGTCGCCGGATAATATTTTTTTCTTATATAACGATAGTGGCAAATTTTCGTTAAAACTTGAAGTGGAAGCTCGGCTGTGAGTGGCCACCACACAAATAGGAAAGCAGTTAAGCGTCCAAATCGTTGAGCCGTGACAGGTTTGACGTGATAATGCCATCAAGGAAAGCGCCATCATCAGCAATGGAGGCAAATCGTTACATGAGCTTTACTGTACAGAATTAGGGGTTGTTACGACTGTAATCTGTTTGATCGATAGTCGTTGTGGAGCAGTGCGTAAATTGTCGACTAAAAGGAGCAGTACCCCATTATGAAAAACGCATGGCATCGTTGTTTCGCTCAATAGCGGAAAATGTACGAAAGTGGCAAAACTTGCAAGATTTGATATTCCAACGACGCTGACTATAGTTTCGAAAAATAAATACAAAATAAATTCTCACTTTTTCTTATCAAAGTATAGGAGGTCAGCCTAATCATTTATTAGCACTGGGATTTTCTCCCGGGTAAGCGCCCTGACATGTTAAGTTGACAAGTCGAAGTCAGGTTGACGTATGGTAAGTTCGTTTGCAGATTTCCCGATGCAGTTGAACAATACTTTATTTACACGAGGCTTTGCTAGAGCAGCAAATCGACAGTAGCACGGCAAAAGAAACAACCTGCGGTCTGCCATACCAGTACAAAACTATCAATTGAACGAAATGAGGTCAGAACGCACGCGAATGCACTGAGTTAGGAATGTTAAAAAGTTACAAGTCATTATTGCTTAGCATAAATGAGTGCACTGCGCTTTGTTAAAAGTCAAATCAATGCAGTGAGTTTTAGAAAATTTTTCCAGGTTGAATGAATATTTCTGAAGCAGACCGGTCAAAAAATCAAGTTCTTTGTATACATTTTTTAGTGGGAAAAGTGTTCTGGAAAATGCTTTCTTGTGCAAAACAAAGCTGTCTGATGGGTAATACTTCTGAACGCAGAAACATCTGTTCACATTGTTTATAAGCTTTGAAGTTTTTACATCAACTTTTTCTGCAAGTTCTAAAACCTTTGACTTATAACTTCATCCTCATTCACATTATATCCCATGTTGATGTTGCATGTTTGATCCGGAAGTTGCACTTTTTTGAAACTTCTGAAAAAAAATACAGATAGCAGTTCTTGTGGTTTGAGCTGTGATATTTTGATGGGATTGAAAGCCTTTAAACGCCAGACGACTGCTCCAAACCTTGCTGATGATGCATTGTTACAAGATAGCATAGAAACACTATCTCTTTCAACTGGAGTTTTGGAATGAGTACGCATTTAATTTACAGTACATTATATTATTATTCTTGTTGTTTTGTACGCTTACTGCGTTTATGAACGGATAAAAATGTCGTCTTCGTAGTCGTCTGCTCAACCTTTGTACAGTTAGGACTTTCACCTTTCATTGTATGTATGTGCTTGCTGAACCATTACGTAAAAAAACAAAACATCGACTAAATATATCTAATTCAGCAAAATAGTTATTTTTGTTGTTAGGGTTGCTATCTCACCAGATGTGGATGAAGTACCTACAAAATTTCTCCCGAAATAATACAGATTTTATGTATGTTTCTTGTTGTACAATTTTTCTTGTTGTTTATGTATGTTTCTTATTGTGCACTATAGCATCAGCAAAAAGGTTAAACCTGAATCTCTTTTTTGTGTTTAGCGCCGATTTTACTATTGCCGAAAACAAAATGCGAAAGCTTGGACTTATATTTTAAATTTTACTGGTAAACTGCTTCGAGAAAAATGCTATGAAATGAAAACAGGTAAATGACATGTGTTTGTGGGCACATAAATCTGCAGTTGACATTTAGGTAAGGATTTTTCAGAGCAAAGCAGAGGCAATTAATGCAATGAATTGTACATTATAAATTTTATGGCAACCAGCACCACGTGGTCAGATGGTATGTCAACATTATGAATAAAATCACAATTACTCCAGAAAAGAATGACTCTGTTTTTCCGAAACATGTACTTCAGCTATAAAATCTTACTGCTTTTGTGCGACAAAACCTTTACTTGCAGTCTGAAAATTTAATTGTTTGTTGTTCATCTCTTTTCCTGTGGTCTGCGTACCTCGTCCTTCTGTATAAGCTGGGGTGGGCTAAATAAAAATTGCCAACATGCCGAAGAAAAATTACTACCAAACGTCTTGCTTCGATGATTGACAGGTCCTGGTGACACAAAGTCATTACTGTAACATTTCCTACTAATCGATTTATGTTATTCATATCCAAGAAGACGTAGACAAGCACTCATTATAACAAGGTGTGCGAAAATAACCTCGGCAGTTGAAAAGTTACAAGTTCCCACATTTTCTCTTCAGCAGTTCATCCTTGGGAATAACTGCTGATGATCACGACTTAACATTCCAATCAGGTAATTTGGTAGTTTTTGACTAATCAGTATTTTTTATAGCAGAAATTAACCAGCAATAAAATTCGTTGAAAAGTGGTATGCGAAATCTTTTCCTCTCAAAAATGTGTAGTGCTCTCTCTGATCGGCCGACATTTAGTTAGACAGAAGTGAAAGCAAGATGAATATTATCAAATATGGTCTTAGATCAATTTATCCAAGGTAGCTTCTCAGCCAAAAATATTGCTCCGAAAAAGATAAACAGCCCTGAAAATTCGAAATGATAATGGGTTTATTTTATCGTAACTAACAAATTTGCATCTATCGAGCTATCGGCATTTTGCACCAGATTAAAAAGTATGCTTCTTAACCAAACTTCTTCGGGTGCATTGAGTGAAAGTCTAGGTTGCTTTTGTCATGTACTGCATCCGTTTTTCGCATGCCAACTTGTGCAGTATGAAGATCTTTTTGGCATGTGCAAATATAATTTGACTGTTTAAACATTGCTGCATTGCCTTGTCTTTTAAATTAAATTTCAACTTTGGTTTTACTGCTTGAAAGAACCCTTCGAAAAAATAAGCTACTGGGAAAATGGGTTTGATAAAAAGCTTTTAAAATCTTTCAAAAGCTTAAGTAAAAAATTACACATTCTGATTTGCCTCAGGTTACTTGAGCAGGGTTAGCAGATAAGTTTTCAAACTCACTGCTTCATTTTCGTTTCGATGCTGTTGCTCACTTCAAACGCACCCTTTGTTCAAATCAATGATATTTAGCCAAGACTAACAATATCAGCAAAAGTTTTCTTGGATTTTGTATTTATAATTGGTATTAATGACATTGCTTTCCGGAATTTCGTCGCTTTGTGATTGCATTCTTGTTCACATGACTTCGTTTTATATGACTTAGTTTTAATTATAAAAATCCTTTTAGTTCAAAACATTGCAATTACTCTGTTCTGATGACATCAAATTACAATTGGAACATGTAGCTAACGACAAATCGCAATCATGCATTAGAAAATAACATTATGATATACCATATATCAAATTTGACTTATATTTAAACATTGAATGATTTGTGATTAAATCATGAAGCGTGGAAAGATATGAACTTTTGTGTCGCTAAAACAGTTTACAGCCATGGAATGATAAATCAGTTGAACTTTAAGGTGATTTTTTCCATGCGAATAATCCATAGCAATACAACTAGTTATCAAACTTAAACGCTATTTCAAAGGTGAACTAATAACTATCTCTGAAATAAAAATTACACCAGATTAAACACTACTACAAATTGTTGTTACAAACAAACCAAAGATCTCAATTACAATTCTAATTACAATTAAATTAAAACTTTGATTGAATTACGTTCAGCTCATTCGCAACGTGAGTTTGATCCAACTCTGTTCATTAACATGTACTAGTCTATTTAACACAATTTTACAATATGAAAACACGAAGTTTTTTTCTGCATTTAGGATTTGACTTTATGGGTGCCAGAACTTACGTTTCTAGCCCATCTTCCTTCAACGTCGATTCAACTTTTCCAGTTTTGTAGAATATTTCTGCTTGCTCAAGAGATTCTGGCATGGTTTGTCCACTAGTTTCAGGCAAAGTTAGAGCAATCAGTCCAGCTGCTATTGCTGTAATTTACAAAAGTATATGTTGACTGTTGCTGCAGCAAGAAAACAAACTAGCAGAAAAACTAATGTTCTTTTTCAAGTCAACATCCAAAGCTCTTCGTATTTTAAGAAGCATAATCAAACAAAACAGATCAAAGAGTTTGAAAAGATACATATACATAACCTTTTGAGAACCGTAACGCCACATTTGTGGTTAGGATTTTGCCAAGTCATAACTTGCCGACCGACAGAGCTGGAGAGCTGTGCAAACCCTCTGTAGAAGCAGAAGGTCCGCTGGGTTTGAGGTTATAAAATTCGGGAACTTTTGGGTTTGAAGCTTTTTTGGTGTGACGTCCAGGCTGAGGAAGATTTGAAGGTTTTTGCATGATGTAATCAATGCCAGATAAAAAAGTTCAAGTGTAAATTTAACCGGTGTTTCTTGTAAAATAATTTAAGCGAAAAACCGCATCATTAAAGCCCTTGATTGACCAATTAACGTTAGTGGTTGGCAAGGTATAGCCTAAAAACAACAAATTAATTAACTAATCCCACAGGGGATATTTTCTTAATCAGGGTTTTTTTAAAGGTGTTTTAGGGACTTGATTTGAGTCCCTAGAATCAGAGAAAATTGTCATCGGGTCGCTAGAATCGGAGAAAAACGGGTCCCTACAGGTCCATACCTGCTACATAACATTTTCCTTAAAAAAAACCTGACTCAATTATCGATTTTTGGCAAATTATCAATCAATTAATTATCGACTAATTAGGCCATGGCCTAGGGCCCCGCGCTTTTGGGGGCCTCGCGCAACTCTTTCCTACGACGATTCAATATTAACTAAAAATTTGCGAAACTGCGCAGAGGCATAACTTCACTATTTGCCTTGAAACGAGCGGAAATGCAAATGTCTACTCTGGACTCTTATCAGCACAGTAGCAACAGGACAATATTGTGCACCTGGCAGTGAGAGAGATGCAGGCCGTCTGTATGAAAGCGGTTACAAAATAAAAAAGAAAAAGAAAAAAACGGTACTTCGATGTACAATTTGTCATTGATGAAAAGCTCGCTACAACGCAAGACCGCCATGAAAAGCAAGATTGTCAGTACAGTATTGGATCCTATGTTTGCTTGTTTTTCACTAGATTTCCCNTAGAGATTGCTTGCTGAAGCTCTATACCANGATCTCCAAACTTTTTTGTCCGACGGCCACATAAACTATTGCACAACAGTCCAAGGGCCGGACATCTTACGTAATGTGATTGTTTAGGGATAAGGCAATTTAAGGCAATCGTGATCTAAGGCAATCGTAGAACCAAAGTCGGCACAACAAAAGATAGATTTTTGAGGGGACACTACACATACAAGGGGCACACTTTTCCAGACAAAGGGTGGGTACCGGTGTCGGGGATGAAAGTACGGTGTCTCGAAAGGTTGTCCAGTCACTCCGCCTTCCATTGGTGATCCGCCCAGTGCGCCGCACGTATGTTGTTGTTGTCAGATGAAATGAAAAAATGGGTTGTTCTGCGGCGAGAACAAATGGGCGTCTCGATTTCAGACGCCGTGCATTCGCACCCAGTGGAAAGGTGAGTGCTGAGTGGAGATGGTGTCCAGGCTCCGTGGCACGGCATGCTAGAGAGTGTAGCTCCTTGCAACGAAGCTCAGCAGGTTGGATGCTTGCGAGAATAGGAAAGTTGTCCACTGGTGTGGGACGTAGGCATCCAGTCAGAATTCGCAAGGCGTCGTTAATGGCAGGGTCAATGAGGCGGGTATGAGCACTGTGGCATCATACAGGAAAGCAGTACTCTGGCGTTGAATGGACCAGGCAAGGGTTGCTATTGTTGTCTTTGATGAAGCCAAACAAAACATCACACGGGAATCGTCTTACTGATGAACACCTTCACTCAATCCTGAGCAGGGTCGTAGCGAGGGGGCAAGGGGCATAATGTCCCGGTCGCCGAATCACTGGGGGGCGCCAAAAATTCTCAACAATGTTACTGTTACTTTCTACAGTACGGTAAATTTATTCCCAAAAGACTTTAGGTTCGAACATGGGGGCGACAAACTTGTTTTTTTGCCCCGGGCGCCATCCAACCTCGGTCAGCCCCTGATCTTGAGGATTTTACTTAGCTCAGATCATGACCCCAAACATCGATGAACTTATATACAAGATGAGACACCAAGTATCTAGGTCAGACAAGTGAGCATTAGCGAGCAGCAGACAGAGCTTTAACGTATTTTCACAGGACATTTTTTTTCCTTTGATAGACATCATTTTTGGTTGTTTTCCTGTGGCCTTTCATCAGTTGAATGAAATAGACTGGAAGAGTTGCAGATAGACTCTGAAAGAGGCGTAAGCATATAATAATGCACTATCAGTTTGTAATGCATGGAGTTAATTTTTTGAATTTATCTTGCTACAAACTCGGGACATGTTTGATTGTTGAAGAAAACATGATTCTACTGTTTGACAGTTGCAAAACATGTTCATTTGAAATTACTGTGAGCCACAAGAAAATATATTGCACATTAAGTCTGTATTGCCTCCAGTTTCATTTTGCATTTACCTTGCTAACTTGGGACATATTTAATTTTTGAAGTTGTTGCAGTTTGCCTGTTAAAAAACGTTTTCACCTGAAATTATTGACTGAGCAAAAGAAAATATTGCAACTGATTTTATGTGTTTCACTTAGTTAATTTATTGGTTAATGACAGCGCAATAAGGCTGTGTGAGGCCCAGGTTCAATATGTGCAATTATTTCATGTTTTCAATAAGCACTGAACCAGTCCGGCCCTCGGCTTGAACTCAATTTTTTTATATTTTGGCCCACTGTCAATTTGAGTTTGACATTGACACCTCTGCACTGGAGGAAAATAGAGTTGTTGCTACCTTAGGTATTTCAGCTCTTGCTGCAACCTGCAGCTCATGATCTCAAAAAATCTTAGTTAAATAGCAAATGTGGCCCTACATTTCCCCATCTTGTCCCCAGGGTTGCCAGATGAAAATTTAAACAAAATCCCAAACAATGCTAAAAAGAGGCCAGAGGAAGGCAAAACCGAATGTTTAAAAGGCCAGAAAAAAACCAAACTGTATTTGGGGTTTTGTCATTCCTTTGTCACTAAAAACATTAACATTACAAGAATCTAAATTTTTTTTCTTCGAATATCTGATTAAATCTTTCTTGGCATTGTACTGGAACTCCTTACTGATGCTTCCCTGACTTTGTATGGTTTGTGAGATTGCACACTGTGGGTATAATAGTGCTACCGTTGCATACTGCTCCATCGGCACTTTCTGCACCCATACGAAAGTCATCTCCCTTTCGCTCTATGTTTACGACCAGAATCATTATCGCCCTTCCACTTCTCAACGTCATTGTCACATTTGAATCGTGGAGACGCACTGTCTGCAAGCGTTGAGCTTGTTTAGTGCCTACAGCACAATACACACTACACAATGCAGTGAGTGCACGCATTTCCAGTAATTACGCAAAATATTACTAATATCAGAACGCGGGGTCGGTCTAATATATATAGCATTACCACAAAAAATTTGCAAATTTGTTGTCGCAAAAAATGGAATAGTTATGTTTTCCTTCACAGCAACTTATTTCATCGAAAAAAGGCCAAAAAAGAGCCAAAAGGCCAAAATAATTTTTTAAGGCCAACCAACTTGAGAAGAAGCCAAAAAAGGCCAAAAAGCCAACTAAAACATTTTAAGCCAACCAACTTGGAACGAGGCCAAATTTCTGAAATTTGGCTTAAAAAGACCAATCTAGCAACCCTGCTTGTGCCTGAATACCAGCTGGGTTATTTAGATGATGACTGGAGGTTATTTCGACAGTTTAAAGATGTGTCCTTGGCCAAAAAATTTATCTCTCAATTCAGGCATTCTCTTTGCAATGTCAAAAACGGCTTCGATAGCTCGTATTTTGGAATATTCTCTGATAGTATGACCAAGCTTACGGATTTGCCGCACTCTTCCACATCAGTATAAATGATATTTTCACTTGTTAATCATGTTAAAACAAAAATAAAATCGCTATAAACAGACTCTGTTAAGGAAATGTTGTTGGCTAAGCAAGGTTTATCGTTTTCTGACGCACAGGTCAACACTGTCGACATGTCAGAAGTGATGGAGAAACGATCAGATAATGTTTCAAAATGTCAAACACCCCCAAAATGTCTTGGGGTTGTATTAGCTTTCGAGGTGCTAGATCACTTGCCATGTTACAGAGATGGCAAGCGCGGACGACGAACGTGTGGAAATGAAGCAAAAAGCTGTGAGAGGAAATGGAAGTGGTGCTTCGGTTTGAGGGATATTTTTCAAAATATTTGGCTCACTTTCATTCCGCAAAAAAGTGATGAAGCTTTTTGACGAAAAAGGCTTTCAAGTTCTTGAGTGGCCCGAAAATTTAACCGGCTAAAATACCATTGAACATTTGGGAAGCATCATCAAAAATCTATAACAAAAGGATTGTACTACCTTAACCATGAAAAGGAAATTTTTAATGTACGGTATTGTGATAAAGAAACTGCTCAGAACTGCTAAAAATTTCCGGAATCCATGCTGTAATGAGTCAAGCAGTTGCTAAAGAACATAGGCTACCATATCTTGTATTAAAACAGCTCTTGCTGGATTGAAGTTCTACCAGTGTCAGATTAAGGTAGCGTTTATAGAGCGCGGGCCCTAAGTTAAAAAAACACCTCAACAACTGCTAAATCAAAACGTCTGTGGGCAAGGCATCCGTGTTTCTAGCTTTACTCTCTGCATGATCTCTCCAGTTCACATCGTGACATGATAGTCTGAGTGTATCGTGCTGACCGCCAGTGTTGCTAGATGGTTGCAACCTAAACTGCTACACTGTGTCACAAAAAGCTGCCAGATTCCACTCAAAGTCTTGTCACAAAAATTTCAGCTAAAATCTGCTAAAAGCAGTTAAATTCTGTTAAAAAATATGCTATTTTAATGATGATTAAAAGATACCTATGAAATTATACAGTATATTAGTTTTTCGTCTTGCGCTTGCTCCCAATGAGCAAGGGCTGAAAATGACGGTCTTGGCCACCACACTTTTCGGCCCACAATTTTCTTTCATCCAACATTTTGAGGAACGTAATTGCAGCTTACCTCGTATTTTGTATGACACACAGTTCTTGACGATCTCTTTCAAATGATTGCATGTTTACAGCAGCACAATGCTCAGCAATAAACAATCTGAGCATAGCTTCAGCCCTACAACTTTCTAAGTCTGGTCTTTGTTACTCAAAACTTTGTGTTACATTAGGGAACATTCAAAAAGTTCTTTAATCTTATCTGAGTGCTTTTGCTACCAGTTATGCGTTTCAAGCTCACAATGTTTCGCTATGCCAACTTGGCAAAAAGCTTGCCAACTTGGCAAAAAGCTTTTCTTGAATCAGCAGAATAGGCACTGACAGGGGCGTAACGAGGTTAAATGGCGCCCGGGACAAGAAGCAAGTTTGGCGCCCCAATGTTCGAACCTGAGATCTTTCGGAAGCACATTCACTGTATTGAAGAAAGTACTTGTGAGTTGTCACAATGTTGGGACTTTTCGGTGCTTCCCGCAGTTATTTGGCCCTCCAATAGTAACTCGGCGCCCGGGGAATTATGCCCCCCTCGTTACGCCCCTGGGCACTGAGCCATGTTCTGAATCTTGCAACCATATATGTCAAAACTTTTGGTAGTTTTGGTTTGCCAGGAAGTTTTTTTTACCAGACATTACTACTTACTAGCGTAACTGAACCACTTGGAAATATCACATGTGTCGTGGGATAAAAAGACATTACTACTTACCACTACCAGACATTACTACTTACTAGCGTAACGAAACCACTTGGAAATATCACATGTGTTGTTGGATAAAAACATATTCTACCAATGTTGTCTTTTAACCTAACGCGGTCACTAAGCACACAAGCAAATCATTTAGGCTTCACCAAGCCATCTAATTACGTGTTACTATGATCCAATCATACGCTTGAAGCAGCTTCGTTGCATCATAATCAAAATTCCTAATAATTGCACTTGCAGGCAGCTGATTGTGCATTGTCCTGGCGTTACCTAATTAAGAACGTCATGAAAAAGAATTATATTTTTTGATGAAGAAGGTTTAGAAGTTTTCATCTTGAAAAAGTGTTGAAACAGATGTCTAATCAGGAATTTTACCTGCTAAACCTGCCAAATGGTTGGTAAAATCCTGCTAGAAAATCAGCTGAATGCTAGATTGAAAATTTTACAGCTAACAGTGAGAAAATCCTAGACTTAGCAGCATTTCAGCTAAAATGGCAACACTGCTGACCGCAATCTCATGTCTTTTGTTACGGACTGTGCACATAAAATCAAACAAGAAATTCTGGGTACAAAGAGCGCTCAATTGAAAATCTTCGTTTACTACTTACGGCAAACTTAGCAAACTACTGACTTCCTAGACTGAAAAAAATCTATTTAATGTAATAAATAAGATTTATTACAGAAGACCGCGGGGCCCCAAAAGCGCGGGGCCTGTAGCAATTGCTACATTTGCCACTATTGTTAATCCGGCTCTGAGTTCTGCTAAATGGAAGAAACAATATTGTACATGCTTCTTGCAATGAGTCAAATTTGCGCAATGTAGCACGTCATATACTGGTGAGAATTGATGCAACCCTTGTCTTAATTTCTAAGACAGACGTTATTGAATACAGTATGGCGAAAAGACAGCAAAATGTTAGCAACACAAATTAAGTGCACCATTTTCGTAAAACTGCGTGGCGGCTTTTTTGCAGAGAATGCTGTGACAAGTAACTCGTGATGCTTTTTTCTGTCCGACAGTGGATCAAATTGCAGTAATCTCACCTAGAACACCGAATATGGTGTTTGGAAGCCAGGACAGGTAATCTTGTAAAGAAATGATGAACGGAGCGACGATGCCACCAATGTGGGAAAACAAAGACCCGTTTCCAAGGCTGTTGCTTCTAAAAGGGAGTTCTATTTCAATTCACGCTTTAATTCATACAAATCACGGCATGAGTTTAAAAATACAGCATTACCTCACAACAGTGGGATACAACTCTGACGTGAAATTGTATATTATGGCATAGGAACCAGAGATACCGAATTTCCCAGTGAACGCAAACACCACTCCAGTGGTTATCAAACCTGAAAAAGCAAATCTTCTTGTTTGTGTTTGCAATAGTTTTAATAGTTGGCAAAATTTTGTCTTGTATTTGTCCTGCTGCGTGCCTTCGGGACGCGAATCCACAAGGGTAAGAACGCCAAGTTCACACGTGGTCGCAGCAAGCAACAATAGAGATCGCCCTATCGACCGAGCCCTCGCCTAACACCTACTGATGCCAGTTTGCTCTTTTATGCGCTACGAGTACGGAGACCATGTGGCGTCTATCACAGTTCGAAGAACGTTTTCCTATATGCTCTGTCAGTGAGTGTATACGTTGCAACACATGCAATCACATTAACGTCTTTCCGTTGTAGCCTACTGTACTTAGTCATGTTTTTCACAGCGTATAGCAGATTTCCATTGCGAGAACTGCACTGCTAAACCGACTACATTGTAGGTTAAAGTTTCTGTCAGGATCATCGTTGCCTCAACATATATTTCCGGTTTAAAGTGCTGTTTTCTCCGTGCCACCCATATCTGGGAAATTCATGAAAAAACACACAGAGACTGTAAACAAATATGAATAAAGAAGTGAACGTTAATAAACAAGCTGTACTCTGCTAAGTTAACATTTTTCCCATAGCTTGCTTTGATTAGCCTACACGATATTTGTCAAAGCAACTCGTAAGTAACTTGGGTCTGTACAGTCGCTTTCGGCAGAGTGAAATGAAAAAGAAGGGAGCTAGCGTTGGGAGCAACCATAGGTGTAGCTAGGTGGCCCTGCGGGCCATGCCCCCCAATTTTTAGAAAATATAGTCATTTTGTGCTTTGAGAGGCGGTATCCCAAACAAAATAATGTTATTCGCCTAAAATCAAATATTTTGGCTCCCCAAAGTTTTGGGTGGCTACGCTACTGAGAGCATCTATGGCCGGGGTGCAAATAGTAGGGTGTGCAAATTATATACAACGGTTTAAATCGGTATCGTGAGTATATTGCACTATAAAAACCAGACTTGTCCATGGGTTACTTTTTCTGTCCCATTCCATGGAAACGTGTGACTGCCCATCTCATGGTATTCCCGCGAAACTAGTAATAGAAAGTAACTTTTTTATATCATGAGCGTGTCTACGGTTTAGCTTCTGCAGAGCTGTAGTGAAAACGTTCCAAAATTTCCACTTAGGAGATAAAATTAAAAACGGGTTGCCCTTACTTAGTTGTCACCAAAAACAGGGCCCATCGACCTTACTTTTGGGCAGAACCGTCGCTAGAAAGTCGTCAATACGGGTCTTTACGTTCGTGCAGGGGCCTTGACATTCAAATTTGACAAAAATTCCACTAACTTATAGTGTTTCACATTTCAATTTAAGGGGCTTGGGGCTTTGTTTGTGGGGCTAAGCCCACCAAACACCCCCGTGGCGACGGGATTGGTTTCGGGACCCTTGCATCAGTCCTCCATGGCACTGAGCTTCTGCGTGTAACACTTACTGCGCTGTGACTGTGAACATATACAGTATAATAGCATTGAAATTCAGCAAATGTCTGCTGTGTGAATAAAATTACAAACGATGGGACTTAGGTCAAATTTAAATGCACTGACGCATCCAGTATTATGGGGCAAATCCAGTGAGAATCCCCTTTCCACGGACAAGCCTGATAATAACCTACCCACGTGGGGCTCAGTAGGTGTTATTCAAGCAAAAAGATAAAGGAACGTTGAGCTTACCAAGTGGGAGTCTAATTGTATTGTATAACGTCTTCACTCCCACACGCAACGTAGTAGACATATGCAGGCATAGCTCTAACAAGGAACGCGCAGCTACATGAAAAGAACACGGAGATAAATGTGTCGGTTCATGGGCGTTGGAAGGGGGGAAGGGGGGCCTTGGCCCGCCTGAAATTTGAATATTTCAGCAAAAAAGGTTGTTTTCTTAGTTTCAAGTGTGCAAAACTAAATTTCACTACTTTTCCCCTTAAAAAAATTTTGGAAAAATCCCCTCATGGAACCCCCCAGAAAAATCCTTCCGACGCCCATGTGTCGGTGTCCGCTTAAAATAGACCTGTTCATAATACACCACGTTCATAACAGACCCGTTCTGAACGTTTTCTGATATGAACGTGGTCCGTTATGAACGTGGTCTGTTATCAATTAGCCTGTTATGAGTGTTTTTTATGAGCGTGGTCTGTTTCGAGTTGTTTGTTATGAACAGGTCTGTTTGGAACACGGTCTGTTTTAACTTTCAAGTGGATTGTTAAGAGTTATGAGTGGTCTGTCTGGAACAGGTCTGTTTTGAAAGGGAACCAAACATGTGGTATTAGAGCGGGAGCCGGGAGGGTCCAAGTTAGCTGGAAAGGTAACCAACTTCTAATGGTGTCGCGTCATGTAGTATAGCTTCCTGTACAAGGAACTGGTGGTCTGTCGTGTCACACCTGGTGGCTGTGGTCATGGGGAGTACTTAACAATACCCCCAAAATTGAGCTAGATCAACTGGAAAGGTAACCACTTGAAACCTTTTGAAAAATGTCCAGCATAACCCCAAGAACCAGGGTTGCCAGATGCTTGTGAGATTTTATGTCACCGAATATGTAACCACGGCGAGGTTTGGATGAATTAAAACCCCCGAAACAAGTTTTAACCCCCTAAAATATAGAGGAAGCACTAGAACCAAGTTGCTTTTTCCAATGGTTCAGTGGTTTATTGTTTCATATGGCTCCCTTGGCTCAGTCAACAATTAAGCAGAAGCACTACAAGAAGCCGTTACACTAAGCAAACCAATCATTAGTGAACATTAGAGCAAATGAAAATGCAATGGCGCAATAGCTGTTCAGTGTAAACACAGAGGGGTGCTGTGTCATATAGGATTGGTGAGGGACCATGGTGGTCATCTAGTCAACCAACCCTGTTTTTCAGTTTTTGAGAAGTGTTGAAAAACAACACTTGGAAATGAAACAACCACAATTAGGAAAACAAACAAACACAGAACATGGTGAAGAAAATGATGAAAGCGCATGCCTATGTACACAGATGAGTGGATCAAATTTAATTGAAGGAATTAGGTGTGGTTAAGAATATGTTTAAACAAAACATGAAAAAAAAGTAAGAAAAAATAATTAATACAAAAGGTACAAAAGAAAAAACAAAGCTGAACAGAAAAAAACTATGGAGTGTGATTTCATGCCGAAAAGAATGGGATGTGCACAGGGAAGAAAAAATGCGAAAAGTAAATATACATACAAAATACACAAGCAAATATACATGAAAAATACACAGAATTACAAAATACTAGGATTCACAGAATTTTGTTTTGGATAAAGGTAATGTTGTAAAAGTTCATAATTGTGTGTCTTTTTCATGTAGGGGTGTTTCTTCAGTTTCCATTTAAAGGTAAACGTGAGCCCGTTTTCTGCCGAATCGTTTTCTTTTCAGTCGTTTAAGTTATTTTTAAAACCGTGTCTGAAATTGCATTACAGCGATATCGTCGCGGTTTGCAGAAAAAATTGAGGAACAGGGGAGATTACCACAACTTCCTCTTTGAACAGGAATTATATTGCCTGGTAATTTTTTTTCGGTTGTGATATAATAAACGCGTTTGAACGCAAAGGATCAGCATTCATTGTTTGGAGTGTTTAACGTCAAGCTTCTTACATGCCTAGTTGTGGCGTACAAAACTGCGACTTGTACTTTATCACTGTATCAGTGCAGGGATTGTTTTGCGAAGTTTATCATGGTTTGCCCAGATAGATAGATAGATAGATAGATTTATTTGGCGGTACTGAATTAATTGCGATTAATGTAATCGCTAAAACAGAAGAAAACGCCGGGGCACGGAAAAAACACAGAGGTTATCTAGTCAGGTGCCCCATAAATTACGTGAGATAGTCTTCTCATATTTTGCATCGCACAAATGTCAGATCTCTTTTTGCTTATGACTGAATCTCTAACATTGCGTAGCATGCTATTCAGACATCAAGGTGGAGTTAGTTGTGTAACGCGGATGGCATGGGCGTCGGAAGTATTTTTTCCAGGGGGAGGCCATTAGGGGATTTTTCCAAAATTTTTCTAGGGGGGAGTGGTGAAATTTGGCTTTGCACACTCGAAACTAAGAAAACAACCTTTTGTTGCTGTAATTTTCAAAATGTCCCCTCCTTCCGACGCCCATAGCGGTTGGCCGAGTTTTGAGCGATAATTCCAAAGCTAATACCGACAGAGTAATCCATTTAGTAAATTATGCAGTAGATGACATGCTCCGACCACGTACATCTTATTCTATGTTTATTGTTATTTGTAGCTTATACGTGCCATACAAAATTTATGGCAGGTTAGTAATGTGAACGTCTGCCTTGCAGGAGAATATTAAACTAGGGCTAGTTAATACCAGTTAGTCATAAACATGCGTATTTCTACCATTAACAGGCCCTGTGTGCAAGGTTTTAAGCAAAGCTTACTTCGATTAGTAGTAGGCGAAAGGTTATAAGTTTGCGCTGATGAAAAGGCACAGTGTTTGACCGGACTCAGATTTTTTTATTCTGCAACAGTGTTGTTAACAGTGTTGTTCCTGGGGTTATGCTGCACATTTTGCAAAAGGTTTCAAGTGGTGGTCTTCCGAGCTGATCTAGCTCAATTTTGGGGTGGCCATTTTGGGGGCGTCTGGTGGTGGTGTCCCACCATCTAAAACAGTGTTTCTCAAACGTTTTTGTTCAATCGCCCCCTTTTCACTCTCGACACATCGTCATCGCCCCCAAGCCTGATACAGCAAACACAAGGTGGTATTTTTAAAGAATTTTATTTAAAGAAATCGATACATATCATGGTCACCAGTTCAGTGTGATGGATGTGCCTGGCGGCCTTCACAAAGCTTCGAAATATTAGGATGTATTTTAGTGAGATACAGTCGTAGATCACCTCGTCTTTGAATCAACAAGCGGTTTCTTTGTTTTGAGAGCATTAAGGTCACAGCCGAAGTTAACTCAATGATCGTTAACCGTGGGCGTCAGCAGAAATTTTTCCAGAGGGGGCAACGTCGACATTTTGCTTATACTTTTCAGGTTGCTGACAGTGCATTGAAAAAGGACGTTCACAAAACGCTTTACCCTTTCTGCACCATGAAGAAAATGCTCAATTTCACAGTAATAGTCACAAAAAATGAACTTCGTTGGCAGCAAAAGTCAGGTATATTGGGATAAGTTGCACAGCAGACTATCTGGAGATTTTTCAAGCAGGTTACTTCTTTATAAAGAAGCAAATTGCAATGGTATTTAACGAAAGAAGCAATGCCGTGGTCTTTAACGAAAACCCAATTATTACTTCATTTTACCTAGCATGACTTGTCAGCGTCACTTGGAAACAAGAGCTGAAAACGTCTGAGATCTCGTTCAAAACAATCAATTTCCCTTTCAATTCTTTCACCGTGAAACCTCGTCATCATACATTAACCGGACAAGCGTTTAGTTTCACACTAACAATGGAATTTTCAAACTTGTGGAAGCATTGCTACAGATTCACTCATGCTTCTTTTCACACAATATAAAACTACGTGGCTTACCGCTATCAGCGCTCATTGTCTCGCTGCATTACCTGCGTCCAACATTCGCATGTGGCAAAACGCCCGCTACCGTAACTTGAAGTGAAACTTTGAAGATTTGCTGCCATTTTATTGTTACGCAATAAAGACCAACAGTAGAAAAATACGCTCGTAAGATTCCCAACCTGCCTCTGCAGGCAAAGGAGCGGACATGAGCGAATTGCAAGGTCGTCGCTGCATAACACCAGGACAGTGAAACTGCCTCTTGCGCAGTGTGGGTGACGTACAGGCAAATAAACTGTCATTGCAAGAATTAAATCAATTAATCCGAATTAAGTTGCTGAATTTAGGTTTTCAAAAATTGTGGTTCCTACTCTAATTTCCAGGAGGGCAAAGGCCTGTTTTGCCCCTCCTGCGGACGCCCATATTTGTCACAGCTCTATACCAAAAAAAATATCTCTAAGACGTTTAAAAACCTACTTTGATTTTTTCCAGCGTACTCATTCACAATTACACTTGCGATTAAGCCTATTCCAGCAAGCAGCAGCATCACCGTAAGGAGAAGTCGTCTTCCTATTCTGTCCATCAATGAAATGCAAACGATGTATGAGGCAATTTCGAACACTCCATCTGTATAACGAATAATAAGAGGGTTTGAAGTTTCATAGCATAAAAGATTTCCCATATCTGCCATTGCAGCAAACTCAGGGCAGAATTTACCAGAAATTCGGTCAACAAGTGCTATTCCATATTCTCATTCAGTGGCGTACGCAGAAAATTTCCGAGGGTGTGGCCAAGTTTCGTTACAATCGTGTGACGTCACAAATCAAGTTTAGGGGAAGTGCCGAAGGCACGACCATTCTAGGGGGTCCGGGGGCATGCCCCCTGGAAAATTTTGCAAAATTACACTTAAAAATTCGCATTTTGTGCATTCTGGAAGCACGTTTTAGACAATACTGTTTTTACATGTTTTTATTTTTAGGGTCTGAGGGGGTGGCCATGGCACAGTGGCCTCCCCCTCCGTACGCTAGTGTTCTCATTAAATGCTGTTTGGCATTGTGAAAATCTGTGTGAGTCAGTTACGTAGGGTTATCACGAGGGCAACCAATTTTTTGTCCTAAAAACTTAAAATATTGACTTTATAATTTACACATTTTGACTTTATTTTGACCTTTAAATTTTCTGCGTTTGCAACTGCAAAATAGAAGCACATTCATCCACTCTGTGCTTCGAAAAAAAATGGTTATTTGACTTTGAGGGATGATATATTTATATGTACATTAATGACTACAGTAGAGTCAAACTTGAGAACATCATAAAGTTGAAACACTATATGTATTATGGATTGAGCATTTAACAAACCGAGTGCTGTAAGACCACGTTTCTTGCCTTAACCACGCATATCCTACAATCGTCCACTAGTGAGAAAAACAACATTATTACGTCAGAAATCGCAACAAACCCATTATTACTACAGAATTACAATAATACGTGCAAAAGTATATCAATATCTGTTGTTGTAGTTTCAACAAAATATCGATAAAGAGAAAAAAACTGTGTTGCAAGAAAAGTTTGACCCAAAGATAAATTTTGACCTAATGATAAATTTTGACTTTTTTTGACCTAATAACTTGGGAGCCCCTTGTGGTATGAGCGTGAAATTTGGTTTGTGGGCGTTTCATAAGCTTTAAAAAAAGCAGAAAATTTTTGACTTTATTGACTTTTGGTTGCCGTAGTTATCACTGTAAATATTAATATCTGGAGGAGACAGTTCGAAATGCGAGGATGACGAAAGGTCGTGTGTGTATCAAGTTTTGCTTTAGGAATTCTTTAAACATGTGCAACTGCTAACAGAAGTTGC
>JGI24159J19872_10003470_pt1 | contig 19650 bp, 13 predicted proteins | sample Ectturendosymbi4_FD_19872 | JGI IMG/M metagenome (IMG submission 19872) | reverse complement strand
TCTGTAGTAATAGACGTCGGCACTTTGCCACGTTCATCCTTTTCACGTTCACTGTGCTGTGCGCTATAAACGCACGCTTTGCCGTCGTTGCTTCCGTGTGATTTTGTGTGAATGCGTTGCAATCTCGGCCAGCCTGTCTGGATCGTCGATAAGTTCGTTGACAGCACATAGACGTGTTCGCGAGATTATGCATCCAATAACTCAGGATTTAGAACGCTGCAAATACCCAGCACTGTTTTGACCGTGTACTTGTGGGGTAAAAAATGAACTGCGTTCCTTGCTTCCTCTGGTTGCCACCCACTGCGTCCAAACCGATGCGAATAAGTGTCAGATGGTGATGTATAGTCATGAGTTGTTTTTGGTTAATTTTGCTTAGTTCATTTTGAAATGAGATTGAGTCCCAACACTTAATTTGCATAATTCGTTTGCCATTCATAAATCGACACCTTGCTTTTGACTGGCCGTTTTTTTGCAGACAGAAAAATAGGAAAATGTGTCGGTGCATATGTAGATACATCGTAGGGTTGATGATGTACGCGGTCGGCCTTTTTTGGGCTCCGCTGGTTATTCTCGGGATTGCTTTGAGTCTCCTCAAACGAGGACCTCTGGGATTTTTGAGTCTTTTCTGGCGAAACAGACATGAACAACATCCTGAGGGTAAGCAATAGCAGATTTATTACTGTTGTCGATATCTATTTTTTATTATTTTCCTGTCAAAGTCGTCCGTCAACATGTACGCCCAACACTTGTTGCGTTTCAAACAAATGTACATTTTTTTGCTCAAGAGGTTGAAAGCTCCAGTAGCTACTGAGAATTGCTGTAGTCTGAAAATTATGTTGTTTACTTTCAAAAAGTCAATCGACTAGCGTTAGGAACATCTATCGGTAATCCGAAAATCTGCCGTTATGGAATGACACACAACGCGCTTTGTGACAACCTTAAAACAAATCACGAACGTTCGCAAAAGGTGCCGAGTGGTGTGACAACTTTTGGTTTTCATCTCCACAGTCTATTAGTCTATTTCAGCGGCAAGAGTTAATCTGCTATGAAGTTAAATGATTTTGAGACCGCAGCGACCTGAAATGAGTTTTGTTGTTGACAGGATCTTAATTTTGCTTTTATATTTCATCAAGCTCACAATTCAGCCAGTTGCAAGCAATATATGCTATTTTATACAAGTGCATTGTTAAAACATTTTCGCAAAGTTGTTTTTAGTTGCATGCAGGGCCGGCCTTAGCAAGTGTGGGGCCCGATTGGAACCAATTTTGCGGGGCCCCACTCAGTGGTGTGTACGGAAATTTTTGAGCAATAAGTCATAATGATAGAAATCGGTGATGTGAAAGAGCGAGGTCCGGAAGAGACGACCTACCGCTTCACTAGTTGGCAGTACTCTTGCAGTGAAACTTATAAAGCTGTGCCTCATCACTCTCGTTTTCGGGGAAAACTTCTATTGCGATTGTAGGTGACCCTCCTTGAGCTAAATAGTCCCTAGCATTCCGACTCATTACATCTGGCCATTTAGCAGTTGCGTTTGCATTACTAAATACAATTTGAAGCGTGCTGAAGTGCACAAGAATCATTTTAATTGTGGTGTGAGTCTTCTAGAGCTTCTGGATTTTCTATGGTAGTTCTGTTAAATTCTTGTCCAACGCATCTCTCTTTTCCTGCTTCGGCTTTTTTTTAGCCTTAGCGCTCTCGTTTGACTACCACATAATATTTTTGGCCTATGCCTCATAGTCTTCGACTCATGCTATAAGCTAAGTTGCAGAACCAAAACAACAGTTTTTGGTTGTAACAAAAATAGTTTGAAATAAATAACCCAAGCGCTAATGTTACAACCAAAAATCAAAACACTAGTTTAAGACCTGCCTATCAGCATATACTTTACACTAACACAAATCACTGATTAGAGCAGGTTTTCAACGTTCCGGAAAAGTTAAAAAAGAAGATTCTCTTCTAACACGAAAGAAATATGTAAAGTAAATGCAGATTTCCCAGTAACTATAAACCTACTTCTAGAAATTTTTCGAAACAGACAAGTACTGTGGTAGGATTGGCGAACGAAGCGGCGGGGGCAATTGCCCCGCAGATACGGGAAAGATTCAAAAAAGTTCGGACAAAACTGCAGAATCATTGCCCTGCAAAACTTTCCTGTTGAAGATTGCATGTTAGTTGCGTAAAAATTCGGGCAAATTGAAGAATGTTCCCCCACAAAGCCAAAGATCCCGTACGCCTACGTTTAGCAGCCTCCAAAACTTTCGGGAAAGTCATCTCATCTTTCACTTTTTCTAACTTTTAATTTGTTAGGCTATATCTCAGAAATTACGACGCCCATCTGTTTGAGGTTGATGAATCTTTGTTTCCGGTAGTACTTTATGATGCAGCTTTCGCCACAACAACATCATGAGGCTTACTTCGCTCAAACGTAACTGTCCCTTCTGTTTCTTTGCAAATGGCTTTACTGTTAATATTCGTAACGAAATTTTCTGTTACTTTTTCAACGAACCACTATTTTTTGCACACGGATAATAGTCATTCAGTTCGCATAATTAAAACTAGGTTTATTTCAAACATTTCCGCCAATCTCAGGTTGCCTCATCATATCTCTACGAGAGGGAAATTGAATGAGTGACTAAGAAGCACGCATTTGCAATAATGAACTACGGTTAGCCTTAAGAAGACAAATAGCAGTAACTATTAAAACAGCAATAACTATCGAACTGTATCTTGCAGCAACTATTGAAACTTGACCTGCCAAATACGAAACGCTTGTAACTAGAACAGAAAACAGCTTCAAAACTTAACCCTCTCCGTCTTAGCTAATGAAAAACCTATATGCTACAAAACGCATTGTTCTATTGAAAAAACTTGGCTGCACATTACCGCAAAACAACTGCCATTGTTAAGATGAAAGAACGATTTGTGAGGATTAGGGGCGTTAAAACCGCGCAGTTAACTTTGATTTTCGTTGGCAACGGGCTCCACGCTTAAAAATACTGTGGGTTCCGCGTCGGTACTACACAAGTAGCTTCGGTTGAAAGTGTAAGTTTGCGAGGCTAGTAGTAGGCGTGGCGCGGGACCCGACTGGGAGCAATCGGCTAAGGGCCGGGCCTGGTTGCATGCTACACGTAGCCCAGATTAAGAGCGTGCCCGAAAAAACGTGGCCGCGCGTTATAACACGTTTATGTACTTTGCAGTTGCACGCAACCCGAAATTCACACATGCTTTCCTGCGAACCAAATGCGGGATGAGGTTCCACTACGTGCACGCAGGTCCGACTGACGGCCCTCTTATGCTGTGTTTGCACGGTTTCCCTGAGTGCTGGTAAGAAGCTTCGGAGTTTGTTTCAGGCCTAGAACAACCTTTAGCTTTCTTTTAAACACTGTTTGCGCGAATGCATCAAGTCAACCAACTGGAACAGCTTCTCGCAGTAAAAAATCCGGGATAACTTCTTTCTCTTTAGAAACTCCCAAGTTCTTATTTGTCTGGGCTTTTTTACAGGTACAGTTTTCACAGCGTCTTGGAGCACTACTGCGAGCAGTATAACGTGGTAGCAGTTGATATGAGAGGTTATGGTGATTCTGACAAACCATCCGGTAAGCAAGTTGCCAGAACGTTTTTTTTTCTCTGTGTTCTTGCTAAGGAGCTGTTGTATTTTATGTCGAATGTCTCTTTAACTAATTCTTGTTACTGCCGAAATCAGCAGGCTTCTTTGTTTCTTCATGAAAAAAGTTGTCAGGTGGTTCAATAGTATTCTGTCAAAATTCTTGTCTGTTTCCGTGATCTTTTACTTGACTAAATCGTTTGTGATTAGTCCCATACGGATTCTATGAGGCAAAATATCCAGTCTCCTGATGTGGTTCGTACGATATCAAGCAACGTCTTGTCAGTTGGATGCACAAGAAAAATTGCAATTAGTTTTGCCAAGAGGCTTTCGTTTATTCACCAAAAAACCTTCTATGATTATGAGAACAAATTTTACATTTGCGTTCGTGTTGTATGTTGCTAAAAACTTATGTTTCCGTGCCAAAACTATGTATTTTAACGAACCACTTGTTCTTTTTCAGCGATACTTAAAAATACTTAAAAAAACAAAAAATCTAGTTTTAAATCTTTAAACATATAATTTTACTGCTGGTTATTTCACATTTTTTTTGTCTTGGTGTTTAAATGAATCAGTCCAGCAATACAATGCCACATTGGTTTAGCGCATCTGTTGAGCGTGGTAAATGCAGCAGTGGCATGCTCAGTTGCAACTCGCGAAAAAATTACACTGTATACACTGTATATTTTCACTCAGCCTACAAAAGTTATTCCTCCAGTATTGGCTCCTAAATGTCGTTACATCAGACAATTTCATATTTATCAGAGTAGATATCGCGTTTTGTCTGAAGTATGGAAATGGTACCGTGTCTTATCAACTAAAATCAAGGTCCATATTTTGAAATGACACGCAACAAATTTCACGCCTATCGACAGCAAGAATCCCTTCACCTACTATGAATGCCCGGCTGCAATATTAACTTGTAATTCCACGTTCGATACATGTGTTGTTGTGACGGATAAGCATCCGAGAACATTTGTTGATAAACAATATTTCCAGTTGCTCTATGTTTTTCTGCACTTTCCACGATATTTCTGTCACCAGACATTTTTCGGCAGTTCAGACAAAATAAAGCTACGGTTCTTTTTGAATTCCTTGCAGGAACAGTTAGCTCACACTCGCATCTGTTGCGTAAGCTCTTCTTTGTCGATTTGCAGCAATCCGAGATTATCACAAAGATCGCCTGATGATAGATGTGCAGCAGATCATAACCGCGCTCGGATACAAGACAGCAACTCTTGTCGCCAGTGGTTGCGGTGGCTTCGTTAGTTGGGAGGTCCCGTATTACTTTCCCAACTTGATCGACAGAATGATCATCATCAACGCCCCTGACAAGAAAGGCCACAGGTGAATCACTTATCAAGTTGTTATGCACTGTCTTGATGTAATCAAAAAGGCAAACATTGATTTTTTTGCTGACGTACTCAAACAGTGCTATGTGCAGCATCCNGTTGATTTGTGCAGTAACTTTAATTTGTCAATTTTTGTTCAGGTGGAGANAAAGTTTGCTTATAGTNATTTAAAAACTATGANATTTTTTTTAATGCGAGCTGAATCAATTAATTATCTGACAAAAACGAGGCTTTGGTCTCGCATGTTTGCTTNANAAAAGTTCGAGTACTGTGTGCACATTCACCCACTGTAAATTTTTATAATCNTTCCGAACCATAAGGTTTCTACTGTTTGGATCTTGACATTTCAACAAATCCGTTTGTCATCATTGCTTTTAAAATGTAGATCCTGAGGGATTTCAAAAAGAAAATAACAACACTTGAAGCTCGCATTTAACTTATCAAAAATAGATCTCAGATTAAGCACGCACACTGTGTTGAGGCTTATTATACAAAATAACTTTAGCAGATTTTGTCAAGAAATGCTGAGTCGCGGTTTGTCAGCAAACAAATGCCATAAAACGCTGCAAAAACCCAATGTTTACTTTGTTTTTGAAATATATTGAGTACGCAAGGCGTTGGTTTCGTCATGAAGCACAGTAGTGCGTTAGTAAAACTCTCTTTCATGCATTCTGCAGAGACTACATCTGCAGATATCCTTGTTCCCTGCTCTCCAGCTGGCGCTTCTTCTTTTACCAACTTCCAATCCTGCCCGAAATTTTCTTCAAAGTCAACGACTACCGCGTCATGGAACGGATGTTCAACGGCCCGAAGTACGGCATACAGAATTGCGAGCGGAAGTTGACCGACGTCGAGCTGGGCATCTACAAACGCAATGCAGGAGAAGATATCACATACCCGCTCAACTACTTTCGTGCAAGTGCGTAGGCCTTGGCTCGTTCGTGTTCGATCTAACGATCAGCATGAAACATTCATCTCGGACGCAGCCGGCTCTTGCGCTCAGTTTTCTTGCTGGGCGAAAGTTACTTTATTGGTTGTCCTACCATGGAGCCAGGGGCGTAACGAGGGGGAGCAAGGGGGCCACAATTCCCCGGGCGCCGAATCGCAGCGAGGGGCGCCGAAAAGTCCCAACAATGTCGCAGGTACTTTCTTCAATATAGTACATATGCTTCCGAAAGACCTCAGGTTCGAACATGGGGGCGCCAAACGTATTTCTTGCCCCGGGCGCCATCTAACCTCGTTACGCCCTTGCATGAGGCACTTCGATTGTAGCTCCAGTTTTAAGTGAATCTTTGTGTTGGTAAAATTGCTGTGAGCCTCGGTGGCAATCAACCGAAAACCAAAAATTTTGATTGTTGCAAAATCATGTAGACGGGGTTGAAAGTTTTCAAAGTTTACCAAAAACTCTTCCGAAATCGAAGAATCATTCAATTCCTACAATTGAAATTCTTGGAAAGGTGAAAACCCTCCTTTCACCGATTGTTTACGTCCCCCAGGATAGCACACTGTTTGTTTCTACTGAAGCAAATCAGATTTTTTGTCGTCAACCGATTTAATGCTCTGTAAATGCTGGAAAACACTGATGTAAGCTGCGGGCTCCAATCTGAATTTCTTCCTGTTCGTTAGTTGGTTTCAATTTTACACGCATTGCAAGTTAGGATGGATCCATTAGATAAACGTACAAAACTAGCTTTTTATGAAAAAGTAGAGGTGCAAAAGTAATTTTGTGCGTTACCTCGTGGTCTTTGCGAACGCAGTGAATCCGATATATACCGGCATGGGACTACGTCGCAAAGAGCAGAGGATCAGAATTCCCGTTTTGATTGTTTGGGGCATGCAAGATGCGTTTCTGGATTTTAAGATGGTCCCATACATGGAGGTAAAACTCAGTTATTGCTCGTATAACTTTGCTTGCTGCTCTAACGCGTATTTACTTTAAAATACTTTCGGTTGTTGCTTTCTTTTTTCCTTTTGATAAAATATGGTAGTCGTTCGTTCCAGCTGCGACCAGAAAGCATTGCGGATTTAACTGTCGCATTCTTATGGCAGTAAATGTTACGCCATGTTTCTGCGATGAGAGTATAAATCAGGGGTGAGCAAAATTTTGACTCACATGCGGTATTGGATTCTCACACTTGCTGATGGGCTGGATTTGAAGCACATGGATGGATTATTTGCACAAACTAATATGAGATGAAAAAAAAGCAGCATTGGCATTTTTATTATAATTCGGAGAAGTTTTGCAGGCCGGGCTAAGGAATTTAGCGGGTTGTATGTGGCCCGCGGGACGTAATTGCTCCATGTCTGGAGACCACAAGGTAAATGAACCAGTGTTTTAACTTTTTCATGAGATCAGCCAAACGAGATGGCTTCGCCTGTAGGAAAGTTGTAGCTTGTAACCTCGGTCCTGTCTTTTACCGCTTTAGACCAGTTTGAAGCGCATGATCAGAACGCGAATGACACTCGCAAGTTTACCTATTACATGCTCGATACTGTCGTTACGCTTGCAAAAAGGTTTTGCTTGGCTTGGTTCACGCTTTGGTGAGAAGCTTAATAATTGGCGAAAGGCCCCTTTTGGTACCGGCGTGTACAAAACGGTGCTTATCAGAAGGTCCTTATTGTCAGAACCGCGTTTGACCTTTGTACTTCATAGAATCAAATCGTAGTCGCCGTTCCGTGAAACCATGCACGTTTTCTCGAACTCAAGGTCATGGTGTCCGGTTTGTGCATTTGCGGTTGTGCGCAAACATGTCCGCGTATTTGAAAGATGCGTCATGACCTCGCTTGTTTCAGAAACACTGCGACAACGTGACAGTCCATTACATCGACACCAGCAGCCACTGGGTGCCCCTAGATCAACCGGAAGAGATGCTGGCCGCCATGGACAACTTCCTCAGAAGACTATAAGCTAAAACAGGAAACCGGTCGTCTTCGAGTTTTTGTTTCCAGAGACAATTAGTTAACTACGGAACAAAGAACTAGAGAAGGAATGATGTTGATTCACTGTGTTCTTTTTTTCTCAGGGAGCATCGTTTTTGTTGCAGTGGCTGTAAAAACACTGTACCTCGTCTGTAGCAGTGGCGAAGCCAGCTCAAAATTTTGGGGGTGCCGAAATGTTTGACTTTAGGCGAGCAACAGTATTTTTGTTTGGGGCGCCGCTTCTTAAAGCACAACATGACTAGATATTCTAAAAATTGGGGGGCATAGCCCCCTGGGTCCCCCCTGGCTACGCCTGTGGTCTGTAGTACGCATTCATTATGTCTTCAATGCAATCAAACCTGACGTGCCATCACGTGACTTGTAGCAAACAAAATGCAACCGCAAAGGTGTAAGTGTGTTTATAGGACTAGGCAATGCGTTTTCAAGCAAAATGCGATTTGTCTGCCCTCTCGTTTAACATTGATTAATTGCTGTGTGCGTGTTTGTTTTTGTGTGCAGTGTCTGCCAAGAACATCTTTGTGTGCTCGGTGCAGTGACCTCCAAGACGAGGAAAAAATTTTATGTTCACGTTTGTTTCGAAATACTGAGCTTTGAAGTTTAAATTGCTATCAGTGATGTGATGGTTCGGACATTTTCAACTCGTGGGTTATGCAGGATGAAGTCGCAAGTACTTTTCTTGATTATGGATTCGTGGTGGCCTGGTGTATTCCGTTCATGTTATGTGTTCGTTTTATTTGATAGCTTTTCCACGGACGTGATGTTGCTTTCTTAGCCCTGGTTTAAGCGCCAATCATATAGCATGCACATAAATCAACTTTCACTAAACGTACTTGAAGCAACCAAACGTGAACTAAAATTAACGTGCAATGTCGTTGGAGATCTGAAGAACTAAAAATGAGCAGGGGAAAAAAGTCAGTTTTATCTACGAACTTCGGAACTTGCGATAAGCTGATTGGAAAGCCTTAGCCTTTTTTGCTTGCTTACGTCTTTGAAGAAAACGGCGATTTTTTGTAGAAGCAGGCGCTTTGCTGGGAGTGACGCAAAATGCTCCCAAACACGCACGGCTTCTGTATAGTGGACTGGAATGTGGTGACTTTCAAAGAAAATTGTACATAATAGTGAACGTGTATGTTCGTACGCTCAATTTTCACTTCTACCGTTTAGCATACGCATCGATGAACACCAGCCCAATGAAGATGGTTCAGACTCGGGAGAGTTTCCTTGTGGATGGTTGGCGAAGGTTTACTGGACCTTGAGATTTTTTGTTCAGTTGCTTAGCGACGTTTGTGGTGTGATCGGTCTCTTCCATTAATGTTGTTCAAATATTTTTTCGTCCAAGCCCAGTTGTCCTTCGGGATTGTTTTGATCAAAAGATGCATTTCATCATTTTGGCAACAAATTTGATATTTGTTTTGATGAGCTAGGTCATTGGATACGAACTAAAACAAATCAATTTTACTGTTGTATTCACAGTAAAAGATCATTTTTTCAGCAATTCTAGACTATATTCAGTGGTTGTTTAGATCGAAAATGACTAAATTTTTCCGAAAATGAAAACGAACGAACAACACAGGGTTAATCTTCCAGCGAGCTTAGAAATTTTGTAAATGTGAATGCGGTGGCGCAGCGAAGTACCAGAATCTTTTTCTTTTTGTCAGCAAGGGTGAAATCGCATTTTTCTCCGCGAGCAATTTCACATCCGTTTAGAAAAACGTCCAATGTGTCCTTAGCTGAGTCCAGCCGCTTCACAAATCTCCGTCCATCTGCAGGCCGAGCTCTAAAAGTGTTGCATGTTATCTCAAGCACAAACGGGAAAGTAGGTAGGGCGTGCCAAGTGCATTATTACTGAATTTGTACTGTTTAAAAAATTTCTTGAAACTATTCAATTTCGACAAATAATGGACCAACTCTGCGAATACAAGAGCATTCGAAATGCAACTAAAAGTTCTGAATGCTGTTGGATTCGCAGATTTCTGATCAAAGTTATGCGTATTCAGTTTCGCTCTGACCTCACCACACAATACACTTCATGTAGCTGCAAAGCACCGTTGCAGCTGTCTGTCTGCTGCGTCACTCCTCCCTATTTTCATTACAGTCTACTTCCTGCAGAGTGCATTGTTAAAGTTGCTTTGAAGTGAGGATTTGAAGATATAAATGCGTGCGTTGTGTGCTCATAATGTCCTACAAACAATGTAAATGTCTCAGAGAGTGGTAATAAACTTTCCAGTGTCTTCTTGTTTACGCCCTTTTTCGTGGATAGTTTATGCGACGGGACTCGTTAATTTGCGAATTTGCGTCTAAACTCCAGGAGTGTTCTGAGGCAATGCCGATTTTTTCAGTTCATACAAGAAACTTTTTTCTTAGTTTTTCGGAAGAGATGCAACATGGTCATGTAATTGAAATTGTTCTACTTTTCCTTGCAGCATGTTGCACAGCGCAGCTTCATATGCTCCTTTTTAGGAAGTGGTATTCAGAAACGCTTGTCGTTTTCCTCATCTTAAAATATAAGGGAATGTTGAGACCGTTTAAAAACTTGTTTTTTCTTGGCAATTGAAGATATTTGCGGAATTCTGAGCGTGTCGGTGCGTTTATTGCTTTTGCTTGTAATAATGTTTTCACTATGAAAAGATATTGTCCAGTACCTTCCGTTTCTTTTCCAGTCATATAAAGGCTTTCTCAAGCTCCTTGGTGCATAACGCATGGTCTTTGGTGCGCAAGCTTAGCTTTGTCAGCGCTGTTGACTTTTCGCGTCGAAATGGAACACGTTTCTACATTTACATGCGTTGTTTGTGTTGTTTGCGTTTTTTCGCAGCTTGTATTGCGCAGCAACAGTGGTGGTTGTACTTGAAGATTTCGAACGTGGCGTTCCTTTTGAAGAAATCTGTTTTGCCCTGAGACTCGACAAAATAAGATTTCCCATATTCTAGTGTTCATTGGCGCGATGGAAGTGGACAGAAGCGACTGTTAAGAAGTGGTTGAACTGTGATTACATTTCTGAAGCCAAATCACCAATCTTTTACTCTCTGTTTACCAGGAACCACCAACGTAGTTCTTATGATGCTGACTGACACAAAATCACCCATTATTACTGTTTGAGTCTACACTATTGTTGCCATCAGATGGTATAGTAGATATGAAAGCAACGGCGTACTTGTCTGAAAACTAATTGCTCAATTTCGGCCACTACAACACAGCTAGGTGAGCTGCATTATGGAAGGTACCATTTGTGGTTTCGTGCTTCTGCTCACTCTTAAATATCGATACCGTTTTTGCATCAGATGTTCGAACAAGTACTTTATACAATCGCTGTCTCGCCAAGTGCAGTCAGTGCTGTTTTGCGTTCTTAGTGCAATAGACGATCGCGAATTTGTCGTTTGGAGTACACAAAACGAGTGAGATTGCGTTTTTTGTTTGTTTCAATGCAAAAAAATCAATCACTGCACGCCTCGCCATTTTGTTTTCCCTCGTGCTTGCCATTGCCTGCCTTGTTAGAAATGATGTGCAACATTTTTGCGCCTTTGGATGGAGGAACCGTTGAAGTATTTTCTTTGTGTCTCGAATGCGTCTTGTATGGACCGGTTTGTGGATCACTGATTGCTTGTCTGTTGTTCGTTCATTTCCTGAAGTTTTGCCCTCGGAGTCTGTTTTCTTCGGGCACAGAGTGTGATTTTGTTTGAACGATGTCTGCGTCATACATTCGTGTTCGTCAATACTCGTTCGCAAATACACAAGAGATCGTCAAAAAACGGAAATCCGTTGGATGTGATTGTTATTTCAATTAAAAACACCTGGTCTCATCGAAAATTTCGTGGTGTGGGGTTAATGCTGGGTTGTTCCATTTACCCACAAAAGCGTAACTGGCAGTGAGAAATAACTTTGTGTCAGAGACAAGGTCGCGATAGCGCGCCAGCGTTTCCAACGTTTCTGAATGCTTGATTTTTCTAATATTTCATACCAAAATTCAAAAACTGCAGGCAATTTTGCTGATATTTTCATGGGAATGTTCAGGGTCTAAGCGAAGATTTGTTACATAATGAATGGTTCTCTCTATTTGAAAGAAATAGTGAGGAAGACCAGTGTATTCAAGAACTGGTAAAATTGTCATTTCTTTTACTCCGCTAAAGTGTCTACGTGACTGTTGTACTCCTATCTTTCCCAGTTCTGTTTTGTTGCATATGAGATTAATAGGAAGTGAAAGAAAAAAGCTTTTCCACAGTGAAATTAGGCTTACTGCTCAACAGAAAGTAAAGCAATGGATCACTTTTTTGAAAATAAAATCCTGTAAACTTCGCAGAAATGGTGTTCTTTCATTTATAAAATGCTAGATTGACTGTCTTATGAAAGACGTTTCTGTAACGTGACAGATATGGAAATTAGTTTCCAAGTTTGGCACTGCAATGCTCTGCTAGTCTGTGGCCAGGTTTTTTTCAAGGTTTGACCTTAGCGACTGCTAAGACTTATTGAGAGACCACAACTATTTCATCTGAATACCGCGATGGTCATAAATCGAGGTTTGTAGTGTATTTTGGTAGTGGTCGTAAAGTTAGGTTCTACCCTATTTTGCAGAGATCGATGGAAAAATTTGAGAGACCGTTTCGGTCCCTCAAAACGCATTAAAAACATTGTCTATGGCCATGCTCAAAAGCACACTAGGTTAAACAGGCTTTATTCTTACTCTTTCTTTTCCAGCGTATCGAAATTTCATTTTTGTTATCTTCTACGTCGACATTGCTGCAATCGGGACCAAGGATGAGTTAAGAGTATATAATTTCCATCACTGCCCCATCAATTTAACTCCTGTTTTTTTCGTTTGTTTCTCCAATTTGTTCAACGGTTTTTATGCATATGAATGGATCAAATCAAATATGCAATGCGAAGATATATTTAACGACAATTGGCGGAAAGCCAAAGCCTGATTCTGTTGATTATTGCCTGGGCGTTTGAGGCGAAGGCTCTTGCCCAAGGTGCGCTATGGCGATTCACTCAGTGGCCGGGGATCGAACGCTCAACCTTCCAATTGAGAAGAGAACACTCTATCATAGAGCTAATCACGGTACGAATCAATAAACGTTTACCAAAACTCCTCATACTTGCCTTTCGATTTTGAATTATTTTTACTTCAAAATACTCACCCGTATACAATTTCTGGCTACGATCCTGGTTTAAACGTATTGTTATCAACAAAGAAAGTCAACGATTTTTTTTGCAGATGAATGACTCCGTCCTTACAGACAGGATGACAGCTTTATCGTATAAAGCTGGAGTTCACTGTAAGTTAATTTGTGTTATTAGATTTGTGCTGGCTGTTCAGGAATTTTTGTTTTTAGTGTTCTTCACATTTACAGCTTGTCGTTTACTATCGAATGAGGAAGAACTCAGGTTATAACAAGAGGTTTTTCGTAAAAGCCGTTATTACTTTTTTTACGAATCAATTAACTTTTAACATTTGTTCGAGAAACAACAGTGGTTATGATACCGCTACCTCACCTTCGACTGTACCATCCTTCGCCTTCTGAACCGCCTGTAATACCTGAGGCTTATCAACATCAGATGAGTTGAAGAACGTGAGCAAATTTTAAACCGTCGTCCGCCACCTTTACGCAAGAGAGAGCGATTGTGGTGAGACTGGATACAATCCCTCTTCTTCGTGGCGATTTTGACTTGTGTCCCCTCTTAATTTTCTCTGTGAGTGAACATCCTTGTTCGAGATGCTGTCCAAGATATTTTGACGTGTGGCGAATATATCAATGACTCAATACGCATGAAAACTCAGCTTGATAAAATATCTGTCATGCTACCACTGATGATTCGGTTCATGACATCTCCCATTGCGTACATGTACGCGTCTTATGTACGTGCTGCCTCTTCAACTTCAACTGAGTCTGGACTCTAGACAGGCTAACTTCGAACACAGGCCAAGCCGGTGGTGTACTAAAATCATTTTTCTGCTGTACCCATTCTTGATAAACAGTGTGGGGAATGCCTTAAAGAGTATTTAATAAAACGCGGCATTTTCTTTTCTTGTGGTTATGAGGTTAGCTGTGTATCGCTTGCGGTGTACAGTTTCTTTTTGTATGAATCACAAGACAAACGTTTAAAAAACAAAAAACATGTAGTTGTTTGCTGCAAACGTTTTCTGAAAAAAAACAAAAATGTTAAGCACGCCACTTTTTACAAAGCTGAAAACCGCTGCAAAAGAACCACCAATTACTTACCGGCATTACCAAAACATGAAAATATCCGAAATTATTTTTCAGCAGAATACCAGTAATTCTGTTGCTGTGTTTTACAACGATATACTGTAATTTTCAAAAATGGCTGTTTGAAGTACTTCCACTATCGAAAAAACTGTCGTAGTGGAGCGATATACGAATATTCGAGAAAAAACAGGTCGCTTTCATCGTTTCACAACGATGACTTATCTGAAAGAATTTAAAAATTGTATTAATTATTACTGCAATAGCTCATGTACACTCAGTACAGCCGCATCGTTATGCAAATGAGCGCTTTCAATATGTTGAAAAGCTGTTGCTCTGTTTCCAGCATCATGTTACGATATCAGGAGCATGCGACCTATGTATAACGCGAATTTAATGTTTGAGTAACTAAAGCTTTTGTTAGTTTATGCATAACTTTGATGGAACGTATCACAACTTTAAAAACGCTTTTCATTGCATACTGTTCAGAATATACCTTTACGACCCCAAACTTTGCCCTGGACTTGCAAAAAACAGCTTTCTTTAAAGTGTTGAAACAGTGGCATAGCTTTGTGTGGACGAATATTTTGGACTTAGGCAAAATAACACTTTAAGTGAATTTCAAAACATTGATGAACTGAATGTCTAAACCAAGCCTTGTTCATTCGTTTTGGCGATCTCCTTGTTACCATTGTTTCTGCGCTACTTGTGTAGCAGGCATCTGCTCAGTAATGCGTCCTGAAACTATGACCAAACCACTTTCTTTAGAACAAGAAAGAAACGTGATGGATGACGAGAGCAGTATTAGAAAAGCAGTCAAAAAAGTAATGAGAAATTTTCACACACAGCGAGCCATCAAAAAGTTTGACGACAGCGCACGCCTATAGGCCGATGGTATAGCTGTGCTTTTTCTGGTTAATTAGTGGCTCTGCATTTCCTTATTTCAATCAATCTTGGTCAGGCAAATTGTAGTTTCGTTGCAGTTGCACTGATTCCGACCTACTGAGATCAGAAATGTTTGGCTTAAAACCTTACGTTTACGGCACCAATAAAACAAAATTTTGAAGCATCGAAGATAATTTCTTTCACATCATCGACTTTTGAGTTGCTGTTATTAAGCAATATCGGCCAAAGCTATTGCATAGGTTCTAATATAGGGTTACCATCAGGGCCGGATTAAGGAGGGAGCAACGGGAGAAATTGCCCTGGGCCCCCCGCTGTAAGGGGGCCACCCGTGATGAAATTTGATGAAATTTATTTGTTTCAAATAAAATTCTCGTTTGAAACATTTTTGTGATTCAGAAGCGATGCAAGAATACAACTCTATATTATATTCCTATGTTGCGTTAAGTATCAGGGCCCACAACAGCAACTGAATTCTCTACAAGTTTGACTGTCTACCAGTTTTAGTAATCACTACTAAATAGCCTATAAGTATTTTCGGTTTTGTTCAATGCAAATATATTTGATTTCGCTGGTAACTTTTTCCTAAAAATCGTTTTTTGACATGGGTATGACCAAGCAATGTAGTGCTAACAAAAATGGTGTGGGAACGCATCCAAAAAGTAGCCAGTTTGAAACAGCTTCCAACTCGTTTTAAAGCAAAACGTGAAAAAGGTGTGGGAACGGCGTTCCCACCCCACTACACCCCTGGGTATGACTCTCTTATCGTGCATCACGCCTGCACAAATGTCACGAAAACGTTACTATCTGCGTGCTAAAGCTAGTGGTTGCTGACTGCTGTTTAGTATCAATCAATGTTGCCACTGGGGTCAGTCTCGTTAACATCAGATTGCTGCTTTTTTCAACATCAGATAACATTTTTACGCTACAGTTTCGTATAAGCTAAATACTGTACTTAATTAACAAACCTAACAAAGCGCAATTACCATCGTTGAATCCGAAACAGAGAGAAATATCGCCATTACATGGAGAAGTCGTTTAAAATTTACGTAAAATGTTATTCTCAACGCAGCAAAGAGAGCTCCTTAGTTTGAAACGATAACCAAACATACATTTGGGTGAGAAATTGATGAGAGGAACTTAAAAATCATGAATCTAACTTATTTTCGTCCTAAAATGAGAGGAAATGTGGAAAACAAAAACAACAACCCAGTCAAAATCAGATTTGTCGACAAAACATCAGACATCATAAATTTACCTGAGAACATCACATCTGATGTCATGTTTAATATATCACAAGCGGCAACACCGGTATCAATGATCCCGAACTTCTGGTGCAGTCTCGAGGTAGCCGCAGCGGAACTGCACCTCTGTTTCGTTATAAAGGGTAACCTGTGGTGGAAACGCACTTTTCTTCCGATNGTTACTATCGTTGTGTTACATCGTAAACGCATGAAGCTATTCAAGCCACTTTNCACCANGTGTTATTGCGTAGTCCGTCAGAAAACATTTAAATCTGTCGATTCGTAGAGAGAAAGAGCANAAAACGAGATTGCAGTGTTTAGCTTGAGCGATGCCNAAATCTGTAATGACATCAGGAGCTATGAAAAGTGCAAATCTTCTAAGAAAAAGCGCAAGGATCTGGCAGTGTTAGTTAAAACGCCGCGAATGAATCGCTTTTTCTAGCAAAACTTTCAAGTAGCAACATTAAAGCAAAGGCGTTAACCAGAGCACCTAAAAATGAAGGTGAAAATCAAGACATAAGATTGGAAATAACTTTCACACTCAGCCTGGCTGGCCATATTGACATGTTCTTTTTCCGGTGCTTTTATTTGTAATCTCTGGTTTCTGCTTATTGTTCGGGTGAATGTTGTTTCTTGTGCTGAGTCATTCTCTAGCCTGTGAAATATTTTTTCTTAGTAAAATACACTCTAGCATTTGCTTCTCACAGCTGACTGTATGTGCATTTGAGAAAGCACATTCTAGACTACCGGAAAAAACAAATGGAAACCTTGCGAATCAGCGAAAGCATAACTTTTACAAACGATGACGTCATAGATTACGTCATTGGGGCCCTCCAGTAAAAATTGACCCAGACCTCCTACCCTTTAATCCGGCTCTGGTTACCATATCTGAGAAGGCAAAATTCCTGACAGTCTCCATGGCTACTTTTCGCGACCACAAACAAGCGCTATACGCGGCATTTTTAGTATGTTCTTACAACCACCAATCCACAGCAAAACAGCACCACTATCACAGAAGAAAAATATCACAGAATTGCTACACAATAGTCCTAAAAGCGATACAATGCAAAAAGGTATGTTTTCTCTCCCAATCCTGACTGTACATATTTTTCAGAGGATCTAATGATAAGATCCTCTGAACCTGTCAAAATTCCTGACATTAGAGCATTCTTTAAAACTATTTCCGGACACAAATTTTAAAACCGAAATTCTGGACATGTCCAGGAAATTCCAGACGTATGGCAACCCTATTCTAATAAAAATCGCGACTTTGGTTCAACTCTTTCAAGAACAAGCTATTGTTTGCCTTGGTTGTGCAGTTGTAAAAAGTTCAAAGTATTTCCATTTTGCCAGAAACTTTCAGCTGATTTAAACTATTGTCCGTAAATTTGTTTGTAAACGAGTCACCAGCATTTTTCTGCCACCAACTATCAAATCCGTTGTTTCGTGACAAATAGAAGATTTTTTTATTTTAGACGCTTTCAGTATTGCGTGTTTACAAAATCATGTTGTTTTCTCGGAACACAAGTCGCTAAAACGCACACCTAATAATAGAAATGACACATCAATTGACAAACTACTTTAAAAGCATGGACAGTCGGTCAAATCACTGTGTTTTAAACACGTTTTCTCAAGCAGAGTAAGAAATCAAGTTTAACATCAAACTCAGTGACTGTGAGCAGTGGTTTCAGCACAACACTGTTGCAAAGAGCATCGTTTGTGAGAAATTGTTTCCAATGCAGCCAAGCTCCAAGTGAGTCTTTTGTGGTGTTAAGTAGCCAGCAACCAATAGCTTTCACCAAACCAAAACTAGTTGCAGCTACAACCGAAATACAGGCAACTACGTGGGAAATTCGCTTTCATTAATTTCCTCTGCTATTCGTTTGCTTTAAAACACATTTTTAATGCTGGAAAGTCTTGTCTTTTTGGTGTTGCATAAAACAGTGAATAAAGTTGTACCTCACCCGTTCAGTTTGTGGGTTTTGAAGCTCAATATTTCAGGATACCACTTGTAACTCTTTGCAACAGTATATTTGTTTGCCTTTATGTAAGGGTCGGAGCTCACCACAGTTTTCTCAGCCTTTTGTTCAGAAAACAACGTTTAAACCTTTTCTGAAATTTTCTCTTTATCTGACAAGTCAGCGTCAATAATGTTTTCATTGGGTTGTATTTGGTTTCCTTCATTAGCGCTCAATTTTTCTTGATCGTTTTTAGACCCAACTGAGCTGTCACTGCCAATCACAGAGCTTTGAAGGTTGGATTTTTCCTGAAAACAGAAAACACTGATAAATAACCTTTCTAAAACGTTAAAATGCCAATTATCTGCTTTGCAATCANNAGCACAATCTGCTGGAAGCGCTGCAAACAAAAACCGCTATATTTGGCAATATCCCANGGAAATACAAAGTAATGGCTTGTTGAAAGGTCGTATTTGACNATGGAACTCAAGCGTCATTACTATTTTACCTTTGTTTTAAAGGGAACATTGTCTTCTGGACCAAACCAATATAAGAAAATTTTCTCCAACAGCAATCATTCTGATTAATTTTTTTTCTTTTAAGTGAATGTTTGCACAAAGCGATTATGGTTTGAACAATTAAAAGTAACGACATTTCTGAGGCATCCTGCAATCATCTAGCATGTGTACTGCATAAGCGTAAATCAACAGTGTATTTTATGTTTTTTGCTGATTGTAGTGTACTGTGCTAACCGTGTCACAAACCTATGTTTAAAACACTTAGGGCATTTGATCTCCAACAAGAGACCTTTCACCAAAATCAGAAATTTTGAAAAATTGATCAAACTCTTCTTCAGATTCTGTGTATACGGAAGTTGCAACGGTTTTATTGTTTATATAAATATTTGTAATTGTACAATGGACTTCGCTTCAAATATTTGATAAGAAATCGATGCAAAAACCTGCAGCGCTTTGGACTTTGCTTGTGTGAAAAAAAGTGATATAAATCGGACAAACCACAAAATACCACTTGCCACAAACGCAATTGAATGGTAAATCAAAAGTTTTTTATGCATGGATCATTTATCTACAAATGCTTTTTCGTGACAAATACCCATCACCACATTAACATGACACATGATAAAACAAACAATATGTTGTTTAGCAATAAATTGATACTGATTTTTGTATGATCAACAGTTCATTGTGAAAAATTACCTGCGTTTTTCGTTGATCTAGGTTTTCAATCTTTTGTTTTTCTTTTTTTTCTCCCTGTAGTTGCTGGATGGTAATCAAGTCACCCTCGACTTGCTTCGTTTGGCGCCCTCTTTGAAAGGAAAGCAGTTTTATCTAGAAATCGACCGATATATCGGCCGATATTTGGGTTTTACCGATATATCGGTATCGGCCAAAACGGCCGATATTATCGGCCTCAATAGGAGTTGACAAAACG
>JGI24159J19872_10003466_pt1 | contig 19657 bp, 21 predicted proteins | sample Ectturendosymbi4_FD_19872 | JGI IMG/M metagenome (IMG submission 19872) | reverse complement strand
TCCTCCAACGGTCTCTCAAAATATAGTGACCTGAGATCACATCAATGGAGAACGGTCTCTCAAATTCCTCCAAGCGGTCTCTTAAAATTTCTTTGCGATCACCAAAGCGAAACCTTAAAAAAAAACCTGCACACGGGCAGCGTCAACTTTTATCCCATGACGTCAAGTCCGCTATTTGAGTGTCTAGCGAGGTCTGCGTTAGAAATTGCTACTAACGGTCAACCAGACGGGAGGCACTGAGGTCAACTGACTTGGTTTGGGTCAAAATTTTCGAATTTTACTTCTTTGTTTTTTCTTCGGGTTAGTAAACATGCGTAGAAACGGACTTCACTTTTCAAATAATAAGATTTATGTATCACCACATGGGGGCAAATCAGGATTTAGACGTGATTAGGTGGGATATGTGAAAAACGGTTGGGAAACACTGCACTAGATATTGTCGGTGTGCATCGTAGGCTTAAGTTGAGCAAAGCGGAAATGACACGTGGTTGCTAATTCCAATCATCATGAAAAACTCCAATGATTCTCAGCAAAACGACAAAATGGATCGTGTGCGAATGAAGAACTTGGTTTAACTACCGTGGAAAACTGACACACAGCACCAGCAGCAACCAACAACCATCCGCATACCTTTGAACAAAGTATGCTCCAGAATTCCTTCAACACCCCCCAGTGCCTGGATCATGTCCGTGCGATAGTTGTTCAAGTTCCAGAGCTTTCCGTCGTGACGCTGATGCGTCCACCAGAACGGATTCTGTTTTAAGACCTATACGGAAGAAAAACGGAGTTAAGAGTAACGCGACGTTATGAACTACGTGTTCCTGAAAGTTAAGTTTACAATTTTTGGAGCGAAATTCAAGCACAAATTGATTCTGCTTCCGAACATTTGCATCAAACCTTTTGCTGACCTGGTACTGTTTGAAGTCCGTTCTCACTCTCCAACCCTTATCATAGGCCAAAGTATGGCGGTCCTTCTGGAACAGGGTATTCACCCGGGGAATTCCACGATCCCATGAATCTTCCAAGTCTTCCAGGGTTAGACGCCTGTAGCAAATTATTGAAGACATCTTAACTTTACATTTCTATCTAGTCTAGAACTATGGTTACCTTGAAATTTCCGCCAAGTTTTGATTTTATGAACTACTTTCTTTTGACGCGACAAAATCCTTTTATAAACAACTTCGAAATTGCATCTGTGGCAGTACGCAGAAGACACGTGTTTTGGTTGGTATGGCAACCGAACTAGTGACTTCGCAAGGTGGACATTAAAAGCAACGAGACATCTTTTTAAACACAATGACAAAACGTATGTGACGCAGGGCATATTCCTTAGGCTTCAAACGCACCGTACAGTTCACGAATCTGACATTTTTCGCAATCCTGTATCAAAAACACGGTTACCACTGAACACAACTGATCGGGCCTGTCACCTGTTCTGCGCGTTGGCTTCTTGCCGCTTGAGGGCGTACTCGGCCCACACTCGCTGCGAGTCGATGAACTCGCTCTCCCAGGGCATGATGTAGCGGTACAGGTTGGGAATCAACTGGTCCTCCTCGTGGCTCATGCCGGACCGGAAGTGCGTAATGCCGACGTCAGTCTGTTTCGACCATCTGAACACGCAGCAAAACATTTCAGTGCGACGTTTCTAAGTGTCTATTTTGGTCTGGATCCTAGCAGCAGCGTGAAGCACCATTGGACGCTTGCGGAAAATTTTCTACATTTACGATAATCACATAAAAAGGAATAAATGTTGACTAAAAATTGGTTTCGCTTGAATTTTTTTTAACAAGTGCGACAGAAGATACCTCGAAGCGCCCGTTACTGATTTCAAAACAGCACCCACCCATACTCGCAGGACACTGACCCACACACAACGCACGTGACTCGTATAAACTCGTATTTGCAGGCGAAACAACCCAGAAGACACAAAGCTGTGAACCTCCCCAGCAACGGCCATAAATTCCCAGCACGCTTGTTTTATTGCTTACAACTCTCGAAACCGAGAGACAACTCACCTGAGATCGGATTGTGGAATGAGCACGTGACCCATGGAAAGCATTCCGAGACCCCCCAACTCCTTCGGGGTGTAGAAGACGACAGGGGGGAAACGGCTGGGCATCTTGGAGTTGAGGCCGATCTTGATCCTGGTCTGGATCTTGTTCTCGCACTTGACCAGCAAGTCCAGCAGCTCCTGGGTGTTGACCACCGCCTCCCGGAAGTACGTCATCAGGCCGATCAATGCGGTGTTCCATTTGTTAACAATCTGAAACATGGCGGCGGTGATACGTAATGTGTTACGTGGTCACGTGATGCAGTTACTCACGTAGCCAGGTGATAGTGATTTACGGCTTGTTGTGCTTTGAGGTTATGTTGGATTCTTACAATAAACATTGCATGAGGTGCATTTTGAAGTATCACCAAAGAACATTTGCAAAGCGCTCTGCACAGGAAGTAAATAATTGAGCATAACTATAATGGAGTATTTCTTAGTTCTAAGTAATTCAATAATCATTCATTCAAAATTAATAAATACAATCGATAATTGAGCGTATTATTATGTTGTTATCCGAGTAATGCCTCTACAGCCAACTACCGGCGTAGGGAAATACGGCAGACCCACCACTTGTAGGGCAAATGAGCGCTTTGGGCTTCAAACAAATCAACCCAAGACATGTATCTGCAACACTGACTTTGGTGAAGGTTGTCGATCCAGAAGCCATCAGGATCTGACGCACGCGGTTGTGAAACCGCTGTAGCGACTCGTTGTCGACACGCAGGAAGCACTGAGCTGTGCGTTCTTTGGTGACCTCGTTCTGTAAGTTCCACACACCGTCCCTGTAGGAACAGAACAATAAACGTATGCATGAGGTACGTGTATGTGTGAACCTCGTCGTATGCAGTAGCGAAGTTTCGAAAAACACGAAGATGTATCTGCAACGCGGACCAGAATTTATTAGGGGTAACGTATTTAATCAGCATTAAAAGATCTAAGTTTGCTGCAAGCTTTCGAGGAATCAGCCAAATGGGCTCTGCTTTCATCGTTTTGAAATGGCTCCAACTTGCACATACGGTATCTATATTCAAGTAGCTCGTCTCCACACAGTTGAAGGGATTGAATCAATCAGCAAATTTGCTGATTCAAACTCCTCACCTGTGTGCAGACCAGTTACTTGGTCAGATGACGTTTCTGCAGCTTAGGAGAAAACTAAGCCTTTGAAAGATGCTACTTGAGCCAGGTTTCATACGCACTTAAGTTAATAAAAAGCGACACAATAGTGAATTTTCCGGGACAGCAGTTGTCTTTACCGCGGCTCTGCAGCAATTAATACAAGCCACATAAAGCAACAGAGTCATTGCCAAACAACTCAGCCCTACACAAAAACATACTTGTGCGTGAACTCTTCGAAAGTGGTTCTGCACTTGGGGAGGATCCTGCATTCGAAGCCACACATGTTGAACAGCAGGTTGGGATTGTCTTTGCTGTACACGGACACGAACGAATCCTCCCACTGAATGGTGGTCACTGAGCGGGGGAGACGGTTCTTGATGTCCCAGAATACGGCGCGTCCGCTGCGAATAAATTTAATGAAAATAATCAGGAATGCACACAGGAACGAACAGTGATTTTTGCCGAACAGCAATTCACATCGGGGCAAGGCAAGATGCAGCCACTGACTGCGCCACAGATGGCATTGCGCTTCATTGATACGTCACAACCAGAGGTGGTTACGGATCCGAAGTCGACTCCGGAAGGATTCTACGTTTTTTTCGGATCCGGAGCCGTGGTCAAAAATTTGTGAAAAACCAGACCCGGATCCGGAGTCGCTTTTTATTTTCGGCAGTAGCAGGAGTCTGCGTGGTCTTTATAAATGTCATTGCTTAAGTTCAAACACTGCTGAATTTCGTTTGAATCGATAGGTGCCGGAGTTTGAACAGGGGTCAGATTCTCAAACTTGAAGAAGTTTCGCACTCGGATCCAAAAATTTTGGAACATGAGCGGAGTCACAGTCTGAAAATGTGACTCCGGCCTCTTCTGGTCACAACTGACAGTATGTTTCATTAAACGCAACAACTGACATTGCGTTTGATTGATACGTCACAATTGACATTGGGCTTGATTGATATGTGACAACTGACATAAGGTTTCAGTGATACGTCACAACTGACATTGTGTTTCATCAATACGTCGCAACTGACATTACATTTTATTGATACGTCACAACTAACATTACGTTTCAGTGAAACGTCACAACTAACATTACGTTTCACTGATATGTCACAACTGACGTTGTTTCATTGATACGTCACAAGTGACATTACGTTTCAATGAAACGTCACAACTAACATTACGTTTCATTGATACGTCACAACTGACATTGCGTTTCACTGATACGTCACAACTGACATTGCGTTTCACTGATACGTCACAACTGACATTGCGTTTCACTGATACGTGGAACGCTGCGAAGTTAAAAGCATAAAAACAGGTGCAATCGACTGCTTCTGTGGAGGTGCTCGTGGATGGAAAATTGTTAAATAATTTGATTCGATCTACGACAACTCACAGGTTCACGTCATGCTTCATTAATCTCATGCGCGAGTCACGTGGCCAGCACTTCTTGTTGTTATAGCCGACGATGTTCTCGTTGTTCGGGTCGGGGTGTTCGGTCAGATAGCGCTGGATCAGGTCCTTCGCTTCTTCAGCCGAGAACCTGTAACAGCAGGAAATGAAGGGGTCGCTTTGTCACAAAATCCTGAGCTCGCCGGTCAAAAATTTCGGTCGTTTCAAGTCCGCAAAACAACAAATAACTGACGGCTTGCCGAAATTTTAACCGTGTTCCAACGGTGGCAGATATTTAGCACCGAACGTAAACTGAAATAAAAGTTTGTATAACTCACTGCAAGGAACAGTCGGGTACCATTCCTTTTGCACCGAAAAAAAAGTTAGACACAAAAAGGATTAGACAACAAGACGGACATCGATAGAAGAAGCGCACCTGAAAAAGACGTGGATCCTGTCGATGTAGCGAGAATAGAGTCTGATTGGATGCGACGTTTCCAAGGCAACGGTCTTGTAGGTCAGGAAATCGTTGGGCATTTGTGGTGGACCTGCCATTTCACTGGCTCTCTGCAAATTAGATTCCGATACTTGGGGCAACAAATCATGAAGCGAAGTCGACCTACACTTGCTTTTAGATATATCAAACCGTGTAGGGATGAACCTTTGATTAGTAGTTTTGCTCTCGTTACATAACTACCCCCCAAAAGAAACTTGCTATCTTTAAATACAACGGGCTGTACAGCAACTGGCGCTCCGTCAACGATACTTCAAATCATACACAGACAACACAAACACACGCGTACCTGCAAACCAAGCACGAGCAGATCAAGCACCAGGCCATAGTACTGAACGACGAACGATGCGAATTGCAGTCCACGGATGATCCCGTACGAGTTGGTGTGGTTCATGTCCTTGTAGTTGATGACGATGTTGTTCTTGGCCGTCATGTAATCGGCGATGTTGTGGTCCACGATCAAACGCAGCAACCTGGAGCAGCACAAACGACGGAAACGCTTGAATGCGTTTCGTAGAAGACCCGGATGTAAGCGATTACGTCACGTCGTTGCAACATGACCGAAGCCAAACGTTCAACCAACAGCGAGCGAACGTAGTGTTGTTGTCAGGGCTGTGGAGCCGGAACTCAAATTTCGGGCTCCGGCTCCAGGCATCAATTTTTTGGCTCCGGTTCCAGAACGATTTGGCCCATTAAAAAACTAAACACCATTGTAATATTTGTAACAACTCGTCTATTAAACGGGAACCCAAATTTCAGGCTCCGGCTTCACCATCTAAAATTGCTTGGGCTCCGGCTCCACAGCCCAGGTTGTTGCCATGGCCACCCGAATGAAGCGCGAGTTTGATGAAAAGCGCACACTTTTTGCGACAACTCACTGAGAACCCAGTCACCTGTTAAGCAAAGTGAGATCGATTTTTTCGTAAATCTTCTGGAACTTTGTCTCCATCATGACGTTGCATTCGCCTTCGCCCGTTTCCCAGACCTCCTGCAAGTTGTTGATGCCTGAAGAGCGAATGAACAAAAGCACACATTTGAAAAATGCTTTTTTTGCGCCGCCTCTTTAAAGTAAATGCTGTCGTACAGTGTACGAACCAGAAAGAAGCTCAACTTTCAAACAGCAGCTGAGGTAAACTAAGTTCTCGCCACATTTGCATCGCTTCATTCGAGAGAAAAAAGGATACGCATTACAAACATGCAAGCCACGTTTGATGCATAAGAAACAAACGAATGAAGTTTAAAAGCGAAATAAGCTCATTTAATTGCGGTTTCTACTGTAGAAATAAACAAATGAACAGAACCAGCGCAACACCTGAAACTGGATAGCTTGAAAACGCGCAGCATCATGGCTGCAGGACATTCATCAAAGAAGCTCTGCTTTGAACGTCGCTTTAACTTCTGCCTCAGATACAACGCGAGACAGTGTTATGATACGTACCTTGGCACCACTTGTACACAAGCAGTGGGGGTGGTTCAGTGTCGGCAGGTTTGATCCAAGGGGGGAAAAGACGGCGCTTGTCCGACTCGTACCACAGGTACTGGTCCAGATACGCATCAGTGATTTTTTCCAGGGGCTCGACGTCATAGACAGGCACCAGGTGGCTGTACAGATCCATGAACTCAATCCCGCACTGTGAACACACGATTTTTGATTCAGTTACCACAGAAGTCGTTAAAAGAGTGCGCCTTAAAACGTTACTTGACAAATCCGGCCAACAATCGTTTGTGTTGAAAACTAGCAGTACGACTGAGCCATGAAGTAAACCAGGGGTCTTCTAACGTTTTCGTCAGAGGACCAAATTAGCTATTACACATTAGTTCGAGGGCCGAACATCTTCCGCACCGGTAATGCGATTGTTTCGGGATACATTACATTCTACCAAATAACCAGATTTTTCGTAAATGCATTATTTTTTCATTATCAATAAAGTAGCTTCGCGGGGCGTAGTTTGGAGACCCTTGAGCGAAGAAACAGATATGCGTTGCAAAAAGTCACATCACGACAGTTCCCTGCTGTGTAAAGTCAGTAGCACACCTTTGGAAGGCAAACCGACAAAAAAACAATCACAGCGAAGATTGCCAGACATCAACCGGCCGCACACCCCACCTCTTTGAAAGCTCTCTGGGTCAGCAAGTGACGTTTGATTCTCGACAGCGCCTCGTGCGGATTATCATAGGCTTGCTCGACCAGACCCAGCTCCTCGCGTTGTGATTGGTTCAGTCGACTTTTGACGCTGTCGACGTAAAACTTAAATTAAGAAAGGTTTAGGAGTCCAAGACATGGAATGGCTTGACAGGGAAAGCGATGTTGCCAGTGGCATTGATGATTCGGTGCGTAGCGACATTTGCATTGGTGACGTTTTAACTTTGTCGCATGCCGGAAAGGTTCAGCCCAATTTAACTGAACAAAACCATGGCGTCAAAATAAGCACTGCTTCAGCATGGGGGGGGGGAATCTTGTACTGTATTCTTCAATGCTTGTTTTTTCAAAACGCAATCTTCGGCATGAACATTGCACGCGCTAAGACAGATGGCACACGGTCAACTTTTCAGTTAAGCTCTTGGCAAGCTGCTCAATTTCTTGCGCGTGCCCTTGCACCCTTTTTCTCCTGTCGCAGACGCACCTGTAAGCTTCCTTGAGTCTTTCCAGGGCAAGTATGAGCAGCTTGGTGTCGTGCTTGTAGCTGAGAGGGGGGAACGGGATGGGGGAGAAGCGCCTGCTCTCGAGCCAGTGGACAGTGGTGGTGTAGATGGCGACCGCCTCCTCTGCGGTGATGTACGGGCCGTCCTGTGTTGCGACGAAATAATAAAGATTGTGACGACGGCGACAGGGCGAGATGACTATGAGAATAAGTTTGAAAGAATGGAAGTTGCGCTGCAACCAGCAAAGATATTTAAGATTTTCTTTTTACAACTAATCTTGTCTCGGATGTCGTGACAGTAATTGATAAAGTGGAGTTGTGATCGTTGGAACAGAGCACGACGGTGCCGTAAGTGAGTGAATCCTTCAAAGAAAAATGTTTGCTTGAATTTGGTAAAATATCATTATTCAAACAGAGTACATCCAGACTAATATGAAGACGCGCAGCATCGTATTAGCCCCCTGGGACCGTTTCGGACCATCAAAGCGCCTTAAAAAACACTGCACTCGTTTGCTTTAAGCAATTTAGATGAGAAGTTACCTTTACTATTTGAGTAAATTAGTTGCTGACCTTCAAATAGTTGTGTTGTCTTTCTTGCTCGGCTTTCAGGTAAAGTCGTGTCAGTCGCCCCAGGTTCTTCTTACACACGGTCTTGTCGACGGTGGCGCCTCTTCTGATTCGCTCGCGGTTGTAGTGGGCGGTGTTCGTCCACCAATCAGCTTTCGCTTTCACGTAGCGAAGAATCATGTTTTCGATCGGGGTCGGGAGGCCGGGTACCTGCGGATCGTATCAAACAGTGCGGATTTGCATTAAACCGTGGGGAATTGTGAATCACATCAGAAGATGCAGATTTGTGGTTTACATAAATAAACGATTTAGATGTGCATCAAACGATGTGAACAAATGAAATAAAAGAAAGTCAAGTAGGGAACGAAACGTTGGAGAAAAACACCTGCAAGCTCCAATACCAAAAGAATTTTTTTTTTTGCAGAACTCCATGTCAGTGCTTTTTTTTGAACTAGCAGTAATTAGTTTCACCAAACAGTGGAAAGAAGATTTCTAAATAACAAACAATAGCACAGCTGTCAAGTCATTTCGCAATATTACTTTCTTATTCGCTCTTTCAACTAACGCTTTAAGTTGGCCAAAAAGTTTTTTTTTCGGTCACAGACCGAATTCTCTTTCAAATGACAGAAAAAAATATGTCAGTCCGGTGATATTGTCAGAAAATATAGCTCTGTTAACTTGTCACGGCAACTTTTAGGACTATCACGGGACAAACGACCGAAACGTCGCGGCGAAAAGAAAACGCAGGCCACAATACCTTCCACGGAATGTTAGCCTTCCAACATCGCCAGGCCTCGCTGAGATGCTGGAGGATTGTGCGCGCCTTGTTTTGTTTGATCCCTTCCGGCATCATGTCGATGATGTCATGCATCACCGACGCGCGCAACTCCAGATCGAAGTGAGATTCGACTCTTTGTTTCGTCACAGTCTTGGCCACACCCTGCAAAGCGAAAAAAGGCTCCCTGCGGCTTCGACATGGCGACGGCGTAACCGGAAGCACAAAAACGCGTGTTTACGCCAACAGGCGGGGAGAGCCACCGTATTTGTTTACCCGACTGCATTGTTTCGTAAATTTTACTGGGAAGCAAAAAACCTTTCACATTAAATTGTTCGGGCAGGACAACCACGGCTGACTCGCGAGAAACACCACTTTGGCCGTTTCTGATAGTTCAGTCCAGTTTCATTCATATCGGGCTTGTGTGTTCCATTCGGATTGCCACGCGTTGCCTGTGGCGCCCATCTCCGCTTGCTGGCGCCGCGGGCCACGCATTAACCCATTTGAGCCGAGCACGAGGCTGGACCGGCCGCAAGGCCCGTTTTTCAAATGTTCGGTATGACCCGACCGGGAATCGAACTCAGCCTACCGGCTTTGGTGGCAAGTGTTCAATTCCGCTGTACCACGGCCCTGATATAGACAATATTGGTTTCAAACCACGCAGGTGTATTGGAGCAACGGGTAATTACCTTCGAATGTCGACCTTCGAACTGTCGAGCAAGCAGGTTGCCGAGCCATCGCTCCAGGAGAGGAGTGATGCCTCTCATGAAGAAGATCCACACACGCCATCCAGGGGCCCAAAAGCCACATCCGGGACCTTTGCCGACAGGGCCCTTTAAAAAAAACAGCATGTGAACATTGCGTGACACTCACAGCGCAGCTATTGCATAATTTTTGTGCAATGGAAGTTGTTTGCGGCGTCTCCTATAAAGCATTTACGAAAAATGGCGAAAACCTAAGTATACCGGCGCACATTTCCGACAGTCAACCAGTTTCTAGACGCCATAGAGCCATGCATCAGGCGCAACGGAATATCGCACCAAAAATCGTTTTAGATGAGTGTGACGGCGGTCACGTGACTTTGACGTCAGCGTGAGCTGTAAATAGGACAACAGCAGCCTTACAGCGGTGGAATATGACTAGTCGAGCGGGGAATCGCCATTGTTACTACGCCCGTATCTGTTAGTGTTCTTATTTCCTTCTATAAAAGGGCCGCAACACTGATCCTCGAGGCTTACACCAGAACCGACGGGTCGCAGTGGCAGAAAATCAGCGTAAAGGCGACTCACGGTGTTGAATCTGTAGTAAATGACGTGCTTCAGATCTTTGCACATCCTGATCTGTCTCATCAGCTTGTACTTGTAACGATACATCCCGGTCAGCTGGCCGACATGGGCGAAGATGTACTGGAGACCGTCGGAAAGCTGAAAAACATGTCGCACAAAACGGTGCAGTTTGAAAACGACCAAGCTTGATCTTTTTCTCTTGATGCAAATGGTCTTACATTGCTTAAAGGGGGCGTTGCTTATTATCAAGGTACATTTCGCACGTCCGCGAATGCTCAATCTTGCACACCCAGTAAAAGCCACTCAAGTATCTCTGTGCTTTAACAATCATATAACGATAGAGGCAAACACACAAAAACGCGTATTTAACCCGGCCTGATGGCATAGTTGTCGGAAGATGGGAACTTTGGCCACCTGCTTTTGAAATTTGAGCTTTTGCTATTACCGTTTGAGCAGAAAGTTATTTTTCTCTTAGTTTCGAGTTGTTGCCTCCCTTGGAAAATTTAACTATTGCTCCAACCCCGGAAAAGAAACCTTCCGACGCCAACGCATGATGGCGATTACGGGCGACACACAGTGACGTAACTAGAGGTTTGAGCCAGGGGGGCAAAACTTAATTGAAGGGGTCCCACTGTCCACTGTACGGGGCCACTACCCAACACTCAGAAAAAAGTTAAAATAGCAGCGAATCCGGATGTAGTGGATGTCTGTATCAGCTAAAAGAAAACAAAACACCCCGAAAAACGCAAAAAAGCAACAACCTACAGAAAACCAAAAGAATACCAAATATCAAAATGTCAGCTAAAGGAGGCCCAATTTTTACATTAAGCTTCCCAAGAGGGACGCATCGCCCCCCTGCCTCACCGTCTGTTACGCCACTGGCGACACGCCGTGCAAAATAACTGCGGCCGAGGCTCCTCCGCGAAAGGAAACCGCAACACACCGGGTTACCTTCGCCATCAGCAAAAAATCTGGACACTGACCTGAAACGCGTCCACGTTCCCGAGCCTGTACTGCACGTGGCTGTCGACCACCAGCTTGGTGAGGCGCAGTATCTCTCTGCACAGATGGAAAGCGTTGCCGAAGCGCGACTTCTTTCGTTCCTTGGTCGTGAGTGTCTTGACCGGCTTCAGGTTGAAGTTGTAGTCGAGATGCAGGTAGTTCAGGTTCTTGCGGTGGATGAGCAGGTTGAGCATGTTGTAACCCTGTCGACAAACAGAAACGTCGCGCGCGTTACATGGGAGCACGTTTTGGGGCAAAAAGCGTAGACGCACCGTGACGATCACACTGTTGGCAGATATGAGCACTGGATTTGGACTATAACGAATTTCTTGGTATTTGGAAGGAGTTGATGGAAAATTGCGGCATTTTTGGTGCGAAAAACCGTATTTATCTTTTGGACTGAATTTGGACTTCAAATTTTAAAAATATTTTGGACTATATTTGGTCTTGGACTGAGTTTTAAAAATTCAGGACTGGGTCTGGATCGCAGCATATGACAATCGGCTCATCTATGCCTGCTGGCACGATTGTCTCAAACAAACTTCTCAAAAGATCTTTTTTTGATTTTTAGGTGACGGTAATTGGTGGCAGACCGAAGCCTGAAACCTGCTTCTTGCCAAGGCGGTTGAGGCGAACGCTCTTGACCAAGGAGGTCTACGGCGATTCACTCAGCGGCCGTGGATCGAACACCCAACCTTTCAATTGAGAGACGGACACTCCGCCACTGAGCTATCGCAGAGGATCTTTCTAAATCTGAAATATTCGACTCCTCGTTCATATATGTTTTAGACTTCCGACCGCCCACTGGTCAACTGCCCGCAAACAGAGGTTAACAACAGGGAAGTCACGTGATCTCCGGCCGTGCCTTCATGGAGTCTCATGAATTCGTCAGCCATTCTTGCTCCGGTCATTCAATAGCACAGAAGTGCACAGTTTGGGCGTCTTTGCAACACATTCGAAACACACTAATTACACAATACGTAAACCTAACAGCAACGTGTTTTGGGGCACAGCCCCACAACTAACCTGCCTCGTGACTTGCAGTCCCACTTCGACCCAATCCAGCTTAGTCGACTGAAAGAACTTGGTCGCTTTAAATGAGCGAAACAGATATCTGAACAATTAAATAAGTCTGACGATACGATTGAATAAGTCTGACGATACAATTTCAGACGAAAGGTTCGAACAACTTTGTGTTGCGTTGTCGTTTCAGCCAACGAAGATCTTGTAACAACCGTAAAAAAGTTTGTAAAAAAACAAAGGAAACAAAACCAGTTTGAATCATCACAACTATCACCGCCATTTCATTTAATCCTTGCAGCGTAACTACAGCTATCGGAGCAATGATCGAACTTTCTTGGCTTGTTTCAATAAAAATAAACGCACGTTCATAACTGCACTCGTTACACAAACTGTTTACACTGAAGGACTGTTTATCAACCACATTCACTGACCATCAGCATTTTTATCAGCAATCAGACAATTTCTACGACTTCACACTAGAAACAGACATCGTTGAGGTCATTGCCGACTTTTAAAAGAAAACATTGAACGCAAAATAGTTTGAGAGTCGTCTCGGTTGGGAGCGACTCGCCACCAACGGCAGCCAAGGCACGCACCTCTTCTTCTGTGGTTTCGGGGGTCTTTGCTTGAGCGCGTTCAGCACGAAACATTTGAGCAGCTTCTGATAAGAGACACGCACTTTGACCGGCTGTCCGGCGGGACAATGCTCTCTGTACCTGGATTGCGGAACAGAAGGACACATGAAGTCGTTGACTCTTGCCTCACTTTGATTAACCACTAACTGCTGTTATTCACAGAAAAAAACGTAGCGCACTTAACATGAAACGGCTCGTTTTTACGCACCCATTTTATTCAAATCTGCAAATGCTCTGCATGGTTCAACGCACACGACCTTCATGGTTCAACGCACACAGCCTCACCAGGTCTTGACGAGCGGGATGTCGACGGCTCGGCGCGTCCGCGCGGACCTCAGGTTGAACGGACGGGGGGCCCAGAGCAGGGCGATGCCGTTCGCGGTGTTGTCGGTGTACAGCGGGGTCTCTTGAAGCAGAGGCTGAACGTACTCCTCCAGTTCGAAGTCCTCCACGTCGTCGTCGAAGGTGGGTTCGGCAGTCTGGCGAAATAAGAAAAGGTGTTTTTTTGGTTTGCCCTTGCCGATGATGTAAACGTGATCAAGCGGCAAAAATGGAATAAATTTGAAAGGCAGGCGATCTTCCGGTGGCAGTCGGAGCGGTCGGTTCACTGGCCCGAACTCGGAAAGCTTGAAGCCTCCAACGAAGAAATGAATGCGAGCTTCCACCGCACTTTCCAACTCGGCTAAAGGAGCGCTTCAACGGCTTCTGCGCCACTGGGGATGTTATGCTTAGACTCTGTGTTTTCTTTGCTTGCGCGGTTTCTGCCATGGGCATTGGTGATGACCGTTACACAGCAGGCACGAATGCAGTAATAATAGAAGATTATATCTGAATAAGATTGTAGGACTAAGGATGCGTAGTGCTACATGAAATCGATTTTCTATAAAATAAATTGTCCCGATCGATTCACTTGTTTGCCACTTTTGTCGAGACCAGTCAGTTGTCACTTGAATACAGATATGTGCAAGTCCCTGTGATTCCTCGAAAGCTTGCAGCAAACCTTGAGCTTTTTAGTGTTCTTACGTACCGTTGATCATCTTTCTTCTTTCAACAGGCACACCACAACACTTGCTTTAAAAAGAACGATCACTAACTTTTTATCTCCAACAAAATGACGTTGACAGTACACCAGAGCTGAAACAACGCTTAATTGATCAGAGCATAACAAGGTGTTACCTTTACAGTGTGACGGTGAGAGATGGGGTTGATGATCGGGTCGAAGTAGAAGGCTGGCAGGTCAGGATCTTCCGTCTTGATGAAGACCACGTTCGGTGTATGGTACCTGCATGAGGTTAAATGCAATTTTGTGTTTGTGTATGGTACCTGCATCCAGGTAGATGCATTCGTACGTTTGATTTCCTACGTTTTGAGCATAGCTTAACCACACAACCAACGGTGAACTAAATGGGGAGGGCAAACTAACTTGTAGCGCTTGCAAAAACCGCCGCTCAATCCCTTACAAGGGGGAGGTCGCTGGCAACAGAAGCCAACATGCTACAGCAGGGGTGGCCAAACTTTTTGACGCGAGGGCCGAATTCGCGACTGCCTGGCCATTGCAGGGCCGGATGCACTGCAATTTACGTGACAGGCAGCAGCCAATGCTTTTGCACTGCTGTCCACAGTCGGAAAGCTGGTGCTTGAAAAGATGTGCACGGTTTTTGGCGGGCCGGATTAAACTGGTCGGCGGGCCGTAGTTTGGCCACTCCTGTTCTACAGAATAATATTCGCAACGACAAAGTGGATTTTTCGCCATCATTTCCAGCAGTTAGTGACTGAGAGTAACATACACTCACCACGCCAGGTGAACAAACTTGGGCAAGTTGTTGTAAAGGTAGGGAAACGCGATCTTGTACTCGGTTCGAATCTGCTGACGGATGATGATCTTGTTGATGTCGTTGAACTCGTTCCAGTCTTCATCTCTATAGAAACCAAAACAAAAGTCTCAGGTGGTTGTGCGAGGCCTTGGCAAAAATGCAGGTTTACGCATTGCAGTGGAACGTTCGCCATTATGAAGCCTATACTGGAACATTCATAAGATTATATCAGTTTGCAGGTTAAGCTAAAAATATTCTCACTCACTAAAACAGTAAACGGATCGGAGTGGTTTCCAATCTCGCAACGGTTGTTGCAAGCTGTTTCTCGCATTTCGCCAACGTCACCAAGTTGGTTGGGGAGGACCTCATCAAGCATGTTTGGGAGGACCTAACCAAGCATGTTGGGGAGGACCTCACCAAGCAGGTTGGGAAGACCTCACGTGAAACCCCAATCGATATTCACGAAACCCAGACCAATGCAGTGAAACAACGTACGCTAAAAAACGAGCAGATAAATGTTGAAAACTTACTGCAGGGTGTTGTCCCGAACCAGGGGTTCGAACTTCGGACCTCCGGGTATGGCTTGGTTCAGCGCTTTCGAAGTGAAGAAAGCTTTGAGGTCGAACAAGTAGAAGTAATTGTCGTCGACCAAATCAGTGATGAGTTGATTTGCCATTCGATACAAGGATGAAAGCTGAGGCAGAGTGAGGTTCCATCGACGGTACGTAGAACCGTTTACAAATCTGGTGTAGAATGAGACAGGGTGTACTTGCAGCAAAATCAAAGACTATATGATAGCTTCCAGTCAGAGAAAGATCGACTTTGATTGGTCATCTTTAATTTCGTCACCATTGCCAGTTTGTAGCGCACAAGCGAAAAAAGGTTTTAGTTTTACGATTGTGTGAAGTACCGTCTGAATTAACTCCAAACACCAAAATGCAATATTAAGGTGCTTTCTTGTATAACAACACTACGAAATTTCCTTCTTGGCTAGCACAACTTGATCCAGTAACAGCAATAACATGCATGTCGCTACTGCATTAAATCATACAGCAGGCTAGCACAGTCATAAGGCCGCGCATGGGTTGAATCCAGCAAGAGGCTTCGAACTTTTCTTTGAATGAGGGTGCTTTCACGACGGCCGCTAAAGGTTTGCGTTAATTACTTCTGTCAAGCACTTAATCAAACGTATAACGAGTTCGTGATTAAAAAAAAAATTAAACAGATCAACAAACACCAAAATAAAAACATTGTCGCAACCGACGCCAGCCGACCACGCACTTGGGGTTTTCAGCCAAAGCCCGATGATCGTAGAACCATTCCAAGACCGCGGCGTCCTCCTCCGGGTCGAGCTCCATCTGCGAAAAGCACCAACAGGAGGCGTCAACAGCGCGGCGTTGCATGGCAACCGCTAGCCGGAAATAATGGCCAGCAGGAGGAAAACAAGTTTCAAATAATAGCAAGAATGTCGCTTGTGGTGCTTCGCAACTTCTGCAGCGCAGCATTTTCGCACCTGTATCGGCTCCAGGGGTTCCACGTCCAGGACGTTGTCGGCGTAATCCAAGGGCGGTTCCTCGTCGTCGAAGGGAGGGAAGCGCATTCGCTTGAAGTGACGTCGGTCGCGCTTTTCGCGACGCATCATGATCCACATTGTTCTGAAAAGACAGTGCCGTTCGTTCCTTGAAAATGGTGACGAAAACCCGTCCCGTGTCACATCAATTTAGGTCGTTTCAGGTTTTTTGCTAAGACAGTGTTGCTCAAACTTGTTATTGACGTGACTCAGATAATTTTGGCAAAAATTACACTGGCCACTGCCTTGTTAAGCATAGGCTATGTTTTTATACGCATAAACACACACGTTATTCAGAAGTAGCGAATTTATTCCTGTATGCAATTCAGTGAGAACTTGCTGCTGAACACAACCAATGTGTTCCCACGTTGTGGTAAATAGATGTCTAAGATAACTGTATTCTAATATTTTTTGTCCTTACTCCGTGGTCCACTCGAAAACCGAGCTATGGCCCAAAGGCTGAGAAACACTGTTCTAAGATGATCTGTGATAACGTTGGATCAATAGGTTGCATTTTTTTCGCAAAAACAAAAGCCAAGCTCTGTTTGGGCTGGACTCGTGCTATAACGTTTTGTTTCAGTACCGCAGCACCTACAGTGCGGGGAGCAAGTTAACCAATGCCGGAGAACAGAGATAGCTCGAATATGACTGAGTTCACACTAGAACATAACTACCACTGAAAAAAGAGAAAAAGTGCGGATCCAAAACAGCCCGTGACAAAATAAGCGACAGTTCTCAAATACAGTCATCACTTACCCCCACTGAGAGATGTACAATGGTTCGATAACCCAAGGTATCTCATTCACAAACGTGATTGCTCCAGTAATGTGGTAAATCACAGGGACGTCGCGTATTTGTTCCCATGGCATTGGCATGTTTTCCAACAGCTTCAACACAGCGTGAGGCATGTATTTCAAAGCCCTGCGATAAACGCAAACACAAGAAATGTGAGCTCAACTTGCAAGCCTACAAATGAAAAGTCAATGGATTGAAAAGGGCTGATGGCGTTGAAATTATTTTTTGAAGCACTGTGATACAGGTATGGGAGAAAATGGGTAACCTATAAAGTGAAAGTGATGAAAGGAACGCAAAGCTTGCGTTTCAATCATGGCAAACAACATTTTAAGAATGCTCTGAAGTGTCTACAGAGAAATCGTGTTTGCTGGAGTAAAGTTACAATGCATTTGTAAGGCCTTCTCAAAAAGGTTACCAAAAATAGCATAAACGCATGCTTGAAGTAGATTCGGATCCACTACGGGAAACACGGATCCACTACGGGAAACACGGATCCACTACGGGAAACACGGATCCACTACGGGAAACACGGATCCACTACGGGAAACACTATTTGAGAAAAAGTTGTAATTTTGCTAGAGACACACCATTGAGCAAATAGGCCAGATACTGATTAAATGACCTTGTCATGTTGGCTAATATCAATCAATGGAGCCAATTATTTTCAATGTGCTTGTGTACACCAGCGTTCTTGATAATGCATATCGTTGTTCTTTAATGCAATATATTGTCAATTAAATTTGTGTGTGTGTCAGATGATTGCTTGGAAGTGCTTGACATGTAAAGAACTTCCTTATTTTTTCTGCAAACAAAGGAGTTAATAATAACTAACAGTGTCGATTTATTTTATTTTTTGCAGTGAGCTACTAATTCACAAAAAATGTAAGGCCAGAGCATTAAGATGCAAAGCACTTATGGCTCAAAGCATTGTGTAGCAGTGTTTCAAAGTTGATAAAATTAATGTTACTGTCTAAAAGTCTACATTGCTGACAGCAAAATTATGTGGTCATTCATGTTGTCCCTCATTTAAAACAAGTTGTGACATATTTCCAACAGAATAGCCAAGGCTGCTCAATTGGCTAAAACAAGCAGACACCAATTAATTGGCAAAATCGACAATAACTGATTATCTGTAGTTCAATTGCTGCAACCCTAAATTTTGTATATAGTTTGTTTCCTAGAGTGTATACTCATAGTTTAACTCTGCAAATGCTGGATGCTGCAACTGCCATATGTATTTTCAATGTCCTTGGTACTTGCTTCAACAAGATGTGTTTTCAATTGGATCACGACAGGTTTATTTTCAAAAAAATAATCTGCAAGACACAATGCATGCTGCATTCCATCATACCCAAGGTACACACGCTTGTCATGTCTGAACTTCCTGTTGGTCATATCACCATGATTCTTTACAATCTTCCGCACATGCTCAGGAGGCATGTCTTCCTTCTGGGGATCAACAAAACCAAACTTCCTCTTTTCAGCATATCTCTTGTTTTGCAGTTGCTGCCACCTTCAAAAAATGCCAGTTGCAAACTGCAGATCAGCTTTAAATTACAAGCAAGCAACCAACACAACGGTGTTGTTGACATGATCGACCCAGACAGTATAAGCAATATATACACGCAAGATGCAGTGTGGTGAAACCTAGTGATGTTGGTCAGCTTCATAACAAAAAAAACATTTAAATCAAATAATTAAATTATTCATTTAAATTTAGCAAAAAATTGACCAGTTTGTATAGTAAATGAAAAGGTTTACCAAAATAAAGTACCCATTGGAATATTCTTCCGCAACTTTGATACAATGATGTAAAAATCACAGGCAGAAAATAAATATTTCTAAAAACTGCAGCAATCTATGAAGTCAGAATATATTCAAATCGTACTTGCGAGACTTTTCCTGCAGCTGCTCTTCTGTTAGACCTCCTGCCACTGGGGGAGCAGTTCCAGGGGGTGCAAGGGACTGCTGGACCAATCCTGGCGGAGCAGGATATCCATAACTGACATCCATGCTTCTTCAGCAACCAATGCTGGATGTCAGTTACAAAAAAAAATTTATGAGCAAAGTCTGAAGAAAAATATATGTAATATGCTAATGAAGGACCTGCTAAGTTATCACTGGTTAATGTATAACCACTTTGGTGGCAAAAACCACTGGACACATACATATTAACACTTTTAGAGCCACCTGGTTTCGGCGATTTTCGCAAAAAAAACAGCAGTTTTCAGTTGCCTTACCAACGCTCTAGCTCCTCCGCCCATTATGCTAGAGAGCTGTTCAGCGGCTCAAACGGATCGGTCAGTCTAGTAGATTGCAATCGAAAAAAATTTTTTTGCTTGGGGGGTGCGGTTTTTTTGTGAGTGACGTCATAATTGGAGGACTTTTTGGCCACCTTGGCCCACTTTGCCTGGCCCTGGGTGCCAACCGTTAGGTGGTAGTATTTCGCTGAAGTTTTTACTGGAAACTAGGC
>JGI24159J19872_10003464_pt1 | contig 19663 bp, 9 predicted proteins | sample Ectturendosymbi4_FD_19872 | JGI IMG/M metagenome (IMG submission 19872) | reverse complement strand
AAAAATGGGTTTTTTATCGAACAAAATATGGGTACGCATCTTTTTGGGTCACCCTGTATATCAACTAGTGTTACAGTAAGTAAAAATGTGAAATGTACTGCATGAGAGGCTGGTATTACTTCATTCATAAAAATTGCTGAGCAATTCAGGCATCTTACGATATACTGTGCATATTGTACTATAACATTTTGAGACATTCACCTCAAAGTGCTATTTTGCAGAATGTCTTGAAACCACAAAATTATGCTTTTGTAATGCATACATGGTTGACAGAAACATGTCATCCTGGAATTGGGTAAATAAAAACAAATCACAGTCCTACTGTAGTGGTCCAAAGGATGCATCTAATTTTTGGTAGTTATGGTTAACATAGAAACTTTCTTTAAAAAGACTTTACACTGCAAAAAACACAAAATTATTTTTGTTGCGGATATTCTGTCCAGTAACAACTTCAGACCAACAAATGGAAACTTGTGAAATTTTCCAGACTTCAGAATGGCCTAATTTGCAACCTTACTGTGTATTCATCATATGATTTAGGTTATGGTCATTGCTGGTTCGCCACCTCAGGTCAAGGGTGGTATGTTCATCATGGTTTTGTAATGCATTTGTTTTCATCAGGTTCGTTGGTGCATACAAAGTAACCACAAGCAAACACACCCTTCAGAGGTGGTGCCCTCTTCAGCTAGTTTCAATGATGAAAACAAGCAATCCAGATACGTGTTTTTGTGGATGACAAATGATGAGGTTTGAAAGCATGCCTGCATCCTTCAGTTATTGGTTGTTGATGCAAGTACTGAAATTCAGAAATGTTAGGAAATCATTGAGATGCTAGATGTGACATGTGTCTAATTTTGGCATTTTGTTGCGTTTGAGTAAAACTTACATGTTTAAACTGTGCTGTAATAACATGAAGTAATTTTCTGACACTACTCAAACCAATTTGATCAAATGACAGTTCTAGGTAATTGCTTGCTGTTGAGAGTTTTTATAGAACCAGTGCTGTTTTTAAATTGTCTGTTGTTTGAAAAAAAATTAAATAAAAATACATTTTTTCACAACACCATCTTTGCTTTATTCAATATGATCCACACAGTCAGGTTGTGTTTGTATTTCTGACTGAAAGCCTTGCATTTTGCTGCGGATGTCAGAGGATTAGGCGGTAAAGGGGTGAGTGCATGCTTGAAACAAGTATGATTAAATGTAACTATAGCTTACTGCACCTTTCCTGTAGATATAATGGAAACTTTTTCTTGGAAAGACCAACTACCTGCAATGTGTGCTGCCAGAAATGTCCGTAGTGTGGTGTCAACATTTTAAGCTACGTACATAGCAAGGGGCATCTGTGATTTGTTTCAGTATTACAAAACTTATTGTTATTGTACTACTATCCAAATTGCTATCCAACTTTTTTTGTGCCGCTGAGATATTTCGGTCAATTTTTTGCTGGGACATTTTGGTCACTGGAACATTTCGGTCATTTGTCTCACAGTTATATTAAAACTCTGTGTAGCAGTGTTCATTAGCCTAAATTTCCAGATATTCTGACCAAAAATGACTTAATTTTTTTCAGTCATTTCAAAAACGTTTCAGTCTATGATTGAAAAAAACAACAACTATAGATTAAAAATTGTTTTCAGTGTATACGAAGCTGGAGGTCAACCTGTTATGCAATTCGAATAAAAAACATAAACAGCAATATTCAGTGTTTTGTAAAAATGTTTAAAAGATTTTCCATGTTTTTTGTACTTGCTTTTAGGATACTTGCTGAGTGCAACGACAACATCAAAACTTACAGACAATTGTATTCTTTAACTTCATTTGTGCGTGGAATTCAGATTGCAGAATATATTCTAGAATTGTATTGGTTTTTCAGTTGACCGTGTGCTGTCCTCATCTGTACACGACAGATGTGACAGATGAAGTCATCAATCAAACTAATAGCGATGAAGCTGCCGATCAGGTTGATGCAAATTCCGATGTTGAAGATTTGGATGACATGCGGCATGGTTAATGCAATTAACGTCTGTTGTTTTATGTGTTGTGTGTCATAATAGCAGTTAAGCTTTCAGAAATGTGGTTGTTGAATTGGTTTTTGTGTATTTTTGTCGGAAGTTCGATAGAGCGGTATATCAGACATTAACGGAAAGTAGGTACTTAGTGTAATCCCTTGTATATACAGTGTATATATATTTTTGTATGTATCAAAATGTATGTGCTTGACACTTTCCAGCGGTTTTCTGCCGATAAGCTCGATTGTCCTTTTTTGCAATGCTGAACATCGCGACCAACACAACTCAGTCGAAGTTTGAAGTCCTTGTGCGAATAGGATTCGTTTCGATAATTGCGTTTGTCATCTTACTCCAGCCAATAATGATCAGAAGTAGGGCAACCAAAAGTCAATAAAGTCAAAAATTTTCTGCCTTTTTAAAAGTTTATGAAACGTCCACAAGCCAAATTTAACGTTGATACCATGAGCCACTCCAAAGTTATTAGGTCAAAACAAAGTAAAAATTTATCATTAGGTCAAAATTTTCTTGCAGCACACTTTTTTTCTCGTTATCGATATTTTATTAAAGTTACAACAAAAGATTTTGATATGTTTTTGCATGCTTAGTTGCAATTCTGAAATAGTAATGGGTTTGTTGCGACTTCTGAGGTAATAATGTTGTTTAGCTCACAACTGGACGAATGAATATTAAGTGGACTAGGCATGACAATGTAAGAAACGTGGTCTTACAGTGGCGTACTTGGTTGGTCAAATCCTCAAACCATTAATAATGTTTTAACTTTATGATATTCGCAGATTTGACTCTACTGTAGTTATTAATGTACTTATCAACATATCATGCCTAAGGTTAAACAACCAAATTCTTTAAAAGTTCAAAGTATACCACATGAATAGGTTTCTGAGTTTACCTCTACACCTAAGGGTGAATTAGTTTGCAAATACTGTGACTGCTTAGTGAAAAGTGATAAAAGGTTAATGGTGGAAGCACATCGCTGCAGTGCAAAGCATCAACGAGGTTCGTTTCATAAAATGGAAAGTAGCCAGACATTTTTAAAACATGCTATACTAGATTTTGCAGATAAACTACTTTTTGTTTCATGTCAACAGAACAAACTTGTTGGTTTGTTTTCTAATACTGTATATGAATATGCTTTGCATTCCTCATTTTAACTGTAAACGCAGAAAATTGACAGGTCAAAATAAAGTCAAAATTTATAAATTATAAAGTCAAAATTTTAAGTTTTTAGATAAAAAAATTGATTGCCCTAATCATAAGATGTAGTGTAGTCGTTTGCCTCTGAAGGTGCAACCTAAATGTAAATTTACGTTTGATTTGTGAGCTCGTAAAACAATTATCTCTACCACGTAGTTAGGCTTGATTTCATTTCAGATGTGAAGAAGCTCGTGAACCGTGCTCGCAAACAAATGCACCGACTAAGGAACTTGTCGAAACCATTGCCAAGTTTATCCCACACAATCAAGGTAAACAGTGCATTAAACGCGCTGTGATTTAAAATGTTACCGTGTCCGCCGTAGGCCAGAGAGTAGAGTTGTGGAATTTCTTGATCGTTTACCAAGTTCGTTTTTATGTATGCAGATGTAGAACACTTCATAAAAAGAGTTTGTTAGGGCACTAGAAACCATTAAACTATTTCAATGTGAGGGAAAGTATTTCACAGATAACAAACTTGCTCAGGATAAAACCATGGCATTTTTAAAACCTTCAGTTTTCGCTCTTTCATTTTTCTCAATTTTTCCATCGCTGCGTCTATGATCTCTCCATCCAGTTGTTGTTCGCTTCGGAACCTGTTCGGCGTGCAGCCGAGTAATCTTGAAGGTTTAAGAAACATCGTTGAGGAGCACCTGAATTTGCTTTTTGGAGTTTGATGATCGAATTTGCTTTTCCAGTTTAATCATTAGAAAATCTTATATTCTGATGAGAGCTACCGCAAAGTTTCGTTTGTATTTGCACCGTAAACTACTTACCAGATTGCTAACTAACCTGCTGAATACTTGAAATGGATCACAAGTATCGCCAATGAACAGTGCCGTGGCAAGGCAGCCCCGTACCCCGCGGTCAGGGGGGGCGACCATTCGTAGGGGCCCCACAATGTATATTGTATTAGTAAAATAGAGCCGTCTCTATACCCTTGACTTTTACTCTTCTGGTTTTTGCACTCAATGGAGAGCCGCGTGTAATATCATGATTCGTTAATTCCGAAATAGAATTGCAGACGTTCGAACACTATAGCAGTATTTTGTAAAGTTGTAGTGATATTAAAGATGATAGTAAACGTGATATTAAAGATGATATTAAAGGGCCCCATCTGGATTTTTTTTTGGGGGGGGCAACAACCTTTCACGCGGCTCTGCAAATGAAAGTACCAGAGGAAACACGGACATTGAGATGTTACATTTATAAATTATTTACCTCTCAGGTTCAGTGGAGGGCGTAACGTATTCACTTTTATGGCGCACATTAACATTGAAAACGAAGGCGAAAATTAGGAAAATGTGTGCAGCGATCAGCCAGAGCCTTGACTCGAGCCAATACCTTCTTGTAGAACCAAACCAATCTCCACAGGAACTAAGAAGTAACGTAAATTCAAAGCCAAATTCTATGCATGTATTTTTTATTTTCAAGCATTCTGTTGTTGTTGTGCTGTAGTCTGATGTCCACGTGTGTTTTCCATCAGGAACTTGTGAAGGATTCTCCGTGAGTTAAATGCAGTTCGCTAGCTGTGCCCAAAAAGACTATGAAGTCCCTTTAATAGATTCGTACTATTTGGTTGTCTACGCACAGTGCAATGTAATAAAAATTTTTACGTCCACGTGAAACTGTTTCTTTACATATTTAACGATCTTTGGGGTTGTTACAGCAAAGCCAGTCTGGGCTATGTCTATTCAAGACTTTGGTTAGATGAAGGGCTTGTGTGACCCGACTGCGCTCCCGTTCTACTTACATTTGTTGTCTCCGTGCAATCGTTAACTGTAACGCAGCTTACACTGTGCAAAAAATTCAACCCCGTAAGTAAATATATACACAGCATCAAGCCGAAATGGGTTGCGAAATGTAGGAATTAACCACATGCAAATCATTTTTTGTAACAGATCAGTAGGAACCTTGTTTTTTCTTTTCGCTGAGACATTTCGGTCATGTGTCCGAAATAGCTCAAAAAATCTGTCATTTTCTCGGTTTCGGATATTTTTTCATGGCTGGAAAATGCATTGTGACCGAAGTGGAAGTTTTTTCGGTCATTTAAAAAAGTCAGTCAATGGCCGAAAAAAAACAGGAGCTATGCCAGAGGTGGGAAACTTCAGAGGGAGCTATGCATCTTTGAAAATCGGGCAGTGCGCTCAAAGATAAAACTACATACAGACAACATGGGTAATAAAAACAAATCATCAATTTTTTTTCTAACTTGCAGCAAACATAATCCCATAAAGGGACGCAGTTGGGGATCACCCCTGAGATATGCCAAGACCAATATGACATTGTTGATGAACGATCGACCATGGCAAAACACCTGCTAAAAATCGGTGTCATTGAATTTGAATTTTATTTTTTTATAGGCCAACTGCTTGACAGGGCTTTTCTGCAGGGCATTGCGGTTGGTGCGTGTTGTTAACATGCTTGCTTGCTGCCATATGCTGCAATTTAGTTGTCTAAAGCTATTTACGGCTTGGGATTGTGTGAGTGTAGATTCGTGTTGGGTCTTCAGGTGTACGCCAGCTCCGACTGTAGTGCCAAGGACCAGGTGGTGGCCGGGATGTTTACGCGATGGGAGAATAAAGGCATCTGAGGAGTTACGTACTCTAATGTACTTTTCTTTCAATCTCTCTGACCTGTAACATGCGCCCAACAATCTTAAAGTGCTTCCGCCGTAAACCAAAGCTTGTAAATTGTGCAGTTTCTTTTCCTGATCCATGGCGTGCACTGCGCAGAGATAAGATTTCTGTCCAACTTTTTGCGCTCCTGCTCAAAAAATATCGAACCGCAGGGAAGCTACATGTTACATTACTGCGATCCACGTACTGCAAGACCAAACATATTGTAGGTAACAGCAAACTTATCGCTGCAATGGAACAACATCTTTTAATGGCTTGAGAGAAGTCGGATAATTTTCTTCACGCGGGGCATGTGGCTACTATAGATATTAAAAATCCTTGTCCCACCCGGTACGTCTTTTGCTTTGTGCAGGTGCTAAGTACTTACGCTAGCCTCGGGTCCTTGGCTGGTATCTTTAGAGAAACTGGTGCCCTTGACCTTATTTTGGAGTTGCTTTGGACAAACGATGTGGACACAAGACGTTCGGCGGGTAAAATGCTTCGAGCTCTCGCTCTACACGATGCAGGTAAAGTGTAATTGTCGCTTAATCAGCCTTTATGCCGCGGAACTCGATAAGTTCATAGTTTCCTTACTTTAAGGATTGTACCCCCGGTGTATTAATTAGTATTTACCGAAGCTAGCGTTACGAATTAGTTACAGCTAGAAGTTAACCGAGTGGCATCGCAGTTTTAAGCTATTTTGTACTGATGGCTACTGAAGTTTTGTTGAGATTGAACACGACGCAATTGACTAAATACGCTTGTCTTGCTGAACAAGGTATGACGATGAAAACCATGGTTTTGTTTTCATTTTTAACCGTTGCGATATGATTCCTAAACTACGTATGTGCTTGAAGATTTTTCTTGTTTTTGTTGGCGACTGTTCTTCAAGGTTAAACTTCGAGAACCAGTGCCGAAATGTAAAAAAATCTGTGCACGAAGTAGCGCGACGATATTGAAACTGATGTGTTGGGATTGGCGGGCCAGAGAACATTTTTTCAGCTTTTTATCCATGAGTTGAATCTGAAGCGATCAATCTCCTAGCCTGAATCAACTAAATTTATCCGTCGTATCGAGCTGTCTGTAAAAGAACGGATTTTTCTTGTCGCAGGCAGCAGAGCCTATGTTCTTCTGTCGCTCACGCAAGATGAGTCCGATGGTACAAACGAAAGCCACAGCAAACATTACGCCGATTTCGAAAATCGCGTCATGGTGATGGAGATGTTTGCAGAAACCGCGTCCGGGGAGGAAGCGCACGCTGTTGCGTTGGATTCCGTTCAGCTTCCACAGGCGCGCGTGCTCATGTTTAGTTTCTAAGTTTTTAGGCAGGACAGAATGCGGTATCTAGAGTTTTCCGCTGATAATAATAGTCGGGTTACTTCGTTCATTTGGTTAATTCGTCGGTAACTTCGGCAGTTAAACGGCTGACAGGGTCAAAGCACAGTCGAGTGCAAAAATGTTGGTGTGCATTTGTGTGGCAACTGCTTTTATACAGTTCAACCACGTGAACCAGCAGATGATCTTTAGTTGAATTTAATGCGAGTGCTGTCAGCCTGACTGCTTTTTTTCGCTGAAACATTTCGGTCATTTTTTGCTGAGACATTTTGCATTTTGGTCACTGGAACATATCGGGCGTTTGTCTCACAGTTATAGTAAAACTCGCCATAACAGTGTTTTTTAGCCTATATTTTCAAACATGTTTCCGTCATTTTTGAAAACGTTTCGGTCTATGACCGAAAAAAACCCGGCAGCTTGCAGTACTTATTATCTAGCGGTCTCGTCTTATGTGCTGAGTTTCAAACTACGGTTGAGTTTTGAATCGTCTCTTAAAAATTTGTATTGTTGAATTTATCATCAACCATCTTTGCCTTTTTCCGGCAGGCGTTGATGTAGCATGTCGTGAGAAACGTCTTCCCGCACGCCGCTCCTTTCCAGTGACAAAAGTGTTTCCACTGTAAAAGCAGTCTTGTTGATATCCTATTTCTTACTGCTATTCTGCGCATGTGTACTTCTTACTTTCGGTAGAAACGGCCTTTTCAATTGGTGCCTTTTTGTCGATATTGTTCATGCTACCACTTAAAATTCCAACCCCTTGTTTTGTCGCATGCAGTGAACTTGTGTGTTGTGTCAGTGGAGTTAATTTCATGTCGTGAAATTTGTGCATCTTTGAGCAAGGTATTTGATAATGCTTTGGACCATACTTGAATTTTACTTGTGGTGTGAGATCTATGACATCTGTATGCGACGACAACCTTTGAGGTATAGATTTGAAATTTACATTTGCTTTTAGGTGCCTGGCAAGGCGCTGTTCACATTGATGAAATGCTACTTGCGAGTGATGTCTCTGATGGACACAAATAATCAGCTGCAGGCTTGTCAAAACAAGCGATGCTCATGGATGTCCAATGGTGAGAGCCTAGGCGCACATGTTGAAAAATTTAAAGACTCAACTCTTGTTTTATCTTCGTGCTCAAGCGTATATTTCTTGATAGGAAAACTTCCCATTAGGTTAAAACTTTTTTTCTACATTGGTTACTGCCATGTGTTTCATAAGTAAGGTTGGCAGAAAACTGTATGTTAGAACCGTTGTATTTTTGATTGCAAACCATTCACCTGTAAGAAAATATGCTTTGCGTTTTTGGGTGCAACTTCATCCATTCGTAACTACAAAACATTTCAAAATAACTTTTAACGATCATGAGACTTAACTCTGCTGTCATCAAATCACCACAAATAGTTAGGTTCGGTCCAACTTGTGGCGCGATGTTAGCAAAAGCAATTGTCGTTTTGCATCAGACCTTGAAGTGTCTCAGTTTTGACAAACCGTACTGTGCAAATTACACCCTAAAACAGTGGTTCAAGCCAGTGATTTCGTGGCTTATGCGCAACTCCTTGGAACACATGACCAAAAGTTGTGTGCTTCAACGGAGAACGCGCGTGTGAATAGTTTATTCCTTGCCTGAACACCTGTCAGGTTTATCTCATCATGTGATCAAATGCACCATACAAAATTTTCATGAAAAAGTGTCATTTGTTCTGTTTCAGCGGAAAGGTGTCGTCATTCAAACCAATGTCAGATCTCATCACAATGCATCAAGTTAATCGCGTTTCGAACTCAAGTCGAGCGTTATTCATTGTTAAATGGCGCAGTTAGAAATGAATGAAAACTCGGCTTCACTGTCGCATCTCAGAATCCAGTAGCCACGGTAGTGACAAAGCAGCGCTGCGCGGAATAGATAAATCCATATTTGGAAGTTATGTTTACCAGTCATTCTTCACAGAGTTGCGTACAAACGTAATAGAATTTTGTTCTTCAGCCAGGCGGTGTATGCTGACGAATGGCTGCATTGGGCGTTTGTTTCGCTGTGTTTTTGTCCAACTTGCGTGTTCTTAAATAAAATTTTTGCCGACCTCATTTTTATCTTGGCGTGTTGTCCGCTCCCCCCTCCCCCGCCCCTCCCACACACACAGATGCATGACAAGACTGAACTGTCGACTTGCTTGAAACATCCAGCTCACACTCCTCTACGGTTGTAATCGGTAATCTCAGACCCCTGTAGAAACTAAGTATCAGTGTTAAGCTTCCACTGTTTAACCAGGGGAAGTAAGTAGCACTTCAATAGGTAGTCATGGCATCAAATCACTCTTTCAGCAACACGTAATATTCACAATTAACCAACTTACCGTGGAAGATTGCATTCGCTGATCGAAGCACGTATATTTCTAAGAACTTCCCTTATTACGTCACAGTGGGAACTCGCAGTGCTCTTCAAGTTGGCTTTGTGATGTGTAAGGCTCGCTCTCATACGTGTTGCTTGGGAGGATAATTTCCCGTTTTTAACTCGGAACCAGGGAACGTTTGGTGTTTGCTGATTGTTTGCGATGCAAAGCAGATGGACCCTGGCATCTTCTTAGGGGCGCAGATCTTTTTTACAGTAGATGGAACCTTGGTGCCCAAAAAACGGTGCCGACTCCAAACATTCTTGGCGACCCATGCGGAAGCTCTTACGACCCCAGGTTTGAGAACCCCTGATTTAGCTGGATATGTTCAACCATCCGAGTTACGAGCGTTGATATAATTTCGGAGATTGAATCGTTGTCGAAAATATAAACATTTTATGGTGAATTATCGAAATACCTCTCAAAAAACTTCATACGGGAACGGATACGAACAACTTATGATGCGGGAGCACAGACCAGTTTTACCCAGGCAAGCCAAACTAGTTCTTTGTAACTTTTCGTACAACTCAACACACCCAGTCTATGCAGCTACTGGCACACTGCAGCTAACTGACCACTAAAAAGTCTCATATATATTATTGCAAAAAAAAATAGCAGTTATGCCGAAAGAAAAAAGTCAAAAAATGTTTCTGTATACGGATGCCTTCTGCCAACACCACGATTTTTCGCTTCTTGATGCAAGTTCCCTGCAGCTTTATTATAGCGAAACGATTCCCGTTTTTAATTGCGAAGGAACGAAAAGATTGCGAAGAAAATAGCATCACCTTATTTTGGTATTATTTCCACTTCAAAGTGATTTGTGATTCCATTTATTGGCAACGTCGCGGATTTCCTCACGACTGAAAAAATTCTAAACTAGGCACTCGGCATGTGTACATGTGCAAAGCGGTTTGTTTCATTTCAATATTGGCAACAGTGAATTGTTTAAGTGAGGTGTTTTGACTACATGAAGACAACTGCTATTTCTTTCTGTGCAAATCTCAGGTGAGAGGGGCTCAGATTCCTTTACCCAGCAATTCGAAGTTGCTATGGCAATTTCTGATCTTATTTCTGAGCTGAACAGAATCATGGACTGGAACAACGAAGCCAAAAATATCAAAACTGGTAAGATTATTCAGTCTGTATTCCATGGGCAGCTAAAGTATTGGATGTTTTGCTCATAATATGGCGTCATTTTGACATTGGTTTTAGCGAATAGTTGCTGTTTTTTTTCAAATTGGTTTGATTACGTTCGTCTCGTTCAGAATTACTTCAAATTTTCAGAATTCGCGCGAAATTTAAAGCCGTTGAAAATCGCGCTTTGTTTATCATTCCAGCAAGTTAACAGTGTGCCGCTCTTTCCGGCAGCGTCCAAGGTTGCAGGCAAGCAGCCACTCGAAAATGTTCTTCCGTTATTGCATCAAAAGCGTGCCAAAGGTCAACTATCTGAAAGTTCGCGTGAGCAACCACGAAAATCTGCAGAGGTATATATCTGGAACAGGGCAGATTGTAGATTTGCTGTTCACTTTATTTGTTGCTCCTTGCATATTGCTTGGAGCAGGTTTGTGATGTTATGGACCAAGTATTTGCAGTCAGCAGGATTTTTTTGCATAGCTCTTGCGGTTAACTCAGTTGTTCCCAAACGAGGTGCCACAGACTGTGGCGTGTGCTGCAAGATCCTAGCAAGGCAAACAAAATAAACACTCAAAAACCTTGTGTATGAGGACTTGTCCAGCCAACACTTCACATGACAAAAGTGCCACAAGCTGTCGATTGCGTGGATACAGCGTCGAAGGGCTGTGAAGGTGGAGAAGCAGTAGGTTAAACTGGCGTGTTCGCCAGTGGGTTTGACATTTTAGACGTCATTTGGAAAATTATTAGACGCGATGGCCATATTTTTATTAGAACAAACGAATTCCGAACGTAGACGTTTCGTGCGCGAGCTCTGGTTTTTGAGATTCAGACGGTGCTTTTTTCAGATCATCACAAATCGTTTGTTTATGTGAGATTGTAGTGTGCCTACGCTTTAGGGAAATCAGTCTGCTGTACCCACGTAAGTGTGGAAACAGCCCACGCCCTGCACATGAATGCGCACGGTTTCATGCATCAGTAATTGCGATATATGGAGTTTGCACAATTGGAATGTCTTAGCGTTTCTTTGTAGGAAACCAGATGATTCTGTCGTTCTACAGCTGACGCAAACATTAAATGAAAACTTGGAGTGACTGCGACAAAACGATGCGACAATGACACTAAAAACTTTTTGCATCTAAGCCACCATCATCCGCAACTGAGACCAAACAGTTAGTTGAACTGAATTCAGAACTACTATGAACTACTATTTAAAAACCGCAGGCAAGCCAAGGGAAGCTCAATTGATCGCGTAAATACTGTTTTTCGCGCTTGCGCTCCATTGCACGTACATATAATAACCTACATATGCTTATTACGCTAGCGTTAGAAAACAGCGCAGACTCGTTATCTTAGTGTGCCGCCTGTTTTAAATGACGCCACAGTTACACGTACAATGCTGTGCTTGTTTGGATAAGACCAATCTAAGATCTATAATTTTTCGGCTGACAGACGCGTCAAGCAGATGTGCTTTCCGGCAAGCCACTGTTTTCCAGTCAAAGTCAAGACTCGACTGTTGATAGCGGTCTTTTGGCAAATTTGATCAAGTCCGACCAACCGTCGTCAGCCTACAGGTGCGCCGTAGTTATGTGGTTATGCACGTGCAAGCTACTTGCAAGCAACTGGATCTGTACACTTATATCCAGGCTTGTATTGTCACGACTTGTGCGGCGCTGAGTAATCCGGCAATTGTCCTCTTGATGCGCACACCCGATTTACTGCGTCATTTTCGATTGTACTCAAATACCGTGGGAGGTCCGTCCTTTCTCAGACTGAAACGGAAGATTCACATAAGCATTTGATTTAACTATTGCGTTTGTTCTTTGACAAGATTTTTCACGTGCGAACGTCCGCGATAAAACTCATTTTGAATGCCCTGTGGTGGCAAGTAGGCGTATTCACGCGTCTAAGCGAGTAAGTCCGGCATGGACTAACGCGATACCAATGTGGTATTGCTCGTGTACTTGTTTCCTTAGTCTCTGCTCAACCGCCGGCTTGCTTTCCGTGGGCAATTTTTGCTGGCAGTCACGGCATGTTCCATCCTCCACATTGATCTGTGGTTTGACTGCTGCTTGTTTGGTTAAGCAACGCAACAACGCAATGATATAATGGTAAAATAATCGCTGAAACACTGCGGGGTGCATTTATTTATGAAAAGGTGAAAATTGACGCAACGCCCAGGTTTGTTGTATTCATGAATGAGGACAGGATTTTTCCTCAACGTCGTCGTTTCGCATGGTAGTAGCTGCTGGAAAACTAGGCTTATTATTTTGTGTATACAGGAAACAGGGTTTCGTTTAGTCAAGGGTAGCTTAGATCAGGGGTCGGCAACCTTTTTCGCACTGCGGAGCGGCCCTCAACAAAATAATGAATGTTTGGCACATGCAAATTTATTACAACTCGTAACTCATCATGACACTGATGCAGTGAGAGATATGGGCTTGCTTTGCTGCAATAATGTTCTCCGACCTGTAGGGATTATGTCTTTTTCTCCAAGTCAGTGGCATCCGCAGCGTGTTCCTTATGTCAGTCGTTCTAGTCATTTTTGGACCAATTTGGCCTTGGTTCCGCACGGACCGGTAACAATTTCTTCACGGACCGGCACCGGACCACGGACCGGTGTTTACCGACGACTGGCTTAGATGTTGCCGTTTTTGGAGTCAAAATTGAACACTGTTAGCGTGGTTTAAACAGCAGTTTTGATGCTTTGGTTACGTCTTATGTCCTTCATATTTTCGCGATATAGTCTTGGTAGATTTATGGATTTGTTTATCGTGAATTGCATTTTCGCAAGTCGTGCTGTGTGTTTCAAATCAGTTAAAAATATATTCGGGTGGAACGTCGTAATTACGACTCGCAACCATAACGAAATAGAATTTTTTCAAGTTCACCACTGTTCATCACAGTATTTTACAGAAAATAGGTTTAGATAAGATAAAATATCTTAGTTGACCGAAGGTAACTTTTCCATTTATGTACATTTGCCCTGATAGACTCAAGTCAACACTGCTTATTTTAATGCCTGCCCAAGCACCTGGCAGCAAAAATCAACAGGCATTAGCTCTTCAGAATCATCACCGGGGAAAACCAGCGCTACGGGGTGTTGTTAATCACGCTTGAACCGAACCCTAGTCACTCAACTATCGGTAAAATGGGCTGTCGCCGAGATTTAGGTATATGTCTACAGCAAATCACGAGGCCTCGAACTCGCGAAACCTTGCGAAAGGTATGCAATAAAAGTTCTACGTTTGTAGCTGCGTTGTGGTCATAGTAAAATAGCATTTGATTGATTTTCTTCGTATTTTTTGAGGTGCGATGAAACAAAAGAAGCGATGGCATTTTGCTATAAAAAGCGAATAAATCAGTGGTGGGATTCGACCGGTTCGCAAGAACCTGTTCTTGGAATTTCTTTAATCCCCAGAACCGGTTGTTGGCTTAAGTCAGGGGCTCTCAATTTACCCCCATGAATCCTTTCACTTAAAACTTATTTTGACAAACCTCTCTGTGATAATGAGAGAACCTGTTGTTAGTGAGACACATAGAGCGAGAAAACCTGTTCTTAAAATATTTGAATCCCACCACTGGAATAAATGCGCGAATTCTGAAATGCCTCTTGCTTCCCTTCTCATTTGTGCAACCATCTACATCCAGACATCCGAGCTCGTTTCCATCGCGTCGTCAGTACGCCATGTACGTGAGATCCAAGATCAAGCCAGGATTTAGAGTCCGGGCCTGTCAGACATACCAGGATGTGTACGAGGGGGACGAAGGGGTGTACCGGCAGCATAATGAGTCTACACCTCCTGTGCAGGTGAGAAATTTCAGTTGCATTTACTTGTCTTCGGTGGATGAAAAACGAAATCCGCCCGCACTTGTTTTATTGTGAGCCATGTCTACGAATCAAACCAGTCGTTGTCTTTCGGTGCAGATTAATTAAAGGCGTTTGCGATTAAACCTTATGAAGAATTGCGACAAATACGGCTTAAGAAAAGTTTAAATTTCCTTGACAACTGGACAATCTTCAGTGCTTTTTTCAAAGCGGTTGACGGCACGTACCGTTGTTTAGTGTCGATCTGTTGCTTAAACCTTTCAAGTAGAGCTACCGCCACCACGCTGTTATACTTACTGACTTAATTCCGACTGATTTTTAGGTTTTTTGGCATCGTTTAAATCGAGCCTACTGGGTCTACTGGCACCACATTCAGCTGATCGCAGCGGGAAGTGACGCGAGTGGCAACAAACAGTATTCCGATCCACCGAAGTTTCTTACTCATCCGGAAGAATCGCTGCTCTGGCCTCTGCTGTCCGGTAAGCTTCTGCAGGCTGACGTAATGAGTGGCTGGCGTCGTGGTGTTGACGAGGAGAACTCGCAGCTTGCATAGTTAGAACCACGGCGGATTGGTCACTTTGCCTTTCATCCTCATCATAGTTGCAGAAAACCCTAAGCATTTCCATCTATCTCCTTAACTTGTGTTCTGGCACAAAATCAACGTCGCATGCAAAAGTGCAGCCTGTTAGTTTCTTACGTTGTAATGGCATCTTCCCTGCTGTTGCTGAAAAATAATTGACCACCCTCTGCAATTACTTACACAACAATAGACATGTCATGGAATATGGTGAATACCGAAAACATTTGCCATTTATTCTGAAGAAATGTTTTTCAACCTTTTTCAACTGGCTTCCAACTTTAACTGGCAGTGTTTGGAGGTCCTTCTAAAGATATTGCAGCAAAAAAACAGTGAAAAAAATTAAGTAAACGAAATATATCCATGTCTGTGGGAATAAAAGGTCCCAATCAAAGTCAGAAACTTGGTTATATCGACTTAATATTTTGTGGCAACTGCAGTCAACACATTAACAGTCAGTCGATTGTTGCGCAATCTAATAAACAATAAATAGTTGTTAGGTTCAAACTATAAAAACAACTTGTTTCCGGATGGTACAGAGAAAGTAATAATCTACTGTTCAAGCTTGTTTTCGTATCGTTGTGCGTCTAAGATAACCTCTCTGAAATGTATCCAGGATTGTGCTAAATTTGGGTCGATCTGCTTCGGCAAGTAGCAAAACTCCACTGAAGTTCGACTAAGTGCACTTCATGCATTCTGCCCACATTCCACACCCCAAAGAGATTTCAGTCGCTTTTCTTAACGCCCGGTTTAAAATTTCCTGATTACTGTTGAACGAAACCGGGATTAGGCGGGATTCGGTGATGTTGCGATTTTTAGCAGTACGCCTCTGCGAAGCTAACTTTTTAAAATGGTTAGTTCTAACCTCTGCGAAGCTAACTTTTTAAAATGGTTAGTTCTAAACGCGGTAACAGGCGTTTTTTGAGTCGGTGAATCTATTTTGGTGGCTTACCGCATTTATTCGATTGTAAGCCACACGAAATGGTGTTAAAAAATTGATGTAAGCCGCACTTGAACATGGGTTACCTAAGCCTCTGATATACTTTCGCGTACTAGCACGTTTCGCTTGGTTGGCAATCCTGGTAATGATCCTTACACCTCTACAACTGCCCTCTGTTCATCATAATCCCTCCTGTGATGGAGCGTGCACGTGATGCTGAGGGATAACAGAATACGAAGAGAGTTTGGTCGACAAAACGTAGAAAGTGACAGACTGAGGGGCATCTACACCTTTCGATAAACTAAAGAAAAAAATATAAACCGCCCTTGATTGCAAGTCGCAGGAAATGATTAAAAAACATAAGCCGCGGCTTAGAATCGAATAAACACGATATTCACGATGTGGTCACGGCAAGCAGCGGCGCTGGATAGCCGTGGTAATGCATTTCCGTAGTTAAAATTGTTTCCTTGTTGTTCCGTTGATTTAGCGTAGTCATGAATTTAAGGCAGGGGTCGGCAACCTTTAGGTAAATGTGTGCCGATTTTAGGTTCCAAATCATTCGATGTGCCAACCACATCCGTATTTTTGTACAAGTCACGGTCAACAACACTTCTTGTGAATCATAATACAATTGATAATAAAACGTGGAGCTTCAGCGTGCCTTTGGCAATAGCTTGGCGTGCCAAGGGTGGCACGCGTGCCGTGGATTGTCGACCCTGATTTAAGGTTTGTAAGGCGCACTGTAAATACCTGGTTTGCTCCTTATCCTCTATTGTATTCTAGGCATGCAAAGCCGCCCGAGAGGAGTTTACGGCTTAAAGCGAGTTAACCAACCTGGAACGGATGATCGCGGAACTGAAACTGACGTAAGGCTCGTTGTCTTCGTTGCGACGTCAGTAGAATCTTCGAAAGAACGAGATTGGCGAGCATTTTTGTGTAAACAGCCGATTGCTATATGTTGACGTCGGTACGAGTCGCATCTGGCTGAGGTTTCCACACTATCTTTATGTTATGCCGCATTCGTGCACCAGCTGTTCCATTTTCTAGCCGTAGCAACAGGAAAGGTTTTGTACGTTATGTTGTTCTGACAAGTTCCGGTTAATTTGCTAAATTATCAATGCGATCGATAAACATTAGTGCCCCGGACATTGGAAGAGCCCAAGTTGTCTAGCCTCGTGCCCTCGATATGTCGTAAAAGCGATCGTGAATGTTGGTCTCTGCTGAGGTGATTTCCAGATCCTGATCTAAAACTGTGGTGTTCACTGAATGCTTGGTTCCCGCCTGTCGCTTTGCGTGTTACAAATCGAACAAATCGACTTCCGGCAACATCGCTGGGCGCTGCTCGTATACAACGTATCTGAAGCGAGTATTCCATTTGCAGAGGGAGCTCAATCAACAAGAATGGTGGGTTATATTGTTTTATGTCAGCAAGTTGGCCAAGAATGGAAGGGATGCTATCAAGCAACTCATCACTGAACAGGTATGCCTAATTTTAATTTCCATCATTTGCTGGAGGCATACCAGTGTTTTTTTTCAGTTTCGGCTAAAAAACACAGAATTCAAGTTTTTGCTCTGCAATATTTCGTGTATCCAGTCTACAGCCTAAAAGGTTTCTGTGATCTCGAAGTTGTCGTTGATGAGCAATACCTAACGAATTAAACCTTTCAAATCAAACTTTGAAACGTGCATGATATTTGTAGCAAAAAGCAGCATTTAAAATCTAAGCATACGCAATCCCGCGGGACCAACTTCAGTAACAAGCACGACAAACATCCACTGCCAAAAGCTAAATACTCCACGACCCAGACAAGAGCTGTAGCACCATACGAACGGAAATGTACCAAATCAAACCATGACAGATTTCGTTTAAACTTTAAAATGATCAGCGCAGTACAACGAACCAGCGTCAGTTGCAATTGCGTGAGCACCTTCCTGTAATACGCAGTGACGGGCTTACACAAAAGTTTCAAGAATCGCTATGCTCATGTTATGTACGAGCGTTATGGAAGCACCGCTGATATCTGTTCAGTGGCCTAACTTATGAAGCGTTCATAACAAAAAAATTAAAAGTTACAGCTGATTTGTATTGTTGCGATCGGAAATCCCGAGCGGCATATGCGCAAAGCTTCGCACTGTGGCAGCAAGCAACAATAGAGTTCACATGCCATGATCACTCCATTATTGCTTGCTCGCGCCACATATATGTATGGTGTTGTTCTTCACGCACATCCCGTTCGTGGTGAATCACACATTTAACGCAACATCACCGGAGAGGTTGCAACAGTATGATATCTAATTTGTCGAAGTTGTAGATGCAAGGACATAAACAGTCAAAAATGAAACACAGCTTCCATGACACTTGAAAACGCGTTTGAAATTTTTCTGCCTAAAATCGTGTCACAAATAGAAGTGAAACGTTTGAAAAATTAAGTGAAATATGTTGATGGTCCTGCGATGCCCCTGCAAGCAATAAACCATTGAGATGTGTTCTGACCTGTAGTAATTCCTGATTCATANTCATCACGACAAANTCTTAGCAAGGAACGGTACAATCGGCTCAAGTCTCTTATTTTTCAAACTTGTGTGATCGATGCGATTCAGTCAGGCGTGCAACAAATTAAAGAGTTTATTGAGTGGATTAAGGTTTCGAGGTGTGAATGTGAAGGTTCGCGCTTGAGATCTCGTGGATATAATAGTTCGGGTTCATTCATTGCGCCGCGTTGCAGTTTCTGAGTGCTGCTGTTTCACGGCGCTGAATATGTCGCGTAACGTAAATTACCGCCGGCACGCAGCGTCAATAAAGCGAGTAAAAACGTAGAGCGTCACGTGATTGAATGACCGTGCAGTTCGGTGTCCACTCGGTTTGTTCTCACTGTAGCTGTTGTGTTTAACGAGCCAATAGTTGTGCGAACAAATTATACCCAGATCCCTGTTGAACATGAATCATTGGTGTAAATAAAAAAATGTGTGGAGATCAGAGTGGATGGTTTGCCCCTGAAGCATTCCATGAACAAATCTAATGACGCACAAGTTAGTTTGGTGTTGCTATTTATGGAGGTAAAGAAAGATGACGTCGCGGACCTCTTCTCAAGAAAAGCCTTGCGTTACTGCGGAGCTTCATTTTGACTTTGAAAACAAGTCAAATTTTCACGATTTAAATAGCTTTTGGTTTCATAAGCGCAAGAATTGCGAAATCGCGTTCTCAGCTGCCTCACAGCGAGGTAACAAATGACCATGATGATAATGATAACGCTGTGTGAGGCGGTTGGACGCGCAAGGTCGCGATGGTGCGAGCGGACCGCGCATATTTTGGTAACCGCCAGGCTTCATTTAGAAGCCTGCGGAAGACCAGAAAACCTTGCGCAATTTCGCTTCACGTCGTAGAAAGCGTGACAACTGACCAAAAAGTATTTTGGGTGTTTGCAATGAATGCCACCATGGTGTAAAAAATCTGGACCACACCTTAAAGTCGCATAGCAAAGAGTTAAAGGCATTGCCATGGTTCTGAAAATAACTGACAGAAAAAGAGATTCTTTTTTGTATTGTATTGAGTAACGTCGTCACTCCCACACGCAAGTCGCTTGAATTTAAGCATGCATCGCAGTAACATGAAATACGCAAATACAT
>JGI24159J19872_10003462_pt1 | contig 19664 bp, 12 predicted proteins | sample Ectturendosymbi4_FD_19872 | JGI IMG/M metagenome (IMG submission 19872) | reverse complement strand
GGTTTATGCAATTGTTAAAGAGTTTTGCTAAGAATGGAGATAAAATTTCACTGCATAATTTTAAGATTTTCACAGGGATGTCATTTTGACGAGTGGCTTTTTTCTCTGTGAGTGTGTCTATGTTGTGCATGATTTCTTTAGCTGATGTTTCATGTATATGTATATATACCGCCCATGGATCTTTTACTTTGAAACTTTATTTGACCACCCCCTGTTGTGTAACAGTAATGCATGAAGAGAATGCAGTAGGCCTGGTAGAAACATAGTAAATGCACAAGGTAAAACCCGAACTGTAGCGCTAACGCTAACCTAACACCAACAAAACACTAACCCAGGCTCGTAACGAGCTTGAGACAGCAGGTGAGGCAAAGAGTTTTGAAAGAAGGGCCCAAAGTTTTTAAGTATGTCCAATAGTTAGAAAGCATGTCCAAAACATTTATCCAGGTGGGGCGAAACAATTAGCAGGGGCTTTGCCCCTTCTGTGCCTCTGTGGTTACGGGCCTGAGCTAACCCAACGGTAACCTAACTTTGAGTTAACCTAATGCTAAGCTAACGTTAACCTAATACTAACGCCTAAAGTAAAAGTTGGAATGTATTGAAAAAAGTAAAGAAAAACTGGTCCCACAAATTGAAACGTGCAAGCAGTCACTATTACGAAAACGCAAGATGCCAAGACAAAAGGTGAACCCACAACCATTGGCATAGCAGGCTTGAGTTGTATCTGTTAATGCAACCGGATTGACATCACTGAGTGACAACCTGACTGCTTTATTTGAAGCGTGTCACGTGAGGTGGTACGGTGGAATAAATTTTGAAATATCAAGATCCATGGGTGGTTACACATCTACTTTTTCTTGTAATAGTTAGGATTGTACTGAAATAGGCCTCAATGTGCTGTAGACTAGTGCTGTGTGTGATTGGTTGGTGTGCTTTGTTTTTGTGCACAGTTGTTGTTAGCTTTTTTTATTCCAACTTCTGCCTCCACTTTGATGATGCTGAAGATTGCTAGATTTGTTTTGTATGTGCTTTATGTTTGGGTTTCCTTTTCTTTCAAAAAATTAATATCAGGTAAGAGATATTTCAAACATGTGAAAGAAACACTTGTATTTTATTCTAGTGAAGGTATGTTCATTAATCTTTTGTGCACAACTGTCATGTTTATAAAAAATGCTTAAAAAAGTTTTTTTTGTAAAATATGAACATTTTGACCCATTTTTTGTATCTTCAGGATGCAAACAAACGATGAACAATATGAGTCTAGGCAAGCTTTTGACAGACGACACAGAAACAGTGCTCTCTGGAAAGTAAATGAGGATCCTTTGCAACACTGCTTTGAAATGATAAATCGCGAAAAGCTAATCATCAATGAATGCTTTTCAGAGAATCTGTACATTTGTGCCATATATACATGCATAAATGAAGTGAAATATTTAACAATGCTGTGGTTTCATTCTAGGCTACGGGGTAATCAACATACCTGAAAAGGGGAACAAAATAACTTTCTGCACAAGTGGACAGTGAAACACTTGTGCACTTGCTGCATAAGTCGACAATGAAACTTACAGAAAATGTAAATATTTGGGAGGCAAATACTATTCATGGAACCAAGGAAAGTGGTGGTCAGAAAAACTGGGTAATACACTGGACTGGGGATAACTAAAATCAGATCAAACATGAACGTAGGCCAATATGTTGGCAGCATTCACTCTGACCACAACCAGGTATAGGTGCTTGTGGAGCTAATTGAATTTTCACAATTTTTGGATAAAATTTTATACACAAAATAGTATTTAATCTTGATTAAAAAAATTAAAATTTGGGTATGTGATTTTCAAAATTATGCAGATGACTTCAGCTAATTGCGTATTGGTTAAATGCATAAATCGTTTTATTGCATGGGATTACAGAATCCCAGACCAAAACTACCCATATGAGAATAACATATTACGGTTAATTGCATAACGGTTATTCACATAAACCGGATATTTGACTAGAAATGTTCTTTACAGTTGTAGACTTGAATTGCTTAGTTAGATAGTTAATTTTACAGGAGTATTAAATGTACTGCTCAGATGCTCGCGTGAAAACCTGAGTGCCATTGATCCGATTAGGGAACTGTTGCCAAAACGACATCCTTCATTTAGGCGCTAATTAACACCAAGCATTCAACTTCAGTACGTTGTGTGTGGCCCTGTCTGGTCATGACTCAACCCCAAGGGTGCAAAGTTTTGTTGCAAAAATAACACTTTTCAAATGTGTTTTATGGCATTCGTTAAAGAGAATAGAAGAAGGTGCACCTGTACTATACACCATCTTCGAATTTTAGTCTCATTTGACAACTGTTAGTTTTACAAAGCGCTGCGCACAGTACACTTCTCAATTTAAAATGCGAAATTACGCCATGTCTAGCAGAAAAGTAACTGCAGACAAATGCAGAATTATGCTAGGTCTAGCAGGGTGAAATGCAAAGTTATTTCCTGCGTTCCACAACAGACAATGCACTGTTTCAACTTTGTTACTTGTTTGGCTTCACTCTTTTTATTTTCTCACATCAATGAAATTCAGTTGGTGAATTCCCCAACAAAATGATGCATAACAAACGACATTGGGATTATAAAACATGGTGCTCACGCAGCATTGAAAGTATTAAAAATGTATTGAATTTCAAATTTGTTTTCACGAGTGTGAAAATGTATTGAATTTAGCCAAATTGTACATTAGGTATTAAGAAAGTATGAAAATTCTCAATAGAAAAGAAATCAATAATCTGAGCAGAATTAACTGATTGCGAAGTACTTCAATATGTATGCAGTGTTATTCAATGTGTAAAATTGAGTTTCATGGTAAGGAATTTCGAAAAAGGAAGATAAGTAATGGTATTGAATTTTTCAAATTTTGTATTAAAAAGGTATTGAAAAAGTATGAGAAATGATGGGAACCCATTAAAAGCTTTATGATGCTACAAACTAAAAATCCAATGAAGTCTTTACATATAGCACCCAGCTGTCTCAGAACCAGGGGGATTTTAGAACATCTAAAAATAAAATCACTTTTATATCCCACATTTCCAGAAATCTCCAGGTTCGATGTCAAGCTACAAGATACCAACAGTGTCAGGTAGCACGCAGGTGGACAGAAGTAGAGTAAGGCAGTAAAATTGTGGATATTTGTTTGATACAGGTAATCGCATATTCCAGTTAAACGCATAAAAATGCTTGGTAAATTGGTTATGCAATTAACCCGATAAGTTGGTTTAATGTTTAACTTGAAAATCATCAGGTGGCAGATACCAACAAAAGAAAAATGCTCTTTTGTCACATATTGGTAGAGGGATGATCAAACATTCAATTCTATCATTTTCAAAGTCAAGGATTTCAAAAGTTTGTAGATTGCTTTGGTTTGCAAATGAGTTGTTTATTGCACTGTTGTCTGCAAGAAAGTAAATTGTCTGTTGTACTCAATGTGCAATCACATCATACCATATGTCAAGTCAACCCAGGTTTTAGGGACCTGATTTGGGTCCCTAGAATTGAAAATCAGGTCTGTAGAATCAGAGAAATCGGTTCCCTACAGATCAGTACCGGATACCTAACATTTTCCTTATAAAAAAACTGTAAATATCTAGTCAACCGTAAATATCCAGTTCTTTGCATACAGCAGGAAAATACAAATATGTGCAACAAGAAAATTATAGCCCAAATTTTCATGTCTGACAATTGTATTAAATTGCAAGAGATCCCGACTGGAATTAAAGGCTTTCAAACAAGAATTTTTTGTGCATGAGAGGCAAAAATTGAACATGTAACGGCAAATGGATGTATGGCATAAATTTTCAAAAAGATTTTGTGTGTGCATTTGATGTGGAATGTATTCTGATGTAAAGGCACTAAACCTTAAATTTCCAGGGTCTTCTCTTCCAGTCAGCATAACTCTTTCATCAGATCCTATTCAAGCCACAGGTTCCACTGTGAGTGCAAATGTGACACTTCATGCTTCAGGTATTATTGGAAAACCACTTGTCTGGAAAATCAATGATGTAAGTTGCACACATTTTTTAAAATTTAGTTGAATACAATACATTCCACTGCTTGGTGCTTATCATTGTTGATTTTGTGGTGTAAAATGCTTCTGAATTTGCCAAGTTGTTGTGAACACCAACTGTTAGATGCTGTGATTTCAATGTGATAAGTAGATGTGAATTGTTTGTGCTCATGGTTTGATGTAGAATTGGTAATCCTTTAATTTCTGTAATAGGTTGCTGGTAATTCTGCTAGTTCATGCTAAATCTCTCAAGGCTGTAGGTAGGAAATGCATGCTTCAAAAAGTGTTATTTTTTCAATTTGACTACATAATGCTGCCGATCATTTGCAGCTAAGCTTATCTTCATTCTGAGTTCAGAATAATTATCCAAACTATGTATGTGATTGTTAGACACAAGGGGATTTGATGAATATTCTCAAATATTGTAACAAAATAGTAAATATGTATTTTTGGAAATGATTAGGTAGTCTCATGGAATTGGCTCATATATATTTTCCTAAGCTGTATTTGTCTCTGAAGCTCAATGTTGTTTTGAAGCACTGACTCTTATTTGGTCGATTAAATCTTTGTACAAATGTTGACATTTGGTGTTGCCTGTGTGTTGAGCATTTTTTCCAGGTGTTTTTGATGGCAATTTCCTAAAATTAGGTGTATCAAAACAATGGTTTGGGCATGGCATTACGATCACATTAACAAAAGAAATAATTACACAAGTCAAAATTTTCAAAGAGCAGATTGTCATTATGATAAGTTGAGGACAGGCCGTGTCTATTTTGCTTCATGTGGCAAAGAGCTATTTTGCATTTAGCTGAACAAGATGGGTGAAACTGGTCAGTTGTCACATGACAAGTTCGGAATGCGTGACTTTCTCAGTTGACTGTGATGTCTATAAATGACTCATTATGATGGACAAGTATTGTCATGGTTACAATGCTTGCAAGCTGTGAGCAGGTTCTTGTTTGTATTGTGTGAACTCTAGGCTAATATTTAAACCTAAATTTTTGTCTTTGTATATTGTGCTTGTCGCAAGAGATAGACCTATATAATGGCATAACTGATATATTGGGCCGATATTTGGGTTTCACTGATATACCAGTATCACCCATAATGGCCAAATGTATCGGCATCAGTAGGTGTTGACAAAACCCTATTATATTCCTCATGCATCCAGTCAACTTGCACAAGAAAGCACAACAAAGCAAATCAAGACAGTTATCTTACAGCAATGCTAGCAGGTGTGTTTTCATACACAAGTAGGCAAGATGAACCATGGAGCAAATGTTGGCTATCTCAGCTAAAACAAAAGCATCATCTTCAATCATATTAATTGAAAATCATATCAAAATATTGAAAGTGCTATATGTAAAAAAAATTGGCTCATTCATCCTGATTTTTGAAGTTTTTAAAATAAAGGTAAAGCATAAAATACATTATATTTTTGATAATGAAGCAGAAAACAAGATTTAAAAATTTTGAAAGTGATGGTTATCAGTATCGGCTATTGGTCCATGAATGGCCGATAAATCAGTATCGATATCAGCCCCCAAAAAGCCATGTCAGTCAATCTCTACTTGTCATATGACCACTTCAACCAATTGCGTTTGACGAATGGCAAAACAACCTCAGCGTAACTTTTGCCTGAATGAGGCAAAACAGACACTATGTTACAAATAAGCAATAAAATACCAAGACACAAACATGAGATCAAAGAGTAATTATTAAGGCAACCAACTTTTTGACCTAAACTTAAAATTTTGACTTTACACAAGTTAAAGATCTTTTTGCTGTTGAAATCAAATAAAAATTTAAAGTGTGAAAGACCCAGCGAAATCAAAGTTTAAAAAAACGTCGATGAAAATCACTCCAAACACACAAGAGAAATATCCAGTGTCAAAAAATCTCATGAGGTCGGTGAGAGCGTTTTGCATTATAATATACATTAAAATCAAATACTCTTCACGCCTAGCGTACTTTCAATCATTTAGTTGTGGCAAAACAACAATATGTCAGGAGTCATAAAAAATCCAATAGTATGTCAGAATTTCGACTAAACTTGCAAAAGCATGTTAACATCTGTTGCTGTAGATTTAATGAAATGTCAATTCAAGGAAAAAAACTGTTGCAAATTCTTACCTAATGATAAATTTTGACTTTTTTCTGACCTGATAACTTTGGAGTTGCTCATGGTATCAGTGTAAAATTTGGTTTGTTGATGTCTCATAAAATTTGAAAAGGCAGAAAAATTTGACGTTTTGAACTTTTGGTTGCCCTAGTAATTCTGAAAATTACATTGTGTAAATGCCATTACGTAGATGACATTAACTGAAGATGAATTATTACACCAACAACAGTTATGGAATTCATCCAAAAATGTAGTCCAACAAGTTGAACATAAAACAGAATTGTAGCATGTCAGTTTACAATATTTTGTGACAAATGACTTTAGTTACTTGAAACAGAAAAGGAGAACAGTATATATTGTTGCTGCTAGATTATTTTTTTGAGTAACATTCCCCGAAAAATTCTATAGCACTGCTTCAGCAGTATCACAGAGTAGTTGACCATCACACATAATGCTTCATAAGATACAGTACACACAGATATTGATATTGCATTGTGTAACGTCTTCACTCCCACACGCAAAGCACTAGATAGTAAACATGCATCACAGTAAAGAGAAATACACAAATACATGTAAGAAGATGAGGATATATACATGGTGGTAGTAGAAAGCATACGCTTGATGCTGCGAATGCATTTGCTGTACTTTGATAAAATACAAGCTTATAAGACACACGCGTGAATGTTGCCATCATAATTATCATAATGAAGAACTGCATAGACTTCCAAGTACATGAATGTATAGAAATGCATGAGGGAGTTGGAGGCTGCAAAGGACCAAGGGTCATTTGAGCTGCATACCTCTGAAGGATGAAGTTGCTTATAATGTAAAAGGAACAGTATACACTAGTTAGTAAAAGTCTTTTGCTCTGGGTATAAAATGTAATATGTGCAATGCAGTTTAATATGTGAAGATGTTTTAATGTTCTGGTATGTATAGGATGGTTTCATCCATCGTGATTGCTGCAGTCCTTAACACTTTGGGGTCGGGTCGGGCCGGTTTCGAGAACTCTCATGCCAAAACAACCGGACCGCACGTGGCTTTGCGAGCGTGTAACTCAAGTGCCAAAAGTGATAGAGAGCTGTTCAAAAGCTCAAAAGGCGTGGCAAGCCTAGTTTCCAATGAAAACTTCAGCGAAATACTTTGGTCTAGCAGTTGGGCCCTAAACCAGGCAACATGAGCCAAAATGACCCAAAAGCTGTTTCACTTATGATGTCACTCACAAAAAATCCGCCACCCCCAACCAAAAAAATTTGTTCAAATTTCAGAATGAAAGACTAGCTGATCCGTTTGAGCCATTGAACAGCTCTCTAGCGCAATTGGTGGAAGAGCTATGGCGTTGGTAAGGCAACTGACAACTGCTGGTATTAGGCCGAAATCCAGGTACGATATATTCGTAGTCTGGCTTTCAAAGTGTTTAACTATTGTGAGTCAACTCTCAATCAAGTGTGCAAGCGAATGCACAAACAGGCGAACATGTGTTGCAAGTACGTACTCCCTGTGTAGTGTGTAGGCATATGTGCCTATGCTGGGATTTCACAAGTAGGTAAACAACACCGTGCGATGCATTAGCAACAAAAACCATCACTTTATTGCGATGAAGAACCATACAACATCAAATTCTGCACACACCTGGGCCGTTGCTTGGTGTGACCTAGGCACATTTTTTGACAAAGGCTGAAAGAGAGACTGCTAAAACAGCCTACCAACACAACTAGGGGCGCATCCCGGGGGCCTGTTTGGCTGTCATGGCAGGCCCCTTTATACCGCAGGTAGGCTACTCAGTATTAAAGCTGATGATAAAATATCACTGCAGGTCTCCAATGCAGGTGGTTTGGAGCAGGCAACAGCCTGCATCTCCCTTACTAACGTTGCGTAGTACTTTTACGAAACAACAACAACTCTGCCTTGTCTAAATGGCGCCTGCGCAATGACAATGAACAATTCACGTTTTTGAACACTATAAATTGATATTGTGTAGAACGCACAAGTTTCAGAATTTCCTCCTCTGGCAGTGCCAACTCGAATGCAAGCAAAGCTGTCAGAAGCTCATACACTGCCACGCACACGCAGCGCTGTTTTGTAATACTGTATTTCGCTTGATAGCGAGAGGACACAGTCTCCAATTGCAATCATTTTCCAGTTTCGGCCCAATTTTGTTCGTTGTTTACACTTACTAAATTACCACTAAATCAAATCAGTTTTGGCATTCCTCACGGTCACGTCATGTAATGTGAGTTTGTTTCAACTGAAGCTATATTTTTACAGGGAATTTCTTATGATAAAAGGCGCGACAGCCAGCGTCAGAAATTGTGGTCGCAAATCTGAACAAAATGTCAGTCAAGCGCTGCATTTCAAAAATAGCCTTTTTAGAATTGACCAGTTGGTGATGTTGTTTTCTGCGCAAAATGTCCTGTATTGATTTGGAGTAAGTCACTAAAAATTACGATGTAAAATCATCAAAGCGTTGCAACTCAATCGTTCTTCTCCGCAGTGATTTCGCAAGTATATTTCTAACACCGCCATCTTTGATAGACAGTGCTCCACAGATGCAGTTGTGCAGCCGATTGTCAGCTTCGATTTTATAAGTGTATGTATGTATGGATAAAAAGCTCTCGTTGCCAGTGGTGCATATAGCCTGAAAAAGGGGGTCTGTCACGGAAGGGCATCTTTTGATATCACTTCTCAGCATAAAACCACACTTTTTCTTAAGACTATAAATNGACTGATGAATTTTGCAATGTTGCCAAAGCATTATATCGGCAAAATTCCACATACAGTGTATCGGCAATATGTGCTCATAAACCAAGTGTTTGGAAACCCAAGTTGCTACCTCATGTATGATTAATTACCGCAAGTTCTCTGTACTGTTCCTTACAACGCGCAGCCCTCCTCCGGCTGCATCAAGTAGTGCACAATATTCAGACCCCTCCGCAATCATTGCAATAAACTGGTCTATGACGTAACAATCACTCCCAGGTTTTATGCGGTAAGCAGATGGCTGCCTGTGAACAACGCCGTGGTGTTTGACTATCTTAGTGACCCAGGTTTGCACAGAATTCCATGCTATGCGCTTCTTCATCCCACTGAAGTATTGTCTGAATGTTGCAAAATATCAGCATCGGTTACCTGCAATGTAAAATATAAACATCAGTATCGGCCCATAAAAGTCTTATCAATCAAGCTCTACCTAAAATCCAATCAAAATTGGTTAGTAGCCTAGCGCAACTAACTATTTTGTGTAGAATAGATAGTGATATTGATCTCATGGTCAAAACACAGGAAAGATTGCAAATTATCATTGTTTCCGGTCACAGCTCATTACATCACAATCGATGTTTGTTCCTACGAACATGGTGCTGAAAAGATACTTAACTTGTGGAACAATCAGCAAATGCCATCCATACAGCAATGAGAGCTGTTCATCCATGCGTGCATACACTTATAAAATCAAAGCTGACAATCAGCTGCACAACTGCGTCTGTGGAGCACTGTCTATCAAGATGGCGGTGTTATGTGCTTGTCAAATCACTGCGGAGAAGAATGATTGAGTTGCAATTGCACTGATGACATTACATTGTAATGGAAAAGTGACTTAAACTTGAAATCAGTATAGGATTTCTTGCGCAGAAAACAACATCGTCAACTGGTCGATTCTAAAAAGGCTATTTTCGAAATACAGCGCTTGACTGATATTTTGTTCAGATAATGCGACCACAATTTCTGAGGCTAGGTGTCGCACCTTTCATTATGATAAATTCCTTGTGAAACAATAGCTTCATTTGAAACGAACCCATGTTGCTTGGCATGACCCTGGGGAAGATCTAAACTGATTTTATTTGGAGAGAAAACCTAGTAGGTGTAAACAGTAGAAAACAAACAGATCGCGTTTGGACCTTGTGTCCTCTCGCCATGAAGCAAAATATTACAAAACAGCTTTGTGTGTGCGTGGCAGTGTACGAGCTTCTGACAGCTTTGCTTGCATTCGAGTTGGCACTGCCAGAGGAGGAAATCCGAGACATGCGCGTTCGACACAATATCAATTTAAAGTTTTCAAAAACGTAACTCGTTTCATTGTCATTGCGCAGGTGCCATTTAGACAAGGCAGAGACGTTGTTGTCTCGTAATAGCACTGTGCAAAGTTACAAGGAAATGCAGGCTGTTTCCTGCTCTAAACCATTCGCTTTAGAGACCTGCAGTGACAACATTTGATATTTTATCGGTTTTAATGCTGAGTAGCCTACCTTCATTACAAAGGGGTCTGTCATGACAAACAGACCCCCTGGATGCACCCCTGCTCATTGCTGTATGGCTGACGTTTTCTGAATGTTTGACAGTTAAGTATCTTTTCAGCACCATGTTCGTAGGAAAAAACATCGATTGTGATGTAATAAATTCACTGTGACCAAAACCAATGATAACTTGCAAATTTGACAATGAGATCAATACCACTACCTGTTCTACAGCAAATAGCTGGTTGCGCTATACTAGTCCTACTAATCAAGTTTGATTGGATTTTAAGTAGAGCTCAATCAACAAGGCTTTAGTAGGCCGATACCAATGATGTTATTTTCAATGCCAATAACCGATGCCGATATTTTGCAACACTCAAACCACAGTTGAGAGTCAATGCTTCACTGCGATGAAGAAGCGTATGACATGGAATTCTGCGCAAACCCGGGTCACTAAGATAGTAAAAATAACAGCCTTTTTCGCAGGCATCCATCTGCTTACAGCGCAAACCCTGAGAGCAGATGTTGCGTCATAGACCGGTTTATTGGAATGATTGCGGAGGGGTCTAAATATTGCACACTACATGATGCAGTAGGAGGGCTGCACTTCATGAGGAACAGTACAGAGAATTTACGTTGAATAATCATAGACCAAGTAGCACCTTGGATTTCCGATCACTCTGTGCAGAAAACTAGCACAGCGGCTTTTAACACTTTGAGAGCCGGTCTACGATATATTCATACTTCGATGTCGGCCTAAAAAACAGCAGTTTTCGGTTGCTTTACCAACGCTAGATTCTGGATTTGCGCTCGATTCGTGTTTTTGGCGAACTAGACAACCAAACTGGGCAGTTCGATATTTCCTTATCTTATTTCATCTTATGCAGTGGGCATCAACCTTCAAAATATGTTAGTGGACCTCTGGGTTAAATGGAGCCCAGTTGGGAACAACTGTTGTAGCTCTATCATTGTACCACTTCTCATAAGGTTTATTTCTTTTAATTTTGTGAAATATTTTAAATTTAGGTAATTATTGCAGCAGTATATAAAACATCATCAACAAGCCGTCTGTTCGCTGTTCGTGGTGCAGATATCCCTTCAGAGCTACAGAATCGCACATATGTGAAGTAAGTACATGGTTGCTTGAGTAACATTTATAACACATTTTGTATAAAATTGTTTTGAATAGATGTCAAATTATTTTGTACCAGCCAGAGTAGCCAAGTCCACCTTGAAAAATAGGCCAAATTGTGTTGGGAAATGCCAAACAGGACAATGATACACCACTTTTTTTTGTGACAAAACACCTGAAGGCTGAAAACCTTGGAAAGTAGGCAAAGGGAAACTGGGCTGAGAAGGCGGACCTTGAAAAGACTTTGAAGCGTTTCAGTTGCTTTTAAAGAGTCAGGTAAATTCTGGGCTACCAAAATTCTGCCAAGTTATCATTTGGCACTTGTTAAAACTTTGAGAGCCGGCCTACGATATATTTGTACTTCGATTTCGGCCTAAAATAACAGTTTTCGGTTGCCTTGCCAACGCCCTAGCTCCTCTGCCATTTGCGCCAGAGAGCTGTTCAATGGCTCAAACAGATCGCCAAATCTAGTAGATTGCACTCAAAAAAATTTTTTTTCGTTGGGGAGTGAGGATTTTTTGTGAGTGACGTCATAAGTGAAGTAGTTTTGGGGCCATTTTGCCTTATGTTGCCTGGCCTAGGGCCCAACCGCTAGGCCAAAGTGTTTTGCTAAAGTTTTCATTAAAAACTAAGCTCGAGTCCAAGTCTTTTGAGCCTTTGATCGGCTTTCTAGCGTTTCTGGTTCAAAAGTTATGATCTAAAATAAACAAAGTAATTAATCATCTAATTAGCTAATTAGTCTAATATTTTTACTAACTTACATCACAACTTTTGAACCCAAAACCCCAGCAGGTCATCCAAAGTATCAAAAGACTCAGATTGTATCCTAGTTTCCAGTAAAAACTTCAGCGAAATACTGCCACCTAATGGTTGGAGCCCAGGGCCAGGCAAAGTGGGCCAAGGTGGCCTAAAAGTCCTGCACTTATGATGTCACTCACAAAAAACGCGCACCCCCCAAGCAAAAAATTATTTTTCGAGTGTAGTCTACTAGACTTGTAGCATTTTTTGAGACTTTTACCGAGTCTGTAGAGCAAACCGGTCTGGAGAAATTTTCGCGCAAAGCCACATTCATTTACCGTATTTCCATGAATAAAAACCACAGCTACTTTTTTTTTGTACGTTTTGTGCGGCTTCTATTCAAGGGTGGCTTCTATTTTTTTTTTATGTGAACGTTTTCTTCAAGTGTATCTGCCATAAGTTAACAACACATCTGAAACAGTAAGTCAGCTGCAAATTTATTGTCTCTTTTGTTAAACACTCATAAACAAGGTTTTCACGTGCTACCCTACCACTAACCCGATAGCTGCTATTATTGCTCCATCTGTGTCAAGCAAACAAAACCAAACAGGAGATGTGTTAATTAGGTACAACAAAATTATGCGCTCTCTTTATTCTGCACTTTCTTGATTGACAACTGATTTTTTTGCATGTGCAAGCTCTCAATTAAAATTTCCCATTAAAACCACAGGGTTTTTCCCATTTCCCATTAAAACCACAGGTCATGAAAAAACAAACTCACTGTTTGTCTCCCTGTAAAAGCGGACGGGACAAAAACGAAACCATATGTGGTAATTCCAGCTGCAAAAGTCAAGAAAGAGCATGTATCTATCCCTGGGGTTGTGGTGGCAGCAACGTGAAATAGCTGGATGAACGAAAACCTTACTTCGGATTGGGTTGAAAAGGTGTAGACAAACTTTTCCTTTGCAAAACGCATGCTTGTGTGGGACTCTTAACACTTTGAGAACCAGGTGGTTTCGGGGATTTTCGAAAAAAAAAACGCTTAAATTTACGTGGCTTTGCGCAGCAATTTCTCCGGTCCTGTCTGCTCTACAGACCTGGTAAAAGTATCAAAAAACGTGGCCAATCTTGTGGATTACACACGAAAATAAATGTTTTCTTGGGGTGTGCGGGTTGGCTGTGAGTGACGTCATAAGTGGAGGACTTTTAGGCCACGTTGGCCCACTTTGCCTGGCCCTGGGCGCTAACCGTCAGGTGGTAGTGTTTGAATCTAGTTGTGCTTTCTCATCTAGAATCAGTTTTATGTGGTAAACGGCAACATTTGTTTAATTGCTAGTTACATAATAAACCAACAGCAATTGCAATAAGCAGCACACAAGAGTAGCGTCTCTAGCAGATCAGGCATTAGTGACAGATTAAACTCCCTCATATGTAATGACAGATTAAACGCCCAGTGGCGACTCAGGTACTCGGTAGTTATTGGGAAAGAATTGAATGTAGTTTGACTTATCTAAGATTTGCTTCATTTAATGCGCCTTGAAATCCGGTGCGCTTTATGTATGGAGAAAGAACTGCTAGAATTCAATTTTTGATACTGCGCTTTATAATCCTGTGCGCCTTACGGTCCCGAAAATATGGTATACTACTGTCAGACCTCGTTTATGTGAACTGCTTTTTGTCAAATATGTCAGTTTAGCGAGGTATCCAGAAAATCGGAATCAGACCTGTAGCCACGGTGGGCATTGGGGGGAAATCCATTTTTTTGTGCTTCTCCAAATTTTGTTTTGCCAAGAAATTTTTTTATTAAAAAATATAATAAAAACAGAAATCGGGACTCCCGAAAAATGTTTTGTGCCCCCTAAACCTGTAGACCTAGGCTACGTGTCTGGCCTAAGCGAACGTTGAAAAGGGAAAGAGAAACAAACTGTAGACGCAGACCAAATGTCAACTTCAGCAAATATGTAGACTGCATGTGAAATATAACTAAATGAAACACTCATAGTTGTTTTTGTTTATTAGCAGATCCATATACATAAGCAAGTATACATTCAGAATGACATTGAAACGCTAAAAAAACTTCACAGGATACCTGTAACTGCGTCCTGCAGGATTTGCTAGTGTTACATTAATTGATCGTAGAAAATTGACTTTCACAATTCCATTGTGATTTCATTAACAACTAAGTAACAGTTGGCGTAATCCGGTTTAGCGTTTTTTTTTCTACTGATATAGCACATCCGTTCCTCAATTTCCGAGTCGGTGTCAGACAGCAAGATTTCCAGATTAAAGGGGTGAAATGCGTTGGCAGAAATCTGTTCTTTGCAATTTGTTTCAAATAGCAGGGATTCTGGTTTATTGGAGTTCGGACAAACAGGTCTGACTGCATTTGGAATAGATTGTGGTGTTGATTTCATTGTCAAAACACGTAAGAAAAAAATTTATCATTGCTTTCGGGCAGAGATCATTTATTACATCACAATCGCTGTTTGTTCTTATGAATATGGTTCTGAAAAGATAATTAGCTTGTCGAACATTCAACAAAATGTCAGCCATACAGCAATGTGAGCTGTTTATCCATGCATGCATACACTTACAAAATTCATGCTGACAACCAGCTGCACAACTGCATTTGTGGAGTGCTGTCTATCAAAGATGGCGGTGTTATAAATGTACTTGCGAAATCATTGCGGAGAAGAACGATTGAATTGCAGTTGCTCTGATTACTTTGCATCATAATGTAAAAGTGAATTACTCGAAATCAATACAGGACTTCTTGCACAGCTAACAATGTCGTCCAACTGCTTCTAAAAAGACTATTTTCGAAATATGATGCTTGACTGATATTTTGTTCAGATACTGTAGCCACAATTTTTTAGGCTAGCTGTCGCGCCTTTCAATATGAGAAGTTGCTTATAAAATATAGTTTCAGTGGAAACGAATCCACGTTACTTGGCATGTTGCTGAGAAAAGCCTGAACTTGCTTGTCATATCCTAGTAGGTGTGAACAGCAGATAAAATTTTGCCCGAAACTGCAAAACAAAACGATCGTGATTGCAGTTTGTCCTCTCGCCATGAAGCGAAATATTACAAAACAGCTCCTGCGTGTGTGTGGCAGCGTATGAGATTCCGACAGCATTAGAGCCAGCATTGCATAGGAGGAAATTCAGCAACACGTGTGTTCGACGCAAAATCACATTTTGATTGTTCAAAAACGTGGATTGTTTCAAGTCACTGCGCAGGTGTTATTTAGACAAGGCAGTAACATTGTTGTTTTGTAATAGTACTATGCAACATTACAAGGGAAATGCGGGCTGTTGTCTGTTCCAAAACACCCACATTAGAGACTGGCAGCGAGAGTGTTTGATCTGTTATCAGCTTTAATGTTGAGTACCTGCAGTGCAAAGAGATCTGTCATGAGAGCCAAATCAGACCCCCCTAGATGCACACCTGTTTGTCATTGTATGTCAGAGGGGAGATAGTCAACTCCAAATGAGCATCAGTATATTTTGAATGTTTAGAATGGGATTGTCTTACAAGTTTTACTCTATGATTGATTTCCATTTACAGTCACTCTTGTCAAACCTGCAGCAATGAATAAGTTGTGATTAGAAAACGCCCTTGGTTATTGATGTGTGTCAGAAGCATAGGTGACAAGTAAAAGTGAGTAGAATTGTAGCTGGGAGTGAAACACTCCCATTAATTTTTCACCTCTTTGCTCATCAATTTCCATGCAACTACAATTTTCATGATTGTTCTGTACTACCTTTGAGACAGACCGTACTTTTACTGCCGTCATCACAAAAATTTTCTCTAATCCACCATGAATCAACGTAGGTTGAACTTTTATTGCTTACTTGTTAGCATTAGGAAAGTCCAGAATACAATCAGTGATACTGAAGCAGTATAACAGGAAAGTATGTCTGAAATCAGCAATGGAAGACGTACAGTATGATGTCAAACTCGTTACAGTTCAGGGGCAAATTCAGGCAAATTTAATCTCAAGCGGGCTGGACGAATGTAATCACTTTACAACACCCTGGTTATAAGTATTGACAACTTCCAGCTGATTTCATAACTTTAAATCAAACAGTTCAAGCTTATCTGAAAATGATTGTTAGCACAAAAATTTCCAATTTCCCCTCGCAAATCAAAATCATGCCTTATTACTGAGAAGACTGTCAAACTAATGGTGATTAAGACCTCCGGCATGAATGAAATTAACTGTCTGGACAACCACTTGCATGACCTCATCCATGTTTTACGGCTGTGCAGTACAATGGCTGTTGGCATGAAATGTAGTGAAATGTCCAAAATTCATGTTCTCCACTTACAACCGTACTTTTGCTCTGAAACTTGTCGCAACACCTGCTTTTTTATGATCGTTTATGGTGTGGTATCTGTAGCAATATTGACAGCACAGAACCAGTCTACTCCGACCCTAATCAACACTCCAACGAGAGATTTAAAAATATCATTTGTTGTTGTGGTATCCATCATAGACACTAAACCCAGGAACTCCTTATTGGTGGACAAAGTCTCAACAAGGCCACGATTGAATATAACTATTTGTGCAAAGTCTGAAATGTCTGTGCTTTCATCGAGCGCAAACCAAAACGTATCAAATGACTTGAGTTTGTTCTTCTGTTGGTTGTCTAAATTTGCAGAAATGTCCAAAATCCTCTCCGCCACAGTGTTGCTCATCAGGCTAATAGTAGCAAAAATTTTAGCTTTCAGAACATACAATTTCTGCAGCCTTTAGGATGCACGTCTTCATGAACTCTCACAGTATGGCTTAGATGATAAAGCTATGTCATCAGTAGGGCAAGTTTTTGCAACAACAGCTTCCTAAATGCTCAAAAGATATGTAGTTCAATGTCCCGAGTTTTTCCCAGGAATTTCATTTGCAATTTTTTCGATTTTTGTGTGCAACCTTTACTGCAATTTTTATCAAGTATTGCACAAAATGTAAAAGTGTAATTAAAAAAAAAACTCAAACTATTTCAGTTTAGTTCTATTCACTGTGATTGCATGAAAAAGAGCTATTTGACGAATTAACTGCGTCTCAATATTATCTATGACGAAACAGTTGGTTTGCAAGCTAGAAGTTTTACAACCCCATCCAAGTACGACAGTGCCCGAACTCAATTAAGAGATGGAAGTGCAGAAAATCTTGACTTTTGGCCAAGTCCGTGCAAACGAAAATAGGTTGTGTCAAGTCTTCCGCAGTCAAATGTGCACACAAATGCAACTTCCTGCGCATAAATGCAGCTTTCGTTGAAAACAAATGCAACTTTCTTATTTTTTCACTGCAACAAAAACTTGCCCTGGTCATTAGCAAATGAGGTACCTATCTTGGCTACTGGTAAAAATGGACCGCTGTTTTCAAGCCTGCAATCAATTCCTTTACCTCCATTCCTGGGTTGCCTTTGCAAACCATGGTATCTTTCGGTATGATGAGTCGCAGAGTGGCATTGAATGTTATGTTTTTTTGAAGAGATTGACCAATATGGCTTTTTTGAGGCCAAAACCAATATATCGGCCATTCATGGGCCGATACCGACAAGCGATATTTCCAAAATTTTTAGATCTTGTTTTCTGCTTCATTATCAAAAATATGATGTATTTTATGCCTTATCTTTTCTTCAAAAACTTGAAAAATCAGGATTTATGGTTTAAAATGTATTAAATTTGAGCAATTTCAACATTTGATTAAGTGTTACCATAGTATACACTATTTGCATTGAATAAACACAGTGCCATGAACAAAAAAAGGAGGTTAAAATAACAAAACCATAAAAACAGAACACTGAAGGTAAGAGAACTATCTACGGTGCTTAAACCAGAAAAGCAAAAACAGTGCTTCAAAGTTGAAAGATGGAAATACAAAATGGAACACCGAGTTAAGGAGGTTAAAATTATCACAACACTGTATTCAATTAGCCATTGCCAAAAATAAAAATTTTTCCAAGACAGCAGTAACTTTTTCGGTCTGTGATAGTATGTTTGGTAACAGTTATTGTACCACACTTGTGAAATTTTGTTTTTGTATGTATTTCACAAATCAGCTTTTTGACTCTTCTGCAACTCAGTAGGTTTTCAATTTCAAAAATCAATACAACTTATAAAGAATTAAGTTTGGAATTTCGATGCAATGTAACATTAGCACTTTAAGAGCCGGGGCACGATATGTTTGTGCTTTGAAGTGGGCCTGAAACCAGCAGTTGTCAGTTGCCTTACCAACGCTCTAGCTCCTCCACCGATTGTGCTAGAGAGCTGTTTAAGGGCTTAAATGAATCAGCCAGTCTTCTAGTCTAATCTCCAAAAAAATTTTTTGGTTGGGGGTGGCGGATTTTTTGTGAGTGATGCCATAAGTGAAGTAGTTTTTGGGTCATTTTGGCTCATGTTGCCTGGCCTAGGGCCTAACTGCTAGGCTAAAGTATTTCGCTGAAGTTTTCATTAGAAACTAGGCTTAAGTCCCAGTCTTTTGAGCTTATGATCGACTTTCTAGCGTTTCTGGGTCAAAAGTTATGATTTTAGAAAAACAAATTATTTAATTAACTAATCAGTCAAAAATTTTTACTAACTTAGATCATAACTTTTGAACCCGAAACCCCAGCAAGTCATCCAAAGTATCAAAAGACACGGATTGTAGCCTAGTTTCCAATGAAAACATCAGCGAAATACCACCATCTAACGGTTGACGCCTAGGGTCTATTGAATTTTGCCAAGATGGCCAAAACGTCCTCCACTAATGACGTCACTCACAAAAAAACCATACCCCCCAACCAAAAATGTTTTTGGAGTGCAAACTACAAGACTTGCCACGTCTTTTGACACTTCAACCAGGTTCGTAACTCAAACAGGAGCGGAGATATTCCCGTGCAAAACCATGTGCGATCCAGCCGTTTTTTTGCGAACCGCTTGAATTAATCTAGATGTCAAAGTGTTAAATAACTGCATGGCCTTGAAAAAGCAAACTAGTTGCATTAGTCACTGCAACTGAAGTACCGGTATTGGTATGAAATGAAACACCTCAAGTGATTTGTCAGTACTCCGTAGTGGGTCATTCTATGTCAAATGAACCAAAAACAATGGAAAAGTCAACCCACCATCTCAGATTTCCTCAAATTTCATAAGCAGATAGAACGTTTCATGCTGATTCTAAAAAACTAAATATTTTTGAAATTGGTCAGGGTTTTGCATTAATATGGACCATGCAGAATGACTCCTTTTTGCTGTCAATGAAGCGTAACAACTAGTAAAAAATCATCAAAAAACTTTGAAACGTAACCATTCTCACTGTAATCATTTAATTGTTTTAAAAAATTGACAAGAAGTTGTCTCAAGTGTATTGTCATCACTTTTGAAAAAATGTTCAGAAAACCCATGCGCTTATCTG
>JGI24159J19872_10003459_pt1 | contig 19668 bp, 15 predicted proteins | sample Ectturendosymbi4_FD_19872 | JGI IMG/M metagenome (IMG submission 19872) | reverse complement strand
ATGTGCGCATAAATGCAACTTACTGCGCATAAATGCAACTTTCGTTGAAAATAAATGCAACTTTCTCACTTTTTTACTGCAACAAAAACTTGCCCTACTTATCAGTATTCAGGAAATCTCAGCAACGGCATGCACTGTATATGACAAAGTGGTACACCTCAGCCTGCAAACAATTGTAAGTTTAACAACGTCACTGAAGTTGAACACGAACTTTGTTTACCATATCCAACAAAGTGAAGGCAAAGAGATATATTTGTACTTGAAGAAGGTGTTAGAAAAGTTCCTGTGCGAGTCTTTCCACTATCGAAAGACAGTGTCAGATCTAGATCTAAGAATCTCCTTGCGTTCAGTGTCAATTTAGGGTTTGGGCTTTTTATCGTTTTATGCGTGGTGAGCATATCGTTTTAAGAAACGACTGCCGGGCGAAAAGTGACATACAATTTGGACCTAGGGACCATGTACCTTTTCGCCCCTGCTGCGTTAATTTAGCACAGATTGATTTAGAGCAATTTTACCACGTTTTTGTGCTTTGGAATGCAAAAATCAGTTTTAGAAATCGCAGCAAATTTTTACCAGTGCAGTTCTATTTTTGTGGCAGTTCAACCTGAGCGCAGCACCAAGCGCCCCTCCCACGTTTGTTTCACAATAAACATACCAGAGATTCACAACCCACTGGTGCAGGATAGCGTTGCCATCTAGTGAACTGCGAAAAACTCTTCTAAAAATGTTGTCAATTTTGAGTGTTTGGAGGGCTTTATAAATGCGTACAGAACAGGAATTCAGCAGTTTTTTGCCCGAATTGGCCAATACGTAAAAGTCAAGCACGAGAACTTTACTGATTATATTTATAATCATGTGACATTTCCTGGAAATATTTAAGCAGGTTTTCGTTGCCATACCAAAGAATTTGGTTCCCCATCGGCCATGGAGCCCTATTATGATGTTCAGAGCACTCTGATTTTAAGTTGTAGCTTTGACACGTCTGTGGAAATAAGAAGTTTGTAATTTATACCTCAAGGAACGTCATTTTGGAAAAACTCTTGAATTACGCGCCTGACCGGTTGCAACGAGCTCGAATCATCGCAGTGGGGTCACCTCACCTCGGTGAACGTCAATACTCATGGAATGGAGAAAAGAGGCAGTGCAGTACCGTGTTGTGTGCATAGTTTTACAATGGTACGGCATTCACGAGCCACTGGCGAACGCACGACTGTGATGTAAAAATCGGTCTTGTTCACAGGTATTGAGTTACTCAGTAGTCAGTACCGTGACTACAGCTAGAAGGGAACTAAGAAATGGTTTCTTTACTTGTTGCAATTAAAAGTTCTATTAAAATCTCCAGGTTTGCTGCAAGCTTTCGAGAAATTAGCAAACTGGGCTCTGCTTTCATGTCTTAGCGACGATTCAGACATGCACATATTTGTGTTCAAAGGTTATAGTCTCCACGATGGCAATGAAGTTTAATGAATCTCAAAATTTTAATAGGAAATCGATTTCATGTGACACTGCGGATATTCCGTCCTATAATCTCGCCTAGATCAAGCCTTGTTCTATTTGAATAAGATTTTGGGACTGAGGATGCGGGCAGTATTATGTGAAATCGATTTAGAATATTTGAGATTGATTAGACTTCGTAGTGATTGAGACTAGTTACTTGTTGCAGGAGATGCATTCAGATTTTAGGTACTGACTTTTGCAGAGATTAGGGAAAGGTGAGGCTAGCTGAGTTGGAACGTGGCATTTTACGATCATGCTATCGAAAACTTCATTGCTCAAAATACGAGAATAGCATTATGTTATACATAATTTGCTGAGATGAGTGCGTTTTAAACTGCTGACGCAGTGCTCAGTATATTTATTGCACTTTTTTACGTGGAGCGGTGAGTTTAAATTTATGTGAACTGGGTTGTCGGAGTGTTCCGTGTGTTTCACCATGTTGTCGCGGCGATGAGTGTTAAACTTCATAATGTTAAAATAAAAGGCTGATAGAATGGTAAATGCATGAGATGTGGGTATAAAGTATACACAAATTTGGTGACCCAACGGCGATAATGCGTTTAGAACATTGTACACGTTGTGTCATGAAACTCCACCCAAAGGCTGGTTTGGAAATGTGAATAAAACCTCGTAGCAAGACGTCACGAACAAGTAAAAATGACCACCTTATGCCACCTATTGAGAAATCAGTGAACACTCCCCCAGAAAGTACGCCACAGATCTCAGGGGGTTTGAAACCTCAAAGTTTGAAATGACAAAGAGTGTTGTATATATCATGAGTGTGGCATAATGTAGAGAGAGTGTGGTAGTAACTGGTCAATATCGAAAGGTGCAACTTTTGTAAACCGAATGAATCTGGCAAACCATCCGACGTCTTCGCGTAAAAGATATCATACTGCAAAATACTTCAAAGACCAAAACGGTGTTTTAGGCAGCAGTGAGGGGGACATTTTTAAACCAAAACGATATCGTACCATCAGACACACAGGAGGTGCAGTCGGTGGAGGAAAATACCATGCAGCTGAAGTCTTCCTAGCCGCCAAAACACTGAACGTTGGTAAGGGCAGGCGGCAGGTTGTGATGAAATCCGACCTGAAATCGTCAAAACCTTGAATAAAGGCGTTCTTTGGTTGATTCGTGTGTGTCAAATGGCTTGGCGATCTGGAGGGGCATAAAAGAAGGGTGTAGGAGCAGGTAATTTTTGGAGGGTGCAAAGGATGTTTTTCCCGAACTTCTCCAAATTTGCCCGAAAAAAACTTTTGTGACAAACTTTCTCTCTACAAATTTTCTGTAGTTGTTGGTACCGGTCTAGGACAGTTCGGCGCCGCCGTTTTGGCGACGCCGATTCGGCGCTGCCGTTTCGGGACGAGTCGTTTCGGCGACGGGACGTTTCGGCGATGGTGGTCGCAAATGTTTCATGAGAAAAAAATGTGTGTTTTAGAAATACTTTGAAGGTTAGACTGCAAAGGACGTTTGCTTCATAAGTGTTTTTGTTGTCATCCTGATGGTCAGTGGCCAGTGTAGTTTCCCGTCTGTCAGGATTTTGGAAGAACTTAGTGCGGCCGTGACCACGTGTGTAAAGAAATATGGCTTGTGACGTTTATTTTTGCTGGCATGAGGCGTTTGTGAGGTTCACAAAAGTTAAGCCTGGACAGCATCTATTGCTTGATCTTTCACGTAGGTATCATTTTGATTGCATTTCACAGTTAATCTAAGAATTATCGTACTTTCTTGCCATCGGTTGCCTATCGGTGTACGAATATGCAGTAATGCCGCTTCCAAATCCATGGTATACATCATGAATCGCAACGAATACAGCATAATTGGAAAGATCTGGGCCAAGTGCTAGATAGAATCTTGCGCCTACATGCTTCACGACGGCAGTGCGAACTTTTGCACTTTGGTGACATTCCAAAGGAAAACACACTTCACATTTCATCGCTGAAATGTCCATCGACGAAACGGCAGCGCCGAACTCTCCCATTCCGGTTGGTACGTTATATTTACCTCTACCAATTTGCCATATAGACTTGAAAATAGAATCATTGGTACGTGAAATTAGTTTCTTAATAACCCAACTGAAAAAAGTACGCTAGGTTGTGCAAAAACATTGTCACAACCCAACTGGCTCAGTATGTTTGACCATCTGCCTCACAGTTTTGAGGTTTTCCATTGGTTCGCATTCACGACTGAGTAGATTTCTGATGGTTGTTCTAGTCTAGGCGAAAGGCGTTGGTTTCTAAGTTGGCTGAAACATATATGCTTGTTTTTTTTTTATTTTCCTTTTAACTCTCAGTAACTGTCTTGATCAGCTCCAAGTCTTTTTTAATGTAACTGTTAACATCCAAACGTTCTGTACACAGCAAGGATTGTTTCTGCCTATTTGTTGTTTCACCTGTCGCAAAAGTTGGCAGTGATGTATTTCAATGTTTTCAACCCGTATCCAAAAGACGTTGAGATGATTTTGGACCAGACAGTCTTAATCTTTCAGCACCACTGTTTCATAATGTGATCTGATTCGTATTTTAGGTTTTATCCGTGTAGAAGTAACAAATTTTGTCGCATAGTGGAAAAAAATGCGATGATCTCGCAAGAAACATTGATGCCGCAACTGTAAACGTTCGCAGAGAGAAAGTTGACACGGCCAATTACAAGATCAAGACTTAGCGTAAGCATGTCAACATAAGCTGAGCGTAATGGGTGCGTGAGGTGAGGTCAAGTTTCAAACTTGAATGCACACATAATGAACCCTTAAAAAACACTATAAAACTTTCGTATTGTCAGGAATGCGCAAAATTTTAAAAGCAATTTTGCATTCCCCATATTTCAAAGAAAATATATGGACTTTACCCCTGTTATTGGTGCAGATGTCAGTGACACAGTACAGGAAGCTTTTTTTAACATTTGGGGTGAAAATAAATGTGTTCGTTTCCTAGCAATTGTGATTGCTGCTGCTCGATTGATTTATTGTCTTACACAAATTTTGTGAATAGTGTGTGTGTTTGGAGGCGCCAAGTAGCAAAAGAAGGGCACAATTTTAAATACAACCCAATCCATTCTACTGGAACTTGACTTTTAGGGTGTAGGAAGCCATTCAAGCAAACCTTGTAGTGTTTGTACAGACCTTTTCAAACTTGTAGTCAATGATTTATAACCGCAGTTTCACATTAAACCACCGAACATTACGTTGGAGCTGAACCAATGGCTCTTTTTTGTGACGACCTTCATGGTACTACACTGTCAGTAATCGGCGTCAAATTGATACAATCCTTTCCACTTGGAATCTCGTGATCGTGGTATAATTTTGGATGACGCTTCTGCGTTTAATGTGGGACGTTTCATAAAACGTATCTCTGATATACTTCTTACGAAACAACTGTCTTCTATTTGCAGTGATTTGTCAATAATTTTCAGTTGGTAAAAATATAACTATGAAGTTTTCAGAGCTTGAATTTAGGGCCACAATTCTCTAATATTTGCAAAATCAAGAGCTATTGCATTTGCATATTATAGAAGTGACACACAGTTGTTCGTGTTGCCAGCATCACGTTTATGCTATGCACGCTGAAGCTATCCTAAAGGATTGCAACAGTCGTTGGCCGTTGGTAACAAAAAATATACCAACTTTCGCCCACACATTCAAGTGCAGAGACACTTCTACTGCACAAACAAATTCAACATTTGCTCGATGCTAAAGAGCGTTGACATATTTACTTTGTTCAGGGAGTTTTCTTTATCTTTGGCAAACTGTGTGCTGCTGAGACAATAATTAAGTTGCTGGAAAACTTGTGAAGCATTAATCCCGCCTATTAGAATTTCTGCAACGTGGAGCAAGTATGTATAGTTATCCCTGAAAAAGAAAGAATATAGCAGAAGAAAACGATGTTGACATGATATTGCTGAATTCAAAAGTTCTAATATTTTCTTTGACTTTTAATGCGTTTTAAGTTTACGAACGAGATCTCGATGCGTGTTTACCCTAGCGGAGTTAAATTTAAAACAACCAGTTTTCTAAGTCAGCTCTTATAAAAATTTAGCAACTTTGCTTCTCTTTGTAGTTCAATGCTTCAACAATAGCCTCACTTTTTCTTTTATGCACATGTACTTTTCTTTGAAAATAATGAAATGGATTGGTATAACGTGATGAAAACAGGAAAAGCTAGATAGTCACTGTATTAGAATAGTTCAGCTTAACATTCTTTTTTGTTTACTTTTACGCAGGAACTGAAAGCAGCCAGAATGTATACTGTTGTAGATGATACTACAGACAGCTATTACACCCAATCGTGGTGAAAGAACCAAACTTTTAACTGAATAGTTCATATTCCAGGGATGTACAAAACTGGCTCCATAAAATTACCTATGCAATTTTTTTTAATTTATGGAAAAGCGCCTTGAAAATAGTCGTAGACGCAGATATAATGAGACTTGTGAGTTTCATTTTCACGCATGAAACTACATGAAACAACGACCTTCATCACATGCTTGATTTTACCGAATAACAAGTGTTGTAAAAATGCGAAATGCTTAATTGAAATCTACAACTGTTTTACCCATCAGGATGGAAATTTTCTTGCTGTTTTAAATGCTCGGACGAGTCAATTTATTTTGAGAATAGCACATTTCAACGATTTAAAAGTCATAAGTAAACTATTTATTTTCATTGAAGAATCATTCTGTCTATTTGCCAAGAATTGGAAAGAAAATTGGATTTTTACCGATTGTTTTAAACACGTTTTTCATGACTCAAAATATATTTAAAGAATTTGTTCTAAACCTATTTTATTGCAAATATTCAAAGCGCGGCGTGCGCTAAAAATCTTTGAAAAGTCACAAAATTAGAGCAAAATCCTGAACCTTTTCATAAAAATGTCAAGCAAAGTTCTGCGCGAAGTATAACGTTCAATTCCGGCAACCTAACTTGAATTCAAACGTACTAAATTTCTTTAAAACAGTAGCCAGTACAGGTTTGAAAATATTGTTAATATTCAAACAAAGAATGCTTTTCCAGCAAGTAATGGTTGCTGTTTGGCTAAAGTTGAGAACAAACAATTTTAATTTGGTAACAGCTTGCTTTAAAAATATGTTTGATAAAAGTAATATTACGAAAAAATCACGCCCGGAAGATATGAAAGATTTACAAGTTTTTTGACACAGAACACATGAAGGTCAATGAAAACCACAAAAACTGGTAGTGAAAGTCCATCGACTTAAAAAGAATTTTATGGACATTGTTGCAGACCAATGCTCATTTATAAGGGTAAATAAAGTTTCAAACCTATATCAACCAAATGCTTTGATGGTGAAAACATACAGTTCTACAGTTGAAAATGGATTCACTGTCATTGAAATGCTAAAAAAACAAGAAACCGGTTTCACTGCCTCAATCGGACAGTGCTTGGATTTTTCCTAAAACTGAAAAAAAATTCGTAATTCTCATATTTTTATTCACAAATGACGGCAGTACAAAGCAATTGTACAATCCCGGTAATGGCAAAAACGTTTCAAGAATGTCCTGTTCAAGACTCACAGCATTCCTTTCCGTTGATGTTGATGTTGGTTTTGTGTGTCATCATCGGTCTCTTAGTCTGGACTGCTGTCGTCTGCTACATTTGCATTAGGAAGTGCTCGAAGTGGAAACGAAACGAAACTCAATCAAAGCCGAAACCTGCCGAGGCAACGAAGAAATCCAAAACAGTTTCACAATCAGCGTCGAAAGCGGAAAAAATGAAGCAGGGAGTATGTTTCACGTTAAATGTCGAGTACGATTTTTTGCGAGGGCGTTATCGGACATCCGGGATCCGCCATTTCATTCAACCGTTTCGAACAATGAGGGAAGATGCAGTCACAAACGTAGTGGAGAAAATTTTGACCCCTAGAGGATTGAAAATGAAGTGCGGCCAATTCTGCTTAAAATTTCCCCGAGGTTCTGTCGATCAACCTCAAGCAATCAGAGTCTCTGTAGAGACGCCGTTTAAGTTCAAGCATAAAGGGCGCAGTTTCACCAGCATAGCCCCAGTGCTTCGTTGTGAACCAAGTGGCTTGAAGTTCAGAAAAGCGTTCACCGTTACTTTGCAATCTAGTTACTCGTCAAGAAAGATGCAGGAAGCTGTGGATGTGAACATTTTTGTGCGTGAGACGCCTAGCGCTCGACTACAGTTAGAGTCTACGTCTAAGCTTGACTCAAAAGGCCACGTGTTATTTACTGCAAAGCATTTTTCCGACCGAGCGGCCAGCGTTGACGAAAATGACCAGAAGCTGCTGAAGAGAACTTTTTACACGCTGGGCATGCTCAGAATAGAATGCTGTAAATCGCGCACCCTGACGTGGTACATTGTTGATGGTGCGGAACAACACCATGTTTCTACCATTAGACATTTGCATGAAAGAGAAGAGCCAACAATTCCATTGAGGTGTTATAAAATAAGAGGCGATCAGTCCTTTCGACTTGGACTTGAGTCAGCTGATTGTGAAATTACCGGAGATCCTGCTGAGGAAAATATACACTGCAGTCATCTGGACGAGTGTGGTATGATTCCATTTACTTACCAAATACACCAGCACCCTGAACATCGTAGCTTTAAATCTGTTGTAACATACACGCTGCAAATTCTCGGCTCGAGTAATTTGCAAAACAGCACGTTTTTGATAAACTGGAAAGCGAAAATGCCACCCCCTCCCAACAACACGTACATTGGTTGTGACTTTGTTTACAACTATGCCCATCAAGGGGAACAAGCCCAGTCGACACCAGATACCTATAATTCCGCTCAGGAATATGAAGATAGCTGCTTAAGTTCCAGCGACGAAATGCATGGTTTACCTACAGAAGCGCATCACAATGATAATCACGCTAAGCAGTCGGCCCAATCTGAATGCATTATTGCCAAGCCAGCAGTGCGATATCTCAAACCGTTAAGTGAGCCAGGCGGTGGCAATCAAACACAAAAATCGCAAGAAATGTCCAGCAACCGGACCAACAAGGCAGTTGGATTTGTATCTCAGGATGAAACAAGTTTGGTTGAAGGCATCGTGAGAAAAAGAGTGCAAGATATAGAAGACAAAAACGAGGTGCAAGATGTTCCAGAAGATTCATAAGCTGATCATAGCCACGTTTGTAGTCTAACATAAATCACGTTTGTGTAGCTGTTCTATTTGTGGAGACAAACTCATGGCTTAAAAATTGAGTTTCGCTTTTTCGTTGGCAATGCTCAACACGACAGCGCCATTGTACTCTCATACCCATATCCCTACTGGTCTGTATCCAAAAGCGTCAAGGACTTCAACACTTGGAAGTACATGTGGTAAATTTATGTGGTTCAATTTCTACGTCACGTTGGCATTACTGATAGCTTAATGCATATCATCAGACGTTTGCAGTCCTGCTTGATTTAGTGTAAAAACCATAAAATGTCCGAACAAATTAAGATTGCGCTGTTAATATGGTTACTCTTAGTGAAATTGTTGGCCGTTAGTGTTAAATATTACTTTTTTTGAGTACATTGGAATGTCGTCGTTTTGTCGTACAAGACGACATTTTTCTCATACCCTGTCAGCCAAGGTTGACTTGGACAAATGCATTCAGCAACCAGTTTTTGGTTTGATCATCGAAACCAGTTAGCCCATATACCCCTGATAGGTCGGTGCCAGGAACAATCCAGGACAATAAGATCTGCGGGTTATTCCTCGGCGCCACACTCGCAGACCGCTGATGGAGCCAAACCCCATGTGCACAAGCTTAAGTTGAACCGTCCGACACCACTACGAAGGCGGTTATGTCTGATCTACGCAGGTGATACACACGCAGGAAATGATACATACGCAAGAAAACTGCGTACGCAAGAATACAAAATATTTTAGGGTTGACTATTACGAGATTTAATTATCAACTAATTTCCTGCTTTCCAGCTCTTCCAGTTTAAAAATTCGCCTACAGTGAAAATTTTCTATAGTTTTCTTTTGGATTCAGGGATTTGTTGAGTGTGATATCTTTTAAACTGCGCGAAATTTGCTTGTATTGTGTTTGATGAAACTTTAACTGGTCGTACGTAAACAAGAAAAAACTTTGCTGTAAGCGTAATTTACAGAACGCCTCTTCAAACATAATTTGCTTTGTCAATACGCTTTTCATACGTTTGCACGATTTCATTAGTTTATCCATTGCTGAGAAACATTTTTCACAAATTGCAATTATTTTTTTGTTTTTGTGTTAATTGCACATCAGAGGAAGCTCGTTTGGTTGAGACCAGTATGCAAATCAAGAAGAGTTATTCCTTTTATTTCTGCAAGCAAGACGCTGCAGGAACACTGCAAGCAATACGCCGGTTTGCTTATTAAAATTAGTTAATATGAAAAAGAACAAAAAAGGTGAAGATAGCACTAAACAATGTTTCCCAAGACACAAGCTTTGTTTAGATCTTTCAATGTGACAAATACACATTTAGAGAAACGCAGGCGTTTCTTTGCTTTTGAAAAATAAATTATTTTTTGCGTTTGTCGTGGTTATATTTTCAGATTTCTGTTGTTATGGTGATTTTCTCACTAGCGTCATAAAACGGATGTGAGTAATGAAACGGATGCGCCTTCTTTTCAATTACTTTTGAAACGCAGCATAGCTTGTGCAGGATAGGTAAGGTCCATACTGCTGATCATATTATAATCGTACACCAAAAAAGCTTGCCTATTGCGTTACGCCATTGTGCTTGTATGACACTATAAACCAGTGGTTCTTAACCGAGGGGTGCGCCTTCCCAGGGGGCTTCAGGTAAATTTCCAGGGGGGAGCGAGCCCTTACGCTTTCTGCAACATGGAAAGTTTGATCAATAAATTTCCCAACAAATACGTTTGTTTTTACAACTTGCTTAAAGTCAGGGAGACTTGAAACCAAAGACAATTACTTAAGGGAAGGGAGTTGGAAAAAAGTTAAGAAACACTGCTGCAAACGATTGTTATAAAAGATCACTTTACTCTTTCGACATGTTCTGCTTGATAAAATATATCAATTTAAACGACGTTTGGATTTTCCTTTGTCACAAATCTGAGGTGGTGTGAACATGTCATTAAAATGCTGCATATTGTCAGTGACCTTGAATATGATCCATGACGAACAAATGTTAATCGAAGCGTATTCTATCAGGGCGCTGGCACTGGCAGCATACTACAATTTCTCTGCTTTTGTAGGTTATTTCTTAAGATTTCATATTGGAAAACCAACCAATTACACAGCTCCAGAACGTTGTGCTAAGTGGCAACGGCATTGGATTGCGATCTGTGAGACAAAAGAAAACAATCTGCAATCAAACATGATCGCCGGGACAAAACACACTAGTTTTAAACTTTTAAAAGCTTAAGCTGGCAAAGTTCAACTTGGTAGTGAAAATATTTAGGAAAAATGAAGCGACAGTCACTTATCACGTTTTACTTTGACAGTTATTTTTTCAAGAAAAGTGAAACTCGTCAAGGAAAATCCTGACGTCTGATTCATTGACGCTGGTGCATCACAATGGATAAGTCGCTCAGTGCTGTCATAATGTGTTTTAATTACGTAATGGACTGCTGGGGAGACATTTGCACTCACCTGGATTGTACTGCGTTGTTCAAGATACTTCTTTTACCAATCAGAGACGTTTTTCAATCAACGTTTTTGGGTGTTTTTTTATGTAAAATTATTGAGTATTTTTGGTTAGAAGTTTGAACTTTCATCCCTGGCCCAGCGGTTTTGAACCGGGTGTCACAAATCTCAGGCGCGTGCTGCAAAAGGCCGTAAAGAGTGCTGGGCAAACGTAGCGCTGAAGATGCTTACCCACTTGAATACGTTGATGAAACAGCTAAAACCGTTAAATGCCACAATTGTACATTTCGTCTCCGGTGCAGCGAACCAGGAAAAAGCAAATCGGGCAAACACTCCAAAAAACGTTGAAATAACGCGAGCACAACTTCGGCGTCATTGATACAAAGTGAATCTGCATGGGGCTGTAGTTCCAGATTTTTAAAATACTCCACACATCCTGGTTGTGGCATAAGACGTAGGCGAAAATGACGTACCATACCAAACGCGGTTGTCAGCAATTTGCAAAATGACGTGGCTGCTTGGCCTGAAGTCATAGATCATAACTTGAGAGTAGAACTGGTCAAAGCAGGGTCAGAAAAGTATCAAAACAAAGAAAGTCCGATCGGTTGCACCACCCAGAACGACTGAAGCTGAAGTTGATATCCCGAAGAAATTGCGAAGAAATCTTTCTAACGAGTGGTTCTGCAAAACACTTAAGAAATTTGAGATCTGGGTTCGTGTACTCATAAACGGAGTGCCGGTTGTATTGTTTTTGCTGTATTGCTCTAAATTGTTTCGATTAGGTAATGATCATTATTTGTTTGTTGCAAAATCTTTCGATAATTTTGGCATTTGAATCCATGCACTTCTGAGCATAAATTCCAAAATATACCAAGAATGTACGGATAAATGGAAAGAGCTTGCAATGTGATTTCAGTTGCATTAAACCGTTGACAAAGAGAACCAGAATGTTTGAGGACGACCAGCAACAAAAGTGGAGAACTGTTTTACAATCTATAGTTAATGTTATTTTATTTTTAAGCAAGCACAATCTTCCTTTCCGAGGACATCGCTAATGCTTTCAGTTAAAAAACTAAGGAAATTAACTTGTGACAGTGAAACTCCTCGCAAACAATTATCGTGCACTCAACAAGCATATATCCGATATTCAACTTTCCAATAAAATCATCACTACTTATCTTCCTCCCACTATTCAAAATGAGTTTTTACGTCTCAGGAATAAGTAAAAACCTGCTAAATACTTGGCAGTCATGTGTGACAACACCCTAAACACAACAAAAAGTAGAAACTAACTAAGGGGAAAGTGTAGCTAGCAAGCGTGACTAGGAAGCAAATCACCAAAGAAAAAACAATGCACATCCAGACAATTGACGGATATAATTGACCACAAGAGCATAATCATTTTGCGAATAAGAAATTATTTTCTCGCGCTCATGGCCGTTGACAAGAAACGCAGTAGGCCAGTACTAGACCAAGCAGGTTTAGCGACATACAGACTGCCCGCGCGTTTAGCCAAAACACGCAAAAGATCGCACAAGAAACGTATTCTCTGTCAGTCCCAGGCACAACATTTGCAGCAGCTCACAGACAGCACGTGCAGTCAATCAGAATACGCAGAATATCACACAAGGAACACAATCAGCCGGCCCAAGTTACAGCCAACCATTGCCACGTTCCATCAGCACAAAGCCAAGCCGCCAATTCAACCCTGATCTTAAAATCCTGATCATGATATTATGTTATTACTCAAACTGAACCCGTCGAGCTTGTGCTGAAGCAAAATAAGAGATTATATCTTCAAAACCAAGTTTTCAATAAATGTACTTTCGATGGAAAGAATTAACAAAACTGATAACAGACTTTCACTCATGTTAGAACACAAATAAGATTTTATCATTTAGCTTGGAGAAAGTCCTCTCGCAACTAGCAACTGAAACTCTGTTGGCAATATAAAGTTTTAAGACATACATGCAATGTTTTGGTAACCGTTGTGAAACGTCAAATGCTTTCAGTTGTTGAATTACGTCAATAAAATTGCATGAAATTACACTACATAGTGTTTTTTGTTTTTTTCTTTGTACCACATAAAATATTTTTTATTTTTCATACTTTGCTTGACATTTTTTGACTACACCAAATTCCCTTAACTAAACTATACCCACTCTTTCGTGTACATTGTCATGCTCTCTTCATCTGATAGTTTTCCTCTCCATGTTCTGTGTTTGTTCGTTTTTTTTCTAATTATGCTTCTTACTTTATTTCCAACTGTTGTTTTCAAACATCTGTCAAAAAGTAACAAACGGGGTTGGGTGGCTAGATGACAGGCATGGTCCTTCACCAGTTCTGTGTGATACAGTGACACTCTTTGTTGACACTGATCAATTGAATACTTTTTGCATGATGGCTTTTTGTATTGTTTGTGTTTAATAGCTGAGTCATAAGAAACAATTAATCAATCAGTCAATTGCGGTAGCATGCACTGCGTCAGAAAATGGTATCGCTGTTTCGTGCAAGTATCAATTTTCGCAATCAACTCAGAAAATCTACTTCGTCATTACTCTGTAGATGCTTTTAAGAGCATTCCTACAAGTCTCGTAACTTTGTTTTGCAGCAGTTCCTGTGGTTTCAAAAATTCAATCATATTATTTAACTGAGTAATTCCGTTGAATCTTTTTTCCGATTCAATCTTATATTTATCCAAAGCTTTAAACATGTATTGTCTTACTTCTTTAGCAACGATTAGGCCTACGTATTCCGGGTTTTCTTCAGTAATTCTCTTTTTTCTGCGGACTTTTCGTTCTTCAACTGGAACGCATTGCCCTTTACATATTTTTCGCGCGGTACTGGACTCTTTGACCACATCATTACGTGTTTCAGTGGAAAAAGATATTCGCGCTTTCATTTTTGTACAACATCGATAGCGCTAACGACAATGCTTCTAGCTGCAGGTTGGTGCAGCAGACTTGGACAACTACATAATTCTAGTTTTCTAATTTGATGAATTAGAGCAGTGGTTCTCAAACTTTTTTCTTTCAAGGCGCATTTTAGAAAAAACAGAAATTGCTTGGCGCACTTCGAACATTTGAATGAAACATTTATTTGAATTTGCAATTTTTTCATATCCTATCGCAAAATCAAGACAATATTGCTTAAGTTCCCAGGAAATTTGATGTTCTTGCGTCTTTATGACAAGAGTGCAACATATCGGTCAGTGAGAAACATGTGCTTGATATTTTGTGGCAACGGTTTCGATGTTAGGACGTATTTCAGAGACAAACCCTCATTTCTTCTTCAATACAACATAGCCGCTCTCGTTTTTTGGACTTTATACTGTAGAGCAGGCCTGCACAACATACGGCCCGAGGGCCACATGAGGCCCGCGAAAGCTTTTCTTGCGGCCCGCGAGAGCTTTCTCAATTGCAGAAAATGTTGCGAAAGCTCGACCTCGAACAAATAATTGTCGTTACAGAATTTCTTCCATACTACAACGAAATCTTTACATCGAAATAAAAGAGACTTCTGCCACCCGTGGGAAATTTATGGTGATAATTTGGCCCTTCGAGCTTTCTGAGTTGTGCAGGCCTGTTGTAGAGTGTTGAAAATCCAAGTTCACATAGATATGATGTTGAAAACTGCATCAAAATGGTCAAAGCCTTCTTGGCTAATGAAGGTAGTCTTTTTTGACAGCAATCCAAAATGTATCTATAGGTACCTCAGCATGTTTGATTTTAAGTCCACGGTCACTAGAAATACATACCAACTCCTCTTCTTCACATAACAGAATTTTAAAAAATGATTTTAAGAAATGCCAAACAATGTTTTTTCATGCCAACACCATCAAAAAAGGCCAAAAAATGCCAAACTATGACGTACATACCAAACACCATTTTTTCATGCCAAACCACTTTAAAAAAGGCCAAATTTCTGGAATTTGGCCTTAAAAATTCCAATCTGGCAACCCTGAGCCAAATCACGAAATGGCTACCAGGAAGTAGATGAAACCAAACGAAGCGTAAACAACAGGCCACTTGCGTTCCAGTTCGTTGCACGAGGTGCTGAAATCGTCATAGAAATAGTAAATAGAACTAACCTGGAGAGGTGCCCCTGGAGGCTCTCCAGGAGGGGGGAGCATCCAATACAAAAAAGATTGGTCAAACAGACGCGTACTTTCTCCTACTTCCTCTTACTGTCAAATGCGCGGCTGAATGAGCCGTAGCGATGAATGACACCAAAACGTGTCATTGGGCACTGAAGCGTACAGTGCCCAATGATACATAAATGTATCATGGACACTCAAACAGTTAAAAATAAGAATGAGAAATACTGCTATAATCAACTAGGTCTAGAATGCAAGAATTGAATGAAAAAGCTTTTTCATGTCTTCCATGTGAATTCTCCGTAAGATTGAATACGATACTGCTCTCACAAGCGTATTAAATCTATGGTAGGTATAATTACGTTTTATATCCGCTAAGTGGCAACATATGCTATAGCCCGATTGTCGTAGCACTGTACCGCGTNTCGAATTATTACCACCAATATCGATAGTGTGCTGTACTGACAGAAGTCGGCAGTGTGGGATTTTAGAAACTCTACTTGATTGATTTTAATTTCAATATTTTTTGCGGCACACTTAATGACATCTGGCGGCGCATAGTTTGGGAGCTACTGAATTAGAGTGAAATCAAGGTAATTCTAATTCTAACCTAATTCGCTAACAGCTTCAGTGCTCTAATTTTAGTTCTAATCTAATTTCCGATTTTGCCAAACATGCTAATTTGTCCAACGATATTTCAAAATACGAAACGAAAATGCGCCCTCGTTCAATGAAAGTACAATAAAATGGTCACAATAGTCATCAGGTACTTACGACGATCAACCAGCTGTGATGTTTTAGGGCAGGGGTGTGCAACCGTACAGCACTGCCGGGCCAAATGTGCAATTGTGCATAACCCGATAGAACCACGGACCACAGCTGCATGTGCCAAGCTCTGTGTGTTAGACAACGCGCTGACCACCCACGAAAGATCTACCCAATGTCAGATTAACCGTTAATCTACTAAGGCCATAGCCTTAGACCCTGGAAAAATTCGGCCCTCGATTTTCTTTTTGATTATTGTTTTTATTGCAAGTAACTGCCGAATTATCTCCTAAAATAATCAAATTTGACGAAATGTCTGTTCAGACTTATGCCTACAGTACCCTTAATCCGGCCCTGGCACTACCTTTCAAAAACCGTCATGCTTGCTTGAAAATCTTTCCCTTTCGGCAGGCCACAAAACTTCAACTCCCGGGCCACTTTTGGCCCGCAGGCAATGGGTTGCACACCTCTGTTTTAGGGTTTTGGAAAAACGAACATTGCTTCCCTTATCTGAAGGCTGCTTCTCGAGAACTCCTGTGTATAACAGCGACATCGGCTGCGTCGGAACGAGTCTTTGGTGTTGCAGCCCCAATCAGCGTGACCAGATCTACTTTTTGCCAAGCAGACAAATCTAGTCCAGAAAAGAGCCAAATTCTAAGACAAGGGACCAAAAAAAGGCCAACCACTTTTTTCAAATTTATCAGCAGTTACAAAGTCGTATGAAGCCCGTACTTAGCAATTTATTAAATGGCAATGTTCCTCAATCACAATTTTACCTCAACAGCAGAACAAGTACATGATAAAAGATCGTAAGAGGACAACTTAATTTTCATGTGTAGCCATAAAATGAGATAGAAATACCATCCTCGATAAGTGCACAAGCGATCAACAACAATCTGAACAAAACCAACAAACACGTGGTCCACCAAAATAACAATTAGGTAACGTAAACGTTCTCAGTGTCACGTCTACAACTGCGGCAAGTAACAGGTATTCTGATGAACTTACTTTCACATTAACCAACGACCATCGGCATAACAGCAGTAGAGATTCAACTCCACCAGGTTCACTCCACTATAGCTATCACGACTTAACGTTATATGTGGTGTAATCTTTACACCACATTAGATGCTGGCGAATTGCACGGCGCGAAACGCGCCGATCTCGGCGTACGAATCTTTTCAATTCTCATGCTTATGAGAATGAATCCACATTTGGGCATAAATTGAACTTGGATTAAAGTTGTTTTGATTTGAACAAATGTACTTCTAATTCGAATTTTAGTTCAATTTATGGTTTTCGCAAATCGACTAATTTTAATTCTAATTTGTGACATTTGAGTTAGCTTTAATTTTAATTCTAATTTAATTTAAAAAATCTGAAAAAATTCTAGTTGTCCAAGTCTGTAGTGTAGACCTCACATGATTCTCGGGGGATTACTTCCAAAATGTTTGAAAAAGAAAATAAAAGTAAAAGACTGCATCGCATCTAAAAGCAACCATAAGCGTTTATCAAGATTCCATAAGCGCTCCTCGTGTATCAAGATTTACACTTCAATCCCATAGTTATTCCAACTCAGTGGTTCTGACACTGCTGACGCATTGTCATATCCTTGGCCTCTGCACATCATCACATCCAAGCTATTTCGCTTCAGTTGATCAAAAATTGTTTTAAGTAATCTCTGCAGCCGTTTCTCCGTGCAGCGAAAAAATTCCAAAAGATCCCTTTACTTGCACAAAACCGTTTTCAGTTGTAACGTACCTGACTGTAAAAGCCATTTGATCAGCATGAGATACATACATCCGGGCTACCTGTCATTTATTACAAAAATTTTTGTTTGGCCATTATTCGTCTTCGGAGTCGAGTATTGATGACTTCGGTCATATCGAATGTCAGACTGTACTAATCTTGTGCTTGCGGGAAAGTGAAAATGAGTGAGTAAATGTGATAGATCCTTTCCTGTTGTTTTGTATGTTCATGTTTGTCAATTTGTCATTGGTCTTATTATCTCATATTTTGTTGTGGAAACAGCCAAACTTACTGCAGCTTTGCTGTTTAAAATTGTTACTCGGATACTCCGCTGTTATCAACATGTTATAGGCAAGCATACAGGGTGACATCTTCTGTGAGAGCCAGGGGCGTCAGCACGCCCGCAACTAAGGGGGACAACAGAACTATTGCCCCCTGAAATTTTCATAAATTTTGAAAGAAGCGTGTTTAGTTTTTAGGTTTGCAATCATTTCCCCCCACGAAAATATCAAATGTTAGCTGCTTGCGGCCCTGGGCGTCAGATAGTGTTTCTACATCACTGGGTTCAATGATAAATGGTTTGCAAATTATTATTATATTCAATGAAACGACATGTCTCTTTGCCTGATTTGCCAAAACAACATGGCTTATCTGAAAGGATTGGATATGAAAAGAAGGTACAACTCAATGCTCACAAAACGGTACGAAGAAATTTTTGGGCGACTGCTAGTAGATAAAACCAGAAGAGGTAATTACGAGGCAGCAGAAAATGATTTCGGCTTATAAAGATGACGCTCAACTTGCCATTGAAATGAGCGTTAAGATAAGTGAAGCAACAGGAGAGAAACAAAAAGCTTTCAATGATGGCGAGTTTGTCAAACACTGTCTGATGATAATTGCTGAAAAGAGGTGTCCCTAAAAAGTATTTCATTGAACAGACTAGCTTATCGAGATTTATTGGCTCAAACAGAACAGATGATCAACTTCAACTCCACTTTGATTTGTAGTCAGTGATATGAAAACAGCTGTTGAGGAAAACGATCTTGTGAAATTTTATAAAAAATTACGTTCGGAGTATCATCAGAACTTTCTCGAATAGGCCATGAAAGCCATTTTGTTTTTTGGAAGCACCCATTGTTGCGGGCGGTTTTTTTCACAGGTGAAATACTGCAAAGGAATGCATCGAGGTCAATTATTACAGACCACACTTTCAAATTCGCACGTTCAATTGCTTGCATTTCTATAAAAGCAAATAATCCCAAAATTTGCAGGTTTGCAACATTAATCATCCTATTAGCAGAGTAAACTGTGAGGGGAAATGTAACCAAATGAAGCGAACGATATTCCGTGGGAAAGGCCAGAAGTCTTTTACGACAATCACCTGCCAGGATCACTCTCTTACTGCTTGTTTGCCCGATGTTATATACTACTGAGGAAAGTGTATCTTTCATTTGTGGTGTCAATTTTCGCCTACGTGTTACCGTCCTATTGACCGTAACACAAAAATATTACTTCTACCTACAGGAAACCCACGCATACAGGTCTTTACTCGAAATTGTCGAGTTTCGTTCCGTTGCAGAGGAAACGAAACCTTGTCAACTCTCTACTCCGCCGCGCTTATGACATTGCCAGTTCCTACCAACTGGTACACACAGAATTTACGAATATTAAGCAAATGTTGTCTCGCAACGGGTACCCCAACAATTTTTTGGACCGTTGCATTCAGCTATTCTTAAACAGGAAATACGTTGTCACGCAACAACGTGATGAACCGGCTGAACCCTCTCCTTCACCCAAATATATTTCATTACAACTACTGTAATTGGGTTCTATATCTAATGACATACGACAGGAACTCAGCAGCTTTATAAGACACAAGGCTGTAGTGAACGTGAAGCTACGTTGTTTTCAAATTACGCGAAAGCTTCAAAGCTGGTTCTCTATTAAAGACCGGCAAGCTTTACTAAACCGGTTTAACGTTGTGTACAAG
>JGI24159J19872_10003458_pt1 | contig 19670 bp, 14 predicted proteins | sample Ectturendosymbi4_FD_19872 | JGI IMG/M metagenome (IMG submission 19872) | reverse complement strand
CTCCATCCTCCCCACGGATACCAGCGACAACGATCTGAAAAATATTTTCACCTTACTGAAAGAGCAACTGAACAATCGCTTCTTCAAAACAGTAATCTGGCCAACTAGATTTGGACGAATCCTTCTAGTAGAGTGGTGAAGAAATAACGACTTGCAAAATGATCGAGATATTAGAGTGAAGATCCCTTTGACCATAATGCGCATTGACACGAATTTTGAGTAAAAATTTTGCCAGCTTTTTTCACTTTTTAAGCGTTTACCGCATTGTGCTTCACCGTTCCTCGTAAATATTGCACAAACCCTGGGTACCACCAGAAGGTTGATGTTGATGGTATGCGTGGGAGTAATTGCGCCCCCTTACCCCTTCTTTACGCCCCTGCTGATTGAACCATAATGCAGCGTGAAAAAGCTACAAATGTTTACGTAAGCAAACAACTTGCCGTTGTGTGATAAAAATGCATTAAACGTGCTCGATTAGCTCAAAGAATTATGACCTACGTAACTATGCAATTGTGCAACTCCTCACTTCATATACATGGACAATGCAGATGAGTACTGATTTACTGTTAGGGGCGCAACAAGGTTAGATGGCGCCAGAAGCAAGTTTGGCACCCCTATGTTCGAACCTGAGGTCTTCCGGAAGCAAATGTATTGCACTGAAGTTCCTGTGACATTGTTAGGACTTTTCGGCGTCGCGCAGTCATTCGACGCCCTCACAGTGATTCGGCGCCCGGGTAATTGCGCCCCTTGCCCCTCGTCGTTACGCCCCTGATTACTGCGCACAGCCACGCGCCTCTACAAATCATGGTACACAGCTCTAACCAGAGGCATACGGGGACCTTGGGCTTTAGGCGGGGCAGAATTTTCATTTCTCCCGAAATTTTGCGCCACTTTGAGGAAAAACGAATAGGAGAATTTTGCAGGGCGATGGGTCTGTTTCAGAAACTTGCCCAAAAATAACTGGAAGTTTTTCCGGAATTTTTTAAATCTTGTCCGAATCTCCACCCTACTTCGCACGCCTATAGCTTTAACGCAGAAACTTTGGCAAAATACTAGCTACCTACAGCTTAGCGGATTGAATAATTGGTTTTACGTGGTCATAACAATTTTTGTTCAACACTTGAATATGTGCAGTCCAAAATTGGTGGAATGACGGCGCCTTTTACCTCCACCTGGCGACGCGTCAGGCAAGAATTACGGGTGGCTGTGTGGTTTTGAACCTTTTGTTGCAATTGCAAACCAGTAGACAACTCACGCTGGTCATGAAAAGACAAATTTGGCATGGTTAGCGAAATCCGCAACCGACAGCAAAATGCATAGCTTAGTGGTTGTTAGATCATTCCGCTTGCATCATATAAATTTGAGCAAAAAAGCAATCTTTTGCTGAATCTTTAGCTTTTTTACCGATGACCGTGGTGTTGGCGAAGGTTCGTGGTTTTAAATTGGTGATAGACTGATTCTCCTCTGCGTTTTCTGGCCTGGCTGGATAGAAACAGATCCATCGCCAGATCAACAGCATCGGGGGTGGCTTTGAGCTTCTTCTGGGGCTTCGTAATAGTATTCAATGAATTGAAAAATGACTTCATGTAAATACTAGAGCTTGACTTTGGAGGTATTGATTGTGAATTTGGGGGGCTCAGCCCGCTTGCTTCCACTTCTGTTGAAAAGTGTCACAACTTTTTTAATGACCTGGTCTAGTGGGATTGATGATATGATTTTTTCTTCACATCAGCAATCCAGTGTCGAAAAATGTGAAACGGTATTTAAAGACTTGATTGAAAACCTACCTTCATAAGCGGCGGTAAATTTATTTTAGGGCAATATGCTTTAAGGCCCAGTGTAAACTTATCATGCGATTATAAGATCGTTTTTTACGACAGTCAACAAAGCTACGTGAAATGGGAGTAGTGTCCTGGCAAATGCGTTTCATTCACGTGTTGTTTTTGAATTGTCGCTTCAGCAATAAATAAGTCTTTAATGTACATGTAAATGCATAAACTTGGCTTGGAAACATGATCGTTATTTAGCTTTTATTTGAGTCCTATCGTGGGACATGAGTTGTCACTTCCAAGTCTAAGAAGAACCGTTCTGTTTCTAACCAGGTCGGGAATGCGTTTCAAATGCTGTTCTTCACTGATTTCGCTAGGGATAGCCAAAACAGTGGCAAACGCTTGCGCGCAGCATGTTTTATACCTTTTAAATACATTTTGTAGATATACGAGATCTGTGTAACTTGTGAAAAACGAGGCCCACTCTTTGGGTCCCGTTTCAAACGTTTTCTGAATTAATCATACAAAGCGCTTTCAAACTGTGGTTATTCTCTGAAAAATAGTATAGTTCGACCAACAAAAATAGCCACTTTTTGACCTAAAAAAGATAGCCTCTTGTGTGACACACAACGATTGTCGCAGACAATCTTTGGTATTTAAGCAAGTGAAGATATTTTTGGCGCCCCCCAATTTGACTGCCCCCCCCCCAAACGCCCGGTCTGGATCGGCCACTGCGCTTGAAATGTACTGTCTAATCAGTCCATCATCCCTTTTTTGTATATTCGCACATTTTTTGCTTACTCACCTGGACTTGACTGTGTTGGAGGTATTGTCGGAGGGGGAGGGGGGTTGGTAGGTTGGGTTGGTATGGGTCCTGCAATTGAAAAAGGTGTTTTGATCCTTATTTACATATTAACATGAAATCTTAAAAGAGTAAACTTAACGCTCTGAAGCTTTGTTAAACTTCAAAACTTTCATTTTATTCAACAATGCAAAATATTTTCAAACTCTTAGAAACACCTAAAAACTTATGAATACTCAGCAGAATACAAATAAACAATAAAATCTTTCTTTAACATCGAAAATGATAATCTCTTTTCACTGCGAGTGTGTGTTGTGCGGTCAAACGAAGTAGAATTTGTCTCTCTCCATAAAGCGGAACGCTCAAGGTACAAAACTATACGTGAGCCCCAATTAAAAGTTCTAGATTTGCTGTAGGCTCTAGAAGAATGAGCCGATTCTGCTTTGCTTTCTTCGCTTTGCGACGATTCAGACTTGCACATATCTGCATTCAAGCACCTACTGTAGTCTTCACAAAGGCGACGCAAGTGTATCTATCAGCACATTTTCATAGGAAGTTGATTTCACGTATAACAACACCCATCCTCAGTCCTGAAATCAGCAAGCAATGCTTACGGATGAAAGATTTAAAGGCTAAAGCAAGAGGAGAGAAAGCAGCAAACCCAAGAATGAAATTAAAATGAATCCATCAAAACACAAGCTGCGGCAATTGAAAAACTAAAAAAGAATTCGTTTTTGAATAATTGCCTTCACTGCTCTTGCATTAGCATTTCAACCTTTCATCCAAAAGCATTGCTTGCAGATTTCATGACTGAGGATTCGTAGTGTTACGTGAAATCTTTTTCCTATAAAATATTTGCAGGTAGAATCACTTGTTTCACCTTTGTAAAGCCTAGTTTCTTATAGATAAGACCCGTGTAATGGTATTAAGAATTGCGTAAAATTACAAAAGTAAGCGAAATTTTCTTGAATGTTCGCAGACTGTCAGAACGTTTCGCAAAATTTAGTAAAAAAATTGACTGAGGGCATTTTTATTTTTTCTTACAGTTTTACTCTCCTATCCTTATCAACATTCCCAAAAAATACATTGAATTTAGTTTTGCATTTTGCTCTCTCGGTGTAGGCCGCAACAGGCGTCACCCCCAGGCCCGTAGCCAGGTTTTAAGGTTGGGGGGGCAGAATAAATTCTTAGCGGAACAACGTTTTCGTTTTTATTAGATGTTTAAAACAAATTTTTCTGGGAACAACACAATTTGGGGGGACACAGAAAATATTTTGGGGTCACTTCCCCTGAATGTCCCCCGTGGCTGCGGACCTGGTCACCTCTCCTCGCTATTCGTGACGCCACTGTGTCATGAGAGTGTGTGAATTTATGCAAACTNTAAAATTTACCCGCCGTTGAAAGCGCAGGTTGAAGCTCACGTGTTTATATTTAGGACTATGTGCTCGTGATCTTCTTACCACAGTACGGCGGCAAGTAGCACGGGTAAGGAAAGTTTGATTTTTTCAAGTACATGCTCTGGGCGGTTCCATTTGAGTAGAGCTCATCGAGACGTGCACGAACGTAAATTTCGCTCTGTGGTTTGGTGCAAGTTGCTTCACCAGTCTGAAAAATAAAATAAAACAATATAGGATGAGACAGCTTTTAAGAGCTTCAGGCGAAAGAAATACGCGAACGTTGTTGAAACACCTTCAGTCTACTTGCACAAAGTTACGGAGTGTTTTTTTGACATTAAGTGGTTTTGTATTCATTTGCAGTTTCCTGTTTCTCAAACCCAGTGCCATATTCTATTCAAGATGGAGTAGTAGTTCCGTCTGACCGCAGCTTTCAGTGAAAAAGCGAAATTTGCTTTGTATACCACAGTTGCCACAAACCGTACATTTTTACTGCTAATAACGGGTGACAGTGCTTGCTTAGCTGTTAGAGAGAGGGTGTTTGTTACCGTTAGATCGGAAAATAAAACAGGTTTGGTTACGCTTTGATCCGTTAAGGATAAGGTCTCCCACTTTAACTATTTCCTGAAGAAAATTCACTTGCTGATTTATTAAATCGTAGCAAATCTTTCAACATTATTTCCGTTGTTAAATTAATATTTTGTAAAATTTAAGCAAAATTCCTTTCAACACTGATTGAAATCGTTTATATGAACTGTATCAAAATTTTTTATTTGTTATAAATTTGCGCTGCTTCATAGCATCGTGTAAGAATTGTTTCATTTTTAAAATACAGGATAGCATTTCTTATTGTTCAGATTTTTTATTTTGAAATTCCGCCAAAGCTGGTGGAACATTGGGTAAAGTTGCAATGGTGACCCTTTTCTAATGGTTTAAAGATTTTTTTTGAGAAAGCAGAAAATAGTTAAGGAAGAAGATCGGTGCAATAATCGCTAAATGTACTTTCGAACAAAACTATTTGCTTTCCTAAAGATCTTCGTCAGCGTATGCAAGCAAGCTTTGAATGACTTTTCTTTAAAGAGTATCGCGATTTATACTGTGGAATTTTTAGATAACTTAGTTGCCACTCCTTTTCGATGTTCAGTCCGGGTGACTTACTTCTTCATCTTCTCTGTAGCAGCAGTGTTCTTTTTCACAATCGTCTCGTGTGAACTGACCCTTCAGACAAGTCTTCGGGGTAACGAAACCGGCAGAAACGTCTCTTCAAAACTGCAAGCGAATCCTGGAAATTGAAACAATGTGTTGTTAAACATCGGGATGAAAACATAAATTTGGATGTCAGAATGCAAAAGATGCGACAAAGCGGCACTTTTTTCACATTTATTCAAATCATTAGTTTATGTGAAAACAAATTATGGTCTAACTCCTTTGGACTATTTTCTTCGCACTAGCCAACAATCTTATGCTTGGCTTAAAACTGATTATTTATTTTAAACACAGTTCATAGTGACTTCGTACTTCGTGCACTCTCAATCATCTGCTGTTCCAGAAGCATTTTTTCTAATTCTTTTTCGTTGAGGACGGATACATTAGTGATAGCGTTGACAGTCCTGTTCTTGTCCTGCTCACCACGAGCCGAGTTGTCGGCTTCAGCCAAGCAGCAACCGACCAAAGCAGTCGCAAACGACAGCGCTACTGCGACATTGACTCGCATTTTAATGACAGTAATTTCCTGTCCTGCAACAAACAAGCATATTTATTAAACAAAGTAAGCTCATCCATACGAATAATTACGAGCGGGTGCGTCACACAAAGCTTTTCGCATGGATAAAAATCTAATATGACTTGATCGTAGCATTGGAACAGTGGTACTCAAACTGTGGTATACGCGTACCAGTAGTGCTACGCGAGGGCTTTTCAGGTGGTACGAGGTCAGTTTTTCGGTCATATTTAAAAATTTATGCAAGTCTATTATTGCAAGTGTCGCAAAGTACAAGTCTCTTTGCAAAAATATATTCTTGTGTTATACTAATGTTGCTAATTCGTTTGTGTGCTATAGTAATTTTAATTACATTTGAGCAAATTACATTCTTCTGAAACCAGGTGGTAGATTCCAACATTAAAAAACACCAGGTGGTACGCGATCAAAAACAGTTTGAGAACCACTGCATTCGAGGCAACCAGCTGTTAATTTTAGATCAGGGGTCTGCAACGTTTCCCGAGTCGCGTGCCAAAAACAAACTCTGCCAGGTATGGCGGACCGTACTAATTTTCCATCAACAATTATGTTCCCTTTGCTGTTTATGCTGTTGATAAAACTTGGGAATTTAGGGAATTTCAATCAGATTAACTCCTGATTTTCACAATTCATAACGAAAGCCCAAAATGCGATGTACAGCACATTTATCACACAGTGCGGTTTCTCATAAGTATCTCTTCATAAATATGCCATGCAAGAAGTTGCAAGGAGGGCAGATCTGTAAATTATAATACCACTAGGCGGGCGATACAGTTACTACAATTTGGTCAAGGGGTTGCGGGCAGGATGATTTTGCTTGGCAGGCCGGATCCGGCGCGCGGGCCGTAGGTTGCCGACCCCTGTTTTGGATGCTTAGCACACATCCGCTGCAGTGGGCATTTTGTCTGCGCGATGATCTCAAAAAGAATTTACAGTTGCTTGAAAATGTTTAGCGGCGGAAGACCATGTTAGAGAAGCACAGAGGGTTGTTGACATGAAGTGCTCAGTTCGGAACGGATGTACTCACTTGTACAATCTGAGCCTAGAGGCTCTAAAACAGTGGTTCTCAAAGTTTTTTTCACATTCCTCCCTTACAAACCCAAACACTATCAATTCCTACCCAGTAAAGATCACAATTGATAATTGCAAAAATTTCACACTACCTACTGTGAAGAAACAGTAGAAGATGAATAATTTACAAAACAGACTCTTTCATAACAAGAGTCACTGCAGTAAAAGCAGCTTGTATCTGCAAGTTACTGCGATTGCTACCTGACGGGCGCATGGTCCGGAGATGGTTGGTCTAGGACATTTCGGCGACGAGCCGTTTCGGCGATGGTGTTTGCAAATGTTTTATAAGAAAAAAGTGCTGTTGAAATGCAGTAGAATTGCCCTATGACGGCACTTCAAGGACTGGAGAAAAAACGTCGCTAACGGCGAACTCACCTTACAGCCGAACTACAATAAATCGTTCCTCAAATGGCGTTTTAGTTGAAGGCCAGAGCCTGGCAAGGGTTAAAGGTGTTCCTTGATTAGGATTGACGCTTACTCTATCGTGTTTTCGGAAATACTCTGATAAGAAAAACTCAAACAATAATTTGAAATCACTGACAGTTGTATTTACCTGCAATACAGAGCATACATTGGTACAGTACTGCATTACATTCTTGTCACCTTCTACTCTATTATCGTCTTTACGCGATAACTTTAAAAGAGGGTTCCATTTTGCCACCATATACTGTAATTGAACATGCGATCAAACATTGCAAAGACTATTATAATAGAAACGCTTTGAGCAAGTCTTCTAGAATATAATTTTTTTTACAGTAAGTCATTTGTTTTTCCCACAGGTGCTGCTGGAGCGTTTAATTCTGACAATCCCTCCGTTCATGCCTTGCTGCTGCTAAACCAAAGAAAAGGCCCATAGCCTTATAATTAAACCAGAAGAATGGCGAGGAACGAGATTACCATGGAATTAAACCGGCCATGAAAGCAGCTGTGCAGCATGTGCGATCCGCACCCTGTCTGCAGGTGATGCTTTTTATTAAGTTCAATGGGCGATTAATATAAGCGTAACACTTCCGGTGATGTCCTTCGATGCTGCGAGTGCCTTGATCCAAATCCAAATCAATGTAACATGTTTCAAAGAATTTTCAAATATTTGTTAAAAAGTTGAAAAAGTGTTTTTGGAAAATTCTAACATTTGAAAACTGAGGGAACCAAATTTCTTGTTTTGTATCTAATTACAAGAGCAAACTTTAAATATGGAAAAAGAATTGCATATCAGTAATTTTTTAAATCCCATCAATTTTTTCAGCATCATGAACAGTNTCATTGCGTTAATATTCTACACTTATTATTCAATGGTCTTCCTNTCGCTCCACACCCTTGCAATTGAGCTGCTCGCAGATGAAGTNCCGGAATGGAACTGAAGCTCCGAGACGACGTGGATGCGNTTAAAGTTTGCCGACCTGGCCGAACGCCTTGTCTATTGCACGAAAAATGCTTAGTTTTGCTTCAGGTCACGATCAAATTGAGACCGATCTCCCACTGACACCGAACGATCGATAAGACCACTATCGCCAGGCAGCTGAAACTTTACACCACAATGTCGGTGATTACAATTTTGATAAAACTTTTTCCGAATCAAATGACGGCTCAAACATTCGGCATCGAATGAACAGTAGAGGATTGTGTGGAAATGGACAAAGTATTGACAAGTTAAAATTTTGTTTTTAATCAAATTACGTTAACTACTGATACGTTAATGAAATACAACAGCATACAGGATTGATGATCAAACCTATTTCTTATGCAAAAAGTAGTTTCTCCCCTAAACACACGCCATCAATGAAAATAGTTTATTCATGCAATTTTTTCTCAAATCACTAAGTAAAACGAATGCAGCAAGAGGAAAAGCAATATCAAAAACCAGAAATTACTTTATTTTTGATGAAAGTATAAAACATCAGAAACGCCGGGTTCAGCTGATTGATGATTGTAGCTCTAACATGTTTGAATCACAAAGGTTAGCGAAAGATGGAATGGCTTACTTTCTCAGACAGCCCTAATCATCCCACAAAAGTCAAAAATTCCAAAGACTTAAACTAATACTAGAAACTCCATTAGTGAGAAAACAACGGTTTTTATAAGCGTTTCAAAACACATTCTGTCATTAAAAAAACAGGTGATACATTTCCTTTATATATTATTTTCAGGCTTCATTGAAAGAGTTACCCTGTTTCTGACCGATGATGATACTGACATTAATGCGAGTGAAAACCTTCGACATCGACTTTTATTGTTTTGTCTAAAAACAGTTTGTTGATATGTACAGAGCTGATAATTTCGCAATGTCCTGCATTCTCATTTTGTTGTTCCCGCCACGCCCTGAATCGATAGCTGCCTGTCCGCTAGGTGTCGCTAAAGGTCATATTCTGACTTGGCCAATAACATCTCGTTATGTCAGTTGCTTTCAACCTGGGGTCCCGCCTCAGAGGGGTCGTGAACCATTCTTGGGGGTCGTAAGTAGATATTTTGTTTACGCAGCTGTATTACATTTGCTTTATTCCAGTTTTTAATGAGAGTCGTTGGTTGATAATAATAGGTTGCTATAATGGGTCGCGGTACAAGAAAAGATTGAAAAACTCTGCATTATGTAGAAAACTTAACTCTGCTGCATTCAAGCTTGAACCGCTACTTGGTGTTTGCAATATGCTTGGCAGTGTGGTGTAACTAGAGGTTTGAGCCAGGGGAGGCAAAGCTTAGCTGAAGGGGGCACACTGGTCACCGTAGGGGGATCCACTAGCCAAAACTCTGAAAAAGGTTAAGAAGTGATAATGAATCTCTGGATGTCGTGGATGTCCTTACCAGATAAAAAAAACACCCCGAAAAACGCAAAAAATAACAAATTAAAGAATACTGAATATCAAAATGTCAACTAAACGGGGCCCAGTTTTTACATGTAGCTTGCTAGGGGGCCGACTCGCCCCCTTGCCCCTCCGTCAGTTACGCCACTGATGCTTGGTATTTCGCTTGCCCTGAAAAACAGAGTTACCCTGAAATTTTTCACTATATTGAAATATTCTTTATCATTCAGGATTTTTGAGCAGCTTGCGCTTGCTCTAAAAACAGAGTTTGGCCTGAAAATGTTTAAGCCGGAGGCCTGCCGCCCCCAACGCCTTGTACGCCTATTATGCCTTTAATGTAAGCAAGGGAATAAGGCAAGGGGGAATTCTGAGTCCATTTTTATTTGTTGTTTACCTTGATGTACCTCCAAACTAGCTGGTCACAGCCAGAGTAAGATGGACTATAGGAAATATGGTTGTGAATCATTTAATGTTTGCTGACGATATATGTGTGTTTGGCCCTGGCATTACTGCACTTCAATGTCTTCTGAAAATTTGTGGTGATTGCAGTGCTGAACACGAGATCGCTTTTTTTTGCATTGAAACAATTGGCGTACTTTTTCGTCCCAAAGACTATAAAGAACCTGATCCATCAAATGTTTTTCTGAATGGTGTGCGTGTACAATTTTCTGATTAAGTCAGATATCTCGGGATATCACTAAACGCCTCACTGAAGAATGACGACTACATCCAGAGACAAGTGAAATCGCTGTACTTTGCAGCAAACAAGCTNNGANGNACCTTTGCTCAGTGCTCAGCTGCAGTAAACAACGCACCATTCCATGCCTATCGCATGCCAATGTATGCTTGCCAATTGTGGAGCAAATAAACGAAGGCTAGTATGAAAAGCTTACGAATGGCCTACGGCAATGCCCACCGAATGATGCATGACATACCACGACTACTACGTGCACCATTTTTTGCAGAACTTTGCACCAACATAACTCGCCAGCAGATTGATCTAGAGAGCTGTTCAAACCATCTACGGATTAGGAAAGTCTTCTAGTTTAGATTTTTAGAATTTTTTCGTTTTGGGTTTCTCTGTGGGTGACGAGTAACGGGGGCATGTTTTCGCGCCTTTGTAATTGAGGTTACCTGGCCGTGGACGCCAACCCAACTAGCCATTTCATTTGGAATCTAGGCTATCATCCGAGTCTTTAGAGCACTTGATTGGCTTGCTAGCATATCTGCAGCCAAAATTATGACTCAAAAAACAAAAATTGGTAAAAATTCTATTCCCACAAACGCTAACCCTGGGTATTTTTTATCCATGGCTATAACTCGCCGGCCGGTTGAGCTAGAGAGCTGTTCAAATCCGCTAGAGATGCGGAAAGTCTTGTAGTTTAGAGTAAAAGAAATTGTTTAAGTTTTGAATGTTGGATTTTTTGTTGATGTTGACAAGGTGTGGGTATATTTATGCATTTTTTTACGTTTGTATGACGTCATGAGGCCCTGCAAGACAACGCTATGAGCCATTTTGACTCGCGTTTTTATTGGATATCAGACTATCATACGAGATTTAAAGGGTTTCATCGACTTTCTAGCGTTTCCGGTTCCANAATGATGGCCGAAAANGCATATTAAATAAAAAAATCTCTGATAATCTCCCAGGGAATTCCTAACATGTTTGGAATTTTTTTGGCATAATTTTTGAACCAGAAACGCTAGAACGTTAATCAAGGGCTCGAAAGACTCGTATAATAGCCTAAAATCCAACAAAAGTTTATACCAGAAATTCTGCTCATTGAATCAGCTGATGATCATGATAAAAACGCAAAACCGACCCCAATCATTACGTCATCGAACAAAAACCCCAAACCCCAAATTTAAATTTATTTTTATTCGAAACTACAACACTGCACGAGTTTTCAGAGGGTTTGAATACATCTCTAGCTTAATCTGCTGCCGAGTTATGGCTGAACGAAGTTTGCCCTGAGAGGGCAAATTATAGCTTTCGTTAAACCTTTTGACTTTTGTCAAAAACTGGGTTTTTGAGCCATAATTTTGGCTACAGATATTCTAGAAAGTCAATCAAGGGCTCGAAAGACGTGGATTACAGCCTTGTTTCTAAAAAATTTTAACTAAAAAAATGGCTCGCTGGATTTGCGCCCAGGACCAGGTAAAATTAGCCAAAAACGTGAAAACACGCCCACGTTATGACGATACCCCCAAAGAACCCTAAACCCAAAACAAAAAATGTTTTTAATGTCAAGTAGAAGACTTGCTGAATCCGTAGAGGGTTTGGACAGCTCTCTAGCTCAATCGGCTGGCGTGGAGTTGCAAACTATGCAAAAATGTGGGACATGCGGTAGTTAAACGGTTAACCATTATATCAGGGCTTTAGATGCCTTGTTGAGAAGTTCAAATTTCTTTATCCGATCACTTCAAAGGTCTGATACTTTTTACAAATCTTCCTTTTTCCTCCAGTATTTGCTGTAATGCTCCTGCATGATGGTGACTAATTGCACTAGTTGCTGGTGGGTTGCTTCCATGCCTTTCCGTAGACATCAAAAAACTTTCCGTGTGCTTCATAGCGCCACATGATTTCTGTATTTTCTTGTGATTCCTTTATCACCTCAAGCACGTGGACGATGTGTGCAAGCCAAACACGTAAAAAGGTTAATAAATGAAATTAGTAAAATACCAAATCTTGCTTTAAATTCAGTGAAAATAAACGGTTGTCCGCATCAAGCTACCTCGCAAAAACATGTGAAAGCTTAGTCAAAAGAATTCACATGCTTTTGTGCGTCACTGAGCATCCCCAACCGACCTTTTAGCCGTTTAAGTGAGAACCTGGTGTTAGAATGCCTTCATTTCTCTTCTCTCCCACAGCCTGATTCCTGTATGACTATGACTGAATGCAGTTGTGGCCTGTGCTCTGTTTCAGTGTTTTGCTCCTCTCTCATTGATGACTGTGCTTATCAACTAACACCTAGTGCGCTATGACTAACCATGTTTGTGTTTTTTTATGATTCGATTACCCTTGTGATATGGACCATGAGTCTGAATCAAACACGAAAATATAACAAAAAGTACTTTCGTTGGCTTCAGGCCGTACGCCATCAAGCGGTCATTATCAATCACAGATATGCGCCGCAAGGTGCCATTTCCTTTCCTCGAGGTGTTTTATTTTATGATTTACTTTAAATCGTAGTTTTGCCTGTTCCCTCCTTCTCCAACTTTGCCGCAAGTTTAAGTTCTTTCTCTTCCAAGTAGCCTCCATTTCTACTGTTGTCGAGTTCTCATTTAATGCTGCTGGAGTCCCCGATTCTACTTTCGTTTTGGATGAGCCTTGCAAGTCTGCAACGTTGAGGACCCTAGATATCAAAATGGAAATTTATGAAAAGCACCGACAGTCTGGTCTTTCATTATGGAATAAAGGAAATAAGCATTGCTGAAATAGTTTCAACAATACATTTTGGCAGAATTAGCAAACTGGAAATACTTTTCTTTCGAAGCGGTGTCAATAATAATCCTTGTGACTGCGCATGCACAAAGTGACAGTTTGAGCGTCAAACCTCATTTACACTTCGCCACTCTTCTGTGAGACACAGAGTTTGGAGTGTTTAGTAGCGCGCAGAAATAAAACACCAATTGCAAAATTCACAAAAACAGTACATCATCATGTGCTACAGCGTAGATACAGAAAAGTCTGTTGAGAATTTGAGAAAACAAAATTTTGTTGCGGCACAATTATATCGGATGCAAAACTTGACAGGATTCAGCAGTCTGCTATATCTTTCGATTTCCGTTTCGGCGTTCCACTTCGCGAAATGCTTCTCCTTTTTCTTCTTTGCTTTCCTGGAAAAAAACTTCTTCAGTTTCGCTTCTTCTTCTTGCGTGCGACGTTGCATGACACGCTTGAGTGAGCACCAGGAATTCAGCGTCCGGCTGTCCGATGCCAGGATCTGGCAGGGTCAAAGTTATGATGAACACCAGCTCACTGCGAGCGGGCTAAAATTTGATATCTCATTTTCGTACGTTGATAGTTTCAAACGATGGAATAGCATGTAAAACATCTGTTTATTTGAAATCGTGTGTTGGAACCTATCGGATAGCGTGGTGTTGAATGTGTGATTCACGACGAACGGGACGTGGGCGAAGAAGAAAACCCAGATGCACGTGGCGCAAACAAACAATAATAGAGTAATCACGGCGCGGGGTCTCCGTTGTTGCTTGCTGCCACAGTGTGAAGCTTTGCGCACATGCCGCTCGGGCTTTCCGATCGCAACACATGCAACAAGAAAACTTGCATCCCCGTGACAGCAATTAATTTGTCAGAAGAGCTGGATCGCTTAACCAGGAGCTTGTGTGGCTGAACGCGTAAGCTGCTGGAAATAAACAATCAAAGACAACGTCAAAGGTTGATGATATCAATAGTCTCCTATCGACGAGAGAACAACCAAAGTTATCTTGGCAAAGATCGTTCCCCCTGTTTCTCATAAGCATACATCCACATTTTTCTTGAACTCTGATCAAATTTTTTCAAAGCGTGCAAGCAAGGGAGGGTGGAACATTTAGGGTATTCCCCCTCGAAAGTTTCAAAACACTGCATAGCAATTTTGACATTTTAGAAACTTTCAAAGAATAACGATGAAATTTTATATTTTGATCATTTTTAAGAAAAATCTTATTTGAATTTTTCTTTGTCCTACCTGTTCTAAATCCCTAACAGGATTTATCTTATAAAGGCGATCTGATCGAAAATTTCGTAAATGGTTGGATTTAACCACAAATATGCTGGAAATGTCAAAACATGGGAGATAGTTTGAAATGTTGGTATTTCTAAGGCAATGTTTTATCCTTTTGTTTGTGTATTTCTGATTTTTTTATCCTTTTGTTCTGGTATCCTTTTGTTCGTATATTACGCCACTATTTAAGAATTTGTGCATTTTATGTTCAGTGCTTGACCGTTGCTGGGGTTTCACAGCCAAGCTCTAATGTTGCAAGAATAATTCGAATTTCGTCAGTGCCTCAAAGTTATTAGGTGTTGTTTAGGTACCGTATTTGTTCGATTGTTAGCCGCCCTTAATTGCAAGGCACTCTTGATTATAAGGCGCAGGAAATGGTGTTAAAAATTAATTTAAGCCGCCCTTGATTGAAAACCGCACTTGAACATAGGTTTCCTAAGCCTCTGAGATAGTCATACCATATTTTTTTGATTGAAAACCGGGACGCTTCAGAACAACGAGCCTTATCGGATAAATGTGGTTCATATCTTACTTGGATTATGTTTTGCTACTCCAAGTAAGATATGAACTACTAGTACAAGCTTGCAGGTACTGAACTAGCCAATGCGCTGACATTCAACCCACAATTGGTCCAGTTATCCGTTACAATAACGTAACCAATACCTCTAATCTAATAACTATTTATACCTAAGACAACGAAACAAAAAAACACGATCACGCATCACTCTTTAGCAAGTTTGTTAAACAGTTCAATCACAACATGCTAATATTCGTGTAGGGCTATACTTGGGTGGCTGAATGGCTAACTGGGACTTCTTGGTTGACTGACCGGGACGCCGGGACTAAACCTTTCAAACCGGGACTGTCCCGGCTAAAACGGAACGTATGGTAAGCCTACTGCGAGATACTGTAATACAAGGGTCCGCAAATACTTTTTGGAGCGACCCTAAAAAGTAGTTCTTAATTCACGCGACCCAGTTATTTCGTAAGCATATTATTTTGTGGAACATACTTTATCATTAAATATCCCTATAAGACTGCTATTGACAGTAGCAATTTTCTTGCACACAGTTGTATGAAATTTAACATATATAACAGTAAATGATTGCATTTATTCTGTCTGTGCATAATTACACAGACGCCATGCTTACATTTATAGTAAATTTAAATTATTTCGCAACCAGCTATGTTCGGACCCATGCTGTAGTGCATTGTTCGTTTCACGTTTCCCAACCTTGGTAGTGATGCTCACACCACTACATCTGGCCTTCTGTTCATCACAATCCCTCATGAGACCAAGCGAGCTCGTGTGCACGTGATGCCGAAGAGAGGAAAGCCAATGCAAAAAGGGAGTTTGGTCGACAAAACGTAGCCACACAAAAGGCTGAGCGTCATCTAGACCTTTCTATAACCTAAAGAAAAAAATGTAAGCCGCCCTCGATTGTAAGCCGCCCTTGATTGTAAGCCGCACGAAATGATGAAAAAAGAACTTAATAAGCCACTGTTCACAGTCGAGTAAATTCGGTAGTCCTGGCAACAGTGGCAAGGCCCACCCACGTCTGGTGGCGAGCCTGGCGCTACCATTTGTAATAAAGTTCAAGTTGCATTCCTGTCTGCAATCTTTTCAAAAGTGTTTCAGTTGGGAGACGAAGACTCGTGTCTACGATTGAAAAAATGACATATGTGATTAAATAAATCCTGACATTCATAACAGTCTCTTGTTTCTGACTTCACCAGTCGCAATATCGTCTGCATAAATTATCTCACAGCAAATATATTCAACTGAAGTTTCAAAAATCTAGATAATGGATCAGATGAATTTGCTAAAACACGACGAAAAGTTAGGCATGTTTACTAGTAGCCTCTACATCCGCCACACTAAAGCCATGAGTGCGTTAGTTGAGTACGGAACCAGGTGTTTCTATAAGACTACTAATTTTTACTCTGACCTGATCATTCTGTCTGCATCTTGATTAAAACTGAAAAGTTCTCATTTTCGGAAATGTTGCGAAGAGAACTTTATCTGTGACCGTTAGCGAAAAAGTTGTACCACAGTTGAATAAGCACGATGACGTCATCGAATGAAATTTCATGAAAATGGTTTGTTGCTTGCATGGACAAGTTGAGAAGTTCGCAATAGCTTAGAAAGCTTGTCTGTCCTCATTAACAGGGCGNAAATNACCTCNAAAAAAATGAACTGCAAAAAATATGCTGAAAGATCTCGATTTCNTTTCAAAAATTCTAACTGGTANAAAACAGTATCAAGACAGAAGCGTTTGCTCAGGCTATCATTGGAAACGTTGCCTTCATGAAATTTGTTGATTATACGAGAAGGCGAACGGGAACCAGGATAGAAAAGATTATCAATCACCTTGGAATCGTTCTTCAAAGATGTTAACCATCGCACTGTGTTACTCTTCAAAAAGAGAACTCTTCTGAACTGGAAAGAGGAAGTTCAAATTGTGTTTAGAGCAGAAGCACTGATGNATTTCGGCAAGAAAAAGANGAAGCAGAGAAAATCAGCGAGAAAGGGGTTAGTCNGCGGTGCAGGAAGATCGTTTTGGTGCAGGATTTTTTGGGAATTGGCTGTTATCGCTTGAAGGAATGTAGCGTTATCAAAGATATAAAAGCATTGGAAAATGCGATATGCACCATAATAAAGTCATTCGATAGTGCATTTTCACCAAAGTATCTTGTAAAGTGAGCATTATATTACCAGTTAAGGCTACACATCACCAAATTGCACTTTCATCAGGTCCGTTCCACGCACACCTGCGCACATCCAGAGCCGCCAGTGGCGAAAGTCGTTGTCATTCGAAAGCGGACCCTTCTTTTTCCTGATAATTTTTTTTACCGCACTGCTGTCAGCGCAACATATATTGTCTTGTGAGAAAGAAGGACGAGTGCACAAAGCACGTTCGACAGCAACTCAACAAATATTGCAGCCAAGACGAGCCCAAGAACAGGAATTTTGCCTTCGCAGTCTTGCTTGGACGCGCTGTATCGATCAAGCTATTTCTTTTTTAACAGCATTACCCCGAGCGTTGACGCTGAGCTCAGATGACTTTCCAGCGCTAACTTAATGTAATAATCTCGACCATGAAAACTGCTCGTCTACAAGCGCGAAATATTATTACAAACATTGCTTATACTTCTGTCCAAATATTTATTTTTAGACGGTTATACTTTATGAGAGTTCGATTTCTTGTTTGAAACTTGTTATAACCCTTTTGCGTAAGAACACGTCTTGCCAGATAACATCATCGAAATGCTTATTTCATTTGGTTGAGCATATTATCTCTTGATAATTTTGTCCAAAATTGAAGTTGGTGCCAAAAATATCTCCTGGTTATGTCGTAAAATAACTGCTTGCTTTTACTCCAGTGCCTGGTGGTAAAACGTTTTGCGTTTCTGCAACCTTGATACGATATCTGGCCGAGGGATAAACACTTGCATACTGATTTGAAAAGAAATGTTTGAACCACCAGGGTAGCGAAGTAGCTGCTGATGGTTGTCATAACGACCAAAATCGACGGTTTCAAACTAAAGTAGGACAAGCGAAGCATCTTGTCAGGATCAGATAAGAGCCGTATATCGTGTCATCAGAATCAGAAAACCAACATATATCGTGTGATGGGATGGAAATTGACGCCTACGATTGAACAAAATGCAAGGTATTTGTCATAGACATCTATGCTTTGTTGACATAGCATTCCGCCTCGGACTGCACTGCTAGAACATGAATTTATCTCATTGCCGACATCTTCAAACATGAGGAGGCGTACTACTAAAACGTCTACAACTTAGATTTTATCGCAACGCAAATTTTAATCTTAGTATAAAAAACTCGTTCGAAAAAACGCTGCAACTGCGTATTAAAAAAACTTGAATATGCGAGTGATCGTCTGTTTGCGAAGACGATCTTTATATTTTCTATCAATATGTCGCGTGATTCAACGCCGGATTAAATTGCACGGAGCCTGCAGCACATTAATAGCGCGGGACCTCAAGTGGAAAATGCACTTGAACACCTGTTAAATCATAAAGTGTAGAGGAATCTATGCGACTACTATCACTGAAGCCTACTGTAATTTTTTCGAGTGTTAGCCGACCTTGATTGTAAGTCGCACGAAATCGTGTTAGAAAATTAATGCAAACCGCTCTTGAACATAGGTTACCTGAGCCTTTGAGATACTTCCGTGTATAGAACTTTTCGCGTTTAATTGGCAAAGCTGTTTTTGGCAAATCTGGCAATCACACCACTACAGCTGCTTTCGGATGATCATAATCCCTCCTGTGACGGAGTGAACACATGTGTACGTGATGCTGAAGAGACGAAAAATAATGCGAAGTGTTTGGTCAACAAAACGTAGCCAAAAAAAGAATGGGCGTCATCTCGACCTTTCGATAATCCAAAGAAAAAAATGTAAGCCGCCCTCGATTGTAAACCGCACGAAATGATGAAAAAAAACTTTATAAACCNCGGCTTCCAATCNAGTAAAAACCGTATTGATATCGGAAAAAATGAAAAACCTGGTCCTAAATAGCAGCTGATGGANATTATGGAGTACACATCTTTTTCATGAAAANCAACATACGAACTTCATGAGTTCACGCACCACCTCCAGAAGTTTGGTTGTTATCGCTTAGATATAAAAGCATTCAAGAATGCGAAATACACCATGATCAAGTAATTCGATAGTGCATTTTCACCAAGGTATCTTGTAAGTTGTAAGCGAGCATTATATTACCAATTTAAGCTACACGTAACTACACTGCAATTTCATCAGGTCAGTTCCACATACACTTGCACACATCTCGAGTCGTCTGTGGAGGAAACCGATTCGAAGGCGCGCGTCGCTAACAAACAGGTGAAAAGCGTAGCTGTTCCTCGGACTTAATCATAATTTTGTGATGAAAAACGATCCAGACGTTATTTACAACATCTACATCTTTACTGATTGTACTACCATAATCATGTGCACATCAAGACCTACGAATGAAGGCAATAGTACTTTGGTGAGACATCGACGTGCTCTTGAAGAGAAAATCATAAAGAAGGAAGCTGCATGATGCTGATACACACTGCCGCATTGTGTCTTTTACAGAACGTGGGGTTCCTTGCGAAGGCCGAGCTTAATTCAGCGCAAAAACATTCATTTCCAATACGACTTGGTGCATAACGGAAGTCCGCACAAAGCAACACTTAAGGGGAGCCGCTCCTTCAACTTTTCAGAAAACTAGAGAATTTAGGGAAACTATAGACTTTTCTTTTTCATATAAACGCCTTCAAAACCCACTGGACTTATTTTTCATATAAACGCCTTCAAAACCCACTGGACTTATTTTTCATATAAACGCCTTCAAA
>JGI24159J19872_10003456_pt1 | contig 19671 bp, 9 predicted proteins | sample Ectturendosymbi4_FD_19872 | JGI IMG/M metagenome (IMG submission 19872) | reverse complement strand
GCAAAAGGTCTGCCCGGAGTCGGAGTCGTTAAAATTTTCTACGACTCCGACTCCTCAGGTTGAAAATCCTTCCGACTCCGACTCCACAGCCCTGCTTTGTACACAGATGAGTGGATCACATTTAATTGAAGGAATTTGGTGTGGTTACCCTCACACGTTTTTTCAGGTTTCCGTTGTTCACAATCTGACTTTGTACATTTCCACATTTTGCAGTTAGACAAACTTACGAAATGTTGATTCAAGATCAAGTTCGAGTATTTTTGCCGCACACACTGTTTCACTGTAACGCGAGTACATTGTTCATTGCTCGTCCTTACTTTCTACATGTGACTGCGTGCACGTGATACGAAATGATTGATTGTAACTAATAAGGACATGTGCACAGCGTTATTGATAGCAAGTTATTTATTTTGGTCTTGCTGGTGCTCACTGTAGGGTTTAAGAGAGAAGGATACAAGAGGAAAATCGTACGCGGGCCCGGCAGGTGCTGGGTCCGAGGAGGATCAGAGTACGCACGATCGGCTTTTCTGTAATCAAACACGGAATGGTTGATCGCCCTTTCCAACTACAGCACCGGTAGCTATAACCAGTGTTTCCTCTAGGATCTTCACAAGTGCAAAATTGTTCAAGTTTTCAGCTGATTTAGACAAATCTTTTTGTTGTCATCTTCCTTATGATGCAATTCTTTTGGACAATTGCGTCAAACACAACAAGCATGGATGGAATCTCGGGACTTGGTTTCGATCTCGAGACTGATTTTTTTTCCATTTACCTCAGTTCAAAACAGCGCTTTGACAGGCAAACACCATCTTTAGCAATAGTTAATAACGCTGGTCAATCAACTTAAGGCTAAATGATCTACTAACATAAATTAATTCGAGACTTGTTTCCCCATAAAAAATTTTGGTTTGTCGAACATTAGGAGGATTAAATAGCTTTCCATGTCTCGGAAACTTTTGCATTGCGACTCGTATTTAGTGGATGCAAAAGTGGACACGACAGCAAAAATACGTTTTGTTGCAAGCGTGGTTCAAGATTAAACCCATGGGCGTTAAAAGGAGAGTCAAAGGGCCAATCCCTGTTTTAAATATTTTTCTGAGTGTTTAGTAGAAAAATGCTTTTCTCCAACTTCGGAGTTGGCAAAATGATATTTTACCTCTGTTCGCCCCCTGGAAAAATCATTTTGCCATCCCTGATAATTCCACCATTGACCCTCGTGGAAAAAAATTACTCCGAAACACAGGCCCGTAACCAGCTTGGGACCCTAAGGGGGGCGAAGAGTTTTCTGAGAGGGCCCCAAAATTTTTAAACTATGTCCAATAGTTTCAAACGATGCCCAACACATTTTTACAGGGGAGGAGAAACATTTTCCAAGGGGGGCTTCGTCCCCCCTAGTTACGGGTTTGCCGATGCCCAATATTAAAGGTCGACCTTTCACTTTGCTTCAAGTCCCTGAAATTGCTGACATGTCACAGGGATGTTGATATGAAATTTGTAGGTGATAGCTTTGATCCACCATCACTGGGAAACGGCTGTAATTATGTAATTTGAATAAATAGCGCGAAGCAAACAAAACAGCGAAAATGATGCAATCACAGAAAAAAGTCTTGCATGCGCTTTCCACTTGCCTACGGGTGATACAGTGGTTATAGACGCCGACTTACCAACAAATGCGCTATGCCGTTACTTGCGTAACGTGTTTCACAGTGATATCGACTGATGTACGACACCTCGCTTGAAGCCTTCTTTTTGTAATGTTCCGATAAGGCCGTGTAAGAAGCTCTCAGACAGCAGTGTGGGTTAAAGTTTTGGGATAATCCTTCCGGAAACCTACCTTTGTCTGCTTAACTGTCATGCATATTTCTAAACTGATGATTGGAACAGTTCGCAGCAGTATGCAACAATGCCAAACAGAGCCTTTGAGCGAAATCTTACCAGGGGATATGAAAACTGATACCAGGCTCCCTAGCTTCTATGGCCCTTGTCAAAACTTGTATAGCTGGCTTATATAATACTTTTAAGAATATAGATGACATAGCTACCATGCTAAGATTTAGGAATAGATTAATTGTTATACTGTGCTGGCAACTGGCTTACACTAGTAATTTTGGGCTTGATTGCAGGAGTACTTTCAACCTCCCGGGCCCGATGTACCTCTTTTACCACCCTCTCGTAGACCTTGGTACTAAACATTACAGCAACCGTGCTGGCGCCATCCATGCGTGTGCTCTTTACTAGTGCCACACGTATATACTTGTGCTTCATCAAAGTAATCGTGTTAGCGCCAACCTTGAACACCAACCCGGGGTGAATTTCACCCGTTTTTGAAATATAAAAAAACATACTTTCTTTCAATTAAAGGTTGATTACAAAAACTGCATTGGAAATGTAACTCTTATACCGTGGTTTGTGCTCTAATACAGTTACTTTGTACTTAAAGTTGATGGTGTTATTGATGAAAAGAAAATACAAAAAATAACGAAAATTTGATATATGAAAGAACTTGATCGCTCATAAAAAATATACTGGACTTGAAGAACTTCTGTTGCATGCTGGTAATGAAGTCTTGAAAGCATGCCTGAGTGAATTACAGCCCTTTATTGCCACAGTTTGTTACAGCCCTATATCACATAAGGGGAAAAACTCACACTAACCACAACGTCGGGTGATTTTCACCCGAAATCATAATTTTTCCCCATAGTATAAAAGTCCGAATAGCGAACGTGACCATACACACACTAGTCAAGAAGTCAGACAAACAACTACAGCTGCTGATGCGTGGAGAGCGCTGCGGCGCTTGCTTATGTAAGAACCACGTGGTCACCACACCTGACAGGGTGGAAATCACCCGGCGGTAGTATTCCAGGTTTGCAAATGCTTTTCTATTAACCCCACATGCCTATCTTCGTGTTCTTCCACGTGTCTGTGTGTTCCTTGTTTTGTTACTGCCATGCATGCTGAAGTCTACTGCGTTGTGCGTGGTAGTGAAGACGTTATACAATACGGGGCTTATCTGTTCAAGGGAGGAATCCGTTGTTGTTAGGAAATAGACGTATCCGCCACATTTCACCACATAAATCTTGCGCTTTTAATTATCGCTTCATGGATGCGAAAATCAAAACAAACCGAATCAAGGTTTGCATCGATAGGAATGATTTCAACATTTAACGCGTAACTATAATCACAAACATAATCTACGCTAAGGTTATTAGACACATGCAATTGTTTCGCTAATCAAGAATTTAAAATAGCAAGCGTGGTCCGCCCCAAACGTACGTGCGTTATTTCAAGCCGGCTTGCACCTTTACAGCAGAGAGAGAAAAGTAAATGAGCTGAAACTTTGCACAAAGTGTCCACTGTCCAGATCATTCGCTTCCTCGCATAACGTTGATACTGTACTAACAGGAAGCAGTCATTCAGCATAAAATGCGAAAAACAATGGCGTATAGCATGGTGAAGAATAAAACAAGGCCGATTGGACGACATGGGCGTCGGAAGGTTTTTTTCCAGGGGGGGGCACTCGGAAATTTTTCCTAAATTTTTCCACGGGGGGGCCGAAAGTGGCGAAATTTGTTTCTTCCCACTCGAAACTAACAAAACATTTTTTTGCTGAAAATTTCAAAATCCCTGCCCCCCCTTCCGACGCCCATGTTGGAGGATATGCGTAAATTACAGTACATCCAAAAAAACAAACACGGTTTGATCCGGACGTCTTTTTTTCGAACTACAGGCTGACCGCTGCCTACCAGAGATGAGCGGGCTCTGAATTTTTCCGTCCAGCGAGTTCGGTCCTGATTCGAAAAAATTTAATCCGATCCTATCCTGAACTCCTAATCCGTAAATTGCGTAATGGTACAAGTACCATCACATGGCGAAATGATGCGATAGTCACCACAAATAAATATCGAAGCTAGTTGAAAAGTATGTAATACCGGGAAGACCGAAGCAGCACAGAGTGATCATGGCATGTGATCTCTATTGCTGCTCTATCGTAGAAGGCTTTCCCCGTGTAGCGCTTGCCGCTACGCAAAACTTGTTTGAAAATCACCAGTCCACTTCAGTCCTGATCCGCCCATGTAATGCCATGTAATTTTTAGGCACTGTCTATTTTGCCACATGAGGCAAATGCACTGCTGAAGCTATTTTGGCTTTAGCCAAACATGATTGGTTAAAGGCAAAATAGCTCTTCTACTGCTTTTGCTTCATGAAGCAAAATAGTGCTTTTTCTGACATTTTCACAATTTATCAAATCCAGTCCTGATCCGTCCTCATCTCTGCAGCCTACTACACGTACAAAGGTTTAAAATGCAGGAAGAAACATTGCTCAAAGGACCCGACGACACCAGACATGGTGTGTATGTGTGGACCGAAAGTAACTTGATGCTTTGTTTTACGTAAGACTGCCGAACGAACTTAATTCATTACCCACTACAACCAACAATGAAGTTCCAGGGTTATTTTACTGACATCATTGCATTTGATATTCTGATACATGTAATCTATTGCGGGCATAAAATTGATTAAAACCTTTCAGCGTTCCATAGCAGCTACTTCGACAAGATAGCAACTTTTCCCGCGTAGCACACAGTTGCATAATTTCGGGTGTGACCGTGTGAAATCGTACATCTGATGTATCAATGCTGACATTCACCGTGCCATCGCATTGGTAATGCTAATAATTAATAACAACCAGCACAACATCTAGATACAAACTGCGAGACAACTTGTTTCTGAAAAATGCATCAAGTGGAATTAAACACTGGGTAAGCCTCGTGCAGCTACAAGAGTAAGGCATCGGTTGGTTGCGGTACGCATTTGGTAGACCGCAGTAAGCCTGTAGCGTAAGGCCATTCATTGTGTATGCCTGTAGGTTATATACAGATTCAAAATAAGGGAGACCGGGTAGAGTTGTTACGATTTTCACTTAAAAAAATGTAACCACCAATTTACAATAGCTGCAGCAAAGAAAATTTGCAGACGTTTTGCTACATCCTTCAGCTAATGAACCCAACAAACCAAAAAAATTCATACGCTGAGAACTTTCATTGAATGAAAAGTGAGGTGATGTCAAGTGTAACAATTGACCCCATGGACGGGGTATACTGTTACACACCATGGGGTAACCTGTTACAAGAACGCAAACATGCAAGTATTGCAGGAATAAACCTGCCAATTCACATGCAGCAAGACCTCAAAGAAAGGAGAAGCCATACGCTGTGACAGCGAGCTAAACATCCACATTCAAAATGCCGTTTCTGTCACCAGGCATAGTGTTCTAACTGCAAACACATTCAAGTTAAAAACAATACATACTCAAAGGCTGCAAGAAAACGAAAGTAAAGGTTTAAGAACACAACCACTGCAATGAAAAAGCTCAGTCACTGTAAGAATAGAGAAGATTCATGCAGTGACTGGACTAATGTGCAATGGCATTGCAAATCACAATAACAGTGGTTTAATCCTGGCAAATATCAGAAACATATATGTCACTACCAGGCGCGGATTTGCCATTAGGCTAAAAAGGCATAAGCCTAGGGCCCCGATTTCGCGGGGCCCCAAGATTTTGGCCGTAACGACAATTTCCAGCATTTCTGTAAGCATTTATATTTGTATACTTGTTTTGGTTCAACGCACGTTTGTTTACTATGCCGCTAACAAAAGATCTCTATAAAAGAATAAGAGCGAAAGATTGAAGTGAACGAGGATGAGCATTCTCTTTTTATGGCGTTGAGAACAGGTTATTGTTGCGTTTAATGTGTGGAGCAAAACGCCTGAATCCATTTATCAGATTACACGAGACCAGTGAGGTACTCAAAAATATGTAATGTGAGTGTGGTCATATAACTTCACTGCTGCCTTTTTCGTTTGTTCCATTTTGACTGTGTTTGTTCCTGATGTCGAAAGAAATCAGAATAAAGCAATGTAGTGTGTTTATGAATTGGAACAACCTGTTGAGTGAATGTAACGAGCACTTATAGTGCTAATTTGCATGACACGAGACGTCGAAAACCTTCCAGAAGGGCCCCCAATTTAAAATAGCCGAGGATCCCGAAAATGAAAATTCGCCTCTGATCACTACCTTCACTACAACCTGAATGTGACCAACCTGTGCATATTACACACTTCACCCACATCTCACCATGGGCAGATTTAGATTAGAAGTCACTACAGACTAAAACATGGACATCAGGCATGACTTTCTTTTCTGCTTTGCAGACTTGGTCATCGAAGTTTAGTACAAACATCTGCAACTTTTTGATTTCTTCAACATCTTCGCAGCAGATTATGTCAAGATAACCGAATGAAGTTTTCGCTATGATGGTGTTGTTTTACTTTTGGAGCGGCTTTAGGATGAGGATGGATCATCACTCGCGCATGTCACGACACCTGGTGGCATCCTAATTTTTTCTGGTGACACACCTGGTGGCATGTTTTCATGCAACAAAAGACACGGGGAATGTTGATACACTGTGTAACATGCCCCAAACGTGTCTTGGAACACTCATCGACGATTTCATAGAAAACCACATAGGTATAACTATGAGTGTTGTTAGCACAAGTAACTGCATAGAAAACACTTCTATGCAAAACTAATGTGACCAGGTCAAAGCCTTTAACAACAGCTTAATAACAATTTTAGCCAGCCCACAAAATTTACTTTACATACCCTAAAACACGTAAATCCTCGTAACACAGCCGTAACTTGTTGAAAACCAAAGTTTGTTTGCAAGCAGGTAACTCTTGGATGTGGGAATTGCCTGTGTTAATTCAAGCGGACAACCGCATTTTTTAAAGAAGTTATGGGGTTTGTACAACTCTACCCGGTCTCCCCTTCCTGACGGCTAATATCGTGGTAATTTTATTCACAGTAGTTTGTTTGAAAACCGTGTCGTTGTCCTTAACCCTTGATTAATCGCAGTGACAAGGCAAAACCCAGTGATGAGAATAAGACCATGCAGGGCGTTTCAACTGTAGGCCTACTTGATGAAAGGTCTGTCATGGTTTCCTTCAAATCATTGCCTTTCGCGTCGTTTCTGAAAAAAATTTGCAGTTGCACCTACATTTCAGTTTTTTCCGAAGTGGATATTGCACGTAAAACAGACATCGCGTCGTTTCTGAAACAAATTTGCCTTTCGCGTCGTTTCTGAAACAAATTTGCAGATACATCAAAATTTTGTTTTTTTCCGAAGTGGATATTGCACGTAAAAAGCATGAAAAACAGACGAAGAAGCAATTATTACGCTTCATCGATTCCTGATATTGATGCCGAATCACGTGGTACTTTTCTAAATGGATCAATTAATAAATGCCCGTTATACTAACTCCATTTGCCATTACAATCGACAATCAGTTTTAGCTTTTCCATCGAAATGTTGGATCCGCATAGGACAACAGCCACATTTTTCCCCTTATATTTTTCTGCACATTGCAGAAAACCTGCAATGGCAACCCCAGCAGAACCTTCGATGACTTTGTGGTGATGTTCCAGCATCATATAGATAGCAGACGCGATATCATTTTCACTGACTGTTACCCACTTATCTACGAGCTTGCTACAGAGCTCAAAGGTTGGAGAGCCCTCTTCAACTCCGCCGGCCGAAGCGTCGGATAAAGTGTCCAGCGATTCCATTGTGACAATCCGTCCAGCTTTCACAGATTCCATCATCACGGCAGAGTTGGCGGGCAGGCATCCAACGATTTCGATCTCCCTCTTACAGCTTTTCAGATACGTGCCTATTCCGGAAACAAGGCCTCCACCTCCGACAGTCACGAACGCAGCGTCGACGTCGGGCAGCGCATCCGCAATTTCTTTTCCTATTGTGCCTTGGCCGTAGATAATCTCCAGGTCGGCGTATGGGGAAACGTAAACAGCGTTTCGGTCACGCGCGTATTCTCTTGCTTTCTTCTCGGTGTCGACGCAGTCGAAGCCGTGCTTCTTGATCGCGGTGCCGAACAGACGTAAGCTGGCTTCTTTTCCGCTCGCCACATTTTCCGGAACAAACACGGTACCGGTCTTTTCAAGGGTGGTCAGCGCCTGCGAAAATGCCATTCCGTGGTTGCCAGTTGATGCGGTCACGAAATGGGCTTTCGGATCGCCAGCCATGAGCAACTTGTTAAATGCCCCACGAACTTTGAAGGAGCCGGTCAGTTGCTCGCACTCCAGCTTAAAGTATACATTCGAACAAGTTTTCTTCGACAAGTACCGGGAGTAAGNCAATGGCGTCCGATATACGTATTTCTCGATTCGCTCCGATGCTCTTGTAATGTCCGCACGAAAATCGCAAAGCTGATCAGCGTTCATTATATTAATTTTGTACGTTTTAACTAAACAGAGCATGAACAAAAATGACACGTTATAGGTATAGTTAGAGAACAGGGTAAGAAGTTCTACTTTGTACTGAAGGCCAATGTCTAAATAAAGCTTGAAATGAGGTGTACTCAATACACGACCTGTAGAAGACTATTATCGTATGTTGTTTTCTTTTTTGTGGATGGAGGCGAACCCTACCTCGGAAATGAATCTTATCAAATGGGAATTCCAAATTTCTTAACCGAAGTTCCAGTGAAAGCTTCGGCCCAAATGCCAAAAGCAAGACATGCACATCACCGTGAAAACATATTAACGGGAATTACTACGACAGGCGCCCAGAGGACACTTTTTTGCTGCTTCCCTTCTTCGCAATTATAGGCACTGTTTTGCCTCGAACAGTTGTAAAATACTAGGTCCGTAACCAGCTTGCGACACCAGGGGAGGCGATGAGTTTTCTGAGAGGAGCTCAATTTTTTGAACTATGTCCAACACGTTATTCCAGGGGGGGAGCAAATACGCATCTGTGAAATACCTAAAAGCCATTTGAACCCGTTTCTCTCAGGAAAAATCATCTAAAATGAGAACACATCCGCATGCAAATTTGTTCCCTATATAGGCAATATATAATGAACTGCAGGGCGAAAAAATCTAGAGAGAAAGCAGAAATGCGGCATTTTCCCATCTCCATTCGACGACTTTCGGCCAAGTCTGGGTTTTTATAATGGAAATGTGTTGAAACACGCGGCTTTTTTGTTGTTTGCCAATTTCTAACAGCAGATTTGCCGCATTGCGGTAAACCAGCCTCCTCAGCAACGAAAACTAAAACACATGAATCTACGCATGTAGCGTTAAACCTGTTCACATCAGAAACTAGCTTTTAAATTTATCAAAGGTCGATCCACAGGTTTCAAAAAACAACAGACCGCGTATTGGCGTGTGTGGCTCGCCGACGAGTTAGATGCGTATAATTTCAACATTTTACTATCATGTTACAAGATCGCTACACCTTTGTAAGTTCATTAACGAAATACAGTACAACGAAAATGGTTTAAATTAAATAATAACTCATTGTTTATTTCCCAAGAGAGATGAAAAAGCCGCATGCGGTTCTGGAGTCGCAAGGCCCTGGTCCTGACGATAGTTACCTTGGTCCAGACGATAGACCATCCAGATTACAAGTCCCTGTTTGGATTATGCGGTTTACAAAGCTAATGCCAGCGGTTTACGTACAGGCCCGTAGCCACGGGGGATCATTCGGGGCCAGTGCCCCCAAACTTTTTTGTGCCCAGAAAATGTTTTATTAAACATATAATAAAAGCAAAAATATTGCACCCCTAAAAATGTACTTTCCCCCCAAACTTCAAAACCTGCCTACGGGCCTGTTTACGCAATGTAGTTGAGCGTTGCCCTATCACCTTTCTTGAAGAAGCAATGACGTTCCAGCACTATTTCATTGTGGCATCAAATGCACGGCGCGTTTATTGCTATTATTTGGCGAAATTTTTCAACAAAAAAAGTCTCAGCTATTCTGAGACGACTAGAACAAAATGTATAATTTTCATAGAACTTTACCCCACTTCTTATGCACCGCTAAAGCTTCTCCTAAATCAGTATATGCAATGACGTAACAGCGTCTACTGATTACTGATGATGTCGTGAACATGACGTATATACATAAACCTGATCTGTTTTCATGTTGCAGTATGGGCATCGGAAGAGGGGACTTTGCCCCCGGATTTTGAAATTTGATTTTTTGCTATTAACTTTTTGATGGAGAAGTGTTCTTTTAGTTTCGGAGTTGGTAAAATGAAATTTCACCACTGTTGGCCCCTTAAAAAATCCTTCCGACCCCCAAGTTTCACATCATGCTGCTTGTCAATTACAAACCAAGTCGCTACATCTTAATGGCTCTGATGAAACCAAACTCGGGAATATTTTAAAACCAACCGACAGGTTACAGTAAAAATGTATAACTGTCAGCTCAACTGTTGTATTCACAAACGACGCCGACGTTCCAGCCCACTTTGCAGCGAGCCTCCATAAGGGCAACGACGAGTGGAGACGAAGTCACTGTACATTGCGAAGCGAAGAAGGACAACGCAATTAGTGTGACGTATTGAAAAGAAATGAAAACAAGACCATGACGATGCCAAAAAACAAACAGCGAACGGAGAAACAAGCGCAACGGACCAGGTAGAAACCTGAATGAAAACAAATCCAAACCTGGAGTCAAACATACAAAATTGGTAAAATCGAAGTATTCTTGAAAACAGATAAAAACAGTTAAACACGTATTTAATGGAATGAAAGGCTTCTTTGTGTAGCTTACATTGGGAAAAAAGTCCGACTTCTTACGTACGTTAGGCACTGTGCAGTATTTATAAAATAAGGCTCAGTCGCACGCTTAGTTCTGAAATCGTTTCCATACGCAACACTTCGGGATTTTGACCAGTTTATTTTGTGTTCCACTTCAGTCCTTTTGGGGTGGCAGTTGGTTATATAGCTTTCATGCTTCATTTATTTTTTTTTTTTTACTGTTATAAATTACTTTGTTTCGCCAATATTTCATAGGCTACTATCACTGCAAGGAAAACGGTAAACAACTCCCTGATGGTCATAGGGGTCGACAGAATCCTTTCCACTGTGCAACACGTTGCCTATTGTCCTTGTGGGTTTTACATAAGAGTTCATCTTATGATTTCCCAGGCACCTCCGTAGTTTTTCCGTTAACCCACGGCAATAAGGACTACAAACGCCGGATTAGGTGCAGGTTTTCCAGCAACATCTCGATGTTCTTGGGGTTTCAAAAGAGGCACTGTGTATAAGAGTTGCTCCTCCATCCTCAAATCGTCGTCGTTGCAAGACAGGGAGCAGCTCGATTCAATGAAGTACTTACCGTTGACCGTTTCCGTTTGCGCTGCAGTGGATGGTCTGAGCGAAAGTTTCGGTATCTGTCAATGTGCGTAGTTTTCCTACGAACTGAGTAATCCACTCACAACGGCGGTTGTATTAACAGAAGGTTCGATTGCGTAAAAGTACGCAAAAGCAGTTCACACAATCCCGTTTAATTACAATAAACGTGCCATCCATACACCGTTTCCACTTTTTTGGAGGTTTGCTAAAACGGGTGATACTGGTAAACCTATAGGCGTACCAAACGGCTGTTTTAAGAACTCGAAAAGATTGGCACGAGGCTTTCATGCTAATTTAAGTCCTCCATAAATATTTTCCACAACCCAGTTAGGGGTCTTGTCAAAGTTATCGCATTCAACCAGATGTTGCTTAATTGTTTCTATTGCTAGGTGAGAAAGAATACTGGCGAACAGCGACACCACGTCAAATGAAACGAGGTCTCCTTGCAACTGTAAGCCATTAAATCGGTTTCACAAAATCAACCGAATTGCACACGTGAACTCTTCCTGGCAAAGGTTATTATAAAGCAGTGCTACTCAGGCCTGTAGCCACTAGGGCATTTGGCGGAAGTGCCCCCCCAGATTGTGCAGTGTCCAGAAAAATTCTTTTGAACATCGAAAAACAAAAATCTTTCCCCCTGGATCCCCCCCAAACCTCAAAAGCTGGCTACGGGCCTGGCGCCATTTAATCGGTTGCACACCGGAACCGCCACGCCAGGCACTGACCGTCGGTTGCAGCAAGCTTTCCGCATCATCGTTGTTACAGTTACAGGGTACGGCACAGGCGGCCACTGTTTTGTGGCTCAAACTACTGTAGGTCAGGCGAAGATGATTCCAACTTGTTACGATTTGGTCTAATATCCAAAAATGCAAACAGATTGATCCAAAACAGCACTGACCTGGACCTCCGGAAGCTGATGCACCCACATACACGTATGGCGCTGAGTTAAGTTAGTGCAGGGGTGCACAACCTCTTGGCTATTCCTGGCCGCGTTACGTTTATTTTTATGAAAGACTGCCGCCAGTGAGTTCAAGTTATTTTATGAGTAACGTTCAGTAATAGGATTTACCAGATAATATCCCACGTATTCGTGCCTATAACTATAATGAAATGTCAAATAGTTTAACGAATTTATTCAAGCACGATTGCAAAACATTGTGTCAATGACTTCCTTGGTCTCGCAAGTGCGCAGATAAACTTGCAAAATCAGGTAACTCGTTGGATACCGTCAGTCTTCGTCCACACTCCAGATGTTGCCTAACAATCGGGTTTGGTACTTGTTCTTCAAATACTTCATTCTTGAAAACGCTGCTTCGCACACGCAAGTGCTTCGGAAAAGAACGATTGTTTTTCTGGCCAATCTTGTAGCTTTGGATATTCAACTGCAGCTTTCCACTTGTCCTGCAGATTTTCTTCATCTCTTCACAATGTGCTCGTTATTCAGATCCACCAGTTCCATTTGAAGGTGCATTCTCGGCTTCCACCAGATGGCAGAAAAGCAACGACCCTTGTTGTTTCTGAAACCCTCTCTGTTCGCTTCCACACGTCTATTTGGCTGTCTTTCTGCTAAGTATCCGCATGCACGGCCGCCGTAACTTATGTATTTCAATCTACATGTGCACGACCGCACAAACACTTAGCCACGTTTGCAGGTTGTGCATTACTGAGCTAGTGTATAAACTGCACCAACTTCTTTACGCTACCGTATGCAACGCTCGGTTGTGGGGAAAATCGAGTAAAACCGAGATCGTTGGAATTTGCTTTTGGTGAAAGCTGTGGTACATGACGATGGTAAGTTTAAGAAAAGTGAAGTCGTTTGTACGGCAAGGTTGTTGGCTTTTGTTTCAGAAATGCAACATCAACGTTTAGATTGGGCAGTAGGCAACCAGTAGATACAATTTTTTTCAAATCAAGTGTGATTGATATGGAATAACAAAGAGAAAAACTGGAAATGAGTGGTCCTCAGGTTTTACTTTGAACGTGTTCTTATAAACGCTTTTTTTAAATAGCTTATAATAAACATTTCAGTAAATGCAGGCCAGGTACACCAAACTGGACAAATAAGAAAACCTAAATCAGCCCAGTTGTCCTTTTTTCAATTATGTTTAAGTCAATAAGCTGCTCCCATCAATCCAACAGGTGATCCAAACCACGCACAACAATGCTATGCTTTCAGCAAAGCTGCAGGGGAACAAATGTTTGGGGACACATAACACTTTTGCCCAATTTTTCTGCTTTTTGCACATACGAAGAAAGTTCTAAATTACTGCCAATGAGCATAAAACAACAAAATTTGACATTAGTGCCTGCTGACATTATGAACGGGGATCTGGCTCAAGTCTTTAAGCGGCAAACAACTGTCATATCACCATTTTATAAGGGTATACACAAGATCAGGTTAAAATTTGTTAAGTCACCAACAGCAAAATATTATTTTCAATTAACCTTGTATAGTATAACCACTTTATTGGATCTCAAAAACACCATCAGTAAACGGCACTGATATTAAAAAAGTCAAGTCACTTTACTGTTAATTCTCACCACTCGTTGAGACACACAAATATGTAGTTACATGAGTAAAGCAGTGGTTCTTACTCTTTTCTCCGCCACGCCCCCCCAAGTAATTTTCCTTTGGTTCATGCCCCCTGACGTTAAATAAGTTGCAAAAACAAGTTTATTTCTTGGTGAATTTATTTCATTTTTACATTTTAAGGTTTTGTAACAGACACTAAGTCCATAGAGTACAAACACACACAGTCTGCACAATGCAGATTGATAAAAACAGACACAACAGAACAATTAATGGCGAATTTGGAGGTGGAAAAACAGGCTTACAGACACATTCTTAACACTATTGTTCATTAACCCGTAACACTTGGTACAACACTACATCCAGAATAGGACATGAGTCCAACTTGGTCAAGGGTCAGGTCAAGTACGAAAATACTGTGGTATGCACACGCCCTCAAACAAACAATGCAATGTCAGAGCACTCAGTCGCAAAGGAAAATGCGGTTGTAGTGTTCAAAGAATAAGGACGAATATAAACAATTTGACTGCCAGAGGCGTAACGAGGGGTGGCAATTTCCCGGGCGCCAAATCATTATGGGGGTGCTGAAAAGTCCTAACAACATCACAAGTACTTTCTTCCACAGTAGATTTGCTTCCGAAAGAGCTCAGGTTCAAACATGGGGGCGCCAAACTTGTTTCTTGTCATGGGCACCATCTAATCTCGTTACACCCCTCCTGACTGCATCAAAGCGCGCAACCATATGTTGTTAGACTTTATCCATCGTTCAAGAAAGAGGTACATATTTCTTACAGTAAGGCCTCCAAGGGGACTACTAACCCTCGCTCGCCACGGCAGGTTGTATAGAGCCCTGTATCCAAACTTTAGGCCAATGATAATTCATTTGACAATTTTTGGACAATATCTGGTGCAACATAATTTTTCAGCATTAGATGGAAAACTCTCTTTGAAACGCTATAACCACGTTTTTGCATAATATTCCAGAATTTCAAACCAACACCATTTATACATGGAAAAACAGTTCGGTTAATCGCACAAACCGGATATTCAAATAGAAAATTTTTTTTTATTTGTAGACCTAAACACTTACTCCGCGCCGCTTTAATGCGAGTGAAAGACACGGTTCGGACATTAAGCAGCTGAGTGTCGCCATCGGGACGACCGGAAAGCAAAGTTACTATCTTTCTTTGGACAAGAAGTCAACATCGTATGGTGGCCTGTAGCTGCCAAGCCGAAAAAAAATTTAGTCTCACATTCAACACCAATGTGGCGGAAGTTCAGTTGAATCATCATTATTATGCATTGTCGCAACACAGAAGAACATGCCGGGAGTACTAGTATCGTGCAGGTGTACGGCCACATTGCAGAAAACTCATCGAATTACAGAAAAGCCATAGCGGTATCCCACGCTACATGGAGCTGTGCAACGCGTATCCACTCATGTTTATTTGGAATTAGGCGAGCCGCTCAGGGATGCAGCCGGCTACCTCAAATTCTATGTGCACCATGTTGTTCTCAAATGCAAGAACGGCACAGATCTTATTGTCAAAAGGACTTGGCATGCCGACTAAAGAAACCCCCTAGTTTCGCTCCTGAATGTTTGCATGCAGGCTCAAATTCGGCCTGCAAAATTTCACAAAACTTAAACACGACTTCCATCTCTTCCGGAACTAGACCAAATAACATGTAGGGACGTAAAATTAGCACTGGCGTAACGTTTGGAAGGGGCACATTCCATTCAAAAACGTTCCATGTTGTAGAGCATGTAGGGCTCACGCCACCCCTGGAAATTTTTTGATCCCCCTGAGAGGGCGCACCCCCCCAGTTAAGAACTGCTGGAGTAAAGTCAAGCTTATCAGAAATCTCTCTTACTTGAAACATCAAGACTGTTCATACCTTGCGTTGAAAAGATGGAATGCAATTACAAACGGAAATCCGCAATGTTTCTTAATCACATTTAAACTGATAGACCAAGCCTTACTTTAAAATCATTTACTGTGTAATTACCAAGCTACAGGTAAAAAAGACAACTTCACAGTTACACACAATCAAAATAACTCAAAGAAGTGGTGTGATTCACCATTTTTGATGAGAGTTGACCAGTTGTGTTGTAATGGTTGTATCATTTTGTTTTGCTATTTCCTTCATTGCAAGCTTTGTCATGGCAAGTTCATGAGAGTCACATTTGTCATGCTTGGCAAGACTTTACTTTTCCTATTCAAACGTATAGCCATTAATGCCAACCTTATTATTGGGAATTCCTGTTGAAATGGTACAATTTCTTTTGAAACTTTTGTTGAAACAGAGATTTCTTTATGTGTACCATGATTTCCATTGATTTTAACAGCCAAACTTCATTCCCTTTATGTTAAGGAGTCAGAGTCAGAAATTTTGGAAAGGTCGGAGTCGGGAATCGAAAATTTTGGAAAGTCGGAGTCGGAAATTTGGAAGTCGGGCCCAGACATTTTACCTCCGACTCCGCAACCCTGCTTNATACACCAATTACATCTTCATTTGCTGTCTCTTGTAGCTCTGCTATCACTTGATCCTGCATACCTGACACATCTGTATGCATGGAAATGGCAGAAACACATGCTGGCTGGGTATTTTCTTTATCAATTCCAGCTTCAGCACAATAATTAGCTTTTTGCACATCGCATGTTACCAGACTTAAATCCTTTTTGAAACCAACATTGCTTCCATTTCCCCTTGATGCTGATATTGACAATTATTTTCTATTACATTGCATTTTGATTTGTTGCATTCTTTTGCTGATGAATTAAAGTGACAATTTATTCTGATTTCTATCTACCCATTTCCAAAAACTCTGTGCATCTCCACTGTTTTTTTCCAAATGAGCATTTGTGTATTCTGACCAAACTGATTTAATGCAGACCTTGCATACAACTCTTACCTTGTAATTTCTTTTTCGATCCATTTCAACTATGAAAATACAAACCTATTAAGCACATGTACATATAATTTTTAATGCAACAAAAAGAAACTGCAAATACATCAAGCAAACATACTAACCAAATTTTATATTATTATGCAGTTACTTACAGTCTGGATGTTATGAAAGTACCTAGCTGCTTAGCCCAGAAGGATAGTACGCTTACTGTATTTGTTGTGGAAAGAAAGTAGCACAACCCAATTTACATATGAAACACAGCAAGCTTTAGCATAAATACACCAGGGTACAAAAGTGGCACACACTGGCTTGTGCACAAAAAGGTATTTTTGTACACAAACACTATTTAATTGCTATAGAAACTACACAAATTGGGAACACAGAAAATATACTTGGTGCACAGCTAAAATGTGAACAACTACAACAGAAATGCTTGACCATCTCTATGCTTTTTTATAAGTTCTGAAAAATGCAACATTTAGACTACACCAGCATAAAACAAGAAATCAATGCTGAAGTATGGAAAAGTGCACTGAGCACCAACTGTACAAAATTTTGCAGAGTATAATTACAATATTCATTCCAAAAATTTACAACTTTAAAAGGTTTTGTGGATGGTGATGAAATGAAATAATCAACATTTAGTAAAAGTTACATTTTATACACACTATAGTCTAAGAAAATATGCAATATGATGAAAACCAAAGAGAAAAAAATTATTTTTTGTGGGGGTGATGGGAAAACTTGAAAAATTTGTGAAAACTGTTGAGTCTCATCACATATAAGAAAAAAGTTGCATTTTCTCAAAAAATTTTATCCCTAATTTTTACAAAACCTTCTCAATTTTGTTTGAAAACTTTGCTTGAATCTTTGGCTTACTTTCGGTATGTACAGAGCGGATCTCTGTCAGAGTGGATATTGTTAACGGATGTGTGATAATGTAATGGGAGTGGGAAAAAAACTCATTGCACAATAACTAAAGGTATTGATACAATATAAAAATAATGTCATTGCAATTTAAGATAACCTTACCCTAAACATACAATGCTAAAGTTTGCGATATTTTGTTTTTTATGTTTTCACAACTGTTCAAACCTAAATATGGGTTTAACTGGAACTTGTTATCAGGAATGGAATATTTATTCTTGGTGTGAGAATGATGGGGCTGAAAAGGAATATTCTTGGTATGCGACCGATAGGGCTGAAAATAGGCCTAGTGTAGTGGTGCAAGCCACTACATGCGCAAAGGCAGTTAAAGACATAACATCACCGATAGTGTGAAAACCATCGGAAACTTCCTTGGGCCGAACAGCTAGGGGTGAAGCAATCCGATCCAAAACTGGTGGAGATGCAGGGCACGTCATGGCAGAGGTCGGGGGATCGATCACCGCTTCGTCATGCAAAATGCTAGAGAGGTCCTCAGACCTGCTTCACCTCGTTCAGAGCTAATCACTTCCTAGACGGGGAACATCGGGTGGAAGGGAAGTGATGTAGTGGCGCAAGCCACTACATGCGCACAGGCAGTCAAAAGCATAACATCCCCGATGGTGTGAAAACCATCAGAAGCTTCCTTTGGCCGAACAGCTAGGGGCGAAGCAAACCGATCCAAAACTAGTAGGTTAGCAACAAGCATTATTTTTACTACCATTTTGGTATCATTGCTCATGTTATATTATCAGATTTTGCAACTCCGGTTATGTCATTTTATATCCGCAACCTAGATCTGCTACTGATGGATATCTGTATTTTTAAGGAACCTTTACTGTCTTGCTCATACACTAGGCTAGCTAGAAAAGTAACAAATATCTTTTTTTTCTTGAAAAACTAATGGAAGATATCTGATATGTCAACATGAATTGATTGATAAAGCTTAGCACACCAAAGACTTTTGTTATAAGTTTGAACGAAATTTTGCCCAGTTATTTTTCAAACTGGATAATACAAGTTGGGATTTACTGCTGGATACATTTTTCAGGAATAGTATGCAATATTTTTTATACATTTTAAAAATTGTGAAGAATATGTCATTCTGTTAGATTTACAAAAAATAAAAATTTTGCTCACTGACTCCTTGTTTCTCTTCCCTGTGGAAAGTAGTTACTATCAGATATATAATGAGAGTATTTTAAAATTCTTCCACATTTATCTAGATTTTTGCCAGCTTTTTCCTGATTTTTTGCAAATGTAGAAGTTGTCAAGGTGAGACCACACCCCCTACAATACATTTGATGCTAATCTATGGCTTTCACTGATCAGTAATAACTTGAGAAAGGACTTCAACTTGGAAAAACTTTCCATACACCATACACCTCCACTACTGAAACTACTAACAACCAACCACGAGCCAATTCGCAAACCATGAACAACCTCTGAGCGTGTGGGGTTTGCTGTACATATATATTCTCTTCATTTGCAATTTTACCCCACCATGTTGTGTTTATTGTTGTGAATTTACAACCTCAAACGTGTGGCCTTATTTACAAATTCCATGAAGAAATGCATGGACATTGAAAATGTTGGCAGCATTTAGAACATTGGTTTTCAACCTGGGGGTGGTTTGCCTTTTTTATTGGGGTCGTGAAAGCTTCTAACAAAAATATTCATATTTACTTCTCTATTTTATATTTCTTGTGGAACTACTTTTTGTAGTAGCCAAAATAATAGGATCACCAGGCAAAACTGATAGCCTACTTTTTCATTCAAAACTGTTTTAAGCGTGATTATGACCACCACAATAAATACTGTTGCGTTTGGCAATGCACTGATAACTTTGTGACGTAAGAATGTGATGTGTTTGTAAATTAGGTATCTGATTGCAGGAGCTAAGGGAGCTTTTATTTTGGTATGCAATGAGTTGTGCTGTGGAGTGATTTGTGTATGGCACGGGTCTGTCTTACTGATGCCACCATATGCATGAATTTAACAAATGAGTCTTGGTTCAACACAGTGATATCGTACGTTATTTTATAGTCATTGTGATTTTTTAGTGTGCAAACACAACTGCAT
>JGI24159J19872_10003455_pt1 | contig 19671 bp, 12 predicted proteins | sample Ectturendosymbi4_FD_19872 | JGI IMG/M metagenome (IMG submission 19872) | reverse complement strand
TGCTGGCTGCGGATAATATTGTTAAGAACTTTTGGACAAATATTCCCATGAAATTACCTGAAATGCCGCAAATCTTTGCACTTTCGCAAAAAACATGGATTGATGACCTTTTTCTATTCGTGATTCTTTATCGATACTGCAGGTTCACCCCTGTTACGTAAGTGCCTCGTGACGAAACCCCTGTTGTAATACGTGCATCCATGATGGTTGTGATCAGTGTTCCCTCTAAGGTGCGCAGTTGCGCAATACCANCANACAATTTGCGCAGTGCTATCTCATTNTCGCGCACTTCCAACATTCTAAATTTAATACGGTATGTATATNTACATATNTATACATATATATATCGCATAGCCNTTTTAGCGCTTGGAACGCTTCACTGGTTGTGTATGCATGGTTGCGCAGTTGCATGCGCTTAGTGCGCAACAAAACAAACAATTGCTCAGTGTAGAATTCTCTGAGAGGGAACACTGGTTGTGATTCGAGCTTCCGTCAAACAGAATATCGATCTTTGCACAGCGTTGATTGAACCTCTTGCGTCCGTAGAATGTTATTTCCTACTGACCCGCTTGATCAGAAGGTGCCGATGTCATTTGAACGATTGCGACCAGTAATCACTAAGCACACCGATATAACAAAAAGAGTGTTTGTTTTCAAAAACGATTCAGCCAATCGATGCTACGTGCAAGCGACACGGCAGCTACTGTAAGGCCGACTACGGGAACACCGTTGCCCATCGCAACCAGGCAAGCTCAAATGCGTCCGCGACCCTTTTCCTGCCATTTCTCAGCAGGCTCAGTTTGTACAGTCGATCGGAAAACTTCGCCTCTTTTTCCAAACTTTGGTATGTCTGGGAATGAGTCGTCGGGCAGTTCTGGTACAAGTGCACCTCCATTGTCGTGATGGACCAGTCACGTGACTGTGGCAACTTTAGGTTTCTTTCTCGTCGGAGCGTTGTCGTTGTGATCGTCTGTTATTAAATAAAACCAGTGATATGTTTGTTGGTGTTACGGGCGACAGGCGTGACCAATAAAACACATATTTATCGTCTGTAGCTCATGGTGTGTGGAGTGCAATATCACTCGGCACGACTAGTTTCGCAAATTGTCACAAGCCGTTCTCCACGCAGAAAGGTTTCGTGAGAAATAACGCAGTTAACCGCAAAAAGCAAAGTATTTCCTTTCATTTTCCGCCTTTCTCGGCCAACCACAGAGGTCTTCAACCGCGGGCGTCGGAAGGGGGCAAGGCTTCCTGCATTTTGAAACTTAATACGTTTGTATCAACTTTTTATTAGAAAATTATTCTTCTCTTATTTTCGGAGTTGTTAAAATAAAATTTCACCACTCCTGGCCGTTTTAGTCATCCCCTGCAAAAATCCACTACTGGTACCCCTGGAGAAAATGCTTCCGACGCCCATGGCTTCAACTCGTTTCAGTCATTGAAATCGCACGCTTCGAGACCCACCATCTTGATGTCCACTGGGTATTGTTATCTCCAGGGTTGTGATGGGCGTCTTGTTGCACTTGAGCAGATATGATTGTGACGTAGCCTGCTGCTCAGTCTTGCGTTCCGCGTCGCGATCAAGCGAAGACGTCACGAACTGAACCTGTTGTATTTGGGCGTCCTCCAGCAGAACGGCTTCCTGGTTGTTTATCATCTGAACACGAAACGTTAGCTGCCAGCAGGTTTTGCGCAATGAAAAAAGTGGTGCTATTCGAAAAGCACACGGACAGCCCAACAAAGTTCACTTGTTTCTGCGGCACAGCTGAGTTGCGAAGGAACGTAAGTTACGTGTCCAGCCCTTTTACTGCGTCCACCACAGGCGTAGGCAGATTTTTGGGGGTGCGAAGGATTTTTGCCCGAATTTCCCCAAACTTGCCCAAAACGTTTTTGTGCGACTTTTGCCTACAAATTTAAAAACGTCTGTGTTTTTCTGCAAATGGTGGGCGCCATTTTTCCTGGATTTTCAGGGAATTTGCCCAGATTTGCAGAGATTTTTCCCGGATTTTCAACAAATCAAAACTTTTGGGGGTGCGCTTTCAACCCCGCCTCCTACACCACTGCATATACTGTATTTTCGTAAGAGTGCTTGCTTCCACACGTGAACGTTTGAAGCCTGCTCAGGAAACCCTTTATTTTAACGGGGCAACAAATTCTAATCAGAGCCGAGTTGTGCGTTTAGACGAGCAGTGGCGCATGTCGACAAAATCTTCTTGCAACCTGTGCCTCATAGAAAAAAAGTTTGAAAAAAAATTGGTTCGGTATGGTTAAACGATTTTTAATTACGGAAACGCCAAGCATTAACGTTGTGACAAAAGGGAAGTATATTTTAAAGCAAAAATACATGAATAACGTGAATATGCAAGAAATAAATGTTTTGTTTTGTTGGTGAGACTCATCTAGAACCGAAACTATTACAAATATTAATTTAGGACATGAGGCACCTGAGCAAGTTAAGGAAAGTTGAACAGTTGACCTTTCGTTTTCGAACTCAATTTTCACACAATAATAATCGTAGATCCCACTGAAACGCTGTCGTGTCAGAACAAAATGTTCCAAATCATAACTACGCACTGTCCCAGGTAGATCTACGGTGACCTGGCAAAAATGACGAGGGATGTGAAAATGAAGGAGCCGACTAAACAAGCAACGCTGGAAGCAGCACCTTTGCGCCAATAGCGCGAGGATTACTTGTGTCGATGAACACGGCGTGCAGGAATTTGAATGGCGACCTTACGGTCACACGGCGTGTTGAAAGTAGCAAGGAAAGCAGTGCAAACACGTAAGCTGCTGACGACAGCCTGTTTAAATTCCTACTTTTGTGGTCACTCAAGCGCCAACGGCTTACCCAATTTATTTCCTCATCGAAACATGACAAGAAGACGGAACCTGATCCCAAAACATTTGCTATTTAATTAACAGACTAAAAATAAAAGCTACTGAAACTATTGCAGGCAGATTCAACTTTAACGACACAGTTTTATTGACGAATTTCTGCAGCGAGGAGGAACAATCAGGTGTTTCGTAAGCTGTTGTGGGATGTAATTTTACGCAGTTCAATCACGGGTCGTCGGCATGCCTTGTTTTAGTTCACATTTCAAGCGACACTTTTCTCCCTTCAGCCAATAGCAACCGGCAGGGCCTCCGAGAGAAATTTTACCAGGGGGTGCAAAAACTGACACTGAACTCCTTATTTACTTGGACCCTCGTTGAAACTTGTGTGGGTTGTTTGAATAGTGATCAAAATGAGCCGTCATGCCAAGATTTGCAAATAGGCTAATTGCTATGCTGGCAGCTGACTTAAACTAATAATTTTAGGCTTGATCACAGAAAAACTGACATGCGTACTTTAACTTTCCCAGGCCCCTGTACATACTGGGCGCGGGTACGATGTACCTCTCGTACCCCTTCTCGCAGGCCCTGGCAACCGGTCACTGTCTGCAGTGCGATCGACCTTCATTAAAAACAATGACGCTAAGCTCAGTGGCAGATTAATTATCTCAGAGGCAAAGTGGGCATCCGCCCCCGGTCCAAAGCGGGTGAGCGACCTGATATTTTGTGTATTAGGGCCAGAGCAAGGCCTGCGTGCTCTTTTGCAAAGGCACTGCCGGCATTTTGTCCTACATTACTTGCACTGTTGAAGTTCAATGTGTTCACATACGAAGATGAGGTTCAATGAGTTCACGCCCTACACTACTTGTACTGTTGAAGTTCAATGTGTTCACAGTAAAACCAAGCTTCTGTTACGATTATAATATATCCTTAGTTGCGTCACAATGATCAATTTGCCCCACGTTCGAATCGCGGTTTTCCCGAAATCCTGCGCAGCGAACGTCCGGAAAAAGACCTGCAGCTGGTGCATGCGCAGCAACAGTTTAAGCCTGTCATGTATAAGTTGGAAGTGATCGCATTCTGTGCGAACAACCACTTCAAAACCGTTCATGATGAACTCATTTACGTGAGGAACAAGGCTAATTCGTCTGCTTGTCAATGTCGTGCGCTGTCTCTTGAATAAAATATCTTAGAGTTAGACTGTGAGCTGGTTAAATGCTGATATATCGTCCGCAGAAGCTGATATATCGTCAAGGACTATTTCAGCCACAACTCGCCAGCCGATAGAGCAAGAGAAGTGTTCAAACCCTCTAAAGATGCGGAAAGTCTTCTATTTCGATTGAAAAAGTTTGGAAGTTTTGGCTTTGAGTTTTTGTGGGCTACGTCATAATAGGGGTTGGCCAACGTTACCTGACCCTGGGTCCTAACGCGGAAGGGTAGTTTTTGTTAAAAAAAAAAAAACTAGGCAGAACTCCGAATCTTTAGAGCCCTTGTTTGGCCTTCTAACGTTTGTGGTTAGCAAGTTATGACCTAAAAACCACAAAATAAATAATTAATCCCCTAGGGCAGTGCTTCTTAACCTTTGTCGATTTCATTCACCCCTGCCATCGATGCTGCATTCCCATTCACCCTAATCTGAACAAATGGCCGATGTGACAATAATCAATGCAGCGAATGTTCATTGTTAGACCACGGTATTTGCTCAACCTTGTCCAGGACGCGCTTTCCACCATGCAGCAAACCGGCTACGATCTTCAAATATGGTTTGATTGCAGACTCAGCTTTGCAAAATGTTTCTTTCGTTTCATCAGCACAATCGCTATTGGAAATGTGGAAAGGAGAAGAGCCTTTTCACTAGTAGAGTCAGTTACGACTGGTGAATGGAGGGAATTTCACTGTTTGCACGATTATTCGTGCTGTTGCTTGAAAAATTGCAAAGACTTTTTTAGAAATGACTCCACAGTTCTGAATGAACCAAAAACTTGTTGCTATATTTAAAATTGCAAGGACTTCTTTTGATGAATGCCGTGTTATTCTTAGAAATGACTTCACCGTTTTGAATGAACCAAAAACTTGTTGCTATAACATTGCAAGACATGCATTTAAGCAGACTGCTCATGGCTCGATTCTCTACCTCTATAGGCAGTAAAAAAAAAACGTGCTTGATACAGTGAACATTCCACTTTCGCCTTTTCAGTTTTGAAGGCAACTTATTCTCGACGCCAGGGACGCCGGAGCAGCGGCAGTAAAAGAGTTGAGGCAATGGAAACTCTATAAAACAATGGTTATCAATTGTGGTTGTTTCTATTCAGCAACAATGTTGACCTCAAAAATAATAAACGAATTTACAAAAAACGATTCTGAATTTTCTGGATGCGCGAATAGCTGCAGTAAATTTGTTTCGAGTCGATCTTGCGATAAACCATGAAATTACATACGATACTGCTACGAACAAGGCACCTCCTCCCCCGCTGGCCCCTTTTAGGAGGGCAGGAGGGTATTTNTCCCGCTTTCCGGCGTCCCTGCTCGACGCCAGCCTCCCTGTTTAAGCCTGATGGTTCGTTAAAACGTGAAGCTGATGAATCTGGGGTGTCCTGATCGATTTCATCTGCATATTTACATTGGCTTTCCATCAAAACAAAGTGTTTTTGTATGAATTTCATAGACAATCTGCAGGTATTACCTACGATACAAACGCATATCAGACGTTGAACAATACCAAATTCGCAACAAACAAATATCAAAAATAGGGAGCTCCTGTACTTCGATTGGTTAGGTCTGCACTTAGACTGATAAGGCTACTCTGATGAGTGCTCCGCTGTCTGGTTTTCACTCGAGATTGAGAATGAAACTTTCAAAAGTACTGCGATTCTACCAGATAACAGGACTACAGAGCGTTCATGCAGAGACCACAGCAGAGATTCCATTACTGGATTGAATGAAATGTGTCATCTCTCGGTAAAATCTATCCCCATTACTTAATAGACGCAGTACGGTTTTTCTGAAGTGTTAAGTTGCTGCCTGCTTAAGACGCAAACTTAGAGCGCTTGAAGTTCGCCATTTCATTCACGATTGCTGATGTGTTTTGAGCAGAAAAACAAAACAAATGCATGTTACCAGAGTATAAAAAATTAGGAACAGGAACTTCATTCACCCCTCTTCTTGCATTCACCCTGGGGTGAACCATTCACCCGATTAAGAAGCACTGCCCTAGGGGATCAACTGTATAATTTGTTTGAGAAGAATCTCATTTAAATGAATTTTCGCCCCGTGTTGATAGCCAGTAATTCCGGGCAGCGGTTCCTACCAAACATGATTTTGGGCAGCAATTTATTACTGACGTGAAATCGGATAGCAGTTTATCACTAGAATTTACCCCCTGGGCACCAATTTATTGCTGTAGTTTACTTCAAACTATCTGATCTTGAAAATGATTTGCAGTGTAATGTTAACAGAGAATGAGGGAATGATTGATTAGTTACAAAGATGTGTCAACATCTTTAATATTTTCGATGTTTTGATGACGTCGAAGATTGCCCATCATGCATTTAGAGGCAATAGATTTCTGACCAAGGTGTACTCATGTCCAGTGTATACGAAAGAAAAAGGCAAAAGATTATGCACTACATTGATGGCAAACTGCTGTTTGCGACGCAAACTGATGTTTCTGATGTTTGCGACGCTGCCGACACGTTACAGCTGGTCGGCCGCCGTTGTATTGTGAAGTCGGCATTATCTGCAACTCCTGCGCTTGATGAAAAATGTTTGCTGATAGAGATACTGAAAAGGATAGATATGTGATGTGATATTTGTGAAAACTAGTGCCGTGCGTTTGCACTAATTTACACTGACAACATGTGCTGACTAAACTTTTAAGAAACAAACTCATCCATATCCAAAACTTGCACTACACTTCCTCCGCAGAGGCAGCATGAACGTAGTTATCAGTTTATACGCTATCAACGCCTTCCTGTGGCTCGATTAACTTTTTAAGTCAATGTGTAGAAATGCGAGATTTTTCTTTAAAGCACTGGTGAGTTGTAATTACTGTCCACGAATTGTTGGAGTATCTCCAAAGGACCTATTAGCGTTCTGAATAAACCTTCGCAAATTTGCAATTGAACAATTTGAAACTGATACCCGCGCAAAATTGGCGATGAAACAACTTAAAGGAGACGCGGAGAAAGCGAGGAAAAGACAGAACCGTCTGCAAGCTGAAGGGAAAAAAAAAACTAAAGTTTTTTCCCGACCGCGACAATCGACACAAACGGACGAGATGAAGGTATCGCTGTCCACTACCTTTTAACACCAACTGCTATCAACACTCTTTCTGACAACTCTCCACTTAAAGATCAGTATGCGACTGTTGAAATCCAACATCAAGCTGGTCCCACAAGAAACCCTATGTCCTGAAGTTAACAACGTGTTGCAGATGAGCGAGTTGGAACTGGAGCCGAATCCGTTCATACTCATATGTTCTGCAGCACGAAGCGACGATCATGGGGGGTGAGTCAGAGAAGGACTTCATTACCTTCCACGCAGCCAGCGGATGTCAAAAATTTCCTCACGTTGTCCGCATCGCACCGTCTCTTTCACTGCTTCGCACGACAATCGAAGGCAACAGGGAAACAGTGGGGCACGCGGCCAGTGCTTACACGGGTTTATAATGTTGCAGGCACTCGGACCGTTCACGACTGGCTTTGTTGTTCTCCGTCAAAAAGCACGTTTTTCGTTTCGCCGGATTTCTCCTCTCGAAGGTGACCGGTGGCCTATTTCGCACAGCAGATATCTCAGACTGGAAGCATGTCGAGAGATCCACTGCACGACAGGGGAAAGCGAAGAACGCTTGCAGACCGCTCAGGCGATGCTGGTGCGCTCAAGCGTGACTGGCCGCATTGACTGCGAAGCAATCGGAGAGCTCAACCAGATACCGACAAGGTGTATTGAAGCGAATGGTGGTCGTGATCAAGCTGCTGGCAAGTTGGGGGGGTGACTTTTCATGACAGCGGCGAAATGATCGGTTCGCCGTGTAACGGATATTTTTTGGAGTACTGGAAACTTCTTTGATCCATTCCAAGCGCAGCTTGTATCCAAGTACGGTACACTCTCGACAAGGCAATGCTTCATTTATTTCGTCCACGATCTGCGATGAAGTTATCTGCAGTGTTCCCTCTTAAGAAAATTATACTTTGAGCAAAGTTTTGTTTTAGTGCGCATACAATTGCTCAACCATGTAGACATGCGACCAATGAGGCGTTTCAAGCGGTAAAAGGGTTATGCGAAATATATATGATATAAAATTTGCGAGATTGAGATTTCACTGCGCAAATAGTCTGGTGGTATTGAGCAATTGAGCACTTTCAAGGGAACATTGGTTATGAGTCTTCTGACTGGAAAGGTTCGCGCTAAAATGTGAAAAAAAACTGAAAGCTGCAAAAAATTACTCAGTTTCAGTGAATTCAACACCAGACACGACGCACTGTGATCAGCTGGCAACGTTCGGTATGTGGTTCGCGGATGGACAGGTTTATTCAGTTCATTCCGATTAGACATCCTGGAGAGAGCCGGGCACTGTTCTTACTGCTTGCGAAATTGGAGATTGGCATCGCACATTGTCGTGGTCAGTCCTGGGACAATACGCCCAACATCAGTCCAACTGAATGCAGGCATTGATTGCGACCAAAAACAGTTTAGCAATTTATATTCCTTAGGCTGGGCACTCACTAAATCTGGCAATGGCGGTGGACTGCTGTCCTGATGCCGTTAGGTTTTTCGATCTCGTGCTAAAGCTCTACGTGCATTTTGCACAAACAGCTCACCGATGGAAAGCGCTCACTGACGCGTTGTCCAAAAAACTAGGACGCCAGTTGTTAAGCGTCTGTGCGACACGAGATGGCGTGCGCGTGCAGACGCCACCGAAGCTCTTCTCGCTCATGGTTATTCACCTGCCATGAAAGTACTGGAGGAAATCAGAGATGACGCACAGCACAAACCAGGGTGTCGACACGACGCAACATGCCTGGTAAAGTCGATGGACATCTTCGAAACTGGGATAATGACGGTATTCTGTGGCGATGTTCTTCAACGATTTACACCCATTAGGCTAATGATTAGCCTGATGATTCAAGATCCACAAATCGATATTAGCAGTGTAATTTCCCTCCTTGATAGCCGCATCGAGATCACCACATCGCAACGGTCTAGAATAGATCTTCGTACTTTGAATACGACCTCTCACTGACTTTTCACGCTCATATTTTTATGGTTGTCAACTGCGCTGCCATTGTCGCTGTTACAACGGCCAGTGTGTTTTGCTCTTCTTTCCCAGCGATCAGTGTATTCATAGTATTCCGCTGTTCCAGAGTTGAATGTTGCTTTCCTCTGCTGTCATGAAATGCGGATTTTTTGTCGTTGTAAGCTGCGCTGTCGTAGTTTTCAGTGTGTTTTGCTCATCTCTGTGATATTTTATATTCAATACTATCAGGCCCGTCGCCACGGGGACATTCAGGGGTATTTCCTCCCTCCAAATTTTGTTGTGCCCAGAAAAATTTGTTTTAAACATTTAGTAAAAACAAAAGTCTTATCCCTTAAAAATTTATTTTGGCACCCCAAGCCTTAAAAGCTGGCTACGGGCCGAATACTATTACCTGCAAAGTGCACATCCTCGACTGACGATGGTGTGCATAGAAGAATATGCATGCTTGATGTCACCGAACCTTGTTAAAACGTTAAATCGTAAGCAGGAATCAAACGGCTTATTAGTTGCGTCGGTCTCAGCACGGTTTTTGCCCTGATCCAGAAAGGGTTAATCCGGCCCTGACTACCCTTACCTCCACCAGCTTGGCGGCGTCTATCGTTCCGCCGGCACCCTTTGACGTTTGGACGAGCCAGCGCTTGGTTGGTCCATGGCCATCGTCCAACTCAACCGCGGTCCACTCTTTTTCTTCCTGCTGAGAACGAGATATTGTTTCTAAAACGTGGGTGGCATTTGTGCGGAAGGGGGGTGACATGACGTTTGATGGCACCCACATAAAACGTGGGTGGCATTTGTCCCCTGTTACAAGGGGAACGAGCTGTTAATATAAAAATTTCTTCCAAACTCGAACAAAAACGACTAGAAACGGAAAGTTCAGGAGACTCGAGCGGATATGACAAAACGCATTTCACCAAAACTGACAAGGGTAGTAGTAACCATGTCAACCAACCGCCCGTCTCACACAGAAGCGGAGTGCTCCAAAGTACGCGCCATGCGCCATGGTTGGCTGAAAAAGATAACAGACGCAGGCTGGCTTTCTGCAACCAGCAGAGCACACACGCAAGCACACGAGAAAATCGTCGAAAACACGCGTTTGCCTCAAAATTCTGCGATACCTTTGAGTTTTCCGACAAAGGTGCTGACTTTCTGGGTCGGGTCTCGGTTGCGCGCGACTGGCTGGAAACACTCCGGGGGGTCGACGTCATCGCTGACTCCCCAACAGAGAGAAGAATCTCCGCAGCGTTCTCATCCTGCGCGCGAAGACGAACATTAAGTATACGCACACGCTGCGCGCGAATGCAATCGCAAACCAAGGTTCGCCAAAACTACAAGGCATTTTCTGAAGTCTCCCAAAGAACGGATGGGAACCATCGCCGTGCTCGTTTATTGTTACTGAGGAACGCGATTGGAATTTTTAGTGGTGAGGTTTATTTTATGGAAGAATGCGCGCTGACTTCCTCAAGCACTATTAAGTGATGCTTTATAAGCCAGTGCAATATAAAACGGTTTCGCGCATTTGACGGGTTTCGTTAGTGTAGAGCTAGTGAGAAGCGCGACATGTCACTTTGGCATTTGTTCACAGAAAATTTCCACCTTTTCATTTTAAGGTTTTTTTCTACTGCTTAGGAGCATGATCAAAACTGTTCTTTATCAATCCAAGAAGGTATTTGTATGAGTTCCTCCTGACGTTATTGGAGAAGCTCTTTTCAGGTTAAAAGTACCACGTTGTCAAAAAAGTCACGCATTTATATGTTGGGAAAAGACATAGGATAATTATGTAAGCTATCTCCAAAACACAGGAACATTTTGCTAAACCGATGGTTTTTACGCATTGCGATTGCATCTCAAATTATCACGGACACATCGACTTCTTTAACTTTTCTACCCCCTCTGTTTACTACTTTTATTAATGCCAACGTTACAACTGCCTAACGAGGCATCAACTTTTGCTGCTTTTAATGATATAGGCTTAGCGCCAACGAGGACGCAGCAAATAATCTGCTATCGGCGATAGCTCAGCGGCAAAGCGTTTGTCTCCCAATCGAGAGGTTGGGTGTTCGATCCACAGAATCACTGAGTGATTCGTCGCAGCGCTTCTTTGGCAAGAGCGTTCGTTAACCTCAACCGCTCTGCCAAGAAGCAATATCCAGGTTCAGGCCTGCAGGCCGCATGTGTGATGTTCTCACAAAACAATTCAGCACATGTAAAAAAATTTTATTTCCAAAACTACAGAGAAGCCCTGGAAGCCGAACAGGAGTTGCACAATGGACACACAACCTCACCGCTCTTTGCACATCCAGCTCCAAATTATGGGTAGCCTGGAGGACTTCACTTTGCTCGTAAGTTGATGCATCAATAAGCAATTGCTGTGTGAAGAATAACTAAGAATTAAAGATTAAACACAAGATGCAAAGGCTTACTGCTACGAATCGGAACAAAACAAAGGCTGTCGTTTATGCGCGAAACGCCTCTGCATTTTCAGGAACCACGCAGCAAACCTTGTAAATGTTCAAAAGCACACAGCGAACAAGGTTTGTCTCGGTGCTACGAAAGGTTCTGCTTTAGTAAAGAAGAGCAGTTTAAACTGAACAACCCGAACACAAACGGCAAATGTTCCAGCAAGGTCAAAAGTGATTCGCTACGAAACTGTGTCGACAACTCACCGTGATAAAGCCAATCGTGAGGACAATCATGTCCGCAAAAAAACCGCGAGTCTGAAAGTTATGATGACACAAGATCTCCGACTGCGCGTCCAGGTTCGAAAACAACAGCTGTATCTGGAAATTAAATTCAAGCAGTGACGTAAAATGTGTTTTTCTGCAATGTTAGGGATTTACCGGTAGTTGCCAGCCTATCAGCGCAGCAGCTGTGCATTCGACTGAAATGTCCCACGCAGGGCACGCCAGGCATTTTGTAGAAAGACCACGCAGCTGGAAAGTAATATGGCTGACCTCGAAAAGGATTTTAAGTGTTTCAAGTACGTGTAACTGAAGTCCCATTTCGTTGTTGTTCTTTCGCTCAAAATGCAGGTCTCGGTACCCTTTTAAATTTGTGCGATTAAGAAAATAAGTGAAGAAATGCAAAAACAAGACGCAGAGGTTCAGTGCTGCGACCTGCAATTTTTTGAAAAACTCAACATTGTGTTGAAATCATGGAGTCCATATCCATCGTATTTGTGTTTCCCTTAGTCGAAGAAGCGTTTTAGCTAACCCCAGTCTTATCTTTTAAGCTAATTTAAAACTAATCCTTGGTCTACGGACCAAACGTTGCCAGGTTGAAAGTCAATTTATTTCCGAATACGAGCTCTGGTCATTGAAATATCTCCACGGGATCAATACAAACTTAGACACGTCACCAATTCGTCGGGCAACGAGGGTAAAGTTTCAATGAAGCTGAATATATTCAGCTAGATATNTATCTATGCAAGCANTATTGCTTTTCATTCCTCAATTCCCACTAAAGGGTCATTTTATCGCGCTGCAGAAGCTCCCGAAAAAAAGAATAAAAATACTACGCAAAATGTAGTTGCATTTGTGCACGTGAAGTGTGCAATCACAATCATGTTCGCCGCAGACGAACAGCTATGAATGACCATCACGCTAAGCCTGCGCATAGGGAAGGAAAAGATAATAAAGCGAAAATGCTTTGAGCACCAGGCAATGCCGCTGCCGCCAATATTGCAAAACAAACGCATGCGCTGACGATATTCTGGAATAGACTTGCTCGATTCAAATACGTGGGTGAAAAGCCTGACCTTGGTTGGGTGAATTCGCTGAGAATGACCCAGAAGTGATACCTTGCCTTTAAGTGGCTACAGCAGTGGTTCCCAACATGGTACGTACGACACACGGGGAATTATTATTTTAAGCGCGACATTGAGGCTGATTGACGAGGTCTGGGTCTAAAGCTTGTTTAAACCAATCTATTGGCTTTTCAAACTTGTTCCCTGAAGCGGAGTTCATTTTTTAAATCATAAGACTTACGTACAACCACATGGGGGGCCGTCAACATTTTAGAGGTGATTAGTTGGGGCATGGGCAAAAAAGGTTGGGAACAACTTGGCTACAGTGATTGTTAGAAGTATGCCCACTAGCAGGCAGCAGCGTCTGCCACATAGGAGGAAAACTGCCGAACGCTAAAACCGACGCATACCCAGCGTGCAGCATTGTCTAACATACAAACCAAACAAAAATTTGGCCAAACCGCACTATATGGTTCATTTCACCGACTTTGCGAAAGATGTCAAGGCATGCTGTGTTTTCAGGGCATTTTGGTGCTTAAACTAAAGCGATTTTTAGGACGTGAAAGTAGTGCAGCGAGTAATACACCAGTGTTGGCCAAGCGTCGAGTGATTTGTGAGAGGCAAGAGATTTGCTGTCGCATTTTGGTATAGAATTCAAATTATTCAGAAACACAACGGCAAGATACATAAAAACCTCACAAACCTTCTGCAACACGTCGATGGCGTTTGGAAGCTTCAGGTCGTCGTTTCTGAAAGTTTCAGCGATGCTGGTTTTGATGTGCATGTCGATCCTGGTGGGAAACAATTCTTCACGCATCATCTGCATAAACGACAATGCACGGCATAAGCAAAATACACTGAACGTCATTCTTGTTTTAACGCAAGCGCTGTTGCAACCTCTCGGTTGGCGTCGCGTTGAATGTGCGATTCACCACGAAGGGGATGTGCGCGAAGAATAACACCCGTATATATGCGGCGCGAACAAGAAATAATAGAGTGATCTCTATTGTTGCTTGCTGTCACAGTGTGAAGCTTTGTGCACTTGCCGCTCGGGCTTTCCGATCGCAACAGCGCCATGTACCGCGGATCAACATCAATAACGCGTGGGGCAGGGCTTCCCAGTTTTCGGCGATTTACAGGAGTTATTTTGTTTCCACATTTAAAAGAATCGGAGATATATTTTAAAATACAGATCTCTTTTTCTGACTTCTTGAATCGACAATAGTTTGTGCGAAGATCTTAATTCTTTCAACACTAAATCTCAACGACACATACACACCAATATATTCTTAATTGTTGTTTCGACACCGACAACCATGTGATACGCTGATGATGAGACAAGCACGGCTCATTCTAAGCAATGCCGGTGCGCGCTCCTGCCGTCCACGGTTGGCACAGTTTTTTCTTGGACGTAATCCGAAAAGTGAAAAATTTACAGGGAACCACCGGTTTGTTTGTTTGTTTATTTGTTGACAACCACTGGTCCGCAGATCTTCGCCATCCGATGGCAAAAAAAGTAAATGAAATACCTTCGTTACATTCGATAATGATACATTTTCCGACTATTTTGTTTCCTTGTCAAACCCCTTCAAATTTTTCGTTGCAGCGAGGGATGGCTTACAAAAAAACGTTTGGTGATACAAACGAAACATTCGCTGCACAAAAAGCTCCTTCGGTGATGCAGAAAAGATCGTTTTAGCACCGCTGCATTCAACACACCATGTTGGCAGTACATGACATAGCAAANCTACCCTCGTACAAACATGAACGCTGAAAAACGTTCACAGGTGAGCTGTGCAGGTTGTTTCCAAGAAAACCGAACCGTGTGGTGTTCTTAGAGAAGTTGAGAATTTTGAGCAATGCTATAACGTTTTTCATCTTAGGTCTAAATGACAAAAACGAGGTGCACACCACGCTTTAAAATTTAAATTTACACATTTTGAATTTATTTCTCAAAAACTGCAACCCATAATATCAACAATCATTAAAAAAAGGACGAACACTAACCAGCTATTTCTATACAAAGTTGCACGTGACACAAATACTGCTTAATGACCTGTTTTTTCTCAATTCGAGAATTACGTGCATGTGTGAATTGATTTCAAAACATTGTGACAAAACCTAAATTTTTTACCTAAAAAAATTGGTACATGCTATATTCGACTGTTCTGTTGCAAATTAATATACCTTAATTTCATCAGATGCCAATGTTGAATATATATTTTTTGCACAGTTGCTTTTCTGCCTTTTTGAACTAAAATGGTCCATAACAATATCATGTCGTACATCATTTCTGAAGAGTTGAGAAATCAACTGAAATAAAAACATACTTGATTTACCAATTAGTACAAGACCCCACAGTCAAAGTAAGTTTGGTTAGAAAGCGCAGTGAAATGTCAGGATTACTAGGCCAGGTTTTTCCCAGGTTTAAAAACTTGTGTTGAAATCATCGCATTCTCAAGCTAATTTTGTGGAGACAACTGCTTTTTTATGACAAGGAAGACGAGAAAAACATTTATTCCTCTGCACAGTTTGAAAACATTTGAAATGTAAGATGAAATTTGACACAGTCAACTTGTTTACAACTAAATCTTATTTTTCTGGCAAAGAGTAGAAATTTCTTAACTTAGAAGATACAAAATAACTTGGTGTTTGAATAAATCCAAGCAAAAATTGATATACATAACAAAGATTTTACGCTCTGTATAAAATTAAGAAACCTTTTATGACTAAATCATGCAGTAACTTAAGCTAAGGTATCAACCTTAGCTATGATGTCTTTGCTGTTTTTGACACCCAGTTTTGTTGACAAGCCATCTGATCGCATTCCACGCAGCACAATATCTTCATGCATTTCATTTGCAGCAATGCTCACAGGCCGAGCTGAGAAATTTCGAGCACCTTTCAGCTCAATATGTGTGCCTGGAAAGCCATGTGAAGTTAATTCATCACTCTAAAGCTTGTTTACATGACAAATTTTCATAAGCATTTTGTAAAACTTTATGTAGTATTACACTACCAACACATGTGCATTAAGTTCATCTAAGTAACCAAAGTCAAAAGAAAAATTTCCACCCAACTTAAATCCTTTTCAAGTTGAACATATAGCATTTCTTGGTTGTCAAGTGATTATCCAGATAGATTTGTAGTTAACATGATTGTATTAAAATTGGAACTGAATGATTTACTTTGAAACACAACCAAAGCATTTGCACAGTTTGAGTTGATCACTGCAGATTTGTTCATTCATGACTTTGTTGTTTGGAAAAACGGTTCAAGACACTATGAAACACATTTTAACATATACTGTACATTAAACCAAGGCTTAGCAACCTTTTCCTACTCAGGGGCCACAAACAAACTCTGCAAGGTATGGTGGGCCGTACTACTGTTCCACCACCTATTTTGTTGATTTTGCTGAAAAGGATGTCGATGAAACTTGGGAATTTTAATCAGATTAACTCTTCATTTTCACAGTCCATAATGAAAGCCCAAAATATGACATACAGTACGTTTATACCATAGTGCAGTTTCTCATAAACATGCAATAAAATAAGTTGCAAGCAGGACAGGTTAATAAAATATACCACTAGGCGGGTCATACAGTCACAATTTGCAGATGGGCTGCAGGCCGGATGATTTTGCCTGGCAGGCCAGATCTGGTCCGCAGGTCGTAAGTTGCTGACCCCTGCATTAAACAATGGATGAAACACTTTAGTCCACCCAAACAGATTGTAACATAGCAACTTATCAAAAATAACTAAGAACCAAGCCATTTTTGGAATCACCCTAAAACAAGCAGTTTTTGGTTGCCTTACCAACTTCATAGCTCCTCAGTCGATTGCGCTCGAGAGCTGTTTAAACCCTTAAAAAGATTTGGCAAGTCTTCTAGGCTGAAATGAAATAAAATTTCTAGTTTCGTTTTTTTTGTGAGTGACATCATAAGTGAGGAAGGTTTTTGGCCATTTTGGCTCATGTTACCTGGCCTAGGGCCCAACCCTTAGACAGAAGTATTTCGTTTAGTTTTCATTGGAAACTAGGCTAGTATCCAACTCTTTTGAGCCTTTGATCGACTTTCTGAGTGTTTCTGGTTCAAACGTTATAATCTGAAAGAAAAAAATTAATTAATTATCTAGTTATGGGATTAATTGTTTTGTTTATTTTAGATCTTAACTTTTAAGCCCGAAACCCCAGCAAGTCTTCTGAAGTATCAAAATACTCAGATTTTAGCCTAGTTTCCAATAAAAACTTGAGTGAAATACTATCATCGAGCAGTTTAGGCCCAGGGCCAGATGAAGCCGGCCATAGAGGCCTAAAAGTACTCCACTTATGATGTCACTCACAAAACACCCGAAACCCACAATCAATCTTTTTTTTTTCATTGCAGGTTTGAAGACTTGCCAAGTCTTTTAAGGACTTGAACAGCTCTCTAGTGCATTTGGCACTGGAGTTATGCCCGTGCAAATACATGTTCAAACGGTGTGGTTTCATGCAAACCGCTTAAATTAACTCGGCAGCGAAGGTGTTCAATGGTGTAGGGGTTAGAACATGTGCCACCAATGCTGGTAAGCTAGGTTCAGAAGTTAAAAATACTGTAGTATTTGTGACCTGTCTTGGTGTCTAGCCTTGTGCTCAGTGATGGATGGATGCAAGGGAAAGCTCCATGCATGGTGCTGCCATTGGTCTGCCACCAGTACAGCATTAACTGCGCAAGTGCGTGGCCTATAGCACACAGTAAGCAGAGATGGGAGCCTGCAAACTGCTCATGAAACTCTAAAGGGAGTACAAAGCCATTATAATGAAACTTTCTTTTCTTTCTTTGGCAACTTTGCACTAACTCAGCATTTTGACAGTTTGGGTATTATTGCTGTCCCAGTTCTGGATTACTTCAGAATTTTGATAGCTTGGTGGCACTACTTTAGCAAAGAGATATATTTTGTTAAAAGAAATTGCTCAAGCATACCATATCATGGAGTTATCTTTCATCATGATCAAAGAAGTTCAGTTTCAAAAAATAAAAAATGTAATGCTTAAACATTCATCTTGATTGTACATAATAGCAAACCTAAAAGCTATTGGACCAAAATAGGATGACAATAGTCTAGAGTGTGATAAAAAATTTCTTTCACAGAATACATGTCATAACGCAATNTTTGCCCACATTGCATTAGTTCTTTTATTTAAAGAGATTTTTGTTTTGCGTAGCATGAATATTGTGACTANCCTAACTTGTGATGTTGCATTACTTGCTTCCCAAAAAGAAANCTTTATGATGGAACATAAAAATGCAAGCTACGAACCAGTAACTTACATTCATGGTTTGACGTTAAGGACACATTTGGGTTTCCATAAACCACTCAAAGAATGTCTGGTGCTATCTTATAAGTTTTCACTTAATTTTAATTTTTAATTTATGTACAAACCAACAAGCAAAGCATGTTTTCACAGCAAACATTAAATATTCTTTATCTAAAGCATTTGAACCATAAAAAAAATCTGATTTCAGTCAATTTTTACATAAAAAAGGAAGTGACTAGGGATACGCCTATCCTGATGCAATTCAAATAAAAGGGTCAATTTGTCATTCAAACTGCATGGATCGTATAGTGTAATGGTTATGCACTACACCTTCTACGTCTATGGTTTTCGGTTCAAATCTCACCTTGCCGACTTTCGTTTTGTTTTTTTTCTTTCGACCTTCGTTTTATTTTTTTTCTTTACTTTTTTTCAGGTTTACGCTTCACGTTTACGGGTTAGCGTTAGGTTAGCTCAGGGTTAGTGTTAGATTAGCTTAGGGTTAGGTTGGCTTAGCTTAGGATTAGTGTTAGGTTAGCTTAGGGTTAGGGCTAAGGGGATAACACTAAACAGAGGGCTGGCGGTGTTGCCAAATGAGAACCATGAATTTTCTGCAGACTGGCGAGCTGCACTGAAAGGCGGGCCAGCGGTCTGCACTACAGGACGGGCCAGTGGGATGCACATTAAGGCGGGTCGGCGGGCTGCACATCAAGCTGGGCTGAGGAAAAGGGTGGGCTGGAGGGCTTCGCTTTTTTGCAGCTCGCCCCGTCCTTTTCCATAGCCCGCTGGATCGCCTTCCTGTCTTCTGTGCAGCCCGCCTAAAATTCACGTTTTTCATTTGGAAACACGGCCCTCCAATTAGTGTTATCCGGGCTAAGGTTAGGGTTTATCTTTTGGCAGTGTCTAGCCGTACGGCACAGTATGGCTAGCTTCTGGGGCTAACCGTACGGCACTTTGAACAGCTAACCCTAACCCTAACACGCTTCAGCGCTAAGATGCTCTCCACCGCTCTTCTCAACGACAACCATGTCGCACCGCTGCGCACCACTGCTTCCACCAATCACAGTGCGCCATGATGAGAGTGCTGTGCCGTACAGCTAGATACTTCCTTATCTTTTACATTTACTTCGTTTCTACCAAGCCTACTTCACTCTCGTTGTGCGTAACTATTACATCACAGGTGGAGTATTAATAAGTTTTCTTATTTCAAGATCTACAGGCGTATCTATAGCCACTGCGAACTCGGGATGCATAAAAGTCCCATAATAGTGGTTCCTACAGTCTTTAATCAAATCTACCGCTAATACCATCTGATATTTTCAACAACAAGTAGCGTAAAAGACATCAACAAAATGTTTTCACCTTCATGATAATCAAAAAGGAATTTATGATACTGTTACAACCTCTCCGGTGGCATTGTATTGATTGTTTGATTCACCACGAACGGGATGTGCGTGACGAATAACACCATTATATATGTAGCGCGAACAAGCAATAGTAAGAGAGATTGTGACGCATGATCTTTATTGTTCTGTTGCTTGCTGCC
>JGI24159J19872_10003454_pt1 | contig 19671 bp, 16 predicted proteins | sample Ectturendosymbi4_FD_19872 | JGI IMG/M metagenome (IMG submission 19872) | reverse complement strand
ACACTTTGCGAACGCTGGGCGGTGCTATGCATACACACTGAATGATCATGTAATGTTACGGCCTACAGCCCTCTTGTTGAGTAGTACAGTTTACTTATAATGATTCTGTAACAGCTATGCATTGCCGCATACCATTTTGCTGCAACTATGCCAATATTTGGCTGTTTTGTTTTGCAAACATTTGGCTGTAATTTGACACTTCTTCCGTTTCGGTGCAGTATTGATGCCTGGAAGTGGAACCTTTGGCAAATGGTGCGCTTGTGGACCACAAGGCTTCTTACTGTTCATGTACACCTGTCGAAGTTCAGTAGCCAATTTGAAGATGAAATCTCTTCGTGAAATTTTCTCGTTCGTTCGCATTTTGTAAAAAACGAAAGCATTGATACAGGCCAAATCCAAGATGTTGTAAAGAACAGCAACTGGCCATCGGCGGGTACCCGCTTTCACCGAGTACAGCCGAGCCATGTGGTCGGCAACGTCTATATCACATTTAGTTTGGTTACAGTCTCTGGTTTTCTTTTCTCATCTGTAGAAACACTCACTGATAAATGCACGGACCTGAGGATGCATACGTTCTTTTTAGGCTTGCGTTGGTAAACAGTCAGAGTTGCACAGTCACCAGTTTTGAAAAACTTGCTTGAATAAAGCTGTTACATCGTTTTGCAGATGGTGGACGCTCTCTCCTAGCCTTATTCATCGTGCCAACAATGCTAGTTTTCGTTTTTTCAGCTCCTTTGCCAATTCCAAGGACGTGAAGAAGTTATCTGTCGTCACATTCCTTTCTTTTCGCAAAATATGGTTCCATTAGTTGTAAGACAACTCTATCGGACAATCTTTGGGAAGGCGGACGCAGTTCATCTTTTCCCAGTTAAGCAGAGCATTTACAAAGTACTTTGTCTCAACATCTGCCACCAACTAAAATTTGATTCCAATTTTGTCTGGCTTGCTTGCAACCTGCTCAGCAAATCAACAACGAACTTTCGTTTGAAACAATTGCTCATCTGCGGTGATATTGGCGCCAGGGTTGTGACAAGCTATGCTTTTAGAAATAAAAGCATTCCAAGCCTCCCTGTAATCAATGCAAATTGGTCAGTTTGAAGGTGAACTGATCTGGGTGAACGCAAGCCGAATCACAAAAGTCAAAGAATTTCTCCAAAACGGTTTCTAGACATGGTAAAAAAAAACGAAATGCCCCACTATTTAACCCAGAACATTTCAGATCAAACATTCCTACCACCATATGCACCACGACCATGGAGCAATGCAATAAATGCCTGTAGCTCAATCAACGAAACTTTCCAAGAGTCATTTTTCAAAAAATTTCGAGCTTCTGTTTCTGTACACTTCTGGATATGAGAGATATGTTCTTATCAATCAATAATTAAAAGGTACTGAGTGGAGAGTAGTCTATCATACGTTTTGCATAGTGAGTTAAGTCAGGTTGCTCTGTCAAGACAATTTGAATAGAATGCCTTCTTGTCTCATTGGAGCCGAAATCGTTTAGGTTCTATTTGTTCCATCTTTAGCAGTTTCTTCCTTCACTTCGACATCAGCGCTGATTAGTGGTGCAGATTCAGAAGACATGTCCTCTGATCCACTCTCCAGAATTCATTTTTTGTGATTTTTCTTGAAAGGTGTTTAAGTTTCCGATTATTTCAACAGGAAGAATGACGCGAAAATGATGACAATTTGCAATAAATTTAAACCAAAAATTTATTACCGAAGGCAACACCCTATTGCATTAAACTGTCTCCCGTTTATAACATTTAAATAAGAAAGCAGAAGAGCAGATTAATTAAGTTGATAGAGCTTTTAGAGACGGTATTCAGCATCTAGAACAATACTTTCTACTTCAAAGGAAAAGGTCATCAGCAGGGGTGGATGTAAGAATATAGGGACCCGAGGCAAACTCTCAGAAACGAGCCGCAAAACTTCGTAAAAGTTGTGATATTTCATCAATACATTGTCATAAAACGGGATCCCTTTCCCGGATATTTGTTCACGTTATATCAAAAAAGGGGTCCCTATAATTTGCACATGCCATACACAAGCTTTATTCGCTGAAAGCAAGACACATTTTTCATTTTGTCTGGGAATTTGATTCTGCGTAAAAGTCCATTTCACATTGTCAATTGTTTAAAGTCATTTTATCCTAAATTGTTCTTTGTAAACACATTAAATCTGTTGCGGGGCCCCCTTTGCACATAATTTTTGCTTTATTTTGAAACATATTGCAAGGCTCATTAAAATGCGACTCTAGAGTGCGTTCATAAGCTTTTTACCAAAACAATGCAAAACCTAGGTGCTAAATTCTGAGAGAAGCCCCACTGCAGCTCTGAAAAAAGAGGACGAGGCGACCGACTTTTTCGCCTCCCCTAATATCCACCTCTGGTCATCAACCACGCAGTAAATTATCAATTTAACCCAAGATTTCATGATGAAACCTTGGTAGAATCGCAGTTTAACGTACGACACAAACGCTTCTAGTGACAAACGCAGTTCTTGGGCGAAACGTTTGCCGATCACTTATGACAGAACTTTCTCCTGACCACGCAAAGGCTTTCGCGAAAAAGTTTCTCTGTATCCGTAGAGGCAATTACCTTAACAACGTCGCATGACTTGCCTGAAATCACGAGGAGAAAACGCTGCAGTGTTGGTCATCCTCGCGTGACGTTGCTTTGTCACAACTGTCGGTGTACGGTCACGCTCTGATGAGTATGATACATCCATGTCTGCACTACTCGCTTACCAGTTGTGTACATTGATTAAGAAAAAGCGTCAAAGCTTTACCAAAAGTCAGGCAAATCAGTGCTTAAGTCCAGGTCGATTTCTACCTAATAATATTTGCCATCTCTTATTTCATCAGCAACAAACCCACAAACAAGGATAAAAGCGGAGTCTGGCAGAAAGTGCTCAAAACTTGGTAGAAAATAACTGTTTCAAGATCTGACTTAGATTTAGACTTCAATGCAATCAGTCAGCCAGTGTCGTACGGCATAAAAGTAGCAGTTTCTTTGTATTAAGGGAAAGAGAGACAACAAACTTAGTATAACTTAGTATGTAACCTTGAACAAAAGCAGTTTTCACCACCAGCATGATATGAGCAATTTTTGAATTGCTTTGTTTGCGCAAAAACGAAAACACTTATTCCATATATTGCAAAAGTGTAGCAACAGCACTCCATCAAACGGTTATATGGTGAAATACGTCGATTTTATTCCACCGGTAGGCCTACCTATAACAAAGCAGTGTCGCATCAAATGCTGTTTGGTATCTCTCCTGTTTAAGTCTAATTAACGGCTAAAATTTCTCCTGCACTGTACATTTGGAAACTTGCTCAATTTGTTTTATTTACTGGCCACATTGTTCCAATATTGCTAATATAACTACGGTAAATTCTACCCGAATGTTTTACCAAGTGTTTAGATTATTATTTGTGACTCAGCAAAACAGAAACCTCAGGGATTTTTTGCCAAGAAAGGTGGTACGAAAGAAAATGGAATCTACGCAACAGGGAGGGAACAACGCTTTTCCTCAAATTCTTTACCTATTTTGCATATCCTACAACAAGCACAAAGCTGAAGCAGATTTACTTCAACCGGCAGATTTATCGACCCGCGAGTAAAAAGATGATGTCCCGCACAGGGATGTATCGACCGGGTGGCAAGGGGGGCACAATTCTTCAGGCGCCGAATCACTATGAGGGGGTCGAATCACTGCCGGGACGCCGAAAAGTCCTAACAATGTTACACGTACTTTCATCAATGCAGTTCGTTTGCATCCGAAAGACCTCAGGTTCGAACATGGGGTCGCCAAACCTGCTTCTTGCCGCGGACGCCATCTAACATGGTGCGCCCTTGCTGCCCACAGCAACTATCCTAAAGACAAAAAGCCTTTCAGCAGTAGCATGTATCTTTTCGTGAATTACATCCTGTGCGATGTTACTTAAAAACAAAGACAGCCGCCTTCTCAAAGACAGCATGCAGATGCATCGGTGTAAGTTCGCAGAACTGTATCAACAGTGTGCTGTTGAAATTATTTAGACCTAACACACCTAACGTGAATCATAGGAATTTTGAGTAGTTGATGAGCAACCATACACTGCGTGAGTGAGGAATAGGAAATTACCTCTCTGGCCTATCACTCAGGCCTTTACGGTCAGGTAAAGCGATCCTGACGAGTTCGTTCTTGATAACTGTGTCTTTACATGAACTATCAGAAATTATCAGCCAGAGCTTAGTAATCTTTTTACAAGTCGCATCTTGTTTGCTTATGACCTTTGAGCATTTATTGTTTTTCAAGGACTTGTCAAGAAATGATGAGATCATACGTTGCTGAACATCAAATTGTTTCGATAGCGTAAAAGTATAGCTGGCGTAGATTTTTCTTCAAAAACATGAAAATAAATTGTGCGTCGTATTTTTGTCGGTGTGGCGAGTTGAGTGTGCTGATCATGTGCATGATAATGACATATTGTTGAAGAGACGACATTGGTACTTTCATGAGAGATTTTCTTTCCCAGTATCGCGTTAGAGTAAGTTCTCACAAACCTTTCCTGCGACATCCATGCTGCGAACACTTCTATTGTTTCTTGTGTACGGCAACAAATCCGCATGAGGTGAATTTTAGGTCTGAGAAAATAAAGAAACGAATAAAACTATGTAAAAATATTTTTTGTTGCTGTGTCATAAGGTAAACTGCGTGCCAGTTCAGAATCACGTGATAGCCTTGTCACGCGTGAAGGCGTCAGAGCTCGTTTCACCAATCCAATGTAAACATACCGGCTTCCGCCGCAGCCCTGAAGCAAACATTATCTGTTTTGAAGCCGGCGTGCCTCAGGTAATAACAGTTGGTGCAACAATGATGGAAACTGCATCTAAGGACTTCTGCATTGTATTTAATATAAATTTTAAAGTACATGAAGTTCCTGCAATGATCGGTTGCTAAGACAGTAATTCATTGAAAAGACCAGTAAACTGTATTTTCGATTACTGATTATTTTTGCACATATTTGCATCAGTTTCAGCAATTGCATATAAAAGAAGCACCTTGAGTGTAAAGAAAAAGCATTAGGTCTTACTTGGAAAGGATTGTGATTGATAATACCAACCATGTTTAGCATAAACGTTGCTCAAAATTGAAGGAAGTCTGTTCATAAAAACAGTTTAATGAGAAGTTTTAATGGGATTTTTGCAAAACACAGTGGTACAGTATCTGCTGAAATAACAATCATTGAAATGAAAGGAACACTTATAGAAAGGCTTGGACTGAAGATGCCGTATGGCAAAATCGATTTCCATTAGATAACATCTATGCGTGCTGATTTCTGTCACTTGTGCACAGGCTGTACTTAAGTTATAGAATTTTTTTAATACTTTATATTATCGGGTGTTACGTTGCAGATATTTAGCACTGACTTTGTTTTCTTTGTACGGAAAACACTTTACATTTTCCAGAATTGTTTAAAACCCTTTCTCGAAGCTGGCGTTTTATTCTAAGTAAGGACAAATCTGAAAGGTGTTTTATAGAACTCGGTGCTGAGGGTAGTAAAACTTCCAAGCAAAATATAGTGGTTTGTTTATAGCATTTTAAATGTGGCAGTTTTGGAATGGAGATGGAAAATTGTATTTGAACCTGTAGGCCAAACCACAAATGCATAACAGTAAAGTAAATAAAGAAGATAACAATTATTGCCTGAAAATGTTTTCTTTTTATTCAGAGAAGAAAGATAAATGGTATTGATCGATAAGGCGTGTGCCAATCAAAACCTGTATTAATTTTTATGTGCTGCAGATATTGCTGTTATTTGCTTCAATACAGGATCGGACACTACAATAATGGGGCCTTACATTAAGATTGTGTTCAGCAAACCAGATGCACCTGTGTATATGCCGGGTGAAAAGGTTGAAGGATTTATTTCTATCACAACAGAAGATGACGTAAAAGCAAGAGGTAAGTACGTTTAGCTATTGCAGCTACTAACTAATTAACTTAGATGTACAGTATTGAACGCAACTGCAAGCAAGTTTGAGGTGAAATATCTAAGTGGTTGGTGGAGAAACTTAAGTGGTATTTGAGAAGCGCAATTCGTATCTTGACCCCATATCCAATCATATGCCATTAAACAAACCAAACACCAAATGTTCTGCCTAACCGCACTTAGCCTTAGTGATTAAATTTCTTCTGGAGTGATGTCCTTGCAATAACTTTAAGTACGAAAAACTATGTACCACTACTCAACGCATGCAGTTTTCTGTTTTGCTTTCTTGCAAGCACAACTAAACGATCGTTTTAAGAAGTATCTCACCGATAAATATACATACCTTTATTTACATGTGACCGACAAAAGAAATGTTTATGCCAGATCTAAGGTATGTGAAAAAATTTTATGCCCTGCAGATCCCTTAAGTTTTGGTGTTAAATAAATTGTTTTAATTAGCTTGTGTTTTCTTTTCTTTTGAACTTGTTCTTGGCGTAATTAGTTAAAACTGACTATTTCATTGGTTATACTTATTACAGCAAATTTAGGCTTATACTAGCACGCGTACTGTGTGCTTTAGTTGGTTTTATCTTTTCATTCTTCTGGTTTATTCTTATTTCCTTACCTAACAAGCCCACACTTGTATTGTTTGTTAAAATGTCTTACATAAATCACTGTAGCAACTTTGGTTTAGATTACATTTCATTTCGGACCTGACACTGGAGCATCCACTACGGCTCAGCCGTATTTTATGTTTAAACATACATTCCCAACCTTTTTTGAAGCTGGCACCCCTTTCATAAAAATAAAGTGACGTCAAACTCTCAGAAATGGGCCTCAAAACAAGCTGTTAAACAAAGCGGAGCTAACTCTATGTGCAATACATGATATCTCTGATAAGGGTGGAGAGGCGACCGCCTCGTTCAACATCCCTAATATTCACCTCAGCTGACAACACAACAGAAAACACTCAGTCGTGTTGTTCAACTTCCGTGCCTAGCTGCTCATTAGAAACAAAGCAAGTGGCTGCTTTGCTGCTGCTTCTACGAACTTATCCACTCATACCTTGGCACATAATTACTCAGAGCCACGCAAATTGTTCGAGGTGTTCAAACGGCTCTGATCAGGGTTAATATATACTCCACCAGCGCAATGACCAGGCGTACTCTCACAAAGGGCCAAAGTTTCGTGCTTAAAGTCTAACGTGGTTTTTGTTTATTTCTGTACGTAAATTGTCTCGTTTATATAATTTAACAAGTTAATATTGCATGACTGACCAGATTTTAATTCCTGGATCCAAGTCAGGCCAGCCTACTGGAGTACTCCGCGACTTAAACCAAACAACTTTCAGCCAATATTTCTTTTGACAGTTTGTATTTTTTAATTCTGGAATGGAGTATCACATGCAAATTAGGCCAAAATTCGGCCAAACTTTCAAAAATACTCAGAAACGGCCTAACAAAGTATATGCGGCCAAACCACTTGAGAAAATGGCCAAATTTTTGCAATTTGGCCGAAAGAAAGCCATTTTCCCTACCTTGGTTCTGACACTTGTTTTTCAAATGAAGTAGAGGGGAAAATCCACATAAATGTTGTTGCAATGGGCGCAAGAATAGACAGGGCTTTTGTACTCAATTTCGGGTAACTTTGCGTGGTTGAACACAAGAAACGTTCGAGTTCTGTAGCGTCAAACAACAATCTAGCCATATTTACGCCATAAAGATTTAAACGCCACAGCTTACAGTCGCCTTCCCAACCATCTGCAGCATGAAACAGAATTAGCATTGCACACATTTAGCAATGTAAATTGTTACATTTGTAACGTTGCCTGGAATAATTGGGCTGAACCATGTTTTTTGAGTAATGGCACTAACAAGCTTTCATAAAAATCATGTTCTTTTGAAAAAAACTAAATCCAAGAACACGCAAACTCTCGCTATCGAAAATCCCGTTTCGGATCCACGAAAATCTTGTTTCGGACTTCCAGGAGTCCGGGAACCCCCGATTGAAAACCACTGTGTTAAAACTACAGGTTTTACTTTATTTTTTCAACCAAACAGTAACTAGGAAAGCGAAATCACAAAACGTCGTAACTTATTAGCAATTTGGCCAAGTTGCTACTGTACGATCCCTTAACGTCCTTCATTGTTTTACATATTTTTTGTTTACTTTCCAAGTTCTTGTAGAAAAACCTGAGTATTTCAATGAGAAAGTGTTTCAATCATTAAACAAAGTGAAGCTCCCACAGCCATGGGAATTGCCACTTCTTTGACTTTCCAGGAATAGACGTTCGCTTTCGGGGCAAGTCCCGAAACGGATGGTACGATTACGCCCGACGTTGTTACTACAGCAAGGACGAGTATTACGCAGATAATGTGGTTTCTGTGTGGCCCTCAAGTAAGATGTTTAACTACATATATTACCGTGCATTATCATTACATCCGATTGATATGCAATCGCATTGATTTTCATCAATCACCGCTTAACGAACGGAAAACTGGTACTTGCGCTTTTTTGGTGTTCCGTCCTCAGACTTTGTAGGACTTTAGATGGATTGACGCGTTATTACGCATAAGGTGAAAAAAGGTTTTATTGACTGTCGCATCAAGTTTTCCTTTGCATTGTTATAGGCGGTCGGGTCCCATCAGGGGAAACGCTCACAGCCGGATCTTACCAATTTCCATTTAGCTTCATACTGCCGGAGACAGCGCCGTGTACATTTGAAGGTATGATAGTTGCTTTGTTGTAAGTTCAATGGAAGCGGATATCGATTACCATCAATAGAAGTGACATGTTGCTTTTTTCAAAGCGGAGATTTTTTGCGCTGTTTATCATTAAAAGATAAGATTACTCCATCAAGAAGCATCTCCTATAGTATTACACCTCACCCAACTCTGATATACTCGATTCTGTTCAAGATAGGTATTTGTTTGACAAAAAAGCACAAACATTAGTCAAAATAAATCAAAAGTGGAATAGGAAACTTTGGTTCGTTTTGCCAAGTCGATGAGCCTTGCTGAACCGAAAAAAGCTCTTTTTGGAACATCCGGCATGGTTCCGTGCAAAGCATTGTTTTAGCAAAGTTGTTTCTAATTCACGATATTTGGGAATAGCCTACATTTGGACTCTCAAAACTACCCTTACACATTTACAAACTGTTCAAAGCCTTCCTGACCGATCAGAAGTGATCAAGCAGTGTCTCGCATCACTGCACAAGCAGATTGTTGCTTTCAAACAATCTTCACGCCAATTAAGAAAACCTCCTGAGTAGATACTGGCATTCTGACAACAAATGAGCATTATCATTTTACAATGGCAATGAATGTTTTTCTCGTTTGTTATCTGATTTAACAATTCTCGCGATCTCAGTACAACCAATGCAGTGCATGTGTTTCTGCATTGAGAGTGCAAACTTTTTTAATAAAACCGTTTCATACATAGTGTGATAACCTCAAACACGTGGATTGGTAAAAGTATTTTCCTGCATAGTATTCCCAGTTTTTTTTATTACTGGTAAACCAAGTGGCAGAGTATTTGATAAAACAACAAATATTTCTAATAACGTGCAAATTTCCCAAGTTTTCTTAACACATGGTTAAAATTGGGGCAGGCCACATTCAAGTGTCCGATAAAAACTCAGTCAAAAAGTATTGGAAATGAAATGTGAAAACAGATTAATTTCTAAAATTCATAAAACGATAATCGTAAGATCCTCCATCATATACGCCATATTTTTTCTTTCTTCAAAAATTTACATTTCAAAATAAACTTCATCTGCTTAGCGATGCACAAATATGCGCAGAAAAGGACCGACAAAGACGAATCCGAATAGCATTAACAACGAATTAACAACCAAGCTTAAAAATAAATGTGTCGTCGAAAGAAAGAACTTTTATGTTGGACAAAAAAAGCACGTTTACCACTTGAAAATGAGATTGTTCCCTCGGCAAAAAATGGTTTTATTACCACTTACTTGTAGTATATTGCATCAACAAAATAAGGAATATAGACGATAATAGAATTATTCTTTTTTTTAGTGTTGTTCTTCATCTGAAAAAATTTATGTTCATAAACACTGATTTTCGCAATTGGCTTGAACACCTCAAAGTGTGAGGCAAAAATAGAGTGCTTCTGGAAGTCTTTGTTGTTTGTTTAAAAAATAACACGTGGTGCACAAAGTAACAAGTAACAGTTTATAAGGATGCAAGCCTGTTTAAATCCGATAAAAACAGCGAGAAATAATTAGTCTTCTGAAAAAAGTTTGAATAATTAAGCTATCTTTTCTGAAACAACGCGATGCCAAGAAAGTGATGAAGGAATGGAGTATTTTTTACACATGTTAGCATTCAGACTTTACCCATCTTTGTGGAGAGTGAAGCATTGTTATTTCATGATAAAGTTTTCACTTACATAACGCTACTATATGTAGATGAAGATGAAATGTGGGTAAGATGAAACTATTCACGAAATTGCTAATACTTTCTACAGGAGAGGTCGGCTGGGTGAGGTACACAGTTTATGTGAAAATTGATGGATACCAGAGTTCTAACACAGAATCCAAGGCTATGTTTACGGTTCTTCCCAAAGTGGACCTCAACGTTGACCCTGAAGCAAAGGTTTGGAAAACATAAGGAGCTGATCAGAAGAAATCGTTTTTATTCTCCTGAGATTTAACTCCTGCCAACATTTTTTTTAACATTCTAATGTTCGAGACATGCCCGTGTTGGTTCAAAGTCTTTCTGAATGGAACCCGCAAATCGAATCACACAGTTGATTTGACTGACGTTACGCTACTTCACTGCAATTACTCTAGAACAAGGATGGCCAACTTGACTCCGACTGGGATCGACTAGAAAATTTTTGGCTAACTCGCGATTGACCGGTCGGTAATACAGTCGCAAGAACAAAATGCCAAAGCTGAGTATCGCACGTGCAAATACAGTGTACCATCGCCTTAGAAAGTGTTGCACAGATAGAAGGCTGAATGTCTGTTACGCCTAAATGATGATTGTCACGCAATAATAGAAGAACATATTACAATAAATGCGCGGCATCTGCCGAGCTAGCCTACGGTCAGCCATCACAAGAGGCACCAAAGAATATACGTGATCAACCAATTGATGGATAATTTTTATGTACTTTCTGGAATATTGATTGAAAAGTATTCTTTTTAGGTATCTTGTCAATTCAATGCAAAATCAGGCGCGATCGACCAACTGAGATTCGGCGACCGACCGGTCGATCGCGATCGACTTGTTGGCCACCCCCACTCTAGAATCACGTCGCCCGATTCTCCTTACAAGATGCGCTGCTTGTTTGCCGTTTCTGCAAAAAATATCCGGTCTTGGCCGGTTTATCACAACGCTGCATGTCTATACAAGGTTGTCGTGAGAGCAAGGGCTTAATACAATGCATAGGTTTAAAAAGTATGATTTGCCTGTTATAGTATGTTTAGAATAGATCTCTACTGCATGAGTTAAAAGTCATTCCATTTATTAATAGCAAACGTTTTTTTGGTGACACAAAATAATGGATTAAACATAGGTTGCTGTGTTTCATTTAACGCTATAACAGAATGAACACTGTACAAAATGTGTAAAGCTTGCTTAGTTCTCACTATCAACCGTTGACGAATCTCGCGTTTGTTTGCTATGTGCAAGATTTTAAAATCACCTTTAACAATCATTTGAATTGTCAGATATATATTTTGGCAGAACGAATCAACTGTTTCTGGAGAAAGAAAGATTGGCATTTTCAATTCCAAGGTGGTCACAGTGGCTGCTCGATGCAATGGAGGTTACGTCCCGGGCGAAAAGTTGCAGTTGATGCTTGACATAGACAACAAAACTGATGATGAAGTGAGCAAAGTGTCGGTAACACTGGAGCAGGTAAGGCTTTGGCTTATTGGTGCAAAACAACGAACGTTAAACTTTTCTCACCCTAACGACAACTTCGTTTACACAAAAGAAAGTGAAATTTGAAGGAAAAAGTCTTGGAACTCTCCACTACGTCGACAAGAACAAGGCAGCCAAGGTCAAAGAAAAAGTTTCATTGCCAGGTATATGAAGCTTCTGAGCTCTTTTTCCAAGAACTAGTGAAAATATTGTGTTGGTTGTTCTCTACGCAACGCTAGTTGACTCATTCGTGCGATTAGCAACTACTATGAACTGAGCGAAAGACGGTGTTAGTACAGGTTGCACTGACTCGTCATTAGAAGAGAAGCGATAAATTTCTAAACGCTGTAAGGAAGCTTTCTTTGCATCTACCATNGTAACTTTCTTATTTATTGTTTACCGTGTAAAATGTGCAGCGCATCAACACAGCCTGATGAGGCGCAAATTTTGTGTTATGTTAAGCTCCGCACCAGAGCTTCTACAAATATTTTGTTATCAGTAGAAAAACGTTCAGAGGGAAGTGTTCTGGAAAGGTGCTTTGTATTCATTCTTATGTAACATTACTTTCAATTGGCATAACCGTAATTTCATTTTACACCTAGAGTTAACTTTCTTTGCAAGTGCACTCACGCATTGCATTTTAAAAACACCAGAACATGGTCAAGTGCAGGAACGACATGACAGAAACGCAATTTTTCGTCAAAGATCATCAACAGATTATATCACTGAATTTCTATATGCTAATTCAGCATTTTACTGAAGTTGTGAAACGAGAATTCCACTATTGCACAACGTATAACTTTCGCTATTCCAAACAAATTTTTAATGGATTTGATGACAAGCTATGTGGAAAAGCAAGGACTTCATTGTTCTTCTTAAAAAATATTTGTTTGCATTTTAGCAAATGCTCAAAGTCGATGGAAAGGTTCAATGATTGTTCCTAGCCTCCCACCATCGGATCTTCCAGGATGTTCAATAATAGATTTGAAGTATAGACTGCAGGTTATTATTGTTCTTTCCTCTGTCAATTACACAAAATGCAGCGGGCACTGGATGTGTTTTGATAGACCTTTTCTGTAAGCTTATTAAAATTCATTAAATGTCGGACACACTCTTCTTCGTGCTTTTTACATGGACTCTTTTTGGTTGTGTAACTTAAATAATCGCTTACTTCGGTTTGATCGCAGATTGACCTAGAAAACGATTATTACGTGAAAACTAAGGAACGACTGACGAAAGGTGACAAATACAGACTTGTAGACAAAGTGACAATACCGAAGTTCTAGAACAGGGTTCTCCAAACTACGACCCGTGGGCCTAATCCGGCTCGTGAAGCCATCTCATCCGGCCCGCCAACACACTTTATCAATAATGAAAACATGACATAATTACGAAAACTGTTGATTTGGTAGAATGTAACATATCCCGAAACAATGACATTACGTAAGACAGACCACTACGTGAATGCCAGACTTTGTCTAAGTTTTGCTGCGTTACACGCTGGTCCAATCTTAGCTAATATGTTGCCAAAATCTGAGGTTTTTGCTAGTATTAGGTACACCCCATATGTAGCCAGATTTTTCCAGTTTGCTAAAATCAAAGAAGGAATTTCACCATTGAAAGTACGTCTATTATTTAGAAACAATATTCATGTTCCGGGATTCTTTCATTCCGTACCGGTAGTTACGTCCAGGCTTCGAACCGTTGCGTAATAGCTTAAATGGCCATCAGACAAAAATGTTTGGAGACCCTGTTCTAGAACGTTCGCTGTACCAAAAGCTGTAAAGAATCCAAGCTTTTATTTTGCTTAGTTGCACCAAAACAATTTCCTAAAATGTCTAATTTTCTAAAGTGCTTCTCTCTACCAAAAGAGAACAGGACTTTGTCTCCCAATACAATTGGTCACGCTTGTGTTCGAATTAAAAATTCCGCATAAAAATGTCGAGATGTGTTAATTCAAAAATAGCACTTCAAATTTTCCTTTAACAATGAATCCCAGAGCAAATGTTTTCACAAGTTATGAGTCCGTAGTGCTGATCGATGTTTCGATGTTGCTTTTGTCGAAGCGTTTATGAAATTGCATCGAGGCTCAAAGTGTTTTGCTCAGATCAAAGTGACATGCAAAAGAGACATCGAACTTACCTTACCATTTCGAATTGGAACTGTTCCATTGCTCGGAAATACGCTGAAACAAGACGATAGTAAGTCTGGTTGTTATTGTATAAGAAAAGCACAAAAGCTATGTTCACTCATTTTACACAAGACTGTGTTTCAAGTTGAATAATGTACTTTGGTATCATGAAACAAGTACGAAACAAAGCATTGTTATTGCACAACATCTTTTCAGTAACTTGTATATAGCACCCTATAAGATCATTGAGAAGCTATGAAACCGATGCATAGTTTTAAGAAGGAGTTATGAATACATGCGTTTAAGACTGAAAAAAAATTCTTTAAAATTTAAACAATTTAAATCAAAAAATGAAATGACACATTCGCCCTTAAACAAACAAGTGAGTTGAAAAGAGCAAGTTGAAACGTACGTCTGGAAGCTTAGCAATTTCGCTTCCTTTTTCATTTGCAGTTCCCCCACCAACTTACGTGGCAAGCGTTTTTGGTCCGGTCAATTCCATGGAGGAAGGGGAGGAGAAAATGATCGATGCGTCTGAATTTACGCCTCTCTACAGTTATTACGACTGGTCCCAAAGTCCATACGGTGGAGTCAAGATGCAGCTGGACGAAATGGCTCAGTGTAAACACGAGTAGCTATCACCTACTGCCTGTGCAATTTCAAATAAGTTGGAAATGGCATTTCAACAGCAATGTTGCAATCATTTCGCTGAGAACTGTGCAAAACCATATTGCGCCGTGCCCTATTCCATGTGACCTACAGTCAACAGAGACATTCTGTTCCAGAAATCCTTGCCATTCACCGCATACGGTCACAGTTTAAGTTTCACACTTTCAGGTCTGGTTGGCAAACGTCGTTCATTTGACGTTTGCATGAATCGTCTGAAAAAAAAGATAAGAAAGGCGCTAAAGCAGGAAAATGTTCTTTTTATCATTGCGGGAGTTTTGTTCAGTTTTGTTTCCATCTGCACATATGCTGTAAAACTACTTGCGCTTGTACTGTACGTCAAGTATAACGCACAGATTTGCTTTGTTTGAAAGAAAAACGCTTTTACTTAAAGCAGTGGTTCCCACACTGTGGTACGCGTACCAGTAGCGGTACACGAAGGCAATCAAGGTGGTACACGAATAGACCTACTTTTTGTTTTTCTTCACAAAAAATTATATTAACAGCAATAATTTTTACCTGTCAGGTTCTTTTAATAAATTCCTGAATTTTTGTGTAGCCTACTTCCCTTGTTGGTTTCTAAAAATGGCCATAACACTTTCTCACAGCCATTTTCTTCATGTTGCGTTTGTGTCAATTTTGGTTTTCCAAATGTTTGATCGAATTATATTTGGCACATTGACTTTTCCTGGAGCAAAGTGGTAAGTGCTGACAGTACGGGACCCACAAATGGTACGCAATCCTAAAAGGTTTGGGAACCACTGACATAAAGTGTTTAACAAACTAAACTTATTGAAACAACGCATTTTTTAAAACAACTTCTAAGGTTAAGTGCTTTTCGCAGTGGTTGACAAAAAGCAAATATAAACAAATCTGATACAAGACTGGAGCGTTTATGACACGTCTGACTTGTCATAATTAAAATGGACTTCACAGTTTCCAATAATCAATCCCGTTTCAAATCATTGCATGCTATTGCTTTATACATTATTCACACTGCTATTGGAATTCGTTTTTAACATTGCTCATGCTTCGTCTTGAACGACTTGAGTCCATTGCTGTATTGAAAAATCATATCAAATTGTTTTGAGCTCGTTGTACAAATATACTGGCACTGTCAAATCCCCCGCTCCAAATTGATGTTATTGGTGAATTTAAAAACGTTTGTTAGTGTTTCCTAAATTTTGTCGTTTCATCACCGCTGTGTATGATTTTAAAGATTGTTTCACGATGGTGATTGGTCACGTTAGGCCACACCCGTGACGGTCCTCACTTTGTAAGTTGGATCATGATTAAATTTTTCCAGCCGGTTTTATCAAAGCGATTGTACACGCACGCTCACAGTAATCCAGGAACGTATGGGAGGAGCAAATACATTTTACCCACAGCAACATTTTCCTCATAAGCAATAAATTACGCTAACAATAGTGTTGACTTTGCTCTAAAATTGACGGACATGTTTTAATGTCTGTGCGAAATGTCTGAAGCATACTTGATAAGTCATTTTTAAAGATTTTTGGTAAATGTTTGGAAAATTCTATCAATTTGCAATGGTTAGTAGCTAAATTGATCCAAGCTTCACCTCACTTTGCAAACGTATGTGCGATAGCATGTGTGAACATGTTTTCCTAGGCGAGTAATCCCTCAGCTTCCCGCCTAGTAAGGCATTATTTACGAACCAATGAAATATTTTCAAATACAACCGCTATGTTTATTCCAAATACCAAACTAACAACTATTTTTCGCATTTGTACATTTTATTTCATTGCCATAGAATAAAATGCCTTGAAAGCTCAGTTAAATACTTTGTATGGTAGATTATAGCGTGGATATACACAGGCCTGTCTTGGGAATGGGATTCCCATGGGATAGGACAGTAGACTTGAAATTTGTCCCATGCACATCGTTATTAAGTTTACATCATATAGCAGGAATTTTCTGCAGTATGTTGAAGACCGTTATGATATGCTGCATAGCACAGTAGGTATTACACATAGAGGTTTAGTGCCATGGCGTAGTGATCTAAGGCCAGTGGCGTAACTAGAGGTTTGAGCCAGGGGGGCAAAGCTTAGTTGAAGGGGGCCCACTAGTCAAAACTCGGAATACGTTTAAGAAATGATGGCGAATCTCTGAATGTCGTGGATGTCCATACTAGATAAAAAATGAAAACACTCCGAAAAACGCAAAAAAAACAACAAATTAAAGAATACTAAATATCAAAATGTCAAGTAAAGGGGCCCCAATTTTTACTGTTAGATTGCCATGGGGGCGGCTTGCCCCCCCTGTCAGTTACGCCACTGTGTAAGGCCCCCAAAAATAAAGTCGTTGGACCCTTTTCTGGGTGACAACTAAAAAAACGATCTTTTCACTGCATCTCCTAATTGAAAATTGTCGGGTGTTTTAGCCATGGCTGTGTTGAAGCTAGACAGTAGACATGCATATGATATAACATGCTTCGTATCAGTAGCACCATAGAAAATCCCATTAGATGAGGTGAGACAGTAACAAGTTGTCATGGGATGGGACAGAAAAAAGTGTTCCGCGGACAAGCCTGATAATACAGTGTGTTGTGAGAAGTAAGATCAGAAACGTCCTTCAAAACGTAGACGTTCAAGATGTGGGTTTCTCAAAAAGGTTACTTTTATGTAGAGGGAGATCGTGTTGTGTTTCTTCGAGCAGAAAAAGCTTTCCTAGAAATAAAATCTGCTCTGCAAAAAAGTTCTGTTTTGTTTCTTCACGTATTTAGGTTTTGATTGCTAGAAATCAAATTCGATGAAGGCGTATACACTATAGACGTTACAAGCTTGTAGAGAACCTTGTAGAGGATAGATATTAGAAGCTTGCCGAAGAAAGTCAGGAAGAAAGTTCATTGAAGTCATCAAAGAGTCTATGTGAGTTTTGCTAGTATTTCCTGTTAGTACATTTAGTAGATGTGCCAATGAAGTAATAACTGTCTGCGCGCTAAAGAAAGATTATTTCTTTTACAGCGGACACGATTCTTTTCCTATCTTTTACTACAGTCTATCTACATCAAAGTTTACTCCCACATAACTCTAAACAAAAAACATAAATAGTTTATTGCAGGTACGCATTGTGTCGTTTATCTATTTTGAACGAACTTAATCAATTAGATCCACATGCTTGTAAGACTTCCTAAACATGGGGTTGGAAGGGGGCACGCGGGGGCATTGGCTCCAACTGGATTTTGGAGTCTGATATTTTCCTATTAACGTTTTAGGGGAAAAAAGGTTTTTCTCTTAGTTTTGTTTTGTCAAAATGAAATTGGCCACCTTCTGGAAAAATCTACTGTTGGCTCCCTGGAAAAAAACTTTCGAAGCTCATGCTCCTAAAAGTAGTTTAGAAACATTTTTGACAAATACTGAAGGAACTACCAATAAATGATTAATCCCTTTGAATCTAAACTAATAGCAAGCAGGCTTAGCAGTCAGAATAGGTGGAAGTAAATCCAGTTTTCGTAATATCGAAAATGTTTTTATGGTTTGTAATTTTTTCTGAATTAGGTTTCCAGGAGTTTTATGAATAAAGTTTTTTTTAATGTATTTGTGAGGTTTGTCTTTGATAAGGTTTGTTGTATTTGAATAGTTTTTTATCCGTTTTTCAAAAATAAAACTAGTTCTTAAGTCATGATATGAACTGACCTAATATTCACCATTTTTATATTCATTCACCAAAACAAAACTTTCGGGGCTGCGCTTGCACCCCCACACCAGTGATCACCACTACATATAACTGACATCACTGCTACTTTCTTCTACGGAGATCTGCAGCAACTGACAACCAGGTCTGTGGAGCCGGAACTCAAATGCCAGGCCCTACAATAAATACACCACTTACTTAAATAGGTTACCAGGTTGGGTTGCAATTAACACCAATAAGCAGGCCTACAATAAACAATTTTCACTGCAAATTAATAGACTTCCTGCATGACAAAAGAAACCAGAAAGGAATCCCAAGCTGACACCAGAAATAAGCCCAACAGTTATTAACGGACAAAGACAAAGTGATAAGAGCATTTATTTCGTCTTGGCAACCACAACACCTCAGGTCGCGAAGTTGGGAGACTGAGACCGCGCCACGTGGAACGCTTTTCAGCTACTGTACGTCTTTCCACGGGTGACGGAGCCTCTTTCAAAGTGGGGGGCACAAGTGCACGTCAAAAAACTATAGAAAACTTTTGTGCTTTGAATTGTCAACTGTGACGTCACAAGCATTGAAATATGATGTCATTACTTATACACAATATGAAGGTTTGAATTATTAGGCCACACTATTTTAGACAAAATTATATCACTATGAAAACGTATCGGTGAACGACCTGAAATTCAAATAGGCTGTTACAGGGGCGACCCAGGACAACAGCGTCACTCGGGCTCATCATACGATAAATCAGCCTTCATTCTGTCTGAATAAAACCGTTCGACACTTGTGCCGCTGAAATTTCCATTTGCTTTCATTCTGGCTGGCATTGTTGTTGCTCTGAGACGTTAGATACGTAATGATAAATGAGAAGTTCTCATGATAACTTCTCCATTGTTGAGTAACGTACGTTCTACTTACAACGCTCGTTCATATTAGCCCGAGTTGCTGGACAATTTATCGTTCGTTTGAAATTATTCTCGAAATGGAAACTGTTCATTGAATTGGATTTCAAATCCAATGTTCTATACAAATCCATTGCTTCAAAAATATTCAGTCCGATATGAATTATGTTTTAAAAAATACTTAATTGAATAGGGCAGCTCGGGCTGTAATGGATGAGCCCGAGTAAAGGACGAGCGAACGAAGTCGAGAGAACACCTACTGTCAGATCACTGACGTGAAGAAGGATCGAGCGTGTTAAACGGGTTCGCAGATCGCTAGATGCGTAGCTAACGAAACAGCGGCAGAACTCTTCTAACTCAGCACCCAACCGCAACTCTGTCTAATCCTGCTGAACCGCTGTCCACACCTCGTGGAACGATAGCAGTTTAATCAAAGAA
>JGI24159J19872_10003453_pt1 | contig 19679 bp, 6 predicted proteins | sample Ectturendosymbi4_FD_19872 | JGI IMG/M metagenome (IMG submission 19872) | reverse complement strand
TCCTACTTTTGCACATTTTTCAAACAACTAGTGTCAATGCAAGATGAGGGCAGCCTTGACTCATCCAACCTCAAAGCTTTCCAAAGTGCTTATCGCGGTTGGTTGAGTATGATGATGTCATCAGAAGGCCCCCCTTTTCAGTCTTGTCTCGGCCCCCCAACCCTAAACCCACTACTGCTTCTCGGGCCCGGGTACAATGTACCTCTGGTACCCCCTTCTCGCAGGCCCTGCATGCAGTGGATGACAGCTTTTGAGCCAAATGTCGGTAACGTCAAATGTATTGGCACAATTTGACAGCCTGGTAGACGTTAGAAACATTGTAACTGTTGCGCACTGGAACATGTTACACCAGATTGCAATTACTGAAAGGAGAGCAGGCCCAGTGTGGACCGATACATCTCTGCAGAAAATTATGATTGAAAATAGGGCTACGTTTTAATCGAACCTGCAACAACTCCACCGCACTCTATCCTGAACCATCGTCTGAACAGTTTTGCGTATTTTTCTTTGCACTTGGAAAAGATTGTGGGTCTCTATATAACATTCAGACGACTCGAGCGCGTCCTCATCCACAACAGGGTGTGATGTGCAACGAGGTTCTATATTCGGAACACGATAGTAGCAAATAATGGAACATCTTCTCAATAAAGACGTATGCTAACTATAGGTACCAAATTCATGGGGGACAGTGGGGACATGTCCCCACAACTTTAGGACAGGGGCGACATAATATCGTTGTGATAAAATACAAGTACTTGTGCAAATTATCATGGTTACATCACTGTTGGAAACGTTTCCCCAGAATAAAGCCAGGGAATAAATATGAAAAATGATTATCACAGGACTATGTGGACACAGTATACACATTTATTATGTAAACTGAATTGTCATGATTGTTGATAATTTTGCTGGTTAATTTGAATTAACAAATAGGTGTGCACATAAAGTTCTTAATGGCGAATGCCTGCGCTTGTCTATAACCTGCAATCAGAATACGGTTGCCACCAGGCGCGTAGCCATAGAGTCAACAAGAGCAATGTCCGCCCAACCCAATATTAAAGTTTTTGGGTTATTAAATTATTTGAAGTATACTTTGAAGTACCAAAGATATACTTCAGTGCAAATCAACGAAACTGCCTCAAGGTACCTATTCCACTTCAGCTTCTCGTCAAATACCAACTTGTATCTGACTATTTGCAATCAATGAACCCGCACGTAAAAACAATATGGAGTAACGCTTTTCGCAACGGTTTCTGTCGCACAAGTTTGCTGTATCCGGCCTAATGGCTATGTAAGCTTCATTTCAAGACCATCGCAAACTCTCGATAGCCATGGGTGTTACAAATATTATCCTTGTTTCCGGTGTCAGCGCAGCTAAATCAATATCGTAGATTTGTTTTTGCACAGTTCCAAAACTACATGCGTGAATATGGCGGTGATATATTTTTTGTCTTGAAGCTGAAAATTTGGCTACGAATCGATTCAGTTTGAAAGTCTTAATTGCGCCATAGCCACTGTTTAGCAACAATAGCATTCATTCTAGATATTTGTTATGTCATGTGTTGTGACGGTTCAATCACAATTATGCGGAGCTTTTACCTTTCTATAAATGGTTTCCCTTTGTCTTACCGGCGAGTAAAACATCGGTCTTGTTAAGATACTAGACTGACCTACTGCTCACAAGCTCAGTGTTTCAACTTCTATCTGGTGTTAATTGCACACACCCTATCGAGTGGCGGAACTACAGGTTTGAGCCAGAGGGGCAAAGCTTAGCTGAAGGGGGCCCACTGGTCACCGTACGGGGCCCACTAGCCAAAACTCTAGAAATTTAAGAAATAACAGGTGAATCTCTGGATGTCGTGGATGTCTATACTAGCTAACAAAAACGCAAACACCCCGAAAATGGCAAAATACAATAACCTAACGAATACTCTAAACAGCAAAATGTCAACTAAAGGGGGTCCAGTTTTTGCATTTAGCTTGCCAGGGGGAGGTTCGCTCCCTTAACCTAATATACATAAAGGAACAAAGTTGTAAAGTTTTGCAGCTGGACACTTAAAAGCTGCCTCCTCTTGGCAGATTTTGCCATATATTTTGCTTTAAATTGAACAACGTATGACTTGCTTCAGAGCTGCTTTAAATGTAGTTCTGGAGTGGTACATAATCTTTTAAACTAAACAACGGTGCAATGCTCTCAAGAGGGGGTCAGTATCTTTGGAAAAGATGGGCCCCAAGCGACTGCTTCGTAATCCTTCCCTTATATCCATCCCTGAGCTTGGAATCTGTTTTGTTGGCAAAGTGCGTGTGACTAAAATGAAACTACATTTGAATTTTTTCGCATTAATGCCTCAAATTCCGCAGACAAGCTATTGGTAGGTTCTAGAAGCCCGTGATTTGTGCAAATTTAGTTACGTGCGGTGCTAAGCTATGCGATTGTGTTTACACGTGTAATTCCATTTCATATTTCAGTAAAGTCGGTTAACTATAGCAAAGTCAAACAATTTAAACGAAGCAAGTTCAAAGCAGCTACGAAGGCTTTCACGTAATAAGTTGAACATGGCCAAAAGATCTTGCGAATTATCAAATCTTCAAACAATTTCAAACGCGTTGAAAGACTCCATTGGTTTACGTTTGTCAACTACGTGAATTAATCGCTCATCGCTCAGGAAAGCCAAAGTAGAAGTTTGGATCATCACTACCAAAACTTTTGAACTTGTCAACTCAATGAAAGCAGACGTTTTATTTGTCGGAAGGCAATTGTTTAGGAGAATAACGCCAGAAACATGCGCGTTCAATGGATGTTTAAAAAACAAGGAGCATTAAAATTGAATGTTGAAACTCGGTTGATGTTTCCGCCCTATTAATTTCTTCATACGTGCCTGGTTGCCACTGATAGTATTAACCAAAAAATCTTGTGGTTTGTCTATGATTTGGCCAATGCGTCTTATGGATTTTAGCAGTATATTATATTTCGGAACTGATCAAATTTGAATTGATTATCACAATTTGAGCATAAGTCCATTTAAGCCCAACTCTCAGAATTAATGTGTTTTCNTAGTAAATGCAGTGCTAAGTACTAGATATCTAGATAAAGCACTTACTACCATGGTATAGCNATGGGAGGCAATTTGGCCATGGTCACCAAAATATATAAATTCCACAATGTGTCCCCCATTTTGCCAATGAAGGTCCTACTACGGTTGAGTGAACATGATGACGTCATCGAAACGCGAACAATAAAGATTTATCCCCCAATCCCCTCCCAAAGTTTTTTAGCAAACTTGATCCCTGGCTAACTAAAGCACTAACAAAGACATTGAAGCAAGCAAACACTCTTAGAGCACAAATACAAAAACTCTCATAGTACGGCAAATAGGTCTCTCCTCATAAAACTGCTCAACAATTAATCCTACACAATCTCAAAGAAATTAATCTTTCACGGATTAAAGTTCGCAGAATCAACTTAACTGCAGGCAAATACCAAACATACATCTCGCACAAAACAACCAGATCAGTACATGCAACTCTCTAGAACACAAAAGACACGTTCGAACACCTCAGCGGCAAAAACCGAATCTTTTTTTGAACTGGCGGCTGAAACTTCACTGCAACTGACCACTCTGAGTCGAACTCACTAAAGTCAATCGAAGGATAAACCAGAGGCGATTACGACATCACTCCAAGAATTACGTATCATTGGAATTCACGCTTGAAGCCAAAGACGCGCGACACAAATTACCGCTCGAATCCGGGTCACTGAAGTGAAAGAACGAACTTGAAAGAAACGAATAATGATGAAATCACCCGATTTAAAACAACTGTTTTCATGCCCAGCAATGTTCGAAGAGAGAAGTTTCACTGAGTGAAATCATTTCTGAAAATGAAAACAGTTGTTTTCACTTGCGCAGTAATTCACATAGTTTAATTTGAATCATTGATTTTTCGCTGCTTCCTCTTGCGCAACTTTGTAAAGCAGTGGTTCCCAAATTGTTTTTTTTCCGCGGAACACAGCAAGGTTATTTTGAGTGAACAATGTACCCCCCAGAAGGACTGCCAAGTAAACATGAACGCATTTTTTCACCCAAATTGCCGTTATTAAGGTTTCGTACTGTAAACAAAATTATGCACAATGAAAGTAACAGTAAAGGAGTTAGATCAGACGATATAGCGGCTGCCACACGCCCAAAGGGTTAAGGGACATACCAACAGTTTTCCTTAAAACTGGAGAGTATAGCTTGTGGAACCCTTTAGATTTGTCTGTTGAACCCTAGGGTTCCGCGGAACATACTTTGGGAAACGCTGTTGTGAAGCTTTCTAGTTTCACCATTGGCAGTAACGGACCGCATGCATTGAAAACACAAAGTAGTGAACATAAAAAGCAAATAGTTATATTTTTTGCAAAGCTGGCCTGTCAGAGAACAGCACGTTTATTGTATACTGAATGAAAATAGTGCCCTGCACTTTTGAAACGTCTGTGTTTCAATATCAATGTTTCTGGGATATTCAGGGATTGCTTTGACTTACACTATTTATTTTTGTTGAATTGAAGTAAAAATTCTAATTGATTTCTTAAATTTCTACACACGTTATCCACACAACCATTTTTTTCTGAAAAATACGCATTTCTTACATTATTTTCACAAGTTCCATATGCAGTGAAAACCTGCAAATGTATGTCTCACGCAATTTAATTTTGAATGATGATTAATTTTCAAAAAGATTTGAAAAAATACGAAAGCTGCCAAAAAAAGTTATCCAAACTTTGAATAAACAATGTAGGGCTAGGCTAAGCCTTCATTGACATTGAGATTTTTTCTCCATAGATGTTGCGTTCTTAGCTTCGGTTCTCTCGTTTGTTCGGTTTGCAACTGCTAGCAATCGTGGCATTCAGCTTGAGGAGATAGTTCTTGTGTGATTGCATGCAAATGCATATATGTTAAACGGAAGTTGCTTTTTTAATTATTTACAGTTTAAAGCAGGCCTATGCACAACTCAGAAAGCTTCAAGGGCCAAACTTTCAAACATATTTTTACCGCGGGCCACAAAAATCTATTTTATTTCGACGTAGAGATTTCGTTATACCACGAAAGAAATTCTGGAACGACAATTACATATTCGAGGTCGAGGTTTTACAACATTTCGTACAATTGAGAAAGCTCTCGCTGGCCGTAAGAAAATCTTTCACGGGCCACATGCGGCCAGCTGGCAGTATATTGTACAAGCCTGCTTTAAAGCAGCACAACTTCGATTTTTTGTTGACAACAGTTGAACAATTTTCCCTCTTCATCGAACAAAACAAAACGTGGATTGGAGAATGTGGTCAAAAAGTATACAGCAAAATCGTAAGCACAAGCACGACCGCTTTGGCTGCTTAAACAGTTAGGGCTTCTTAATAAAAGGACCTTCACTGCAAAAAGCTTTCACTATGTACATAAGAAATCTGTTTTGCATTCCTTAGTAGAAATTGCGTATCTGATATATCAAGAAAAAGACAACTTATACCCTCCTTAGCATGGGTGGCGGAGCATTTTTCAAAGTGGGGGGGGGCGTAAGTGCACGTTGAAGAACTATAAAAAATGTTTGTGGTTCGATTTGGCAACTGTGACGTCACAAGCATTGAAGTATTACGTCATTACCTATACACCATATGAAGGTCTAAATTACACTATTTTAGACAAAACTATACCACTAAGAAAACGTATCGGTGAACCACCTGAAAATCAAATAGGNTGTTTCAGGGGNGAGCCAGGTCATCAGCGTCATTAGGGCTAATCATTCGATTTATTCCGACTGACTTAATAAAACCGTTCGACGCTTGGATCACTGAAATTTCGATTTGCTTTCATTCTGGCTGGCATTATCGTTGCCCTGTGACGTTATGTTATGTAACANTAAATGAGAANTTCNCATGATAACCCCTCCATTGTCGAGTAACGTACGTCACAGAGCAATGATAACGCCACAGTGACGGTTCNAAGGGGGGGCCTGGGTGGGTCATGTTACCTTCCAGATTTTTGGCTGGCCCCTGCTTGGTCACCCCAGTTTTGTGCTTAATTTCACGTTCAAGTTCGTTTGGTTGACATACACAGCAGATAACTTTCAGCCAGCAAAATTTCAAACCATTTGCAAGACTTTCTGGCGAGGGTTCTGACGATATTCACAAACCTATGTTGGGTTTGATAGGTTTAACCATAGCAAATCAATCTTCATTACATTGGAAAATCACCATGCAGAAGAGATATTTGTGTTGGTTCCCTGCTTTTTTCTTTGGCCCCGCAGTGACTCCCACTTTTTTCATTCTAGAATCACCGCTGTAACGCCAGTAAGGCATCCGCTTACAAGGCTCACTCGTATTAGGCCGAGTTGCTGGACAATTTATCGTTCGTTTTAAATTACTCTCGAAATGGGAACTGTCCATTGGGTTGAACTTCAAATCCAATGTTCTCTACAAATCCATTGTTTCAAAAAAGCATTCAGTCCGATGTGATATATGTTTCAAAAAATATTTAGCTGCATAGGACAGCTCGGACTCTAATGAATGAACCTGAGTAATGCGCGAGGGAACGAAGTTGTGATAGCGCCTACTGCGAATGATATTGTTTTATTCAGGTCACCTGCAACATGAACGCGAAAGGCCAGACATAGAACGAAAATATATGAACAGTGACAAGGCCCCAAGAATAGAGGCCGAGTTAACAACTTAGTGAAGTGGGACCGTGAGTGGCAGAACAAACATACAAAGCAAGCAAGCTTGCGTTCTCCGTTATAAATTGCAATCGAAATCTTCCACTGACAACAAGCTCGCAAGACCGCCAGACACTTCAGAACTCTGATGAAAAGCAGTATTGTCATTCTTATGTTGCGTAACACCAGTGGCGTGCAGAGGTGGGCGGGACGAACGGGGCGACGGTCCTGGGCATCCACGGCAGGGAGACATCCAAAGAGTGAAATTATTAAAATTAAAATGCTACCTGTAAAGCTAGACAATTTTTCCTGTTGTAAGGCTACCAACACACGCTGCATGGATTTAATTTTTCGAACTAATTTTTTTGCCAACACTACTGTACTTTTTATCATTGATGTAGTCGAGATCGCCACCTTCGAGACCGAGACCTCGTTAAAATTTCGAGATCAGGACTTCATCAAAAGTTCCGAGACTCGAGACTTGAAATTCGAGAACGAGGCCGAAACTCGAGACTTCAAAATTTGTGGATTTTCCAAATATTTTCCAAAAAATGTAGTCACCATTTCCAGCTTGAATTTTTTCGAATCTCTGGCATTTTTCCTACCTGTTTTGGTTGTTTCTTACCTGCAAATACAACAGAGAAAAACTATTGAATTGCAGAAAATGTACTAAGCCATATCCTCGCAATATTCAGTCTCAAGACAGTAAGGCTTGTGATCAAAACCAGTAGCCTTCGAGACCGAGACTCGCAAAAATGGATTCTCGAGAACCCATCACTGGTTTTTACGTATTCAAATGCCACTAATTTTTACATTCTTCAATACCAGTCCAGCAGGAACCTACACTCCAGGTGTGCGGCCAGGGCAGGATCCAGACAGTAACTTTAGGGGGGCCGATTTCAGAAAAATTTGGCAGTCAAGTCCCATTACCTGTTCACCACTGTAAAAGAGATGAGGCATACTTCACAACATTGCTGTGACAAAACAATGGACGGCAAATTGGCCTTGTATCGAGAATGCTGTTTTCCGAATTGTGCAAAATCATTGTGAAAAAAGTTACTTTTGCAGGTTTTAGGTGGGGGGCGATCGCCCCATTCGCCCCCCCTTGGATCCGCCCTTGTGTGCGGACATAATAATCAAACTGATCGTGACGTGACTTTCTGCAGATCTTGCGACCAAGGGATAATCACAAAAAAATTGAAAGTTATTCAGGAATGTTCAATTGATTTTCTGAGCCAAATCTCGCAACGTTCCTGTTTCAACTTGCTCGATTTAGCTGATTTTTTGATGCATCACTGGTTTCCCGTTTCGTTTTTTGATGTGGCAACCGTGGGTGTGCGCTAATACAGCTGCACACCGCTGCTTGCAATATGTGCAGCATTTCGAGGATCGTCGGCAGTTCAGGCGGATTGATCAAAACGGCTCACACAAGCCCGTATGTTTGCTGTCCAGGGGTGTAGCGGGATGGGAACGTGTGGGAACAGCGTTCCCACACGTTTTTCACGTTTTGCTTTGAAATGCGTTTGAAGCTGTTTCATAACGGCTATGTTTTTGGATGGGCTCCCACACTTTTTCTGCTAGCATTACATCCGTGGTGCTGGCTCCCCAGTAGTTGTACATATAACAGCCACATCATAAAAAAAATGAAAGTTTTCTTGCATACTTTGTGCGCATTCTCAATTCTCGTGCAGTTTAATAATAATCATATTTTATTGCGGACTCATGGTCCATATCACAGACACAAGAGCATAAAAGGTGGTTTGCTATACGTCATCGCACATTACAGAAACGGTGTTTGCACACGACCAACATTGGGAGGGGTAACCATACAGCATGTTTAAAGCTGTCAACCCTGGGTGTCCGCCATTCCAGCCGCATACTTTCTTTGCTCAACGGCTATTCGACCAGACATTCGCGTAGCCTTTTATTTTTGCAGTTGTGAACTGCGTTGACGTGGCAATGAGTGTGTTCTACTCCCCTGTTCTAACGCTTTGCCAAATATTTTGCAATTGTGAGCTGCTCTGTCTTAGCGTTGAGTGCTGTGTTTTGCTACGATCTACTATGTTGGAGCGTTGATAATTGATGTTAATTACAGTACAGTGACGCATTGTACAACAACGAGTAATGAGAGTGCGTGTAGAACAGTGGTTTTCAACCTTTTATGTACTTCGACCCATTGTAACAACCCATTATGACCCAACAACCCCATCTAAAACTTGAATAAAACAGATGTAAAACAGCTGTATTCATAAAATATTTACTCGCGACTCCCAAAAATGGTTCACGACCCCTGTTGAAAACCACTGGTGAAGAATAATATGCATGTTGTGTCAATAAACTTCGCCAAAAAGTTGGTTTACAAACGAGAATATCACGTTATATTGTGACGTCACAAACAGCGTATAACCAGTAACAACGCCAACCATACTCCACTGCTCAATACTAGAACTTGGCAGGGTGGCATATAATCAAGCAATCGCCCCGAGCATCACCAGACCTCTGTACCCACTGCGTAACATACAATATTATCGTCTTGTTGCTGTACTGATAAGAATCCAGGCGTTTGCACTTTCGATCGTTTCAAATTAAATTGCGAAGTGATGACTCTGCGCAGTTTCGCAAATTTTAAGTTGGTACTGAGTCGTCATAGGAAGGAGTTGCGCGGGACCCTAGGCCATAGCCTATGCGTAAGTCCGTCGCTGGTTCTTTCCGTTAATTTTCTAACGAGTTGAAATTTGATTCAAAGCACCAGCAGTAATTTTAGCAGGTTTGCTTCGGGGGAGACATGGTCTCTTCAGCCTCTTTCTCGCTACGCTATTGGTTTCCCACTACCTCAGGGAAGAATTTTCAAAGAGCTTTATTATTTTTAAAGCTTCCGAAGAAAATTATCATTTAGGCTTCCAGTTAAATTGTTAAAACGAATTACCAATCAGGGTTTGTACTGATAATGTACACCTGGGCATACTTACTTCACTCAATTATAGTGGAAACAACGTATCTTAAAAAAAATCGTTTTTCCTCAGCGTATATCAAACTTTAAAATGCAGGAGCTCAAGATTTCGGGAAAAGTTTTCTAATCGAAGGCCGGACTGCAGAAAACTGGCTATCAATTCGGTCACGACTTAAAAAGTGCAAATGAAAGAAATATTGCAAAACTTGTTCATAGCATTTGATGCACTGGCGTATCCATGAGTTTTGGGATCGGATTCTTTCTTTGGGGCGGCCGATTCTGTACAAGATCCGAGTATTCATTCGGACAAAAAACTAGTTAAAAAGCAGCAACCAAAACAAACACATTTGAAAGCGAACAAATAGTTAGCGAGCCGCCCCAATTCTTTTAAAATGTCGCATTTTTCCAACCCCGGGTCAGTGGCAGATTCAGACCAGGTTTATGGGGGGCAGTCATATAAGGGAACGCGGAAAAAATCTCCTCTTGTCTGAACATTCCAGATTTTCTATGACAATCTCTGGGCATCACACCAGGCCTGTAGCCAGGTTTCAATATTTGGTGGGGCACAATACATTTTTAGGGGGGCAAGATTTTTGCTTTTACTATATGTTTAAAACAAATGTTTCTGGGCGCAACAAAATTTTGGGGGGCACAAAAAAAATTGGGGGGACACTGCTCCCAAATGCCCCCGTGGCTATGGGCCTGCATCACACAAAAATGGATATTTTTGTTGGTTGAATATGCGATCCTTCGGGAAATCATCACAGCTAAACACCTTTCATCATTTTTTGACAAATCGTTTCAAACCAGGTTCAAAGACATGTACCACCCTTTAAGTCCCGCGTGAGCCACTTTTTTGCAGAGCTTTGCAATCCTATAACTCACCAGGCGATTGAGCTAGAGAGCTGTTCAAACCCTCTACGGATTAGCAAGTCTTGTAGTCGAAATCGAAAAAAAAAATTTTCGTTTTTGGTGGGGAACGCCACAAGTGGGTGTGTTTTTGGCCTCCTTTACCTGGCCCTAGACACAAACCCATTGGGCCATTGTTATGGCCCACGATTTTGTCGGAAACTGCCAAAATGCGCGTCTTTAGAGCCCTTGAATGACTTTCTAGCATATCTGTAGCCGAAATTATGGACAAAAAAAACAAAATTGGTAAAAATTTCTGCACCCACAAACCCCAATCTGGGGTGGAAGACACCTTTTTTTCTAAATGGCTATCACTCGCCAGCGGATCGCGCCAGAGAGCTGTCCAAATCCGCTCTGAATGGGGAAAGACTTGTAGTTTAGGCTGAAAAAAAAACTTTTTGCCGTGCGATTTCGGTCTTTCAGGCTATGTTTACAAAACCACAGGTTGTTTTGAAATGTTTCTCAAAACATTCCATGACGTCAGCGTCCCGTGAGAGTTCGAAAATCGAGCCGAATCACTGGCGCAAAACCGCGCGAGATTTAAATGCATTCTAGGCTATAGTACGAGATTTTAGAGGGTTTGATGGACATTCTATCGTTTCTAGTTGATGAGTTATGACAAAAATGGTAGAATATTAACTAGAGAAATCCCCGCTAATCCCCTGGGAGATTCCTGGCATATTTGGAATATTTTTGGCAGAACTTNTGAACCAGAAACTTNATTTAGGGCTCTAAAAAGGCGTATTTTAGCCTAGAATNCAAACATACTGCGAGCCAAAATATTGGCGCGTGGGATCGGATGATGACGTCATATAATTAACCAAAAAACAAACCCCCATTATGAGCCCATTGGCCCAAAAACCCCCATTCAAGTTAAAAAAATTTTTTTTTCTAAACTGCACGACGCCACCAGTCATTACAGGGTTTGAACAACTCTCCAGCTCAATCTGCTGCCGAGTTATGGCTGGCCAAAGTTTGCCCTGTAAGGGCAATTTATGCCTTTTCTGAAATGTTTTGAATTAGGCCAAAAACTGGGTTTTTGACCCATAATTTTGGCTACAGATAAGCTAGCAAGTCAATAAAGCCCTCTATAGACGCAGATTTTGACCTAGTTTTCAACAAAACTTTGAGCCAAAAGAATGGGTCAATGGGTTGGGGCCCAGGGCCGGCCAAAATTTCCAAAACATGCCCTCATTGTGACGTCACCTCCATAAAACCCCCACCGAAACCGAAATTTTTTTTTCGGTTTTGTCTACAAGACTTGCTGAATCCGTCGATGGTTTGAACAGCTCTCTAGCTCAATCGCCTGGCGCGTTATAGGATTGCAAAGCTCTGCAAAAAAAGTGGCTCGCGCTGGACTTTATGGTTCCACAAGCTGTACGGAAAATAAGAACACTGTTGGTGTATCAAAACAACCTTTACTGTACATCTAGAAAATGTATTCAAAAGATTTACCTCACAGCATGCTGCGCCCCAGACATTGCTTTTTCTGATCTCGCTGTGGAAAACCAAAACAATGTCTGAAACGTATTCCCGTCATGAGTTTAATCTCCTGCGGCTTTTTTTGTTTCTCTTTACATCGGATGAAACAAAACACGAGGTTTGGCCAAATCTAAGTGTCATTATTTTTAATTACTCACGTAAGCGTTAATTGCAAAATGTTTTTCTTATTGATGACGTTGTAGTGGTTTTGTTCAAATGAACTATAGATTGGCAAACTTTTGCAAATCAGCTTTTTGGATTTGTTATTTTGTGCATATTTCAAGAAAGTGATTGTTTTTTTCTACAGTACAGTATATTCAAATATCAATCTGTGTCATCTTTTCTTCTCCGTTTGTTTGATTTTCTTAACATAATAAAAACTTAAATTTCTTGCGAAACGTTTGAAAGCCTGTTTTTGATCATAAGTTGCAAAATGCACTTCAGAACAAAATTTTCTTGGGGGCGCAGATCAGTGATGTAGTCGAGACCTAATCTTCTAGACCGAGACCTGGTTAAAACTTCGAGACCGAGACTTCATCAAAACATCCGAGACTGAGACTTGAAAATTTGTGGATTATTCCAAATTATTTCTAAAAAATGTCATCACCACTGCAAAGTTCATATTTTTTCAAATTTCTGCATTTTTCCACCCGCTTTTGTTGTTTCTTGCCTGCAGGCACAGCAAACAAAAACGTTTTGCATGAATTACAGATAAGGTTGCCAGACATCCTTGAGCGCTTTCGTTAACTTGCCATCAAAACTGGTTATGTCCTTAAAATGTGCCAAAAGAGGCCCCTTAACAACCTTAATGCGAAAACGAAGAACAATTCAAAATAAACTGACTTCAGACAATTCACAAAGTGAAATTGAACGTTCACGCAGAAGCAAAATCTAGACAAAAGGAAAATTTGAACTTGCTTTCAGCGAATAAAGCTTCTGTACAGCATGTGCAAAATGTCGGACCCTCCTTACCTTTATGAAAGAACAAATTTAACACAAGGACATTAAAAACGCGGGGCCCGTAGCAGTCGCTATTTTTGTGCCATAACCTTTGAGTGAGACACGAGGATTCTGAAATGCTGGACCATGGCTAAGAAAAAATTGAATTTGTAAAAAACCTACGAAATACTTCTCTGAGATCTGTATCTAAGCAACGCCAACAAAAATTGGTCAATGTAATTTCTTCACAATGCTCGTACAGGCAAGTTTGCGATATTAAGGAAGTTTCCAGCAAACTCTTTGCTCAAGCTAAAATGCAAGTGTATTCTTAAGGCATGTGGGACCTGCTAAAACGCTAGCCATCCGACAGCAGGCAAAAATGCTGAATGCATTTAGCAATTCAGGTAAGATTCCGTTCGAAAATCAGTAGTAAATCGCATTTAATCGTTGCCAAAGTAAGATGACATTTTTTAACTCACAGGATACCGCATATACTTCCTTCGCAACGTACAAACACAAAAGTTAAATGTGGGGAAGAAATCAACAAAGCAAGCATAAAATTCACAACGTTTGGCGCCGTGTTCAGTTGCATAAGAAATAAAAGTGCTTCGTCACAATTCTCTGTTTAACATAAAATCACATAAACACCATCGTTCAGAGTAGGAAAATTAAACTCAGACAAGCACGAAAAACGATCAAAGGCAAGCAGTTGTTGCAGAAAGAGTCATGCAGCAATATCTTGTGCATGAAAGGTTGTGAATTTCAGAAAGTGCAAATACAGGTAACACGGACAGGAAGCTAAAGAATAACACATTAGGTGGAAAATTAATTTTGAGAACTTGGTGCTAGGATCGCACGACGTCAAACGATACTTTCTAATCTTGCAATGTTTTAAACTTGTACTCCACTCCATCATCAACACGTAACGAAGTCCAATGATAGATGAACGCAGTAAACCAGTAAACCAACTTTGGTCGAACATTAGTTGATGTTAGACACATGGTGATGCTCTTGACACGCCGCGGACGTTGACCTTTGACCTGTGGTAACCAGGGAGGATCCAGGAGGGGGGGGGGCGATCGACTCCCCAAAACCTATGAAAGTAACTTTATTTGCCATAATTTTGTACATTCGGAAAACAGCATTCGCGATTAAAGCCATTGTGCGGTCCACTGTTTTCTCATAGGAGGGTTTTGCAATATATTCCATCCCTCTTACAGTGGTGTTTGACGTTGATCGTAAGTTTGGAAGTACATCATGTCCTGTGGGAAAAATGCAGAGTTTCTACTTTGCGGAAGTTCTACTGATTCTAACTTTGACAGCAAGTACGTATTAATGGTATGCATGCATTGGAACACTGCGAGAACGAAGGTGCTATCGGTATCTGTGGAATGGGAGCGACAGCTCTTCTGTGTGTGTTTAACCTTTCGATGCTGCCGTTTGATAATTCATCGTGAACCGGCGCCGAACAGTAATGTCCGTTTACTAAAAAATGATAAAACACATGAGAAACACTAAAGAACATATTTTTAAGAACATTTTCAACAGTATTTTCATTTCCGATAAACAGTGTAGAAAACGTGCATTTTTGTTTCCCACCGTGGGGATTTTGTTTGTGCGTGTGTGCGTGCGTGCGTGTGTTTTTTTGCATTCTCCGTCACGAGCGCTATTCGCAGCGTTCCTTCGTTGCAATTAGTAGCGCATCGTTCCGTTCACTTTGGAAAAATTTATTTGCGCTCATTGTGGAAATTGACGTGAACGCGCCTGGTCGTGTTGAGAAGCTGCCTTGTTCCTAAGTTGATTTAATTTAAAGAAGCTTAAGCTCGTCGAACGTTAATAAGTCGACTTTTGTAAAGAAAGACGTTGTCGTTTTTTGTTCGTACGCTGACAGCGAGACTCTACCTTCACGAAACTGTGAACGGCTCATGGTTTGGTGAGTTATTGATTATCTTTGGATGCGTACACAAAGAGATTTTCGCTTGCAGTTGTCTTTTCTTTATTTAGAAAACATCGACACTCAATCAGTGCGTGGCATCCTGGATAAGTGCGGAAGCGTTCAACTGTGAGATATTCTGTTGCGTGAATTGTCCGCAATAAACAGGAAGAAGTCACTCTGCAAATACTAACAACACATCGATGTGGCAAGATAGGCTACGTTTTTTTTCTGCCTGTACATCGACTTCTTTTTGAATTGCAACAACCCATGTTAGAGTAGGATATAAGCAATGATGAACTACAGGTGTACAAAACGTTTCGTATTGCAGCGCATTTGAGAGTGACATTTGATAGGGCCGTAGGATCGGAAGCAGTATTTTGCATAATGTAGTAAAAGCAGATTATCCGTTTTCCATTCAGCACTTGTGAGTTTCCGAACCTGTCCGAAGTCCAGATGTCGCATTTTATCAGATCAATAACCACAACATTTCCGTTCACTACATTTTCGCCACTGAGTCGTTTTGTTCGCAACCAGTTTTGATGCACATAGCAAGGTAAAAATGTTACTTCTACACAAACGTTTTCTTACTATCAGAAACGTGGTGCCCAAAATCACTGCCTTCATCTTCACGTCCAGATCTTTAGGAACTGAAAAGAAATACAGTATCAGTCACGTTAGTCTGAAGATTTAGGAACAATTTTTGGCGCGACTATTAATAAACACGCCTGTTGTTCCTTCATACAACAACACTTTTTGGATTGCTGCTATCAGCAGATGAGGACACTTAAATTGATCAATACTTTGCTGGATGATACAGATCCAACTTCACATACGATAGCCCAGTGTAACTTAGTTTCAACATGATCTGTCACAGGGGTCTTGCGCAAGCGGAACGCGAGCTAATTGTTCTGGCCCTCTATTAGCCCTTTTTCCTTCGTTAAAATACTGCTTTGATAATGTCAGTGACTACGTTCAGAACGCTCAGAAGCGTCATTGCACTTTTCATACAAGCAAAACACCGATTTTGGGATATTTCGCATTTCGATTCATGACATAGTTGACCTCTTATTCCGTTCATATTGGCCCCTGTTTTTCCACGAGTTCAGGACCATGTTCTACCAGATGCTTGAAAATCGGGTCAAATTGCGTTTATGCGCAACTCGGACAACCTGTTTATGTGCAAGTAATATTTCGCATCGTTTAATTAACAACAGAGAGGTTGCATCGGACACAGTCCGGGGCAGAACCACAGGAGAATTGTTAATGACGCATGGTTATTCATCGAGAAACCAAAACTATCCAATACAACGACTGTTTACAAAAAGGCCTGTGCTTTCAAAGTGAAGTGCATATTTTTGGTTCGTCAAACGAGCTGATGTCAACTCTACAGAGTAAGACATCATTGTTGACTTTCAAAAATTATCTTTGACTTACGCCTCTATATAATAATTTTATTTCGGACAGCATCACCTCTGCATTTGCATCAACTTTTTGACAAATACAAGATTTGAAGTTATGCAAGAAGCAGACAAGGAAGACATTTGTTTTAGACGGCTGTTTGTAAACGCTTAAACGGTTCAACATTGACTAGGTCAGGTTTGAAAAGACGTTAGAATAAGAGCAAAATTGATTATTACTTGGCAGCACGCTTTTTACCAGCTGTTCGTGAGAAAAGCAAAAGATTTAGCGTTTAACAGAATTGTGCAGGAAATCTGCCCAAAACAATCCTCTAAGATGAAAAGACTCAGAGCTGTTGTACAGAAGAAAACACAAGTAAATATTCCCTTAGTACAGATTTTTTAAAAACTTGCAACACAGTGCTTGTATTCTATTTGTTGAATTGAAACATAACAATATCGACCCACACGTCACGGAAAAGTCTGAGCATCCCCCCCTTGCAANCCCAGNCCACTCCTTGGTTATTCTGCCGATAGGCTTNTCCGCACCGNCTNNAGTGNAGACCACGAATGGGAAATCGCAAGCGGCGCAATTTCCCTGACAGATCCAGCGGGGTCCTTTGATTGTGAAGACTTGATGGCCGGCAGCGTCGTGCACGTAGAAATATGGAGCACAGATGGATTTTCTGCAATTTGAAGGAACAATGCATTTGAAATGCAAAGTCCCAGTTGCACAGTGCTTTTACTGTGCTTCAAAATGCCGTTGCATGAAAAAACACTCTTGTGTCCCTCATTCACACCCTCCCCGAAATGATATCGACCACGAGTTGAGTTAAACATTCAAATACAAATGTTTATTTAAATAAGCATGATCATGAATCTTGAGGAATGGCTTCAAAAGTACTATCCCAAGTGCAACGGCATAGATGGGATTTTTGCGGAGATTTCACGGTGAGACACTTCGTTAGAAAGAAAGCAGTTGTTAAATCCGTATATACTGTTTTTTGGACCCTGACAACCGCGTTATGTTGAGGTTTCACTGCACAAGACATCTCTTATTATGAAATTAAATACTTTAATGCCCGCCCTCTGGGGGTTATCGAGGCGAGCCCTGATGACTGAACCCACGGGAAAGCGGCTCAGAGGTCGTCCAAGGGCCAGGTGCAGTGATGACATCTCCGACCTTGCTTGGTCCCGCCTTGGTGTGAGAGCCAGTACAACTATCAGAGATCGCTGAAAACCCGAAGGTTTTTCGAGTCCTTTTAGTGTTGTTGTCCCCACGACCCTCCCGAGAGAAAATGCGGATGTGAAAAGTGAGTTGAACAGGCAGTGAAATGAAAGAAATGTTTCGACGCACTGTACAAATTCACGTACGTCACGTGCGTGAATTGCACATCTTGGATGCAAAAAAGGTTATTTTTTGGAAATTACACGCGTGGTTCATTGTCCAATCAACCATACGCTGTATTGCGCTGTATTACGCCAACTCCGTTCGCTGAACATTCGCGATGGAAGTATGGTCGCAGCAGTAGTGGTAACTACAGGTTGGAGCCGGGGAGGCAAAAATTAGCTGAAGTGGGCCACGGGCCACCGAAAGGGGCTCACTAGACAACAATCAGAAAAAAAATTGGGAGATGATATTGAATCCAGACGTGGATGTCTAGACTAGAACTTGAAATCAAAGGGAAATACTGCGAAAACGGAAAAACCTCCCCTTCTGTCCCCTGTCAGTTACAGTACTGCGTAACAGCTTTCTAGGACTTCGGCCATGACATGCAGGCCACAGTGTAGACGGCCAACGGGTCAGTGTGCACAATTATGATCATGCTAAGATCGTAAACATTGCGGTGATGCTTCACACTTTGAGGTGAAGTTCAGCGCTAAGTTCTTTGCTTTTGGCGGGATGTCTTGTTTGTCTGACTGGGTAATTCCTGATGCGTTACCTTCTTCGTGACCAAGCTTGCAACAGCAAAGTACTGCGTCATATGTTTTGCAAACGTGATGAAGCGGTGGGATGTTTTCAGTAACAAGCCACTCGTTATTAGCATGACTGTCTATGAATTTGAAGCGGTGTCCTATTCTGAGCAACGCTTTCAGAATCCTGTCAGGTTTCACAGTTCTCATGTCCTCACGGCAAAATGTTAGAGGGTTAATGCAAAAAATATTGTTGCAATGTATCAACAATGCGAGCGAAATAAGTAAACTGCTTTCAACACGTCTTAAATCATACATATAATTTCCAAGAAGCAACGCAAAAAAATGATCGAATAGCGCGGTTGAACAAACTTTATGAGAGTCGTTTACACGTGTTCCAACAAATCTAACATGTGATATTGACAAGGAATTTGCTGCTGAATCCCGAGTATAAATATACATATGCAACATAACAATTGCTTCAGACGTCAGTCGAACTTCACACAGGCGTTGCTGAAAATTGAGTTAAGAATCAATTTTGGATTTTCAATACTAACTATACTCTCAAGGCAGAAGGACGCTGGAACAGGGGCGTAACAAGGGGGGGAGGGGGAGCAGTTCCCCGGGCGCCAAATGACTGTGGGGACGCCGAAAAGTCTCAACAATATCACAAGTACTTTTTCAATGCAGTGCATTTGCTTCCGAAAGACCTTAGGTTCGATCATGGGGCGCCAAACCAAACTTGCTTCTTGCCCCAGGTACCATCTAACCTCGTTACGCCCTTGCGCTTGAAACCACCGGAAAGAAACGAGCAACTTTCAAACGTAAATAGAAAACACTTGCTCACGCTTGCCGCACAGTTCCAACGGTATTTCCGACCGGCGCCTCGATTTGTAGCGTGTCCAAGCAGCACTTCGTGTTAGCGCACCAACAGCAGCAACCGCAACAACAGCATTCCTTGAAAGGACGCGTCACGCGAAACGCTTCCTGTGCAGGAAAGCGTCTTAGTGTTCCGGATACAATAGTTTGAAGGATACACAGAGGAAGCTTTTAAGATGAATCGAACACGACGCTCGTTTCGCTGCTCTGCTAACGTCCCTACCATTGAGTTTTATCCAGGACTGTTGGACCGGTACTCAAATTTCAGGCTCCGGCTACCGAAATTTTTCGGCTCTGGCTCCACAGCCCTGGCTTTATCAGACGTTGGACTGTCCGGTTGTACAAGAGACACCTTAAGGCTGCTGAGAAGAAAATTTCAGAGAGATAACATAGTAGCAAATCTGAGCTGGCTCGAAAGGGGCGAGCCAACTTAAACAAACGATAGCACCGACGATGCTTGCAACCTGCTCAGCAATTACTATACGTGTCAGCATTCGGTCACTTCGTGATTCAATAAAAGATGAAAAAGTTGAAACGTCAGTTGGACAACCAACTGTACCACTTTGTATCAACTTCTGTTGCTAAGTTG